>JAAUYH010098556.1_pt1 | contig 12957 bp, 3 predicted proteins | sample 7278061 | NCBI WGS metagenome assembly JAAUYH01 (sample SAMN14350203, study PRJNA611818) | marine sediment metagenome | isolation source: surface marine sediment (0.6m) | place: French Polynesia: Moorea | collected 2018-08
GGAAAAAGCTGACATCGCAAGCACAAAATACTTCTAATACAATCCGTCGTGAGAACAGATTAGCCGCACATGAAGTAATTCTGTTCTCATCTGAATGTCACTTCATTAGAAGTCCGTAATTTGATAAAGAAACAGACGGCGCATTGTTTGTTTGATTACGTTTTTAGAATGGAGCAACGAAACCTTTCACCAGTCACTCTCGTACATATGACCTATTTGCATTCCAAAGAAACGTGAAAGTAGTTCTACCTATATAGTTTTCGTATCTGCATCTGCACAGAGATATTAGAGGCAAGGCTAGCGTTTAAATGTGCTGAATAGAAGATTACGAAGTCCAGATTGCACTGTCGATTGTGACTGGCTTCGAATTGCACGACAGAACTATAGGTGGAGGCTCGAAATTTGGTTTACACATAACGGATGGTACAGAGCGATGCCGATGCCAAAGTTCAATCTGCTCGGAAGAGAAGTAAACGTTGCGGCCTTCGTACTCGAAAAACTCAGACATGAAACAAAGTAACAGTCCAAAGAAACATCCTTTAGTTGATTGACCGTAAACTCCAACTCCAACTTGCAATCTCAATCAGTGACTGTTAAGGAAAATGACTAAATCGCAATCAGATATTGCACCCAAACAAAAAAATCGCTTGCAATCAGATTGTTTCAAACCCTGAGAATCAACCGATTTTTGCGAAGACGCCCAAAGACCGAGAGACACTATGTCCATTCCAAATAATGACCGTAGCCAATGGCCGCAGATCCACTATCTTGTTGACTCCAACTCGTTTCGAGGTGACCCTCCATCACGCAAGCGAGAAGCGCAGTGAATTCCGCTAGTTTAAGATGAGGCTATTGCATTTGAATGAATCGCGAGCTGACATTCTAACGTATGGATTATACATAGCTCACTTTCGTGAGGTGGAACATTAGCATAGAAAGCAGCTAACTCACATTTACTACACGTCGTCAAGACATTTACACTACTGTAGTGAAACCAGGCAGGGTGCACTCAACCAAAAGCAGACTCGTCGAAACAGTGTATGATTTTATGACCCGACGTACTGTAGGATATATTGAATGGTAACAAATGAGCCAATAGAAGATGAGATAGGTAGGTTAGAGTGAACAGAGCGCCTATACAATGTCAAACTGTCAGTGGGCCTCATAGCACGAGCGTCAGCTGAATTTCTCCCGAGAAACAACGACCAGCAATGTCGAACTGTGCTACATAAATTGCCGTTTGGTGGATAAGGTCGCAATCTCTAGAAGCGCAGATACAAAACCGAGATAATTTGCCAGAGGTTCTTGTGCTAAGCTGAGCAAGTCAACATCCGATTCCGAGAGGCGATGCCTTTCGAAATTAATGTGACGACTTGACTTTGTTTTCACGCATCGCGCAGTGGCTAGTACTGTAAATTATATTCAAATATACAGTACCGTACATTTGAAGATAAAATTAACTGTAAAATAGCTGATGTGTCTTCAATGCGTTTCCGCACATCCCGACTACAGTAATACAGCACTGATCTGAATCACACCAATCATGCAGCTTGTGACGTTACCGCCCATTCACGACGAGAAACAACTCAGTTGAAGTTCAAATCATGGTAGGGGAAGGTTAAACTTGAATTGTGATACGGGGATTCACGATTTGCGTTAAGGATACAATGCTTTTCCAGTACTCGTCTTGTCGCTCAGTACTGAAAAAGAGGTGGATCCGAGGCATTACCCCCACTGCGCCTATGGCCGTAATTTTTCGTGGTCGATGCATGCCACCAGGGAGAGTAAACGCTACAACGTCCGAAGAACGCCTCGAGAAGGCTGTACATGCAGCTTCCATAGCATCTGTACCGTACCATCAATTGTACGTGTCCATTATGAGGTGACTAATTTTTCGTTGCCGGCCTGCATCCCACCTCGATTTTGTAGCATCGCGAACGGTTGCAATTCAAACGACCTCAACATCGCCGCACGTTTCGGGTCCCTCACCTTTGACGCATTTTCGCAGATTCGCTCATGCACGACCAGGCGCCACCGCCACATGTCCAACGGAGCAATGCCGTCCCCGCACGCCGCCATGACGTCTGCCAACAGGTGGGGCGGTACCTGATTCACCGGCTCATCGCACCAACACCCGAACTTTTGCTTCACCACCGGCGGCGGCGGCGTCGCTGCCGCCTTGTACTCCGGCGTCGTGTTTTTCCGGGCACTCAGGCCGGTCTCCTTCCGATTCACCACGCGGTCCATCGCCTTGCGCACGTCCTTTGTCGATACCGGTCCTTTCGGTCGCGCCTCACGGACATACCCCTTCGATTTCGTCGCCTTGGGTGGCGCCGGCGGAATCTCGGGTTTAATCTCGTTCTCCGGTGGCGGCGCTAAGTCGCTCGTTACAATTGGCGTACCGTGAACTTTCTCTTTTCGGACAGGAAGAGGAGGCGGCATAGGCATAGGAGGCATAGACACAGGAGGCATTGGCACGGGCAGTATTTGATTGCGAACAATCGCCGAAGTTAATGCTGGTGGTGGTGCACTCTTCTTTTTCGAAGACGCCTGCGCTTCCGTCTGCTGAACCATCAACGATTGTATCGCTGTTTTCAACATATTGTTCTTCTTGGCCTTCTGTATCGGTTTGCGAACAGGCAGAGGCGGTACTCCAATGGAGACCGGTGGAGGTCTCGATACAGGCAAATTCGGTGGTAGAGGAGGTGCCACAAGTCTATTTGACATAGGTGGTGGGACAAGTTGTGCCGGACTCTGGATGAGTGTCTTATTCGGGATGGGTTGCTGAGCCACATTTCTATTTGCGGTGGGGGCGAGGTCATTCATGAGATTCTGTCCATTCTTCCAAATTCGGTTTTCTTTGCGTACCAGTTGCGGATGCGCCTGATGGCTTATCGGCATCGAGGGGTTCATTCTGTTTACCGGCTTCCAAATAGTCATCTCTCTGTGTCCAGCCTGTGGCGCGCCGGTCCGTTTCAAATGCAGGGGAACCATTTTTTGAACTGGTTGCCATACTATGCTGTCTTGTGGACCACTACGCATCGTCACAGGACGCGGCAGACTTCCATTTCGCGGTTGAGAGTTCGGTATCGTCGTAGGTCGGGCAGCAGCAGGCGGAACAACAGTTCTAAGTGGTACTGGTTGGTTCTGATTGACATTGCTCGCGACTCTTGGCGCAGTTTGGACGATGTTTCGTGCTACTGTCGTGGGATTCGGAACAATGTTTTTCGGTGCCACGGGCGGCGGATTCTGCACAATATTTCTCACAGCCATCGTCTGCTTCACCGTGGCCACCGGCACGTTCCGCTGTACGACAGGCCGCGCGGAACTGCTCGCTATTGCCATGGTCGTGACCAAATTATTATTCGCCGCTCGACCTCTTTGATTTTTTCCAACGGGGGGTGCGTGCGGCTGCGGCGGCCTTCTAGCTACATGAGATACATTAGCACGAGTCGCGAGCCCCAAATCATCAGACCGCATCTCGGGCTGCTCCAAATCAGGTGTAATAGCAGTACCTCTACTGACATATTTCGGCGGACCCAATCTCTTTTTCGATGGCACGTTAACCCCGGGAGTCTTTCCAACCGTCGATGTTTTCTTCAGCAAATAGCTCGCCGTAAGTGCACCAGGGGGGATAGATATCGCCAGATTCCTAGGTCTTAGTGTTAACATTTGTATGCGCGGTTTTTTCGGGGCTACGTTCGGACCAGCGAGGGACTGCAGCACGTGGGCTACCCTTTGTCGTTTCGGGGCTGCGGGCTCCCTCTTCTGTACTGGTTTTGGAGAGGGTTGTTTCGATTGCTGAGGAGGAGGCTTTGGCGTCGGCGGCTGTTCATCCGTCGGCTTCGATTCTGTTTCGCTTGGGAGCATGCGTTTCTTACCGCGCTTCGCAAGAAAAGACATGGCCTTCCAGTTCTCAGCTTCCGAAGCTCGTTTCTCTTGTTCCGTTGTTCCCGCTCGGTTCGCTGTTGATGGGATTGGTGGAGAAGAAGATGGAGGAGTCACGGTTCCGATTGAAGTAACAGTAGGAACAGCAGGATCGGAAACCGTTCTCTTTGGTCGCCCACGGGGTCTCCCACTGGGATTCTTTGTCTTGGAACCTTTCGGCCGACCACGACCACGCCGCACAGGAGCTGCAGGAGTGACGGTAGGAGCAGGTACTGGGGAAGCAGTACTATTCGGAGTCGGACCACTTGGTGCGGATGAAGGCGCAAGTTGATGAGGGGATGCTGAAAGAGGAGCAACAATAGGCGGCGGACGAACAATCTGCGTGACATTATTCCCAAAAGACTGGCCAAGTGCATTCCTTGTCTGTACAGTGGTGGCTTGTCGACCAACGATGGTCACAGGCCGAGGATCGCTCGCGCTAGGTACAGGCATCAGCCTGGGATTTGGCTGCGGTGCGGGACGGATAGGCTGATTACCCATCAGTTTCACTGTTCCATTCTGTATAGTGGGCAGTGATGTACTGCGAACAATCGGTCCGGAATGAATGGCAGCTGGCCTATTTGGAACGATTTTGGCATTTCTTTGGATTGGAGATGGTGAAGTTGTATTAGGGCGAGGTACAATCGTATCTGTAGTGTTAGGATTGCGAGTATACACGTTCGACGAGGAGTTAGGACGTTGTTGAGCCCTAGCCGCATGGAGCGCGGCACGAGCGTGCTCAGACTTAGTTGCGAGCGTTCTGGCTTGCGCCTGTGCCTCAACTTGGGCCGGAGTTAATCCTGAATTCAATGGTGCCGACCTCGCTTGTACCTGTGCAGGGATGAGTCCGGCAATCGGCACACGCTGGGTATTACCGGGCATAACACGTCCCACGTTCGCGGTGGTGACCATACGAGGTAGGTGTAAATTCGGGTTATTGTTTCGTCGTGGAGGAGGGGTGATAGCCCCACTCGCATTCGGTAAACTCAGACGGGTTTGTGTATACCTCTGCCCAGATGAAGGAGTTGAAGGAAGTGATGCGCGGCGTAATTGAAGGCGACGGTCACGCTCGATTCGGGCTGCCATTTCCGCAGATGGATTCCTACCGGTTGGAACCGGCGGCAATAAATTGTCTTGGACTCGTTGCGCCGGCGGTTGGATTTGAACCATATTCGTAGTAACTATGGGCTGGACGGTACTGGAATTTGAGGCGTTTGTTGTGGGTTTCACTGGATTCGATCTCTTCGCATTTCCTTCCAATCTCGCCTTCTTCGCTTTCGCTTCAGCAGCCGCTTTTTGTAGTGGGGTAGGCGTCTTCACATTAGATGATTTGCTGGACCCTGGTGATTGCAGTTTTTGTTGTGATAGTTCACTCAACGCAGACGCAGACGCAGACGCAGGTATCTGGCCTGGGTTTGGGGCTGTCGATGGCGCCAGGAACTGACGTGCCTTCGTGAAAGGTGCACCACTTCGTGCGAAACTCTTTGCAGGTACTGGAGTTCTTCCGGTAGGGGGGGACGAAATGGATGCTGAACTTGGTACAATGGCTCTGTCCATCCCAGAATTGGGCGGAGCCGCCAATTGTCCAGAAACGTACCTCTGCGATAACCCAGCGGATTTCTGAACCAGAACATTGCCCTTCGCCGAATAACTTCCTCTGGTACTATTACCGTCACCACTTTTCGTCTTTGACGCCTGAATGCTGTACGAGGAACCCACATTTCCTGTCACAGTTGATGTCCCAGTGCCTTGCGTTTGACCAGCGTTCGATTTCACAACATTCGAATTATTCGGCAAATTTTGATTCGATGATGGAGCCAAAAATGGTTGAAACTTCTTCGGCGCATTATCAACTTTTGCACCAAACGCGACGGTAGTTACCACGGGTGGTGGGGCCTTGTTACCATTTTTTCCTGGGATTAACATATCTCTGGAATTCTCAACAGAAGCCACCAATGATTTGTTTATCCCTTTCGACGAAATTGGGACCGACGGTGGTGCAAACGCATCCGCGGTCCCTCCTCCATTTGGCTCCGCGGGCGGCGTGCCGGGTAAATTGGGATCCTTGCTGATTAGCTTTGATGCAGATGCAGTTGCCAGGGGTTTCGGTAATGGTTTGCTTGCTGGTACACGTATAGGTGCAGGTGCGGATGTAAAACGTAATCGGTTCACAGCAGCGAGGGCAGCCTGTTGTCTCTCAACACCAGACATCGGAGGATTTGGCTGAATTGGCGTATTTGCGGATGGCCTTGCAGAGTCCGACGTCGAACGAGCTGATGTGGGCACATGTGGACCATAATTGTGCATACCCTGTCGAATTGGGGGTTGCGCGCTGTGTGGCGACGAGACGAGAGTGGCCGATGCGCCTTCGCTGCGTTTCCTCAAATGCTCAGGGCGTTTCCGGGGGTCCCGGCTAATACTAGTGGCACTCGCCGGAATCTCGTCAATCATGCGTTGCACGACGTTGCCGTTGCCACCATGGCTAGCCGTGTTCAGTGCCTGGGGAAGGGCGGGAGCTTGCGGCACATTCATACTAGCGTAACCTCGCGACGTAAATGGCTCGAACCTGGGCGTACTACGAGGGGGAACATAAGGTTCGAATCTCGGAGGGCCCCCTCTCCTGCCCCGTCCTCCACCTCTCCCGCGCTCAATCCAATGCGAACGGCCCCTGCCCGGCGGTGGAGGACGTGCACGTGGGATGCGCTCTTCTGGAGGAATGAATTCTGGTGGCGCCTCATCCTTGCGCACCATGCTGGTGTAGAATTCGCCCACTAACCGAAAGTCGGGCCAGACATTTATTGATATCCGAGCAGGTTCATTAAAAATTTTCCATCTTGATTCAGTGATTGGTTCCATTTTGTGGAAATTTCCGTGTGCGGATTTCAGTTTTTGCAATACTGATACCGATACCTATTGGTTCCACTACTATACCCGCTCCTAAAATTATAAAATCACTGTTCCATTTCTCATTTTGAACAGCATGTTATTCTCTATGGCTTGAACATAATGATATCCAAGCGCATTTGTGGAGTGTATCGACATTGAGGAGCACTTTTTCGACATCGAATTTCTGTCATTCCGAAATCAGCACTTCCAAAAGTCGTTTCCAGAACAAATCAATTTGGTAGAATACCAAATTTTAGCCGTTACCGGTAGCAATTCCAAAAAATAAACGGTAGTCGACCAATCTATTTTACACTCTACTGTAAAGCTAGGCAGCCACAAGCTCCAATTACCGGTTCGATTTCTTTCTTTCTGTGAGACGAGAACTGAAACTGAAATGAACTGTTTCTATTATCGGATCGGGCGTTCGACTACCCGCCGCTTAAGCTGGAGGAAGTTGCAATGGCAGTTTTACGCAAGGTTCATTGGTTCGAAAGAGCTGGTAGGTGTACCGCCTGATCATCACTTGGCTTGATGCAGAATGTTTCAGCAGCAATTCTCGTATCAAATAAGAAGGGTATTAATGGAACCTGATGCGGACAGCATCGCAATTGCTAGTCTTCACAACCCAATTTCTTCTTCTTTGCTGTTATATGATTCTCGATGCAGGCAGAGCTCAAGTGTCAAGGCGTCCAATCAACCTTCTACTGAACTGTACGAAGATGGAATTGGACAAAACCCTTACGTTTTTCTGTTACTTTTTGGCCGGACGGATAAACATTAGAACTTGTTTCTTCAAAGAGTCACAAAATGGAGATCTGTGCAGTTTTCCCCATGTCGTACGTCGAAATTGTGCAGCTCGCCGAGTACAGTCTGTTTCCCACAATCCTACTTTACGACGAATCTAATACACGATACTTACACCGGTCTCGGGTTGGTAGATGTAAGTCGGTCGACCTGTTTTTTTGATCACTGAGCCGTGTAGCCTTTTTGTCCTAACCTTACAGGAGCACAGCAATTTTGTTTTAATGGACCAGTTATCAAACCTCTTACTGCCAGAGACTTGAAATGGTGTCAGCTTCAGGTGTTTCCCAGACGAGCCTGACACTACTTTAAGTAATGGCAACGAAGGTTTCCGATTGGATATGTTGGAAACAGGACCCAGGAACCAAATCTGGTGAACGATCAATAACGAGTGCGCTGTAGCAGCAACGCATCATTCCGGAGAAGCCCGCGCCAGGAGGGTATTCGAGGCCACATAGTCCATTTCTCTCTCTCGAGCCGATTCGTTGTCGAGGGCACTTCACTAAACTGGGGATGCTTACAGTCGAAATTTCCTAAGTTGCACAAGCTTATCATAATACTTTATTCCTTGCATTTCCTTGTATCCCAAGCAGACATTTATCTGTGACTTCGGGGTTTGTTTCACTTGTACAGTCATCTTGTGTACTGGGTACAATTCTATCTTGATTTGGTTCTGTTGTCGGTGTTCACCGCAAAGTCAAGTATCGCACACGCTCTACGGTGTTTTTTGCATAGTACTGTACTTGTAAGCTGTTTGTTTCAGTGTATTCGGTGCTTATAAGTACACCGTATCTCGGCGATTTGTCTCGTTGGGATGAATAAAACCCCCCACAGAGTTGGGCTATGTTCGAACGTGAATGAGTTGTCTATTTCTCGAACTACCAACAAAGCGACCAAGCAGAACAGTGCACAGTACTCTACTGACAACCACGCATCGTGGCATGAATTGTGCGCGAATTTTAATTGAATAATTCAACACTGTAGCCAGCAACATTTCACCCATACATGCGATGGCACAGTATGCACTGGTACCCTAGACTCGATACGGTTCGTAACTTTGGTACGCTAATTTAATAGATTTCAGAATTCGCTTGTCATCTTTAGGCCGTCTTCCATTGATTGTCTTTGAATGAGTCATGGACAGCACCCAAGATGAAGCTTATTTCACCCTAACGTTTCTCAGCATTCCCTCTATTAGTTCACGGTCCGCATTCTGAACTTGCAAAAACCTTTCTCTCGAGTACAGGAAACGACTCACAACAGCCAATACTATTTCATGATAAACCTGAAATCGCCCTCGCAATGGAAAGCGTGAAAATGCTCCGACAGAGTTTACAAGTGAACACTCAGAATACTGGTATAACGCTGATATTTTTTAGCGTGCAACAGCTACGTTTAACTGCAGAATTCCTCTGATCCTATACAGAATCCATTTGCGTCGATATTTCTCTGCTAATGTGCTGATAGAAGACAAGGAAGCCACTTTTCCGAAACCTGTTTTTTTATATTTCAATCGAACACAATTATTGTAGTCTGAGAAGCGCCAACTTACTGTAGGACTACCTGCTGAGCATTACATCTTTGCATATTCGCACTGATCTGAAATTCACGATAGTTCATGTCAAGTCTAGTTATTTCTTTCAGCATATTATCCTGTGTATTTACACTACGCCAATATGTAAGCTTGAAAGCATTTTTCTCAGCAACTGTAAATTCTAGTCAACTATCGTTGACTTGTCACAATTCTATTCGGTCGTCATTTTGGCTTTATATTTACTTGGTGCGGTAACATAAGCATCGAAGACTTTCTTCAAGTAAACGTAGATGCTATCCGACCATCTAAGACGTGTCACAATTCTATTGGGCATTGGAATACGCAACTTAATTCGCGCATCTCCTTTCTCCCTCTATAGCACGACCCTGTTTATATCTACTTGGTGAGCAGTATGTGAAAGCTTATTGAGTCTGAATTTGCGGGTGATTCAGATTCAATAGTAGATGCCATCAGACAAGGGTGCGCAAAACCAAACGGACTGCAGAAAGGGAAATGGTGACCAGGCTCTCTCTTTCGAGACGACTCTAACGTCTTCCAACCTTTTCAGCCAGGGTTTGAAACAATCTGATTGCTAGCGATTTTTTGCTTGGGTGCAATACCTGATTGCGATTTTAGTCGATTTTCCTTGGCATTCGCTGATTGAGATTGCACTACTTAACTGTGGTTGCAGTCGGAGTTTACGGATGACCAAAAAAAGTTTGTTTCTTTGGACGGGCACCTTGTTTTATTTATGAGTTCTTCGAGTACGACTGTCGCAACGTTTGCTTCTGTTCCGAGCAGATAGAACATTGGGCTCGGGATCGATCGATAACATACGTTATGTATTGATCTAACTTCGAGCTTCCAGATAGAGTTTTGTAGTGCAATTCGATTGCAGACACAATCGACAGTGTAATCTCATTTTGCAATAAGTTGATTGCAATTCTAAAAATCCAATCGGATTGCTTCAGACCCTAGCTTCAGCATGCGTCACAGCAGGGATTTGTTGATAAATATTTCCAACTGCCCGTCGTCTTTGTTCTGAAGAACCGCACAAAGCAATAAACGAGAGGGTTCCTACGCATCGAAAATTAACAGCCAGCGAAAGGCAAGACCCTACAGCTTCGCCTGTAAAGGATACAAAATGGTTTCTTTGTTTAAATCTCTGTTCAATTTTCCCTCCTTGTTGATCAGACTATTCGCTCTGATATTCCTACAAAAATCATATCTTTATGTTCGATGATACTTTATATCGCTGTTCTTGCCACCAAATTTAATTTTATTCGTCGACCTTTTTCATTTCAAACTAAGTGGCAATCTCCGCTCTTCACGTCGTTCTTGCCAAATCATCCAGCGCGGCACTCGCAATCAACACTCTAATCAACGGGAAGGACTCTTTGTGTATTTCTACGCCTTGGGCTTTGTCGTCACACACGTCAGAGCGAGCCCTTATCAGGTTAACATGCCTGAGTCTAATTTTCGAGGTGTTTCGACAATTGATACAATAGTCTTCGACTGTGGTCAATGTAGTACACAATTGACTTTCCTATTCACTAACTAGAATTGTTATCTGTTTGCATTCAACTATGTTCCGCTGTTTCTTGGTTTCATTTTTGTACGAAGATGTGCAGTGTTTAGTGAACGAGGGTTTAGTGCTGTCCAATAACAGAGGAAGATGCAGAGTGCTGTTTTCGACTAATTCCGTTAAGGACAATGCCGCTGCACACGGTACGGGTTTGAAGTTGTTCTTTTTTTGAGATCCTTGTAACCGCCATGTTTCTCCAGTTCAATTATTTCTCCCTGTTACTGCTTCTATAGAAGACGAAGCAGCTAATCATACTGCCACGGTTTCAATTTAGATCCTCGACGATGCGAAACATTGTTTGAGCTGCGGGGGATTCGGTTGGATGGTAAACAGCACGTACAGGTAAAGTACAGCAGTTTATTGCTATAATGGCATAGTTTCCTTGCGGGCTTGCTGAAGCATCAAGAAATATCTCGATATCTCTTGCTTTTTAGACTCGCAGAAGTTGTGGATATCGGTGAAGTACGCCGGGCATCTTCTCTTACTAGGGGACAATTTAGTTCACTAGCTTTTTTGTTGGTGTTAGTAGCCCAGTGTTGCACTTTTCGGTTCGCGGTAATTGTCCATGAACCCGATAAACACCAAGCAGGTTTCATCCTGTTCGCTCCAGTTCTTAGGAATAGTTTGTCATGTTCCATGTTTGCTACAGCCGTTCTGTAGTGGTTAAACTACTCAATCTGATTTTGAGAGTCAAGTGGCCCTGGCCAAGTCATGGGCTTCTACCGAACTCCGCTGTTACGTCACACTCAATACCTTCAGCAGATACTATATTTACGCCTAAAGAAATTATCATCCCTTTTATCGACTAAATTAGATGATAGTCGGGCACTTCTCTACTATCCATATTTTCCCGACTATCTATCAGAACTTGATTGTGCACGGTCGGCTAGCCATGAATACGGTCATTAGTCCCGAAACTCTTGTGAACCTCCGCGTTCGCGTTGACACATTCCAGTTGAATTATAGCGCGTTCCTGGTCCTAGTTATGAACAACTAGTGTCAAGCTTCATGGAAAATGACATGCGCAACTAGCCTCGGCAGCGCACGCTCACGAGAGTCGGAATGGGCCATCAATTGATCACCTTACAAAACAGTTCTTTTGGCATTGCATCTTTTCGTCCTGCAACTCTACTCAGGTTTTTGAGGATGAGAGCCTCGTTTCCACTAACATTCGTGAATCACACTTTTTACCACTACAGATTACCGCGCATCGAACAATCTCTTCATTGTCCAGCACACTCTTGCCCTCTGGTAGATGGTCATCAATTTCTCATCTTTCGCTTGGGTTAGGGTAGGAGATGGCGTACTTGGCCAGTACCTAAATTTCTTAGATGTGTCAACTCACAAGTAGGAGAAGTATGAAACGACACTAGTGAAGATATGAGGCCCATCCTGAAACTCGCTACTAGATTGAAGCGACCCCTTTGAATTCATGTCTACAGTAAACCACATTGATGGGTAACTACTTCGGACCCAAAACGTGGAGGGCTGGATAACTTTCATTTTAACGGAAGTTCATGAACTGTTAATTGGATAACTACAGTATGTAGACAAGGTAGGTTGTGTGCTGCACCGGCACCAGACTTTAATAATACCGCCGTCCTGCAAAGATTGTCATGTTTGATTCCTAGGAATGTCCCATGAAGAATGGCACACAAATAAAAGTACTAAATTTTAATTGAATTTCAAGGTATGCTTCTCCAAAAATGCTGATACTGCTTGGTATGTTTCTTTACAACAGTAAACAAGTTCTACATCGTCACCACCAGAAAGCTGCATGTTCCTCTTCGCGACGCGGCTCATCTAGATACAAAAATTTGACAATCCTCGTGGATTAGTCCCACGCAGTTCGACATCAGAACTATATTTCTTCAGAAATCCATACAAAGCATGTCTTTTGTCATTGCGCATGTCTTTCCGATACTTTCGCGAAGCCATTGTCACAATAGAAAGTCTAGAGTATTGTCAAATGCGAAAAATGCGAGTGCCCATAAAAATTCTAATAGATAACGATGAAGACACAAACGTGTTACAGGATTAAGCTGCTTGATTCTGCGTACTGCGCTACCTAAATGGTTAAGACAACTTGTTTCCTTCCTATCATGCTCACTGCCGCGGAGTGAAGTGTAGAGGCATTGTTGTGACATCGATTTCAAAAATTATGGTATTCATCATGGGACGGAGGGAGTAGTTGTCTAGGCTTTAAGGAGCACCTATAGAATTA
>JAAUYH010082557.1_pt1 | contig 12956 bp, 2 predicted proteins | sample 7278061 | NCBI WGS metagenome assembly JAAUYH01 (sample SAMN14350203, study PRJNA611818) | marine sediment metagenome | isolation source: surface marine sediment (0.6m) | place: French Polynesia: Moorea | collected 2018-08
CGTATCCAAAATACATACCTTGTTGGAATAGAACAATGTAGATAGTTCATAGATTCCAGAAGTCCATAACGATAGCTTGATCATATTTCATGCGTTGTCATAATTAGGTAGAATAATATGATAAGTGGACATTAATGAGCTGTAACAGCACAGCAGGCTCAGCATAATCGTCACACCACGCGCTTATCCCTGACAAATCGAATTCTGGGCGTTAGCGTAGGTGAATCTTGATATCCGTTTTTTGGAGTTGGGATGCGCTGATTTCCCGAAGGAATTCCTTCTATTTATGTTTAACTGTTCTGCGACAAGAGTCCGCGGAGAAACAGCATCGATTCCGTAACTCCAAGCCAATGAGAACGAAAGGAATACAGTGTACCGTACAGTACAAACGCTTAGAATGGTTGTAATAAATTAGAAGTTAGCTCGGGCCATAAGTCAGATTCAGAGACAACGAACTTGATATTTTTGGGGGTGTGCATATTCTCGAGCACCATGTGTCCTCATGGCGAGCTCAAATGATTATGTACGAACCATACTAAGCTTTCTTTTGCGTTGATAAACAACAGCCAGAAAGAACATCATTTTTGCGGCATTCTTAGTAATCGACGGCAGAAGTACTTAACGAACGTGTCTATTCTCGCTCTGTCATTGTTTACCGCCGCCACATAAGCACCGAAATAGAAGTGTTCAGCTTGCGATTTCGGTAAGCATTCATGGTCACGTATTCAGTTCACCTGAGTTTGCACGTGGAATGGCTACGCGAGCAACGGCGGTATGAAGAAATCATCATTTTGAGGTTTTGCATATTCTCGCCTTTGTCGAGTAGTGCCCTGCAATATAAATACGCTTTCGCTAGCCATATCTCCGCATCTTCTTCGGCTCATCATCATCTAGCGATGAGATTAACCTTCACTTTCACCTTCTTCGCTGCTGTGTTGCTGGGAATAGTAATCTGCAGTCCACTGCCACATTCTGCGAATCCGCATGCTCCTGCTGAAAAGCCGCATGGGAACCACGAAGCCGGGCACAGCAAGGCCGAGAAAGACTCTCACAAACCTGTGGAGAAGGATTCTCATGGCAAAAAAGACGTGGAGCATGCATCGAAAAACGTGAAAGTAGAATTACATGCGCATGAATCAGCGAAGAACGAGGAGCATGGCACTGCAGACAAGATGGAAGAACATCATGGTCACAAAAATAAGAAGGAAGGAAATCATCAAGAAGAAGATATGGGCGTTCAGCAATCTGTTACTGAAGAAGCGCACCACGGGAAGGAAGATCAACACAAATCGAGCATGGAGACACACGGAGTGAACATTGAACCACTTCCAGTACAATTTCACGGGAGCGGGGATGGACACCATGGTTCACACTATGCCACCCATGGAGAGCACGGCGAGAAACAACCACATCATCATCAAGACGTCAAAGGAAGCGAGCATCAGAAATCCGAAGACGCGCACCACGGAGGACACAAGCACGGAAAACCAGATAAACACCACAACCCCAAAGAAGAGGCGCATCATGGGTCTGAGGGAGCGAGCCATGGAGGACATGGACATGACGAGACCGTTCATCAGCACGGTAGTGAAAGCGCCCATCCGGAACATGCTCATGGCCATGGACCTATGCGCAGGCGTCGACGTCGACGACGCGGAATGATGTACCGGTATTGGAATGCGATGTATCGTCATCCCAGCATGGACCGCAGACCTGGTTGTTGGCTCGGGATGTCAATGGATGGGGGAAGTGTATTCCGTATGCCTCCGAGGAATCCTGAATTTCCTCCGCGCGAAATACAAGTGAGTAAAAGTGAATTAAATCCTATGAACGGAGGTCAAACTGGAGAGGAAGAACACTGGGGGAATATGGAGCATAAAGCAAACAAAGAGGGTGCTTGGCATGATGAGGAAAAGGCAACTCATGGATCTCCGGAGGAACATAAATCAGAAGAGGACGAGGAGGAAGAAGAAACAGCTACTAAGGAAGCTAATCACAGTGAGGAGAATGGGAAGCACGGATCGCACGAGGAAAAGAAAGCAGATGCTCATCACGGTGAGGCAAATGCCGCTCATGGATCGCACGGGGAAGGAAAAGGGGGACACGACGCGAAGAAAGCGGAAGCACATCATGGGGAAAAGTCAAGCAAGAGTGAGGAAGGTGAAATGGAACACAAAGAGCCGAAGAAGGATGGTCAAGCTCATGGAGAGCATAAGGGTGACGCCCACACCGCTCATGGAGGCAAGAAATCAGGGCATACTGAGAAAGAGGGAGAGGCGCATGGTCACGGAGAAAAGAATGCGGAACAACATGGACATGCGGAAGGGCATGGAGAAAAGAAGACTGAATCACACGGACATGGCGATGGGCACGGCGGGCATTGATCAACCAGTATCCGATCACGGATTGTACAGTAGTACAACATCTATCCAAAGGAGTGCTATAGCAGCGTATGTAAATTGATATCGAAGTTCCATGTGCAGCTGTAATTGAAAATGTGCAGCGTTCGGGCGAGAAAAGTCGACTGCTGACAAGAAGGCGAAGGATATTCCTTGACAATGAAAACCGCAATATTGTAGCTATGCATAGTGTAGGATTGGTCATTTAATGTTCAATGTAAAATGTAAATTGTTCTTCGAACTGCTAGCCTAAATCTTGTCTACTGTCAACTACACCGGGGATTGTAGTAACAGATTCGAAAGTAGCCCGCGAAAATCATACTGCTGTGTTGCAAAAAATAGACTTTTGGTTTGTGCACAAGGTCTGGGCACTTGTTGAGCGCACAGTGCAAAGCAAGAACACAGCGATTTTTGTTGCAGGTGGATGCCCACGCGGAACAGTTGCTTTACTTTTAATGTCATACAGAAGACACAGAGATTTTCCAAACAAGCGAAGGTTTGTAGTAACTCATTCGTTTTGTATTCCGATGATTCTTCATTGAGAAATAAATAACTACCCAGTTCTTCGGAACATAATTGTGCGTTCAGAACTGAAGGTAGGAATAAGCAAAAGTAATCCTCAAATGTTCCTTCGAAATGTTCCTGCATTATTCAAAATTACAGATCATAAGATATTGGTACGAAAAGAACATATCGGATTTATGACTGATGGAAGTTCTCAAGAAGAGACGCGACAATGTGCAGTAAGGGCAATGAAGGCTGATTGATTTTCATAGTATGTGAGGTATCGTGTTACTGCATTATGGGTTTCCGGAGGTCTTACCTAACTCGTCCACCAGATAGTGGGGTATCGGAAATATAAGTTATCGAGCGCCTGTCCCAATATGTAGGGCCATTAAAGAAATGAATGCAGCTTGCACACGTGCAGCTGGCTCAAGTTATTCTCTCGAAAAAATAACAGTTCGATTATCTCGTTCGTATCCATCCTATTTTAGGAGGGGTTGTAGAGTTATAGGTAAAATCATCGTTTTCTACTTTTTGGACGGGAGCTCCACCCCCTTACCCCCTTCGAGTGCTACAATATCGCCAGCACATACAGTCTAAAACATATTCTACTACTCCATGTATGGTACTACTTTACGTTAGTCGCAGCAATGTCATAAAATATCGCTTTATCTTGCCAGATGGACGAGCACGTAGCACGGGAGTTGTTTCATACTTCGGCCCTCATTACGGACATCGCCCATTGGCTTCTATCGGGAAATTTGAAAGCAATATCGGAACCTCGAGTCAAAATATAATACAGCTCCCTACTTTCAGCTTAATATCTGCTACTTATTGCCGTAGTCGACTTCACTTCCGTACAACGCTGAATGCTTACTACCGGTGTAGTACGCGTGCAGTCGAATGAATCAGCAAATACTGATCTAGTTTTATCGCGGATCTGAACAACGACCAATGCGAATCTCGAGACTACATGGAACAAGGACAACCTCAGTGGACACAATCCGTCCTCTGCACGAAATGGTAGGCACACATGCCCTGGCACGTTGCAAGCTCAGCGAACACAAGGTCACTGCGACACTGATACGCCTTTATTAATTTATTTTCCATCAATTCATTTTCTTTCATAAGCATCCTTTCTTAACCCCAAAATTTTGCTTTCTTCAATTTCCTAACAGTACTGAAAATCTTCCGTTCCCTACATACAGTACATACCTGATATCCCACGATATATGAATTTTTTGCTATTTTTTAGGACACGCTCTCCTCGTGTAACATTACAAAAATGGAATTAAACCTCGTTCAAACCACTACAAAGATCCCAGAACTATAAATGGTATCTGTTGAGGACAAAAAAACGGAATTTTGCCAAACATCACTGATCGAAATCAGAGAAAACGTCATGTTCCTTGTACAAATAGCTTTAGCATCATTGAAATTTTATTTTACCAAAGGAATTACCTCAGTATAGACAGAACAGAAAGTTTGCACGATTCCAATGGATTGACTTACTATATTTATGAATTCATATCTAAAAACGCAATTTGTACTATAGCTTCTTCAATCATTAGAACTGGACTGAAAATTTTTCTTCAGAAATCAAACTGTTCTCGGGAACAAACCGATTGATGCCATCTAGTATTTCTTACATTTCCGAGATTAGGTACACAATCTTTTGTAGTTAGATCCGATTTCTTGTTAATTTTTATCCAGTGATCTAACTCCGAGAGTTTTTCGCCACATTGCAGCACAATTTGGTTCTGAGTAATCGTCAACTATTATCTGCTGCCAATTTTAGTATATGCGGGAGAGTACAAAAATCAGCTGTTTCAATGAGCTCGAACAATAATGGATCAAAAACAGGAGATACGATACTAATTGATAGATCTGAACATCTCAAGCGTGTATTTGAAGCAGTTTCATAATACAGAAGAGACGCAAAATTTAATACCTGTAATGCACGCTTGCTGACCCCTATTTTATTCTTTCCCTCGAAAATAAATTTTGTTTTCGTTTTTTTCTAGAATTGTTCTGAAAGAGAACGTCCTTATTTGACGCATAAAATTTGAAGTGACGATGATTATCAAATTGAACAGCAATAATTCGCTCTTATACCTCTGAATTCTTCTATTTATCGTATGCAAGATAAGAATTGCGATCTCCAATCTATTCAAATTTTGCCGAACGTGCCGGTATATCCCAAGAACAGTCTTATCATATTGATTGAAAGTCTCTACGAAGTTAAAAATAATGAACTAATAGTAAGTATTTTGAAACGGGAAATCTTAAGACAACAGAATTAAAATAATTTGTACTGAAGATACGATTCTAGAAAAGCTTTACATTCAAATGGTATCAGACCAGCGCGAAGAAAGATTTGTTGTTTTGGAATGCTAGAAACTTGCAGCTTTTCTTATTTGCGTAGAATCTATTAATATTGAGTGGGTTGAAAAGAACGTTAATCATTTTAAGATATTCTTCGAATTCTCATGGTTACGATGGTACAACTTTTTCATGTTGCTCTTTCGGAATATTATGGATTATTATTTGCACTTCACTTAGATCCTTGAAGAAGTGCTTATCAAGAAAGTTGTAAACATTGAAGAAGCTCGAAAAAGTGCATTGTAGTGAAAGTAGAGAAGGGCACAGACCCTGAGAAAATTGCTTATTTTACACGACATTACACAAAAATGCAGTATGGCTGCAGTTCAATTAGATGATTTGAGTTCAACTTCATAAGTATCAGTGTTTTTTTCACGAAAACAAGCTTTATATTCCAGCAATTTGTACCATTTTTCTAGTTTATCCAGTCTCGCAATAAATAGATTTCATGAAAATCAAAACTCAAGCAAAATGTTGCACATCTATGCAGCGGTATTTCTTGATATTTTGATTGATTTTCATATAGTTCATAGGAAGTTACAGACAAAAATCACAGGAATCGGAAATGAACATTCCTCTATATATAGACATGCAGATGGAAATTCATACAATTTCTATGACTCAATATGTAAATAAATTTTCTTGATTGGTACTGGCTACATACTGAAACCGTCTACGGTTTGAAAATTCAACATTCAATTCATAGGCCAGATCAAACTATTTGTACGAAATCATGCGCCTATTAAAAACATTTTCACTATCTTTTTTGATAGTTCGTCATTCTATTGCGAAAACCGCAAAAGGAAAATCAGACGATTTTTAATAATTTTCGGATGAACAAGGAAGAAAAAATAATCAATATGATGAGAAAATGACTGGCAAAATATTATATTGGTCACCCGAATTTGAATACAATATTAAAAGTGAATAGAACAACTACCTGTGCCGGGAAGAAATCTCTTTAGGAAAAAGGCTAGTATGCTTCTTGTCGTTAAGTATAGATTTGGCTCGATTTGTATATACTAGAGATAAGCCTCATTTGAGAGCTTACCATATTGTCAGTACGTAATTTGGAAAGATCTACAACTGGCAATGTTCGAGCAATTTTGTGAGGGTAACGCAGCGAAATTGTCAGATTCATTGTCAAAAGAGCTTTGTTGGTTTACTTGATTGACTTGGCATCGAAACATAGAAACTGCAACTGACAAAAGTTAGAAGTAATGAGAAGGCTAATATGCAAATTCTGTGGGTATGTTTCATCTTCACGATTCATTTTCAGAGCAGATGTTGAATTCAAATACTTAAGATGACAAAAAGAATATTGTCCTTTCGATACCAAACCAACTACGAGCTATTTTTCAATTTACCTATATTAATAGGTACCAATCCTTTGGAACTTGTTCGTTTATCCAAATTTTAATGCCGAAAATAAGTAAAAATGGAATGCTTTCACTCGGAAGATAGCTTTGATATCTTGCAAGCAAAGTGATCGTTTTAGATTTTCCTGATTCTAAATACTGGCTTAAGAAAAATGGAAACAGCAGTATCTGTTCTACTTCATGTAATACTTTAGGCAACAAGCGTTAAATTGGAGCATGATTTGGTTGATTAGGCTGGCGGTATCCAAAAATACGGCCATGAATCTGATAAGCGCTATAACATTTGGCTTTCGAATTGTCACTTAAGTATTTGGACGGGAGAGTTTCGCTAGTATAGATATAGCTTCACTTGAGTAGCCAGTCAATTGTTCTATTTTTTGGATCGGCACCTCCGTCTATGTTAGAAGTTCTCTGGGATGGTTTCTCCTTCCTCGAATATTGTTTTTTCGAAGACTCTTCGAATTACTCTAGGGTCCTTGACCCAGTGTGCATACATGCATTTTGAACAGAAGTCGAACGAAATTCCCGGACTGCAGTTGAAATTTCGCATATGCATTTAATCAGTCAATAAACCTTGTTGGACGTCAAATCTACTTCGATCATCAAATATCGTTAAGTTAGTCCAAGCTTAGGACCAAATCCTAAAATTTCTTGCCAAAGTATTATTTCGTGTCACCTCGAATTGCTTTGTTTTGAATCCATGCAAGATTTTTTGGACTAGATCAGTTGTAAAGAGCATAAAATTTCATCTGCGCAATGGGTTTTTGGTCTGCAGAAGTACCTCCCTCAAAAAAAGTTTAACATAGGTCTGAAAATCAGTTCTTATTTAAATTTCAGAAGACACAGAAAAGAATCGTCATCGAATCGTAAGTAATGTTGCATTCTTGGATAATGTTTGAGCGCCCATTCCATTTAGAAAATTCCACGATCGAAGAAATTACTATACCCGCCTTTAATATCTTGAAATAATATATCAGAATTCAAATTAGACTCTGTGATCAACATATTATTTATACGAGTGTCATTGGTCATCTGGGTAAAGAATTTATAGACCGTTTCATGATCAGCTATGATTCACCTGATCCATGTGGAGCGCAAAGCATTCCTAAGATTAATACTTGAGGGTTTAGTGTCAATCGCAACAAACACTTTCTCATGTCTCCCGCTTTCGCTCTTCGCAATGATATTTAAAAAATCAGTCAAACAAAATAAAGAAATGAAATGAATAGAACGACTCTAAGACATGAAATATTTACACCTGATTTGAGAAAAGCGATCATTAGCTGACATTTCTTGCTCAGCGTTGGTTACATGAGCTGATGCCGAGCGATTAAAAAATAAATCAAGGCTTGACCCGATGGTTTCTGAATTTTATTTAACTTGAAATCTGGTACCCACAAATCAGAATCATGTGGAAATAAAAATTTGATTGAATCTTGTGATTAAAAAAATGAGATGATCTGAGACAGAAATTTCTTTTATTGCCCAAGTGCTATGATGATTTTATATGGCGTGATTGCCTAAATGCTTGTTTTTTCTAAACTTACTCGTAACTACAAGAATATGGCAGGCTTTGATGAAAGAAAATCTGAACAGATTGCTCGCAGATAATTCTGCATTGCAATCATACGCAATAATGCATTTAGAAATAGCACGAAGAGTGGTACAATTTGAATCTAGATGAAACATTTGGTCTAGCTAGTTAAATTGCCAAGTTAGATCATTATTCTTTAATGTACCATAATTATGCTTCAACTATCATTCTAACATATTCAAGTACAATAAATTTTTCAACAGCTCTGCAACCAATATTTTAAAAATATTGAATTCAGTGCGTAGAAGCGTAGAGCATTGACGAATGTTCAAAATGTACTTCATCGCATGCGCAAATCCAAGTTAAGAATCTCAAATTCTAGCAGATTTCACCTTCAGTTCATAATCTTTGATTCATTTACTGCTGTCTAGTTTAAAGTCAGCATATTACTGAGGAATAAGATAAGGCCGTTCTATCCATAAAATCGCAGCGTCGAATTGATTTGGCGTGCCTCATAAAATATTTAATAGAATTTATGAAAACTGAAACAGGGTTGGTTGACATCCAACTGTCATCTTTCTATGTACCTTTGCAGAGTCTCTTCAAAAGGTATTAATTTCGATATATATATATATATATGTATCAAAATGAATTTAAGACGCTACAGCATTATTTAATTACTGCAGATCATTAGAATCTAGAAATTTCGTTCCTTGGATGATCTCACTATTGCTTCCTGTGGTCATTATACCGAATTCTGGACTATACTAACTAAAATGGGTTTTAACGTTCTACTCTAGATTTGTGTTGTCTGTCTCTACATTTGCTGGTGCCAAATATTTTTGGGAAAGACGCCATGCATTAAGTCTTTTTCCGAATCTTTTTGAATTCTTCACCCTCGAATAGCACCTTGACATCTATATTTTGTTTACTATACTAGTTTTTTACGAATATATTTGATCCGAACAATAATTTTGAGTTTTTTTACCTACGTGACTAGCTTAGGTACGAAAAATTCAATCGGAGTACTCTGAGAATAATTTTGCAAATTGAACTGTTTTTTCAGGCTTTATGTTGATTTTACATCCTTCGGTCGCATCATGTCTGCTACTGCGAGCTTTTTCGAAATTCAAAAAAATTTCATTTGGCAAACTGTTTGCCTGTCACTATCTGTTCGATTTTTCATTATAACATTGGATGAATTTGACGAAATTTTTACAATTTTTATCTTTTGGATTTATTTAATTTTGAAAGCCTGATGGCATTTAGCAGTTAATGTTTGCTGAGTGTCTAAGTATTAATTATTACAGATAACATGAAAGTATTGATATTCGCTCATCAGCTCTCTCGGGTTCTTTTAGTTTATGGAGAAGCAAGAAAGGAAAATTGCAAATTTTTTCAGATCAGTTAGTGTGTAAGCATTTCTGGAACATACCTTCTAGAAAACACGAGCACGAAACCTAATATCTCTGACTACAGATGAGTAAATTTACAGCTGGCACTAAACGTGATGATTTTATTTGTTGATTGCGTTTCGAAAAGTCTATTCAGTCTACAAGGGACAAATATTCCCCAAAATTCGCTCCCAAATATTTTTGGTCTTGACTCGGTTTACGCATTAATAAAAATTTGTTTTGCCGATCGTTGGCATGATTTCTTTTTTCCTTTTTCATTAATTTTTCGTCAAACTTTTCTGTTACCTTCAAGCGTAATTTAATCTTAGAATTAAGAGCACAATTTTAGAAAAAATCATGGGCCAGAACTGGACTTGTGTTATCCATACGCCTCTATAGTTGTTCGAGCATGGATTGTTCTGCAATAAAGTGAAAAAGTAGGTATCTATACTTTTCATTCAAAATTTTCAAGATTTGCAAATATTTTATATTTAGACGTGGCACTGTGGTTATCACTAAAACGTTATGAAATTCGTCTTCGTAGTCCACTTGATTTTTGCGAACTACGAGCTAATGGTTTGTGCTCACTTATTTCGTAGATCTCGGATTACCATCTACCTACCTCATGATTTTTTCAAGCTTTGACAATGGAATTTTGACTTTCGATGCTAATAGTCTTTGCAAGTCGCAAGTCTACTGTTTAGAATTTCCTTCATCATTCGTGTGGTTGCCTTGGGTGCATTTCACACTTTCCTTCGTTATTTCTATAGATATGTGTACATGCGTATATCACCGTGCGCCGCTGCAACCATGCGCGGCAGCCCAAAGAAAAGTTCAGTAGGTTGTTCTATAGTGAGTGAAAGTCTTTGCACAAGACGAATGGCAGAATTATTTGACTACGCCGAGTTCTGCAGAGAGTACAGTAGACGAGCCTAAAAGGTAAGGAGAGAACTGTACTGAGCAGGTCGTTATACCAGATGATGCCTTGGGCAAAGATAAGATACATAGTGCTTCAAGGTTCATCTGCACTAGAACTGAAATATATTTCTGTGTATCCACATTCTGAAACATTATTGGAAAAATGTCTGATGCAATATCTGTTTTTATTTTGGGATGAAACACTCTTCTGTACACTTTCCAGTACCGAGCCCTAACGTGACTGTGCACAGGCATCAAATGAACAAATGAAGCAATAGTAAAAGAGCCCTAGGCGATCTTTAGCAGATCAACAGATGAGATACAGTCGTAAATAGTCACGCGAATATCGCTTGCTCGAGCTACCGACCCCGCGTTTCCGCATCTATTAGGTCTAGCGACAGTGAGCTTTTGCTAATTATTCGTCCTTCTTTTGCTATTTCCGTCGGCCATTAAATATCCGACAAAGGACAGCCTGTCATATTCTTTTGAGAGTCAATTTCTAGGTATTAGTTTCCAAATCTGTATTACGTTAAATTATAATAAGCATAAGTCTACAAAATTTATCGTACTCGCCATCTTCCGATTTTTGAATATGGGGCTACTCAGCTCCATCGTATTCACGCCCACTAACATGGCTTGCATTCGTTTTGGCACAAGAGGTACGCGCGATATTTTCGAAGTCTCCGAAAATACAAACTCCTCTTCTTGTGCGGTCTTCCAAGGAGATTTCTGCAATTAAGAAAAACCTACAATTATGCCACTATATTGCTATTGCAGATTGGAAATTTGCTGAAACGTTTGCTTTTAGTGCTATTTTGAAAGCTGCAATAGGTCTACAATTCTTTTTATAAAACAAAAATATGATTTCGGTCTGTATCTTATTTTATTCAATGCTACATGCTTTCGATTTTTTAGAGGGCATGCAGGCAACATTGTACACTTGTGTTGACGGGAAGTAATCCTCCCCAGACTTTCTGTGTCGTCCCTGCAGCAATGGCACGCAGAACTACTACATGTACCATTCCTGGTGGCATTATCGAACGATTTTCGCCTGTTTTCTATCGCCTGATTAATAAAATTTTCGCGCCATTTGCAAACAAAAGCGAGCGCGCAAAGTATTCGGACAATTCCTTTAAGTACTATTATGTTCGAGACATCGAGGAAATGGAAACATGCTGTCGAAAAGGAAGGCGACAGTTACAGCGAACGCAACTTTAAAAGAAAGATAGGACCATAAAACAAGTTGGAAGCGAGCGAAACTGGCGAAAAATAATCTGATAGATGGAAAATATACGAATAGATATCGTACTCCTATGCTTCGCTTTGGATTGATGTTCGAGAACTATCGGCTGCTTTGTTTGACAACTGCGTTGGAAATATCAACATTCTGCAGTCCAAGTGTGCTGTTTTTACGCTTTTCGGCCCGAACTGATTCACAACAGAGCGTCATTATTTGTTAACTAATTCAATTACAACCAACAAATCTACCAGGCTTACTCAACTTCACGAATTTAGCGGAAACTGACGAAGAAATGTATCTGCACTCTATTTAGCCCTACTGTTTGTTTGACGTATTTTGATGGTTTGCCTTGCTTTGGGAACGACCAATTACCTTAAGAAATTCAATACTACCTCATAAAATCAAGTTATATTTTCCATTCGGAAAATGTGATATATTATTATTGCATGCAATCGAAATATTTCGAAAGGCAAAAAGTAGTACAAAACAATTGAAAAACATCTAGCAATACTGTTTCGCCCTCATATAAGGAAAATGATTCTCGCAAACCAAGACAATAGGATTACAAACAAGTTCATTATTCCATAACAGAAGCAAACTGCACGAACCAAATAAAAAAGCAAAGGCTGCATTCATCTTTACATGAAAACGGCATTTTCAAGCCGAAGCAACAGAGAGCATTCCGAAAAATCTCTCTTAGCGAGATCGACTAGCATTAACGATAGCAAAAGCATGCAACACAATCAATCAGAGCAGGAAATAATAGGCCGTTCTAGACAAAAGCCATACCATGCAATGAGAATCTACTTTCGCTCATTGAAACAAACTGAGCAAATCGCATGAACAAGATGCGAACCAAGCATATCATTGCATAACAGAAAGAACCCGATCCAAAACTCATCCCTAGGTAACATAAATAATCCGTAAAGTCAAAGAAAATGCAATAAAACTTTCATGAAATTCCGGAAGAGAGCCATACAGAACAAATTACGAGAAGCAGTACAAACTCCTAGGCATACGACATAAAAACCTCGTATGAACCAAACGAACAACCTGCAGTATCGATGCATCTTCGATTGAAAAATACAATCATATCGGCCTAAAACAATAGCGTGCACAACTAATTTGTTTTCCTAATACAAATACGAGCACCATGCAACAAAGGAAAAACTCGAGGGGCACCCAAACAAAAGCTAAGAAGTGCTC
>JAAUYH010146696.1_pt1 | contig 12953 bp, 11 predicted proteins | sample 7278061 | NCBI WGS metagenome assembly JAAUYH01 (sample SAMN14350203, study PRJNA611818) | marine sediment metagenome | isolation source: surface marine sediment (0.6m) | place: French Polynesia: Moorea | collected 2018-08
CTCACCGTTGCGGTAATCTCCCCAACCATGGCAAGCCTGGTTTGTTTCAGCAGCTTTTCCTGGGCTGCCCGGAGTTCCTGGGTACGCTCTTCCACCAGAGCTTCAAGCTCGGTATTGATTTGTTCGATTTTCAGCTCAGCCTGGCGACGGACGGTGACATCGAGTCCTATGCCCCCCAGGCCCGTTACCTGGTTCTGCCAGTCACGAATCGGAAAATAGGTCGCCAGGAACCAGCGCCCCTCGCCATCACCCGCCTCGGTAGAGCTGACCTCGCCGGTATCCAGGGTACGCTGTTGCGCGGCGATCATCTTCTGCGCGTCCTGGGCGGGAAACAGGTCGGATGGCAGTTTGCCCTGGACATCTTCATTGCTGCGGCCGTAAAGCTCCTCGGTATGCCGATTGATCAACAGGTAGCGCCCTTCGGTATCTTTGATTCCCATTTCAAAAGGCGCGCTGTCCAGAAACGCCTGGATGTCGCCCTGGCGTTCCTTCAGCGTCCGGGCTACATCAGCCAGCAGGGCTTTGTCGTTCTCCAGGGGCGCGCCGTCCGGCAGGCGCGTCCCATCGAACCACACCCCCTCGCAGGCGCTGCAGTATTCGAAGCCCACCTGCTCCAGGGACAGCGGCGCCATGGCCGACCCGCACTTTGGGCAGTCCAAGGTCCGCGCGGCGTGTTCGGTCCCATTGTTCATCCCCGTTGCACTTCCCCTTCGCCTGGGTACCGTTGAGCGGATTGCAGGGTAACTCCCCCTGTTGGTCGGCGCAAAGCGTGCTCCGGGATGCGCGAATTCATTCTTCAGATGGAGGTGCCAGGCGCCGCCGTCGGCTCTCCAAGAATCCGCCGCAGAGATGAAGGCAACAAAAAACCCCGGCCGCTGGCGCGACCGGGGTCACGGTCTCCCCCTGTTACCTGGGCGGCAGGTCATCATCCATCCCCACCAGCTTCACACCAACCGCTTCATTGGCGTCCAGGCTGGTCATGACGGCGTACGCTGATTTATCGGAGGGGCAAATCAGCACATCGTCGCCCACGTACCAATCGGCAATCTCTCCCTGGTCAGCCTGGTCCACACGCCAGACCAGTCCGTCGCTCAGGGTCAGCTCGTACACGAAGCCAAGCCTGATGTCCCAGATCTTCATTACGGGCGAACAATTGTTGTCGCCGTTGACCAGGACAGCCTCCCGCAGGGCCAGCAGCTCCTCGTCAGAGATCAGCGTCTGCTCGCAGTCGTGAGCGGCCGGGAAGCGCTCCAGCATGATCAGGTCTTTATCGGCACCCACGTCCAGAGCGATGGTGTTGCAGTCCCGGGCGTAGATGGTCACGTCATCGAAGAACGCCAGGGTTGCGTCCGTCGGCAGGGGCTCAGGGCCATACACGCCACCATGGGTGGTGTACATTTCCAGCCGCGCGAACTCGACGGCGCCGAAATCGTCATCATGGGTCTCTACGTCGCCACTTCCGGCCAGGTACCGCTGGTTGCCGAATTCGTCATAGGTGTACCAGGCAGCAAAGGCATCGCGACCGCCATCAGCGCCGGTGGTAAACGTGATGGAAACACCCTCGTTCGCCATCTGCGGGTTGGCGTACATGCCGTCGTTCAGCCTGAAGTGATGGTCATCACCCAATGCGGTCGCACTCACAGCTACCGCCATCATCGTCAGCAGTCTGATCCAGTGCGTGTTCATCGTTGTCCTCCTGCGGCACCAGCCGCGTTACTTGTGTTAAGGGGAGTTGCAGGGCCTGGACCTTCTAGTCCCGAGCCCTGCCCGCCTCATCCCCGCAAATTTCAAACTTGAAAAGTGCAGTCATTCCGGCTTCTGCTGAATTCACAGCCGACTCCGTTCTGGTCTTGCACAACCTGACCGGGTCAGGCCGGACATCAAGCTGCTTTGGCCTGCAGTTCCGCCTGGAGACAGGCGCGCTGGTCAAGTGGGCGGTGAGCTGCATCGCCCCAGCATCATTCGGAGTAAAGGTTGTGCTCCTCACCTCCGACTGTTGCTCCAGGTTGAACAACGGCTGTCCCTCACGCTGGTCTACCGTGACCATCGAATAACCGCAGTCCCAGGTCATCAACGTTGCGCCTGGCTTCGGATCATCCAGAGGCACGTCCATTAATGGCAGCGCCAGGATCGGCAATATGATTGAAAGTTGCATCGTCACCTCCTGAAAGCCCGGGGGTCCGCATCGGTCAGCGCACCCGCAGATGGTCTAGCGACCCTGGAAACCGGGTCACGCCTGACGAGAGCTGTCACTCGATGTCGCACCAGGTGATCTATATAGCTGACCACCAGAAGCAGCGAACCAAGCCCGGCCGTCATGCAAACCAGCACCAGGAATCCGAACAGTGTTTCGTACAGCGTTTCGAACAACATCGTTGCGTCTCCACTCGCTCTGGGCGAGTCCTTCCTCTCTGTCCAAAAAGTCTCCCGGCAAAAGAATTCCTCTCAGGCAACTTGCGTGTTGCGGTAAGCGGAAATCCACATGAGAGGAAAACTGGTTTCGCGCGACTGGACTAGTGGAAACAGGTAATTCCTGGCCGGTTCCTGGGTGTGAAAACCCGGGGCGGAAACCCGCAGGTCATGTACGTGTAAGTGGCAATGGATAAATGGCTTTTTGCGAAAATTGCTGTGCTATGCTGGTCGGACGCAATGAGGGTTGCGAGGGGGCATGCCCCCGGCCGGTCGCGAGCCGGCGCGACGGTGGTATGCCGTTGAATATGGCTAAGGGGCTATCAATTGATCCTGCCGATCTGGTAAGCAGGATTCGTGGTGGTGACCGCTCGGCCGAGACCGAGCTGGTGGAGTGCTGCCACAAGACTCTCCGATTCATCCTCCGCATGCGTTACGACGACGAGGAATTCGTCAACGACGTGCTCCAGGACACTTTTATTGCGGTGATCGAGAATCTGCGATCCGATCGCATCGAATTCCCCGAAAGACTCTCCGCCTACGTACGCAGGATTGCCCTGAATACGGCTTTTGACGTCCTTCGCAAGATCAGGCGGCAGATTCCCACGGACCCGGTGAACTTCGAGTCCCACACCTCCGATCACGACCTGCTGGCCGATCTGGAGAAGAACGAACTGGCATCAATGGCTCGCCAGGTTCTCGACGAACTCGAGCAGAAACGGGACCGCGACCTCTTGCTGCATTTCTATTACTACGATATCGACAAAAATGTGCTGTGTAAGCGCTTCGAGGTGAAGCCGGAGCACTTCGACCGCATCAACAGCCGCGCCCGCAAACGACTCAAAGCCCTGCTGGAAAAAAGGCTCCGCAGGAAGATTCCACTGAGCGTAGTAAACATGCTGCTGACGGCTTTCCTGACAAGGCAAGGAGGCCCAGCAAAATGACGGACACCTTCGTTCCCAACGCCGATCTGATTGATCGATATATGCAGCGACAGCTCGATGAACACCAGGAAGAACAGTTCGAAATGTGGCTGCTCGAACATCCCGATGCCCTACCCGACCTGGAGTCCCAGTTCGCCCTGCATCAAGGCATCAAGGAACTTGGACCTCTGTTCGAACCAGCCGAAAACCCGTCGCTGCTGTCCGGTTGGCGCGCCTGGCTGATGCGCCCGACCCTTGCGGCCGCCATGGCAGCCATAGCCCTGGCCGCCATCGTCATTCCCAGCGTGATCTCCATCCGCCTGGCGGATCAGAACTCCCTGCTTGAACAGTCCGTGACCCAGCTCAGCCGTCCCAGCGAAAACGTCTTCACCCTGCCCCTGGAACCCACCCGGGGACCCGGCGATGAGCCGAATGGGGCAATCGTCCTGGGCGACACGCCTTATCTCCTGGTGCTGGAAATCAGCCTCGGCCCGGCAGCCACAGGCGAGTACCAGGTGGAGCTGAGCAATGCGGATCAAACCTATGTGCTTGGTCCCAAAGAAGTAGATTCGGAAGGATATGCCCGAATCGCATTGAATACGGCCACATTGACTGTGGGCCGTCTGGATATTGAGGTTCGTCAGGGAGACCGCCTGGTCCAGGATTTCTGGTTACGCGTGGAGTAAAGAAATGGCCCATGGAGCCGCGAATCCCAATGCCCGTGCATTCGGTTCGGGCGCGGCTGATGTGGGAACGACGACCCGCCCAGTGATTATCATGTTGTGCCTTCTGGCCGTGGTCTGGCCGTACAAGGCAAACTCCACCGCCGCCACCGCAAAATCCCCGGAGCCCTATCAGATTCAAAGCTACGCCCTCGGCCCGGGAGAAACCCGGCGACATGCCATCGACCTGCCATCGGCCGGCGTTTGGCTGATAGAGATTTTCCAGACTTCCATCGACGTCAAATGTCGCCTGATTGGTGCGGACGGAGCTCCGGCTATGGATTCCGACGCCCCGGCCCATCGCGATTCCACCGAGATCTATGTCATACGCTCGAGCGGGCCGGAACATCACATTTTAGATATCGAGGGTGTCGAGCGGGGGAACTCCGGAGAATACGAGCTACTGTTGTCGACGCTTCCCGAGGATTCCACGGCACAGTCCACGACCGTGACCGCATTCCAGGCCATGTCGCGCGCGGCCCAGGGTAGAGCCCAGGGCACCCAGGAGGGCCGCCGGCTATCTGTAGTCGAATACCGGAAGGCAGCAGAACTCTGGGAGCAGTTGGATAACCCCTACCGGCAAGGCCAGACGCTGTTCTACCTGGGCGCATCTCACCACACCCTGGGTGATAAAGAACCCGCCCTGGCCAACCTGGAGGCAGCGGTGCGGACCCTGGCTGACGTTGATCCCAAGCTGGTCGGGTCAGTTTGGGTTTTCCAGGGAAGAGTGCTCATGGCTATGGGCAGAACCCCAGAGGCCATGCAGATTCTTCACAGCGCCATCGAACACGGAGAAGCCATCGGATTCAGTAACGCCGGTGCCATGAACAACCTGGGCCTCGCCTACCACGAAAACAGCGACTTCGACCGCGCCCGGACACTTTATGAAAAAGCCATGGCGGCGTATCGGGACCGAGGCATCGTCCACGAGCAGGCCAATCTACTCAACAATATGGGTGGCATTCATTACATGCAGGGAGAGCCGGGCAAGGCGCTTGAGTATTTCCAGGCCAGTCTGAAGATCCGGCGCGATACCCAAAACCTCGCCGGTGAGGCAGACGTACTGGGAAACATCGCCGCGCTCCGTCGAATCACAGGCCAGACCGAGGAGTTGCTGTCCGAGTCGTTCCGGGTTCTGGAGATTCGTAAAGCGCTGGAGGACGAAATCGGAATCGCCCGAGCAATGCACAACATCGGGCTGGCCTACGCTACGCTTGGGGTATTCAACAGGGCGGTAACGTTCCTGAATCGGGCCCGGGAACTCCGTGAGCAACTGGGGGAAGGCGACACACTGGTACACACCGTTCGCGAGATCGGCAGGATCCACGCCATCCAAGGCGAATTCGACCAGGCCCTGGCCAATTTTGGTGACGCCCTGACACTGGATCGGCGGTCCGGCAAAGTCGGTGGTGCGGCGGTGACCGAATTGGCCATGGCCGAGGCATTTACTCAAAAGGCAGGAACGCAATCTGCCAGTGAGCGCCAGGTAACCCTCACCCAAGCGAAAGCTTACGCCGGCTCCGCAATCCGGGTCTTCCGCGACACAGGCGAAAAACGTCGCTTGCTGCTTGGCTTGTTGGCTATGGGGGACATCCAGCTGGCCAATGGTGACACAGGCGATTTGACAGCAGTATTCGAAGAAGCCCAAACCCTTGCCCGAGCCGTAGATGACCCGCCCGGCGAACTCAGGGCACTCGTAGGCCTCGCGCGGATCAACAGGGAGGCGGGCAGACTGGATGCCTGTTTGTCCAGGCTGGACCAGGCCGTGTCCATTCTCGATACACAAAGATCGCGGATACTGAACCCAAACCTCAGAGCCACCTACCTGTCGACGATTCGAGGCCTTTTCGAACTGCGAATCGATACGCTGATGGAACAGTACACGTCCACAGGTGACGCCCACTATGCCCGGTTGGCGTTCAGCGCCAACGAGCAGTTCAAGAGCGCCTCTTTTGTAGACCTGGTTCGCGAATCAAGACGAGGCGCGATCGAAACCTCCCCTGACCCCTCGCTGACGCGCCAAAGATCCGACCTCCAAGACCAGGTCCAGGCGCTGATCGCGCTGAAACAGAAAACCTGGGCGGCACCGGACCTGGACGACAAGCTCCAGATCGCGCTGGCAAAGCTGGATCAGTTGGACGAGCAGGTGCGCGCTGCAAGGGGACGGGGTTCCGTAGCGACTTTCAGTCCCGTAGATGTAGCCGGGGTTCAGGAAATGCTGGATGGCCATAGTGTTGTGATGGAGTATGCCCTCGGCACGAAGCGCAGTTTCCTGTGGCTCATCACCCCGGACCGGTTTGAAGCCTTTGTACTCCCCTCCGAGGATGTCATCGACGAACTGAGCCAGGGGGCCTATGAAGAATTCAAGGTGCGACGCGCCGGTTCTTCCAACTCTAAGTTTGAGAAACAACTGGCCGAAGCGCTGTTCGGAAAACCCGACCTCGGCACACGCACCAACAGTCTCCTAATTGTTCCTGACGGCTCGCTGCATTACGTTCCGTTTGGCGCCCTGCCGCGGACTGGCACCGTGTCTGGCGAACGAATGGTCAACCGCTACGCCATCAGCGTGGCACCGTCCGTGACTGCGATTCTGGCCCAGCAGGACAGCGCCCGTACTGGCACCGAAACAGCGGGGATATTCCTGCTGGCGGACCCGGTTTTTACCCATGCCGATGATCGGATAGCGGTCGCTGAAACCGACTCCGCAGTCGCTGCTCAATCTCACTATCGCTCCCCTGGGTCCCTGAACCGGCTTCCGTACGCCCAGTCGGAGGTCCAGAGCATCGCGGATATCATTAAAGACGGACCCGTGGAATTACTCACCGGATTCGATGCCACCAAACCGCGCCTCCTTTCCAGCGACCTGTCCCGGTTTCAATACGTTCATTTCGCAACCCACGGCATTGTGGACAACCAGACTCCAGAACTATCCAGCCTGGCCCTGTCTCTGGTAACCCGGGACGCGCGCCCTGTCGACGGCTTTCTGTCAGTGGCGGAAATCATGGACCTGCGCCTGAACGCAGACCTGGTAGTCCTGAGCGCCTGCGATACCGCACTCGGAAAGCCCCTGCGCGGCGAAGGCCTGGTCGGGCTTACATACGCTTTCATGGTAGCCGGCAGCGACGCCGTGGTGGCCAGCCTCTGGCCCGTTGCCGACCGCCAGACGGCAACCCTGATGCAACATTTTTACGCTGAGCTATTTGAACGCGGCCGGCGTCCCACCGACGCGCTGCGGATGGCTCAGCTTCAGATGTCGGAAGACCCGCAATCCCGTGACCCGCATTACTGGGCGGGATTTCAGGTTTTTGGACTGAATTGAATGGATGATGTTTTTGCCACGAGCGAGGAGGTAGCAAATGGACATCGAAATCACACTTAGAAACGTGTCAGCTGAAGAATTTCCAACTTTAAGCACGGCATTCAATGGCCATACGCACGACCACGCGTACGAGCTGGAAAAGAGCGATGCTTTCAAAAAAGTCATAACCCGTGATCATCGTCCAGCGGCAAGCAGGTTCTGGACGATTCGAGAACGAGACGCCGGCTGTCCCAAAGACAAATTGGGCGTAAAGAAAGACCTCGAAATCAGAGATCACGGTCCTGGAAAGCTGATATGCAGTGGCAACGACCTTCCCGGTGCTTGGAAAGACCTTGAACTGGAGTTAAACAATGACGTTGCAGTCGGAGAAATCAAAGTAGGCAAAAAATCCTATGAAGTGGAATTGTCGCTTTGCCTCTTTTGCAGTTATCACGAGCTTGATGATGCCGGCCACCGGCACCCTGATGACGATCACTCCGGGACCTGGCACGCTCCAGATTGACAGGTTGTGACTGATAGCTGCGGTAGCCGGGCCAGTGCGCGACTACCCAATATCACATGGGCTCGCGCCCGCCGCTGTTCACGCAGCCCTCGAGGGTGCCAAACACCTGAAATGTCTCCGTGTCTTCATAGTATTGGGTGCGGGGCTTGTGGCAAATGGCATTAACGCTCTTTTTGACAGGTTCTAAAGCAGCCTTCACCGCGGCTTTTACATTGAGGCGGCCGTAACTGTAAATCTGGCTGAATCCTCGATGGTAGGAACTGCTGCCAATTTTGTCTGCAGTGTCCCGCAGTATCTGCCTGATATCCCGCGGTTTCAGGTTGGGGTTGGCCGAGAGCATCAGCGCTGCCGTTGCAGACACCATAGGCGCCGCCGCCGAAGTGCCAGTGATTGTGCCACTATTGGAGATTGAGGCTACGCCCTCGCCTTGCGCGCAGAGGTCAATCTTTTCACCGCTGTTCGAGAAGCCTTCGATTGACTCAGTTGGTGGAGTTGAATGATCAAGCTCGGTATTCGAAACAGCAATAGTTTTCGGGTGGGCCGCCCACGGTCGCTGCGTCTCAAAGTTCGGGTAGACGTTTTTCTCCCTGCCAGCCGAATAGACCACCAATATGCCGTGGTTCCACAGTTCAGTCAGCGCTTCCATCACAAAATACCCCTTTTTTCCATCGACTCCGTGAGAGCAGTTGATGATGTGGGCACCTGGTATTTCAGGCCAGTCGGCCGGGATGTCCGCTGGATCAAGAAGGCCACCTGCCCAGCGCAGCAGTTTCGCGTACATGGCCGTTTCAAGATCGGGTCTTGTGATTGCGATCTGCTGCGTGTTGGGCGCTATCCCCTTCGCTGGGCCCGTACCGTGTTTCGCAGCTATGATCCCGATGACGCCCATGCCGTGATCAAGATTTGGCTGGTTGCCATTGGTGATATCTAAATGCGCGCGTATACGCGGTGTGCCATTGGAAAGATTGCCTGAAAGTTTGTCGTGCGCTGGATCAAAGCCGCCATCTATAGTTGCAACGATGATCTCTGGGTTGCCAAATTCGATGTCAGGATTCAGATCTTTTAGAACTTGCCAACCACCTTCGACATCCTGAACATGGTAGCTTGGCGGTACGGAATCGTCGATAAATTCGGCTATAAGGTCGTGCTCACCAAATAACACGTCCCCATTGATCTGCCACTGGTCTAGTTTGTGATAGTGCTCTTCGATTAGAGAGTCCGGAAAACGAATCACTCGCGTATTGCCAAAGATCTTGAATTTGAGTTCGGCATACCCGTCAATCAGTTGCCTGATTTGCGCGCCGCTCATTCCCGGCGGAAACTTCACTGCGTACTGTGAATCCAATACTCGAATCTGGCCCGGAGTGAGGTTTAAGGGAACGCCAACTCGGCCATGGTTATAGCCTTTACCCGTCAATATCACACGAATATCTTCTTCGGCCTTTCTTCTGTCTCCGTCTACAATTTTGAAAACCCAAATGGCGCCTCGAGCCGACATGAAATTCTTGGGTCCGACGAGAGGGTCATCTTCGGCACCCAAGGTGTAGGTCTTCAGCCCTTTCGCCTTGATAGCGTCCACCATTTTTTTTGCAGTACGGGGATTGGGCCGGTTGTACTCAAAGCACACGGCAATCGTGTCCACTTCTTCCAGCGGCCGGAAAGGAATCCTGTTGTCCCCAATACGATAACTCGGCCAACCGGGTAGCCCCATATAGACATTTATCGTGTGACTATGTCCGGAAACTTCCACTTCACGCTCCGGGGTAGCCAGATTCCTACCGGCATCAACGCGAATTTTGTACCGGCCGGGTCTGACTGATTTGACCAACATAGGCTCGTATCTGAGGCGTATCGGTCTACTCCCCTTTTTTTGAATCTCAATTATCGAGTCATTGGGAATTGAATGGCCCGAAGGCGCATTAACGACAACGCGAACTTTAGTCACAGCAGCTTCCCCCTTTTCTAGTGATTAGATGACTGAATGCCTGGACCCAGTCCATGCAGCTTCAGAGAGCCCTGAACCTCACCACTCAGCTTGATTCTGGAATAGTGATTGATGACCGAGGTTGCCCATTCGCGAAGAGCTTCATTGGTCTTGGAGGTGTCGGAGGTGAGAATATCGAGCGCCAGTTCGATGTACTTTGCGCCGAGTTCACGATCCTTGGCGCTTTTCGAGAAAAAGTATCCGACGAGGGCTACCGCGACAGGCACAAAAACTGCCGCGACGATGCCTGAAATGACCTGGAGCTTCTCCCAGAACAAAGGGAGGCTGGCAGGGTCGTCGACCATACTCACTCCCCACCCGGCATAAACTTGCGCGTCGCCATTTTAGCAACCGGCGGTTGCGCCGAGCATCCGGAGATATCCATATCTTTGGTGGCCCTCGGTCACTACCTATTGATCGACCCAAACATACAAGCAAGGGTGACACATGAGCTTCATTGCTGAGCTCAAACGTCGCAATGTCTTTCGCATGGCGGCGCTCTACGTCGTGGCTGCCTGGTTGGTCATGCAGGTGGCGGAGGTGCTGCTCGGCCTGGGGGATCTGCCGGTCTGGATGGGGCGGGCGACGATCGCCATTCTGGCTGTGGGCTTTCCCATTGCGCTGATCTTGTCCTGGATTTTCGAGATCACACCCGAAGGTCTCAAGCTGGAAAAAGACGTCGTTCGGGGGGAATCCATCACGTCCGTCACGGGACGACGCATGGACTTCGTGGTGATCGGCATGCTGTCTGCAGCGGTAGTCCTATTCGCTGTCGACAAGTGGTGGGCATTCCGGGAACCGGCGCTGGCCATTCTGCCCTGTGCCAACCTGAGTAACGATCCGGATAACGGCGCCTTCGTTGCCGGACTGCACGACCAGATGGTGAGTGCGGCCTCGGCTGTGTCGGGCATGGTGGTGATCTCGCGCACCTCCGTTGAGCAGTTCCGCGATCACCAGGAAACCATGCCCGGAATCAGCCACGCCCTGGGCGTCAGTCACGTCTTGGAGTGCGGCATACAAAGAACTTCGAATCTGACCGGTGACCGGATCCTGGTGAACGTTCAATTGGTGGACGGACCAAAGGATCGTTTTGTCTGGTCGAAGTCTTTTGAACGGACCCTGACCGTGGAAAACATCTTCAGCGTCCAGCAGGCCATTGCGCGCAACGTTGCGGAAGCCATGCAGGTCGAGATCGCAGAAGGTGATGACCGGCTGCTGAGCCGGATTCCCACATTGAGCCTGGATGCGTACCGCGCTTACCAATCCGGGCGGCTGCTTGCCGGGACTCAATCACCGCATGGCGACAGGGAGCGGCAGCGGGCCATTGAGTTTCTGGACCAGGCGGTGGGGCTGGATCCAAACTTCGCGGACGCTTATGTCGAGCTGGCCTGGCAGTACGCCGGTCTGACCGAGCACGGCGACCTGCCCCGGGAAGATTGGATCCAATCGGCCACCCGCCTGGCAGAACGGGCACTGGATCTCGACCCGGAGCTCGCTGCGGGATACGAACTGCTGGGTCATATCCAATCTCTCGCCCGGGACTACCAGAAGGCCGAGCAAAGTCTGCGCCGCGCCATCGAACTGGCTCCCAACCGCCCCCGGGCGCGCTATCTCTACGGTCGCCTGCTGAGTGAGATCTTTGGGCGGCATAATGACGGCATCGCTCAGCTCCAAATGGCAGTCAGGCTGGAACCCACCAACGCCGAGAGTTTCGCACTGCTGGCAGAGGCTCACGGCGCAGTGGGCCAGACAGAAAAGGCACTCAAGATCCTCGACCAGGCACTGGCTATCAACGCCACCAACCAGCGGGTCATGCAGTCGCTGGCCGACGTGCACGGCCAGCTCCTGGGTCGGCTGGACGAAGCGATCAAGTGGTACACCAGGGCCCTGCAGGCCAACCCCCAATCGGTAGCGTGGCGCAGCTATCTCAGCAGTTACTACCTGATGCTGGAGGACCCGAAATCCGCAACCCGCCTGTGCGCCGAGATGCAGGCCCTGGCACCCGAAAACTTTCGCGCGCAGATCGCCTGCACAGACGTCCTGGTCTACCAGGAAAGGTTCGACGAAGCGCTGGAGCTGGCCCTTGATCTCTGGCTGCAGCGGCCCTACGGCCGGACGCGCCAGGTCCTGGGTGCCCTGTACATGCGCAACCGCCAGTTCGAGCAGGCTCTGGCGGTGTATCAACGGTATTTTGAGGAAGTCTGGCACGACTTCCCCAACCCGGAAGAACGCGTGACGGTCAACAACTACTACCTGGCCGTGCCCCTGGCCGCCATCAGGTTAGGACTGGGTGACCGGCAACGCGGCAATCAACTGGTAGAGGAGGCCCTGACCGTCATGCGGGACCTGCCGCCCCAATCGGTGCATGACGGCGGCGTGGGGTTTTATGTGTTCTATGCCCACGCTGTGCTGGGCGATAGCCCCAATGCGCTTAAGGCCCTGGATACCGCTATTCGCCGAGGCGTGCGCTACCAGTGGTGGGACATCCTGCTGCGCGACCCCGTCACCGAATACCTGCACGATGATCCTCAGTACCAATCCCTCATCGCCCAGATACGCCAGGACCTGGGTAGGCAGCGCCGCAGCGTCGGATCTATGCTGCAGAATGTTGTGATCCCCAAACTCCCGGCGGACGCAGGGTAACAAGTCTGGGAGTTGGTCGAATCATGAGATTGCCAGGAGAAAACCTCACGAAATTATCTGTATTCCTGCTGCTGTTTTTCATCCACACGTCGCTGTCGGCTCAGTACCTCCGTGACCGCACCAGGGTATCTCTGCAGGGACAGGGTTTCAGTGAATCACGGATTCTGGAACTGTATGACTCCGTCGACGTGCACCCCCTGCGTTTTGACAACGTGTTCTCCATTCCGGAGATTGACGTCGGTTTTGGGGCTCGCCAGTTTCCCCTGCTGTTTGATTTTGGAAACAGCGGCAATATCACTATTACCACGGCGCTGGAAGACGCGATTGAGTACCAGGTCACCGGCTCCATGAAAACCTATACTGCCGACGGGAGAGATCGAGGCCAGGGTTTCATTCTGGAAAGTTGAGTGCAGGATTTTCAGTTGGGGTATCACGATGATGAAACCCTGGC
>JAAUYH010133062.1_pt1 | contig 12950 bp, 12 predicted proteins | sample 7278061 | NCBI WGS metagenome assembly JAAUYH01 (sample SAMN14350203, study PRJNA611818) | marine sediment metagenome | isolation source: surface marine sediment (0.6m) | place: French Polynesia: Moorea | collected 2018-08
AATTAGTGGTCCACTTTACATATGTAGACTTCAGACATGGTATATCTCGACTTTCGAGCAACTAATAATTTTTATATTAGTATTACGTTTTGAAAATGCTACGTAGCTATTGATTATTGCTCGGGAAACTGGAGTCCTGTTTCTCGTCTGGGACACTGGAGTCCCTACTCTGGGGTACGAGAGTCACTACCGCTGATTTACTATCCCACTTACGCTAATGTCAGCGGTACTCAATTTGCATATTAAGGAATGTGGAACTGTATTTTATTCATTCTGCAGGCATTGACAAGCATCTCGACATCTTCAACAGGATACAGCTCCTGAAACTCAGATGTTTAGAAACAAGATGTAGATACAGTGATCACGCGATCGATTTCTTGATTTTAGGTCGACCAATGAAGGCTGGTTGTCTACCCGTGTCTGTTGTAATAGATAGTATTAATACGAATACTCCTAGTGTCTTTCGGGTACGAACAGTAACGAACTTTACTACGACCTAAAGCTTACCTACTACTGTCTCTAACACTTCTTCTTTTATCCCTCTTCACCTGTCTCATCCTTTCGTACCGCCTCAAAGGTTATCGTACCAAACAAGATAAGTAGCAAAGCTTACTTGCTAAATTTTGTTCTCAAACAATTTCTACATTCTTTCATAAATACTTGTTCAACTCCATACGATGACAACTAAATCAAAAAAGCAAACAGTTCTATGGAGAAAAGAATTGCAGAATGTGACCCATTAAGTGCTGACTTCGAATGTAAGCATTTCCCCACAATGATTATTCGCCTATGTCAGGCCGTGTGAAACGTTACTACTAGATGTACGAATGATTTTAACGCTTCGCAACTTTCGATACACAACAATTTCCACGGAGAACGTTCTTCTTGACAATCTAATTTGTAATTATTGAAATTAGGTTCTCAATTACTGCATATGGGGTAGCAGCAGCCAAAACGCAACAATGTAACATTCGATCTTTTTCGTAAATCACTGCAAAGGTGGACTAGTTTTACTGAAAGCTCAATGGATATTGGGAAGTGCGTTTTTTGCTTCTATTATGTCTTCTCAGAATAGCGCGTACAATGCATATGAATTCGAAAACAAAACTGTGTTTATTGTAGATAGGCTGCAAGACATTCTACTCTGGTGCGCTGCGCCCACTACAGGTCTTCAGGCTGGACTATCATATATGTTCGCGTTCACTTCAAATCTCGCTGCACTCAAGGTAGGAATGGAAAATGAAATTTGTTCCAAGTTTAGAGGATGGACGTTGAAATAATTAGAACATTTTATATTCTGCTTGCTACATTCTTGCCTTCTTGCTGCCGCTTCTCCATATACAGTAGTAATGGAAATGATTGTTCACAATGGAGAGATGGGTGCAGCCCGACTATAATTCGTCGATGATGATCTCTCACTTATTAAGAAGCATTACATCTAAGGAAGTACGAGCTATCTGTAAGTTAACCGAATCAAAGAATAATTTTGTTGGAGTTTCTTTGGAGTGTTAAAGGCTTGGCTTAAGTGTCGTCGCTCCACAAACTATGAAAACTTGGTTAAGTCCTGTGTTGCAATGCACAACAGTAACTAAGCTTGCTTGGAGAGTTCAGAAATATCAGAAATCTCATTCCGTTCACATTTGCATTTCATCTTTATTCCCATGACAATTACTAATCGCAAGTCTTGCTACCCCCAGGTCACTAGTTCAATATTATCAACCCTCGTAACCGTGAATATGTGACTGAATTCTATTCATGAAACTGCCGATGGAGACGTTAACGTTATCAGAAATGGACTGCAGCTCAGGGAACTCAGGTGGTTTGACATTCAATGCAGATCGCAAGTCCTTCAGCGTCTGAATTTTCTTCTTAAGTTTCTGACATCTCTGTTCCCTGTCGTCCCTCAGTTGGAAAAGAAATTTATGGATGCCATCTTCATCGAAGTTTTGATTGTCTTTGTCCTTCGAAACAACCTTGCGCACGTCAGATGAAGTAATCCGACACTCGAACAAGTTATCCCAAGGATTGCGAGAACGGGGATGGTTGTGAGTTGTGACCGTTCGTGTTGCATTGTCGATGGAACGGTCTTCGATCTCTGGAAAGATCGAAGTGAACACCTTGATGTATGTCTCGAGCGTGTTTTCTTCGTTGTTGCTCAATCCTTGAGGCTGCGCATTTTCGAATTCTTCTGGGAACCTCAAGTTCATGGTATCAGGCCGACCGACTTCATCCACATAGTGCCACATAAGTCGTTTGAGCACCGCTCTCTCCTGTTCTTGAATCACTTGTTCTGCGAGTGTGTCCAAAATCTTGGCAGGTTTGTGAATTTCTCGGCGTTCACCTTAATGATAACATTCAGACACGATTTTGCTTTACAACGAGCAATAAGTAACGGTTAGTGGGTTGAAGCGTTCATGTCCTGAGCACAACTATTCCTTACCCTTTTCGGCTATATCATGGTACATCTGTTCAGCTAGCTTTCTCCACTTCTCCGCCATTGCCAGCAGGACATTGACTGCAACGGTCTTGTTAGGTAGTGAGCTTCAAAGAATACGAGACACAAGTTAGTAAGCGTTATAAGCGTGAATGAGTGCACTCACTTTTCCAGAATTCCGTCTTTTGCGTCCCCCAGCATTTCTTCTACCACCTTTCTGAATTTTCTCGATTCTTCCATCCCGTCGTCTTCCACGGCAGGTCGCATATCATGTATAGCTTGCTTGAAATCATCAATCGTGTCGCTCCGAAGCCGACCGAGCTTGCATTTTTCACGATCCTCTTCCGTTAAATTTGAAGTCTCTAATGTTGCTTCCTTGAAATGAATCTTGATATCCTGGATCAAAAGCACAATGCAAATAGGCGTCAGATTGAGATCTGTGTTTCAGAAAACTGATCACGTATGATGATGATCTGATCAAGGCCACGATCGCGATCAGGCATGCGTTCCACATGGCACAATTCGTCCAACTGTTTCTCAAATCCAGATATCTTCACGTCCAGCTCAGAACGAATTCGTTGAATGTTCTGCATGACTTCCTGCTTGAAAACACTTCCAGGAATCACATGTTAGCAAACCATAATACATGCACATTAGATAGACGTACTCTGTGAGTTTAAGGATTAAAATTGGAATTCCACACCGACTTCGAATTCTACACCCATTCTCAAACATATTATACGGATCGGCCGAGTCAAAGAACTCTCTCTCTTGCTCACGGTCTTTCTCAAGCCTGTCTTTCCTCCCTTTTTCGAGTCTAGACAAGTGGTTGACCACTGCGAACTAGCCATGTGGAATTGCTTTGACGTAGCCTTCATTATTCATAAGCTTTCTGATGTCCTGAGGCGGCTCTTCTCCTCCTCGAGTAGGATCTACAGTATCACATTTCAATATGATTCCAATAATGTTGGTCTACAAGTCCAAAATGAAGACGTGGATTATTCATACGTACTTTCGTAAGGCAGTAGATGGTTCTCTTCCTCAGATTCTCTTTATCATCTGGACTTATCGTTTCCTCAAAGTCCCTCATAAAATTGAGAACGTTCACAGTCTTGATATTTGAATCTGCTGCCATAACAATAAGCAAAATGCTCGATGGGTCCTCCAAGTACTGGAGCAACACTTCTTTCATAAACTTTATGTCCGCACTGGGGTCCTGACTTTCATCGCTTGCCTTGTTCATCAAAAAGCCAGGCGAATTAACTAGCGTCAGATCAGGGTTGTCTTGGTCCCAAATCTCGACAGATATCGGATTTTCCACTAACTTACTTCTTTCTTCTTCTGATAGCTCCGCGTTTTGCTGCTCGAATTCGAAGTCCTGCCTTCTCGAAATAACATCGTTCAGTTCTTCCTCATTCTTCACCAAGTGTACATTACGAGGCAGAGTGCTGTCTTTGTACGTTGACCACACCTTGATTTGCTTAGGACCGCGGCGGAGACGCACATTCATCACAGCACGAGTTTTAAGCTGGCCTCCTCTCGGAAAAGGGACATTGCAGATAGCTTCCATAACTGAGCTTTTGCCATCACTTTCATCACCAAAGACAACGAGTTGCGGTAACTTGATCTCGCTGCGCTCAATATGATCGCCAACGTTGTTAATAGCAGTAAGGATGCGGCCATAATCTCCTTGGCTCAGGGCGTCCTGCACAGTGGATCCTGCCATCGGTCTTCTGATCAGCTCTAGCAAAAGTTCTGAAACTATTCCTTGATGAGATGATGCATTATCTATCCTTGTTTTACGTGAGGACTGGAGGATGTTTTAGAAAACGATGACATGTAGTAGAACGCTCATTTAGCTGGTTGAAATGGACGACAAGCAGACCTTCATACTTAGACTACTCGGATACTGATACCCCTTTTCTCTACCCACATAGCGTAATAATTAAATAAAATTCATTCGTATGAGACAGAAAAAAACAACAGTTTGTATTATGTAGCATGTCACAACTGAACTTTTTCGATGGTCGCACGTCTTCTATCTGCATTTTCTGACATTGAAGACAGTTTTACACTGACGCAAATGTGAGCCAGTTGAGATATCTGGACAATTGCACGATAGGGAAAGGCAATTGTCCTTGGTAAAGCTCCAGTGCACACATTAAATCTCTTCAGTCCTTGCTGAGGTCGAAATTCTAAATTTAATTCGTTTGTAGCTTGCCCCAATCAAGGTAAAGCCCAGAATCGTACTCCGGGACACTGATCGAATCAGTTCGTAGTGCGTGTTAGAGAAGAGTACAGAAGGTTTCTCTGACAGGACCTACATGCTGAATATTTGCGTCCGATGAACAGTTGCTAGTCGTTTACTTGAATTGATCGTACAGTATCCAGAACAATAATGCTGTTGTCAATTCCCGCCTACTTCAGATCGCGATAATCTTCCCGATACGCACCTACGCGAAGTTTTTACTGTTGAAATTCATCCCTTCACTCATTCTTGATAAGACAATTTACAATTGTTCGGTAAATAACGCTGCGCAAGCGAAACCATAAGGCAAACGGCACGTGCTTTTTCTGTTTCAGTTTTTGAACTTGAAGTGCGTACAGGTACCCAAAAGATTCCAGATGCAATCCTAGAGTTCGTTGTAACACTACTGATCACAACAAACAAGTATTTGAATTTCTCAACTTTTCATGAATGAGTTGGTTTCTCGGAGGATCACCAAAAAATCATGTAAAAGAGAGCCCTCTACAGTTGTTCCCCCTGTTTTAATTGCCAGCATCATGCATCCTTACATTGATGAACTAAATGTACCGCACAATCTCGTTTTTTATCTGGTCAACTTGCAAACCGCACATGTCCCACAGGTTTTACAAAGGACAACTGTAGAGGGTTCACTGTAATGGATAATAAGCAGTTGGATGAAAGCACTACTGTAATTTACTGAAAAGTACTAAGAAACCCTTCAATATGACGGACACAGAGTAACCTTTCAATATGAACAAACTCGAGACTCAGAAAATTAATCGAAATTTTATGGTTTTCGTGCATACTGTAGAATTTCTATAAATTTTGGTCTCCTCGAGACATGTATTGAGAGGCTTATCTTGTACCTGAATGGCCTGCAATGGAAGATAGCCACGGTTCGTGTTCCTATATTATTTCAAATTCCTCTTTACTTTATGATTCCCTGCACCTTCCTTGCTTTCACTCCTCATAATGGTACATGAAGCGGAGAAACAGTGCGTTATGTGCAGGAAACAGTTTCAAGTTGGCGACTCAGTAGTCGCTATCTTCGAGTGTGTAGAGAATTGCCTGCCTCAGTTGTTCTCAACTTTAGCCTTTTTATATTGATTAAATTGTAAGGTATAATATTCTGATTATTGTAATAAGGAGTTAGACTTTCCATATACTGATGTAAATAAAATAACGAGCGTTAGGACTTAATTACATCAGGATAGAGTTTCAAATATCATTGCTTTAATATTACTGACTACTGATAGTGCATAGAATGCAATAAGGACCGTAAGGGTCATGTTGGAATTGTTATGTAATACACTGTCACACTATTCTAGCCTCCCCTACGTTGTCGTCCTCGACAATATCTTTTGTCCATAGGTTCTTCAGAATATCTTTTGACTGGATGTACTCAAGAAAAGTTTCGTTGATAGTTCCATCCTGCTCTATGAAGTCTTTAGTAGGCTGCTATTCTGCACCGTGCGTTGGATAACCTTCCATGATTAAGTTGTGTCAAGGTTCCTCCTACGGCAGTATTTGAAGCGTCTATATGTCCACGGAAAGGTTTCTTCCAGTCAGGTGATACAAGTATCGGAGCACTTGTGGTTGCTCTCTTTAGAGATTCAAAAGCTTCGTCACATTTGATGTCCTATTTATCGATACCTTCACCCTTTTCCATAAGAATAGTCATCGGCGTAGCTATTTTGCTGAAATATTTTATGAATCTTCGAAAGAACTGGAGAAGTCCCATAAAGCTTCTAACATTTGTCTATGTCTTTGGTGTAGGCCAATTCTGTAATACTTCAACCTTTTTCGAGTTAAACTTCATTCCTCCCCTCCCAACTATCATACCAAGGAAAGAAATTTCGGATTTCATAAATTCACATTTCTTTGGCGACACATACAACTTATGCTATTCTAAGCGTAAAAAACTGTGTTAAGGTGTTTGGTATGAGACTTTTGATCTTTGCTGAAGATGAGAAGATCATCCATGTGTACAACCATAAACACATCAATGCAATCATAGAAGATTTGGTTCATTAGAGACTGGAATGTTGCAGATGCATTGCACAAACCCATAGGCATGACCAGGTATTCGTATTGACAATACTTCGTATTGAAGGCTGTCTTCTCAATATTTTGTGGCTTGACTCTAATCAGATGAAATCCTGTCTTGAGATCCATTATTGAAAATACTTTAGCATTCCCCAGCATATCGAACATTTCGTCTGAGCGGAATAGAGGCGTGTTATTCCGCTTGTTTATCCTATTGAGAGCTCGGTAGTCCACAACACCTCTCAATTTTTTATTTTTTTCTTTCACGAAAAATAGAGGAGCACCATACGGTGACTTACTTGGCCTTATTTTTCCACTTTTCAAGAGATTCTGAACATATTGTCTCATTGCTTGCAACTCAACAGGAGAAAGCTGGTACAATGGTCTATGCGGTGACTTCGCCTTTTTCTCTGTTTCAATCTCATGATCCACTGATCTTCGGTGTGGTAATCCTTGGGGTAAAGAATCTCGGAAAACATTCTTTTACTTATCAAGAATATTTCGTAGTCGAAGATTTGAGCAGTTAAAAATATTCTACTGCTTCCCCCATTCAGCTGGTATATTTGGAACCAGTTGAAAACCTTCAATTTCAGCTTTCTTCTTGCGACACATATTTTTTAACTTCTTCACACTTAAGTTTGTTACTTCTATCATGTTGTTCCTCGCTTCGACCTCCGATAGAAACTCTCTACCAACCGAAACAACTTTCTTCTTATAGTCAATTGAAGGATTGAATGTGACATGCCATGGCATTCCTAGGGGAACATCATACCGACAATTTGCAACAATCCAATTAGAATTGTAGAAATGGTTGCCAATTTTCAATGTTGCTCCGATAATGACTTCATGTGCACTTTCATTCGAATCTTTCTTCGAATGGCTGACTTCAACGTTACACTTTTCCCATTTGAATTCTTCTTAGTGCGTTTGAAAGAATTCATGTGAAAAAACATTTGTACTACATCCATCATCTTTGAGTATTCGAACTCTGCATTCGTCTAATGAACCTTCAAGAACAAGTAGATCTCCCATTGTCATAGATTCAACGACGGAATTATTCTCCCTTTTCTCAGCGTTCGTCATATTAGATTCAAGTCGTGGGGAACGAACTCTTTCCAATTCAAGTCCTACGCTAGCCACACTCTCCTTCAAGCTCTGAAGCAGTTCACTTATCACACTCAAATTTGGTCCAACCAGAGTATTGTTTATTTCTTTTGGCCGTCCATCTAGTTTTTTGATTCTTTCTTACCAAATTCAGTACCGTTCTCTGCACTTGCGTTTCCAATTCTAGGCCTATTGGAATTATTTCCACATTTCCAAGGCCTGCAATCAACTTTATGACACTTAAAGCACGAATTGCCTTTCCTGTCGTTAGCTTACTGCTGAAAGTTGCCGATTTCCATAGGCGTTGGATCGTCCGAACGCATAACACCACCGTATGAGAACATTCCCGCACCAAATAAGGCCGCTTCAACGTTTAGAGCAATTCTTGAAGCGTCATTAATTGTTTGGGCGCCTGACTTCATGACTTTCAGGCGCACCTGGGGCTTTAAGCCATGACAGAACCTATCGACTTGTTCGCCTTCACTCATGTTCGGTATCGTCAAAACGATATCTCGAAACTCCGACAAATAGCTCGAAACAGAAGTTCTTTGAACAAGCCGACGAAGCTTGTCCCTTGACCTTTGCACGCTGTCGAATGGCATAAATTCTTGGTATACTGCTGCCTCAAATTCTGTCCATGTAGTTGGAACAGTGTTGGAGCCTACGCGAGTATAGCACCAATCTGCTGCCATTCCCGACAACAACGTTGAGGCGAAGGAGATTTATGTAGCCTCATCCAAATTAAGTTCATTTCCGACTTGTACTAAGGTCAAGTACTGCTTAACTTGGTGCACCCATGCTCGGACAGTGAACTCGTCTCTCTTGCCATCAAAATTTTGAGGCTTGTTTGATTTGAGAGACGCCATGTTCCTACACGTCTCTTGCAGAAACGATTCCAATGATTCCCAAGTTCACCAACTCGGCCCACGGTAGATGTGACAGCCTAGAGTATTGGCTACTCTGTGCCCACGCCCGCGATGCGTGATTACTTAGTGCTAATATCCCACGCTGCACTCCCGTAGGAGGAGATTGGGCAAGTGCCTTGGTGGTCTTAGTCGGTGTGCCGATGCAACCAGTGTAGAGAATTGCCTGCCTTAGTTATTCTCAACTTTGGCCTTTTTATATTATTTAAATTGTAAGGCATGATATTCTATTTATTGTAATAAGGTGCTATACTTTCCATATACTGATGTAAATAAAATAACAAGCGTTAGGAATTAATTACATAAGGATAGGGTTTCAAATATCATTGCTATAATATTATTGACTACTGATAGTGCATAGAATGCAATAAGGACCGTAAGGATCATGTTGGAATAGTTAAGTAATACACTCTCACAGGATGTATCAATTTTTGTCTTTCTTGAACATTTTCGATTTCACCGTATCTAGTGTTTCATTATCGGTATCTCTGGTGCTTATCAAAAGTAATACCATTATCGTGTAATATCAGTGGATACTTGCACGTTCCACGGGATAGACACAAATTGCTATCCAGTGCACATGATTTCATTAAGTGGCTATGAAATTCTATTGTAATGTCAAATTAGAATACTGTTCGCTATTTATTTAACTGTCCTACTGCTAACTGTACTGCTCAGCTTCCTAAAATTGATATTCCTAAAATCTTGCATGGCAAACACTTTGGATGGAAATAGCACCTACAACAATACGTCAGATCAATATGAAATTTAGAAGAATTTTGGAGGAACATTGGTTGTATCCAGAAAGGGCTAGATGTTAAGCAGCCAAATTATGAGCCAACCAGAAAAAACTGACCTATATCAACTTTTTGTCATTTCCATTTGCACCAGCAATAAGACACCAATGTTACACACAGATAAGTTAGGTCGGAAAAGCATGATCTTCGATGCTGGATGCAGTTTAACTATACTGATCAGTGTTTCCATTGGTTCTTTAATCTAGCAGCCAATGGACTGAGCACATAGGCAGCGCCAAAATTCTAAAACAAGCAACAAAATATTGGCCATAATCATAGGTCGAAACTTCAGCTGTTTTGCATTTAACACTTTCTAGATACACCCATTCGACACAAAAAAAACAAGATAGAACTGCTTCTCCAATGGCATTTTCGAAGTCACATGGAAAAATAGCCTTGTGAGAATAATACTATATCCTTTCATTTAATTAGAGTATTTAATTTTTTTATCTTCGAGGAATAGAAAAATATCTCGGTTTATTTCGAATATACTATGACTATAAATACCAGCAGTGATAGGAGAAATTTTGTGGTCGTTTTCTGCAATTTCTAGAGACATTTTGGTGTCTATAAAAACATCTTGAAGTTTCTAAAAGACTCTAAAACAGGCTTTTAGATCTTTCTAGAAGCTATTAAAAAGTATATATATATGTGTGTGTACATGCGAACGTTAGATAAAGTAAAGATAAAAATTCATGAACAAAGACTGAACTAGCCCTACTTCGACCTTTGTAGCAGAACGGTAGAAAAGGTCAGGAGGAATGTAAACTCCTGGTCAAGTGAGACAGGACGCCTTGCGAGCGAACTGAACATATTGGGCGATTGTGAGACCGCTCGCGTTTGCCAGAAAATTGTATATCCCAGAGAGGTACTCCCGTGTGACGGCGCGAGCGGCAGGTCAGATTTTCACGGGATCTGGCCACAACGCGGGATTGTAGTGACGCGAGAATTTCCTATACGGAAGTGTCAGAATGGGTCGAGTGTGCCCGCAGCACTTCCCGTCCACGCGGCGGTCTGTAACCTAGCAGTGTCTGCACCAGATAGGAATTGGCCAGAAAAGTTCGTTCTTGTTCTTTACTCCTCGTCGTCCGCTTACTATTAATAGGATTAAGTGTATCTAAATCAAAACTATCCAAAAACCGAAAAATACTAATACAGGAGACAATTCCAAATGAAAGCTCCTAACTCCTTACAGAGCTCGTTTTGCTACACACTCTAGCAACTATTAACAGGTAGCTTCATTTGCCGACTTACTTACCCTTCAAGCTCAACCATTCTTTAATCGGGAGCATACAAAGGAGACGACTAGTCCAGTCAAGTTTATGTTTTACCACATTCGCGAATAAGATTAACAACTTTGAACAAATCATTCTGTTTCATCCGCACTAGATTCAGAACATGGAAATTACGTTTGAACTTTCTGACCTTGGGGATGACTACTTCGAACACACACTGCCTTCGAGAGAGGAAGCGAGAGTCTTGTATGAATCTGCAACATTTTTTTAAAAATCATGCATCTAATATAGAAAATAGCAGCACTGCATCGGATTTTTTGGCTGAGTTCAGATCGAAATTCACTGTCAATCAAATTTTTCTGATAAACAATTAAAAATAGAAGCATCTTTGCTATTACCCACAAAAATTTGATTAGCATGGGACTCACTGATTACCCTCCGGTGCAAAGAAGACTATTTACCACATCAAAGCAGCACATATTATGTACGCCGAAGATCAATTGAAAAATGAAAGAGAATTTTTTGTAAAGTTAATTAGGTCCATTTTATAAAATAAAGTCTTTTCAAGGACCGACTCTACCTGAAAACAACATTTCTATCGATCAAAAACTCGAAAATCTAATTTGCTTTAGTATATGTGAAATTTAAAGACTCAATGGCCGAAGCAATGAACTAAATGCAATTAAATGACGGAAATTTGAAAGCTATACGTCAAATAACGAGAGTAGCAATAATTTTCAAAGTCAAAGTAGCAAACGTAATGTAAGTCCTTCTAAGCCTCATATTTATCTTGGTAATAGATTCAAGAATGCAGAAATTAAGGATGTAGGAATATATGAAGAAAACCTGCAAGTATAATTGCACCAATATTTCCTGATTTCTGAAGATTGTGGACTAACTGCTTTCCGAAGACTTCAGTACATCTATAACTTATTCAAAGGGAAGCTATTAATTTCTAGAACGCCGAAATCAAGGAAAAGGAGACTACAGTGAGCGGCGCAATAAATCGTAACCAATCTCATTTTACATGTGCTGACAAGCAACAAAGAGTCATGGCAAAGCTAGTTTAATTTGATAGATTTTTGTGTTTCTACTCTTAATTAAATTTAACTGGAAAAATTAGTTGGAAGTTTGAAAAAAGCCCGACAACGGTTTCGACAATTCGTATTGCACTGAATTTGATACAATATTTCAAAACTCAATTCCGCACAAGAAGATCCAGATCGAGCTAATACAACCAACAGTCGATTTATCGACGATAGTAGTAAACTTTCCAGTCAAATGCGTAGTAAAGGCTAGAAACAGGGCAGGAGGCCTGAATATTTTAAAAGATTTATTTTATTTAATTAAGAGAATACCAGACTTGAACAACGATGCTCAGTCAATACAAATAAATTTCGCCCGTTTCCAAGATGTAACCACTTGAAAAGTGATTAATCAGGCATAAATCGGAGCTTTATGCAATTGTACTCAGATACTATTCTACTTATACCTGTTTTATTTTAGGTTAGTAATACAATCTTTGTAATCATCCTATCTTAATACTGATATTAGCATGATATCACTTTTGGGAAGCTTGATTCTCACAAAAGAAAGTCAGCGTGAGTTCTTGCCGCAGAAAAATATGTTTATGGGAATTTCAAGAGAGATAATAACGGAAAGGAAGCAAAAATGCCGGGCATCTTTTGAACAGGCGAGTTGGAGCACCTAATAGATTTTATAGACCTATAAATCAACATGAACAGTAACCGTAGAGTAAAGGAGAAATATGGAATAATATTTTCGATATGGATCTCAGGACCAATACAGATTTGTTTGTATCTAAGTCTACTGCACACACTTCACAAACGCTAACTCGAATGAGTTTGCATATGCATTTTTTCGACCAGGATAAAATTATATATTCCAAGATTGGTCTACAAATAGAAATGCGGGCAACAAACACATAAAAATAGGATAGGCCTGGAAATGAACGATTCATAATACTGCTGCGTCACAAGTTAGAACAATTAATTTTGACAGATACGGAATTGTCTTTTTTTCCGAATACGGTTTGCCGTTTGTACATAAATTGCATCAACAGTCAGATAATCTTCTAACATATTTGACATCTGCTTTAGGATTTTCGTGGAGCTCACATCTGTTTGATATAAATTTTTCATA
>JAAUYH010140443.1_pt1 | contig 12946 bp, 12 predicted proteins | sample 7278061 | NCBI WGS metagenome assembly JAAUYH01 (sample SAMN14350203, study PRJNA611818) | marine sediment metagenome | isolation source: surface marine sediment (0.6m) | place: French Polynesia: Moorea | collected 2018-08
ATGGGCGCGGTTGTTACGGGTATAGCTATTGTTGGCAGCCTGACCAATTTTGGGGGACAAAGATTCGCCAGTTCATCGCCTCCCACTTCGACTGGCCTCCTGAGCGTTTCCTCACTTCCCTGCAATGAAGCCGCTCCTCCCCCTCTGCCTGACCACCCCCCTGATTACGAGTACGCCAATGGCGCCAAATATTATGGTCAATTGGGCAATGGCGTCCCCGCCAATGGACGCGGCATTATGGTCTTTGCTAATGGCGATCGCTATGACGGCGAATTTAAAGACGGCCAGCGTAATGGATGTGGAACGTTCGTTTTTTCCGCCAATGGAAGAACTTATATGGGGCAATTCCAGTCTGATAATTTTAATGGTTTGGGGGTTTGGACATTAGAGAACGGCGATCGCTATATTGGTGAATTTAAGAATAATATCTGTGACGGACAGGGAACTTTTATTCTTGCTGGAGGCTCAATCAAGACTGGCGCCTGGCATAATGGCGGCTTGGTAGGCGACAGCTTATCTTGTTACCGTGGGCCGGCCAAAGAACCGGGTTCTAGTGTGCAATAACCCCCTCATGAACCTCTTTTTTTATGGGTTGAATGAGTTTGCAAAAAACGATTTCCGGACATCTCTAAACAAGATAGGTGAAAGTAATGGTTCAATCATTAGCCAATCGGCTTAAGTCTATAGCATTCTCCACTGCAATCATCTCGGTTGCCGGCTTAGCCTCTGCAACTGTGGCTCGGGCGCAATCCACCCCACCAGTCACCCCTAGACCAATTCAAGTACCCTCTCGTGATACTCCTCAACCCACCCCGCAGCCAACGCCAATCCCTGCTCCTGCGAACAATACTCCTGTGAACACTGCTCCTGTGAACACTGTTCCGGCAACTAATGCCCCTGCGACCAATGTTCCGGCGACCAATGCTCCTGAGAACACCGTTCCCGCGAGCAATACTCCGGAGAACACCTTTCCTGAGAATACATTTCCCGCTAACACCGCTCCTGAGACAAGTACTCCTGGAACCGGGGCAACAGCTCCTGGAACCGCTCAAACCACAAACCCCCAGGCTTTGTGGTAGGAAGTTCTAAAAAACTTCTTACCTCTCTAACTTATGGGCGGGTTTAACCGGCAAAGCTCATGGCCTCATGAGAAAGTCAGGATAATCCGCCCTTCCCACATGATTGTTTTTGGCTGCGGAATAAGCCGTTCACTGACTTGCGATTTAAGCCCAAAAGATCTAAAGGGGAAGGACTTCAAGATGCCAGAAGGTCAATTCTTCTGGAGGCGGCGACAAAAGAAGCATCTTAACTAAGTCGTCATTGCGATATTTGGAAGAATTCTTAAAAAAGAATTCTTAGAAAAAATGAGTAGGGCGAACAATACAAAAGCCAAGATCAACTTCAAGGGTGATCTTGGCTTTTGTCTTTTGTATTGTTCACGGTTTACACCGTTATCATTCCAACAAGGGTTTTAGGGTTTCACCACAACAGTGGTTCCAGGCCGTACCATCTCATAAAGTTCGCGAACGTCTTCATTAAACATTCGCACACAGCCATGGGAAGCCGCCCGCCCAATCGATTCTCGATTGGGTGTGCCGTGGAAGCCAATAAGGTTATTACCATCCGTCCAAAAGGCAATCCACCGCTCACCTAGAGGATTATCAGGACCTGGCGGAACCACTTCACCGGTGAGAGGATGAGTCCAACCCGGATTTTGTAACATAGACATGACATGGTATTCCCCGACTGGCGTTTCCCAGCCTGGTCTACCCACCGCCACTGGATAGCTGTCGGTCAATTCACCTTCTTGGTAGACATAGACGGTGCGCTCGCTCAGATCAATCTCTAACCGAATATTGCCTAGTAACTGAGGAAAGATAGGCTGGACTTGAGGCAATTCGGGAGGGGATATGAGCGGCATCTGAGTTTGTACCGCTGCAGGGGGCCTAACCCAAGCTAAAAGGGGCGTTTCTTCGGTCACACTAACCGGTGGTTCAGCGCCGTCTTGAGATTGATTCGAAAATCGAATACCCGGCTCAAGCGGTTCTGGAAAGACAGGCTGAGCTTGGGGGAAGTGGGGAGCCGTCGCCGGGGATAGCAGATCCGGTATCGGCGCCGGTCTATTCCATTTCACAGATGTGGTCTCCACATCTTCGCGCACAGTTATCCGGGCAAGCGATTGAGCCTGCAGGGAGAAGCGAATGTCGTCGACTTCTATGGGCTCCGGCGAAACAAATCGGCTTTGGGCTGGAAGCGATGAAGCTGAAACGGGCATCAGCGCCTTTGTCGAATCCTGTCGAATCGGCGCTGAGGGATCCACCTTAAGATCATTGCCGACAGCCGTTTGAGCGGCGACCCGGGGTTGAACCGCCAGCAGGAAAATGGCTGAACTCAACCCGATTTTTAGCGAACGCTGATGATCCATATCCTGTATCTATGCCTTTACTGATTCAAAAGCTTCACCGTGTTTAAAATAGATTTTATCTCCATCTTTAGAAGAGATAAATTCCAACCTTTAGAAAAGGAGCAATCTATACCCTAACTTTATAAAGTCTATTTATATGGGGGCTAATTCAGCTGACTGAGTTGAATTCAACGGGGTTCCGTTAATCCCCTCACCCTGCTTGGAGAATCTGATCGTCAGTTGAAAAATCGATCTCCGTTTGATCGCGGCCTGAGGCTAAATAATCTGATTGGAATGAATCCTTGAGGCCGCTGACTAGATCAAACTTAGGGCTCCAGTTCAATTCGGCTTTTGCCTTTTCGATAGAGGTGAAGAAATGCTGCACCCGCATGGGGAAGGCTTTGCGCTTGCCAAAATCAAACTGCTTGGGATCATAGTGAACCAGTTTGAGCGAGTCAGCCGACTTGCCCGCCGCGATCGCGCAAGCGCGAGCTAATCCGTCAAAGGAGACGGCGCGATCGCCGGAAATGTTATAAACCTGTCCAATCGCCTTCTGGTTGTCCAGCACCGCCGCCATCGCCCGCGCTAAATCCTCCACATGCCCAAGTTGGGTAAGGGCCATGCCGTTTCCTGGGATGGGAATGGGGCGATCGCGCACCAGTCGATCAAAAAACCAGGCTTCCAAATCGTTGTAGTTCTTCGGGCCATAGATGTAAACGGGCCGAATAGAGGTATAGGGGATGCCTTGCTCCGCTAAATACGCTTCAGTCTCAAACTTACCTTTGTGACGACTTTTGGGGTCCACTGCATCCCCTTCAACATGGGGCATCTGGTCAGACTTCAAATACACCCCCGCCGAGCTGACATAGACAAAATGCTGAACTTTACCCTCGAATATTTCCGCCAAAGGCTGTGTATCTGAGAGTTCCCGGCCATTATTATCAAAAATGGCGTCAAAGGATTCAGATGACAGCTTCGCCTTTAGTTGGGCGGCGTCTTTGCGATCGCCCTGTATCTGTCTCACCCCCTCAACGGGCGCAGGGCGATTCCCCCGATTAAACAACACCACTTCATGACCCTGCTCCACCAGTAGCCGAGTCAGAGACACCCCGATAAACCGGGTGCCGCCCATGATTAAAATCCGCATCCCGCATTCCCCTTCTTCTGCCAAACATTATTCATATTAGGACGAGAGGGGATTGAGGAGATCTCCTGCTCCCCTCAATCCCCTATCCGGATTGATCCCGGTTTCGCCTATCAAAAATTCATAATCCTCATTTGCCTCTATAATCCTTAACTACCCAAATAAATAATTGAATTATTTTTTCAAGCTTCGATAGGCAGTGGAGTCTATTGTTAAGATTTGTAGTCAAAAACAGGGTGCTGTTTTAGAAACTAAACTTAAACCCCAAATAAGGTCTTAAGAAGGCTTTAGTTTTGCTCAACTGTACTTTAAGCTTTCCATTATGGAAGCTCCAGTTCCTTACTGTTATTCATAATCTTGCCTAAGATAGTAAGGACTACTTGTGGCTTTGCGGGCCTGGCTGACTCTCTGCAATAAGGATTAAGTAATCTAGATGACTGAGCTTGAGCAATCCTACAAGGTATTGGAGCTACATCCAGAGGCCTCTATGGAAGAGGTCAACCAAGCCTATAAAGACCTGGTATTTATCTGGCATCCAGATCGTATCCCTAAAGACAACATTCGCCTTCAAGAGAAGGCGCAGGAGAAGCTGAAGCAGCTAAATCAAGCTAGAGAGTTTATTCGATCTGGCGATAAGAAAAACGGTAAGGCTAATAGCGCCAGAAACTGGCGCTCATCTGCTTCAAGCCAGAATGGTCAGTCATCCCGATCGGGCTATCAGTCTCGATATCAGGCCAATGGGCGATCCAGCACGCAGGCCAATGGGCGATCCAGCACGCAGGCCAATGGGCGATCCAGCACGCAGGCCAATGGGCGATCGCAATCGGCCTATGGATATTCATCCAGGTATGCCCAAAATCCCTACGACTATTCCACAGCCTCCTCTGAGCCCTCCTCCTCCGCTTACGAAGCCTATTCAAGCGATTACCAGCGGTACTATCATCAGACTCAGCAAGCAAACGCTTATCGGCAGACCAATCCACAATCCGATTCTCAACCCAATAATCAGCCCAACGGGTATTATCAAACGTCTTATCAAAGCAACGGCTATCAACAGAGCAACGGCTACCAACAGGGTTATCAGCAGAGCCAGAGTTCCTATCGGGCTCAACGGCAAAATTCTGATTTGAGCGGGGCTGATCTTCGGGGCGCTAATTTGCGGGAAAAAGATCTGGCGGGTAGGAATTTAAGTAACGCCGATTTGAGCGGGGCCGATTTAAGCGACGCCTTTATGCACAAGGTGATTCTGAATCGAGCCAACCTCCAGCGCGCCAAACTGTTTAGAACTAACCTCCTGCAAGCGGATCTGAGCCATGCCAATTTGCGAGAAGCTGACTTGGTGGGCGCCGACCTCAGCGGCTCTAACCTCAGCGGCGCTGATCTGAGCGGCGCGAGAATCGGCTTTGGAAACAAAGTTATGGTCAAGATGACCGGAGCCATCATGACCGGAACCATCATGCCCGATGGCACGATTCATGAGTAGGTGAGATACTCCTCAAATCTAACTTTAAGGTTGGGCTTAGCTTGAGTCATGAATCTGGCCTTTACCTAGAGATTACTTAAATCTTCAGCAGACCATTTAAGGAACGAAGCATCCACGCCTTTTTCCCGCTTTAGCTTAGCGTCTTTCTCAAACCAGGCAATGATTTGCGCTGTCGTTAACGCCTCCATCGGGACCCCCAAATCCTGAGAAATATACTTCAACAGCTTTGAGGTTGAAAGCGTCAGCCGCGCCAGGAACTTTTCTGGCGTCGTCAATAGCGCTTTATCGACTTCAGCAGATTCTTCCGGGGTAAGGAATTGAGCAGTTTGGTCTAGCATGCTTAATTTGTAGAGGATAGAAATTAACGACTTCCAACTTAACGCGGGAAATTTTCCCTGCAGCAGAATGCAGGAGTCTGAGTCCAGTTATTGACTGACTCCTGACTTTTGTATTCTGTATTCTGCCCTGACCCAATTTTCCCGGCTTAAAACTTAAAAAATTAAGCCCCTCTATCCGCTTTTGTCCCATTCTCCTTGGCCCGGATCAAATATCCGCACTGATGCTCTCCATCGACCAGCCAGTGCGTACGCTCAACTAAGCAATCGGGTAAGGCGACGGCGAACATCTCCAACTCATGGCCGCAAACACTGGGAAAAGATTCGGCGATGTGGGAGATGGCGCAATTGTATTCTGTGATTATAAATCGGGAGTTCGGCGCATGGTTATCGTCTGATTCGACTCGATGCCATTCCGCCATATAACCTTCAGCTTGGCGCAGCTTGACTAACTGGGCCACCCGTTCGGGCAGGGGACCATCGCCTAGGGACTCACGATACTCAATCGCCTTTCGCTCCCACTGCTTGCGAAGAATCGAGCCGACCTGCTCTTGGCCGACAGTCTCCGTCAAGGTATTCAAAAGGGAGAGGGCAAAGACATCATATTGAGCGGGAAAGTGATCCCGGCCTTTGCGGCTGAGGCTGTAGAAATAGTTAGGCCGCCCCATGCCTTCTTGGACTGCCTGATGTTCAATTAATTCTTCAGTTTCTAAATCCTTCAAATGGCGACGAATCGCCTGAGGGCTAACCTCCAAATGCTCTGAGATTGCTTGAGCAGTCGCCCGTCCTTGCTTGAGCAGGTATTGAAGGATATCTTGCTTTGTGGATGGATACTGTACCGATGTCATCGTCTTGATGGCAATGAACGCTGACAAATATGGGCTCTACGAACTAAATTGGACTTTGACAACCTAATTGTTGCTAAAGTACCCTAAAATTGAGTTAAACAACTTGGACGTTGCTTTAATTCTATAGAATAATTATCTGGTTGTCTCGCTACTACATCTGATTTCCAATGACTTCTCTGACTAAACCGACCCAAGCTTCTGATAAAAGTCTTGAAATTATGCGGAATTTTGCCCAAAGCTACGCTAAGCGGACGGGCACCTATTTCTGTTCTGACCCCGGTGTAACCGCTGTTGTAATTGAAGGGTTGGCAAAGCATAAGGATGATTTGGGAGCCCCCCTCTGTCCCTGCCGTCATTATGAAGATAAAGAAGCAGAGGTTAAAGCCACATTTTGGAATTGCCCCTGTGTCCCGATGCAAGAGCGTAAAGAATGCCATTGTATGCTTTTCCTGACGCCGGATAATCCATTCGCAGGCGACCAACAGGACATCGGTTTTGAAACGATCCGAACTGAAACCAATAAGTATTGAGATTTGGTAGACCTCAAATCTATCTCACCATCCTCGCCGTTTAGGAAAGAGCGTCCCCGATGAGTCCAACTGTTCAAACCTTAGTTACCCAGCCTTACAAATACGGATTTGTCACTGACATTGAGTCAGAGGTTATTCCTCGTGGGCTTAGCGAAGATGTCATCCGGCTGATCTCCGCCAAGAAGAATGAACCGGAGTTTATGTTGGAATTCCGGCTCAAAGCTTATCGCAAATGGCTGACAATGACGGAGCCGACCTGGCCGAATGTGGAGTATCCCCCCATCGACTACCAGGGCATCATTTACTATTCTGCACCCAAGCAGCAAGCTAAGAAACTGAATAGCCTGGATGAAGTCGATCCAACTCTGTTGGAAACTTTTGACAAACTCGGCATTCCCCTTTCTGAACAAAAGCGCCTGACGAATGTGGCGGTGGACGCTATCTTTGATAGCGTTTCGGTCGCTACAACTTTCAAGGAGCAGTTGGCGGAACAGGGAATTATCTTCTGTTCTATCTCTGAAGCGGTTCAGGAGCATCCTGAGCTGGTTCAGAAGTACTTGGGCAGCGTGGTGCCGGTTGGGGACAATTACTTCGCCGCTCTGAACTCCGCTGTTTTCAGCGATGGGTCTTTCGTTTACATTCCCAAGAACACCCAATGCCCGATGGATTTGTCCACCTACTTCCGGATTAACAACGGGGACTCAGGACAGTTCGAACGGACGTTAATTGTGGCTGAGGAAGGGAGTTCGGTCACTTACCTGGAGGGCTGTACAGCGCCGATGTATGACAGCAATCAACTCCACGCTGCGATCGTGGAGTTGGTGGCTCTAGACAACGCTGAAATTAAGTACTCTACGGTACAAAACTGGTTTGCCGGGGACGAGAATGGCAAGGGCGGAATCTATAACTTTGTCACCAAGCGCGGCCTCTGCGTCGGCATGAACTCTAAGATTTCCTGGACTCAAGTGGAGACCGGCTCCGCCATTACTTGGAAATATCCCAGTTGTGTTTTGGTGGGGGATAACTCTGTGGGTGAGTTTTACTCCGTGGCCCTAACTAATAACCTACAACAGGCGGACACCGGTACTAAAATGGTGCATGTCGGCAAGAATACCCGCAGCACCATTATTTCTAAAGGCATTTCTGCTGGGCGCTCCAACAATAGCTATCGAGGCTTGGTTAAGATTGGTCCGAAAGCCGAGGGAGCTCGAAACTATTCCCAGTGCGACTCCATGCTGATTGGCGATACGGCGGGCGCAAATACGTTCCCCTATATTCAAGTTCAAAACAATAGCGCTCGGGTGGAGCATGAGGCCTCGACCTCTAAGATCGGGGAAGATCAGCTCTTCTACCTCGCTCAGCGGGGCATATCGCCGGAAGACGCGGTTTCGATGATCATCAGTGGCTTTTGTAAGGATGTATTTAATAAGCTGCCGATGGAGTTCGCCGCTGAAGCCGACAAGTTGCTCAGTCTGAAGCTTGAAAATTCAGTGGGTTAGACACTCCGAAGTTTTCTCCATAGAACTTTTCCACATATCTGTAAATTTGCTCTGCGTATCTGAACAATACATCTAGACAATGATCAACGAAAATGGCGACGTTATCCTCTCGGTCAGCGACCTGTATGCTGAGGTCGACGGGACGGAAATTCTCAAGGGGCTAAATTTACAGGTTAAAGCGGGTGAAATTCACGCGGTTATGGGGTTGAATGGCTCCGGCAAAAGCACCCTGTCAAAAGTGTTGGCCGGTCATCCTGAGTATCATGTCACCCATGGCGACGTTCTCTTTCGAGGAAAGCCATTACTGGATCTGGAAGCCCATGAGCGATCGCTGGCCGGTATTTTCCTCGCCTTCCAGTATCCACTGGAGATTCCGGGCGTCAGCAACTTAGATTTTCTCCGGGTGGCCTATAACGCCCAACGTAAGGCGAAAGGGTTAGACGAAATCGATGTGTTCGATTTTGACGACCTGATCGAGGAAAAGTTGGATGTGGTTAAGATGGACGCCAGCTTCTTGGAGCGCAGCGTAAATGAGGGATTTTCCGGCGGGGAGAAAAAGCGGAACGAAATTCTGCAAATGGCGCTGCTGGAGCCAAAACTCGCCATTCTGGATGAGACGGATTCAGGATTGGACATTGACGCCCTCAAAACGGTCGCCCAGGGCGTTAATCAGCTCACGACTCCCGATAATGCGGTGGTGCTGATCACCCATTACCAACGGCTGTTGAATTACATCACGCCGGACTATGTCCACGTGATGGCGGATGGCCGCATTATTAAAACCGGCCCGAAGGAATTGGCGCTGGAGCTAGAAGAGCGCGGCTATGACTGGGTGTTGGCGGACGCCAAGGTGGAGGCGGCAGTGTAATGAGCATTCAAACCTCTAGCGATCGCGACCTAGCCACGCCGACTCAAGCCTCTGCTGATCGGGACGCCTATCTCAAGCAGTTACTGCAACAGGTTAGCCGCCAATCCTTCGCCAGTTCAGTCATGCCTAAACTGGGGGAAACCGCGACTGCTCTGGTGCATGAGCAATCTCTGCCTACCACCCGTGATGAAGAATGGCGCTTTACGGATCTGTCTACCCTGCTGAAAACATCGTTTGCGGCGGCTGGCAGTCAACGGCCAACCGTCAGCGCAGAGGATTTGGCGGCTGTCATGTTGCCGGAAACACAGAACAGTCGCCTGGTATTTGTCAATGGCGTTTACGCCCCTGAGCTGTCCGCCGTCTCTGGCTTGCCTGAAGGCGTGTGGGTTGGCGGCTTGATTGAGGGTTACGCCGATCCGACACTCCAGCTCAAGATCGCCCAGCGCTTAGCCCAGCAATCAGGCTCGAATGAGGTGTTTACCGCCCTCAACACAGCCGGGTTTCAAGACGCTGCGTTGATTTGGGTAAAGCGCAATCAAATAGTGGAACAGCCTATCCATGTTCTCTTTGTCTCCGTTGATGAGGGACAGCCGGTGATTGATCAACCTCGGTGCTTAGCGATCGCCGAGGCGAACAGTGGAGTGACTCTGATAGAAGAGTATTGGGGACTGGGCGACCACACCCACTTCACCAATGGCGTTACTGAAATTTGGCTTGAGGAAAACGCCCAGGTCAACCACAGTCGGATTCAGCGGCAAGGAAGCGCCGCCGTTCACATCGGTAAAACGGCGGTCTCCCAAGCGCGGGACAGTCGCTATGTTTGTAATGCAGTTAGCCTCGGCGCGAACCTCTCCCGGCATAATTTGGAAGTCTTCCAGTCTGGCGAGCAAACCGATACGCGGCTGTACGGCCTGAGCGCCATCGCCCACACCCAATTGGCGGACACCCACAGTGTCGTGTCCTTGACTAAACCCCACGGTTCCTTTGAGCAGCTCCACAAATCCATTGTGGATAACCGGGCCCATGCAGTATTCAACGGCAAAGTGTTTGTGCCCCAGGCGGCTCAGCTCACCAACGCCAGCCAGCTCAACCGCAACCTGATGCTCTCCGGCAAAGCCCGGGTGGACACTAAGCCCCAATTGGAAATTGTGGCTGACAATGTCAAATGCGCCCACGGCGCCACCGTTAGCCAGTTGGAAGCTGACGAAATCTTCTACCTCCAGAGTCGAGGCATTAGCCAAGACCAAGCTCAACGCCTATTGATCTATGGTTTCGCCATGGAAATCATTGAAAAAATCCCCATTCTTTCTCTGAAGCAAACGCTGACCGAGAAGATTACTGAATGGACGAATTAACTTTTAACCCAAACCTTTTTAGTGTTTCCGCCGTCTAATCCTCCTACCCGCTTCTAACGCCTAACCCTATGACCGTCGCTCAAGAAAGAACCCTTGCTGCTAAAGTTCGCGATGACTTCCCTATCCTCCATCAGGAAGTCCACGGCAGTCCCCTGGTGTATTTCGATAACGCCGCGACTTCTCAAAAGCCGACGGCGGTTCTGACTGCGCTGCGAGATTACTATGAGCGAGATAACGCTAACGTGCATCGCGGTGTGCATGCTTTGAGCGCGCGGGCGACGGAAGCTTATGAGTCGGCGCGGGATAAGGCGGCGGCGTTTGTGAATGCGCAGTCACGGGATGAAATTGTCTTTACCCGCAACGCCAGCGAAGCGATTAATCTGGTGGCTTACGCCTGGGGGATGACGACGCTAAAAGCAGGGGACGAGATTATTTTGTCGGTGATGGAGCACCACAGTAATCTGGTGCCCTGGCAGTTTGTCGCCCAACGGACGGGGGCGACGCTCAAGTTTGTCGGGCTGACGGACACTCAGGAATTTGATTGGCCGCAGTTTAAGCAGCTGATTTCTAACCGGACTAAGCTGGTGGCGATCAACCATGTGTCTAATACGCTGGGGTGCGTTAATCCGGTGGAGGACGTGATTGAGATCGCCCATCGCTATGGGGCCAAGGTATTGATTGACGCTTGCCAGAGCATGCCCCATATGCCGGTAGATGTGCAGGCGATGGGCTGCGACTGGTTAGTGGCGTCTGGCCACAAGATGTGTGCGCCGACAGGGATTGGGTTCCTTTACGGTAAGCTGGATGTGCTGAAGGCGATGCCGCCTTTCCTCGGCGGCGGCGAAATGATCGCCGACGTTTCTCTGGATCATTCCACCTACGCTGAGCTGCCCCACAAGTTTGAGGCGGGCACGCCCGCTATTGGCGAAGCGATCGCCCTAGGCGCGGCGATTGATTATCTCTCTGGGTTAGGCATGGATGCGATCGCCGACTATGAGCATGAATTAACCGCCTATCTTTTCCAGCAGTTAAACAAAATTCCAGAGGTCAAGATTTACGGTCCTCAACCAAAGGCGGACGGCAGCGGTCGCGCGTCTCTAGCCGCCTTCACGGTCGATGGCGTTCACGCCCAGGATCTCTCGACGTTGCTGGACCAATCTGGTATCGCCATTCGCTCAGGCCACCATTGTACTCAACCGTTGCATAAGCTGCTGGGGGTTACGTCTACGGCGAGGGCCAGTCTTTATTTCTACAACACCCGCCAGGAGATCGATCTGTTCATTGCGGCGCTGAAGGATACGATTGAGTTCTTCGGCAGCGTGTTTGACGACGAATGATTCTCAGAGACTGCGACCGGGTTTCATAGAGAAACCCGGTCCCTTTGAATCCGCTTGCGCTTTAATAAAGTTGAGTAGAACGTAGGTTGGTTGAGCTAATGGACAATTGAAGGATTATCGGTTCTGTGATGATGATGATTGCTTATTGTAGTCTTGTATGGGGCTAAATCATATTGTATTAACAAGTCATTCATCAAAACCCTAGTCCCTTTAATGTCTAACTGGTTAGCACGCTCAGCAATTTATATTCGGATTCAACCAGATTGGCTATCCGTTCGCGCCGTCATGAGACAAGGGGAAGTTTTGGAATACGCAGATATTCCAGCGGTTGTCTTGAAAAAGAACATGAAGTCCGGTTCTCTTATTAAGATATTGGAGGTTGGAAGCTCTGCAAAATCATTTCCAACAGACGTCAAAAACGGAATTATTCAATGTTATGGATTTGAAAATCCAAGTGGGATTGTTGACAATTTTGATATAGTCTCTGAAACACTGAAAGCTTTCATTAGGAAGACACTGAAGGGGAAACGGTTTATTCGTGCGCCGCGAATGATTATCCATCCGCTAGGAAAATTTGAAGGCTATCCTTCTCACTTTGATACTCAATCGTTACTTGAAATAGTCTTTAAAATGAGTGGAGGCCATTCAGAGGTCTACTTCTATACAGGACGGGAGTTGTCTGACGAAGAGCTTCTCTGGGTTCATCAAGATAAAATGCTGGCTAGCAGGAAACCGACGTTGATTAATTTATTAAGAACGATCTTCGGAATAATTTACTGATTCTGATATCAACCTTTCCCTTGGTGCTTTAGAGTTGTGCACAATTTACAGCACTGAGGAGCAAGTTCAAAGTCCCCCTCTTTTAAGGAGAATTCTCCTCTTGCGATCGCAAAATTTGTGCTGTAGCTTGTCGGAAGTTTTGTAAGCAGTACCGCCCTAATCCGAAACCAGAGAAGAAGATTCATTGGGGAAAGAATCTTCTGGCAGGGATGCGATTGAATAAAAAAGCAACCAAAACCAGCCCCGGATAGAAGCGATCGCCCTGGGACGCTTGGAAAGCGCCGATAAATGAAATTCACGAAATTTCAAGGAAATTTGTGCTGGCGAATGCGTTCAATCCAGACATCGCAGGTATTCAATTTG
>JAAUYH010242042.1_pt1 | contig 12944 bp, 8 predicted proteins | sample 7278061 | NCBI WGS metagenome assembly JAAUYH01 (sample SAMN14350203, study PRJNA611818) | marine sediment metagenome | isolation source: surface marine sediment (0.6m) | place: French Polynesia: Moorea | collected 2018-08
TACTCAAAATGAAATGCCTATTGAAAGCTCTCTTATAGAAGAGAAATTGCAGGATAGGACTGTAAATTGCATTATGGGATTCTGGTCAGGTTGAGCGCCCGCCATGCCCATTCCGTTCAGGCGGGCCTGCCCGACTGGTCATGGCGGGCGCTCAACCTGACCAGAATCCCATAATGCAATTTACAGTCCTATCCTGCAATTTCTCTTCTATAAGAGAGCTTTCAATAGGCATTTCATTTTGAGTATAGTAGATATTATAACTGTAGCATTACTCTCAAATAAGTAATTTTATAGTTTTCGAAGATGATTAAATGCAAAGTTTATCTACAGTATCACGTTGGCAGGTTATAAAGAACAGAAAGCGGATCTTAAAGAATCCGCTTCCGTTTCACATGGAAAATTTTGAGAAATTCGGAGATAGTTTCCGGGTAAAAGTAGGTCCACCTTCCGGGGTTATCTTTACCCGCGATCCGGGGATCATCAGGCATATATTGCAACGAAATCATCGAAAATATCGAAAATCAGATCTGCAAACAGTAGACCTCGCCAAATACATAGGCCATGGGTTGTTAACTTCGAATGACGATCATTGGAGGGTTCACAGGCGCATGATACAACCTGCTTTTCACAAAAAGAAACTCCAGGGGCTATTGAATACTATGAATTCGGCAATAGAGGAAGAATTACATCGCATACCTTTAAATGAACCGACAGATGTCTTTCCACTGATGAGTGATCTCGCATTCCAGGTAGTGGCTAAATCACTTTTTAGTCGATCTGATATTCGCGACCGGATGAAGCGACTGCAAGAAATTACCGAACTCAATCAGAGAATGCTGATCCGTGAGATGAGACAACCTTATTTGAACTGGTGGTTTAATTGGAGTGGTAAGATCAAAAAACATCTTAAGCTCGCAGAAGAAGGTAGAAGAATTTTGGATGAAATTGTCCAGGAGAGAATAAGTTATGATATAACGGAGGACGACCTATTAGATATGTTGCTGGAGGCTCGTTATGAAGACGGATCGCCTATGTCACGAAGACAGCTATTGGATGAGGTGCTGATCTTATTCACAGCCGGACACGAAACAACTGCAAACGCCCTTAGTTTTACCCTGTACTTCCTGGCCAAAAATAAAGATATTCAAGAGAAAGTATATGAGGAATTGACCAGTATCAATTTGCAAAATGATAATATAATGGAATGGCTTGGCAAGCTGAAGTACACCAAGAAGTGTATCGAAGAATCGCTTAGATTCTATCCTCCGGCCTATGTGATAGATAGAGAAGCTGCTGAAGATGATGAACCAGAAGGCTTATCATTGGCTAAGGGCAATTTGGTCCTGATGTCGGTCTACGAGCTCCATCGTCACAGAAACTTCTGGAAGGATCCGGAAACCTATAATCCAGATCGTTTTGAAGAGATCAACTCTAAAGAGTTGAATAACTATTACTATCCTTTTGGAGCGGGTCCCCGTATGTGTATTGGGAATAATTTTGCGATGTACGAGATGATCATGACCATTGCCAGGGTTATTGACGAATATGAGATAAGTACCGCCTTAAAGAGTATTGAGATCAATCCTCTGATTTCACTTAAGCCCAAGGCAGTTCCATTAAAATTTAATTCCCGAAAGTAGGATACTATTGTAAATTTGTGCGTATTAACTTGTTATTTTTTAGATAAATACGTATTTTATCTCAACTTCAAACACCTTGTAGTTTCCCCATATATAATTTGAATTTAAGAAGGAACGGGACTTCTTGCCGACCTTTATCCTATTCATTCTATAGGATTACTACTTGAAACAGTAATTGTTTCAAGCACACCTAGCCAATTAATTCTTAATTTCAATTTACAATGAATAATTTCTTCAAGTTTGTTTTAATTACTTTTATGTTTCTAACCTTTTCCTGCGATTCAGAATCCGGTATGGATTCCGTAACAGAGGCAGATGCAACCACTTTTATCGATGACAACGTGCTTAATGCGATGGGCTCAACCAAGCAAACCGTCAATGTATTCGATTTTGTAAATGGTGGTATTTTGGGAACCTCCACCTTACACCGCAATAGCAATGGAATAACCGTGAATTACAAAGTTGACGGATTGATACCAGGACATACCTATACCGTGTGGTGGGTGATTTGGAACTTTCCTGAGAACTGTGAGGTACAGGGAGAATGTGCCGATAATGATTTTGGCGATCCGGATGTTCAGGTAGAATTGATGTATGCAACTGGTCATGTGGCAGGAGGCAGTGGTAAAGGAAATTTTGGAGCGCATCTCAATGAAAATGATGCTTCAGGGACCATCAACCCTCTGTTCTTTTTACCTTCCTATGGAGGTCTGCTGGATGCTGAAAACGCGGAAGTACATGTAGTACTGAGAAGCCATGGACCAGCTGTGCCGGGCATCGTTAATGAACAGATTGGATCGTATTTAGGAGGATGTCCTACAGACTTCCCGTACGGCTTTTTCCCATTTACGGAAATACCGGATGAGGTAGGAGAATGCGGAGATATTTTTGCCTCTATTCATCGGCTATAAATGAATTTTTAGGATTAACGGGCCGAAGCTGGAATGCTTCGGCTTTTATTAATTCCTGGAATGCTGATCTATTTTTATTAGAAAATGACCTTTTTTTTATATTTTATCTCTTGTTAGATGCTTTAATTTATTATGTCTAATTGAATTCTTTCCCAGGTTTCACCATAGGGTAACTGTTTAAAGGATCATGCCCATTTTCATGGACCGACATATTGTACCGGGCATTGAAGCCCAGAATGCGGCGGAGGCACATCGCGAGGACCTTCGTGTACAGGACCGTTATGGGTGCCGGTGTATGACCTATTGGGTAGATGAGGAACGCGGTAACGCATTCTGCTTGATTGATGCTCCAAATGAAGAAGCGGTAAGACAAATGCACGACAGCGCTCACGGCCTGATACCCCATGAGATCATACAAGTAAACAGCAAAGTTGTTGAGGCCTTTCTGGGAAGGATACAGGATCCTGAAGGATATTATGAAGACGATCCAAACCTCAAGATATTTAACGACCCGGCCTTTCGTATAATTCTGGTAAGTTCAACTACTGCACACGGCCTTTTAAAACACAGGTTGGGTGAAAGAAAAGCAGACAGACTTATATCTCTTTACTATGAAATTATGCAGAAGCAACTCAACGCGTATGAAGGAAGAGAGGTCGAACTTAATGGAGGAGGATATACGGCCTCTTTTGTCTCTGTCACCCAAGCAGTTGATTGTGCGATTGCTATTATAGATGATTTACACGTAGCAGGTGAGCTAATTGATCTGAGAATGGGGATCAATGCAGGAATGCCTGTCTCAAAGAGTAAGGAACTCTTTGGCGATACTGTTAAAATGGCCCGATACCTCTGTACTATAGGATCGGAAAGTCAGATCGTAATGGCCACTATCATCAGAGAGATATACAAGGACAACGGAAAAAAAGGAAAAGAAGGATCTCTTTTCAAATGGATTGCGCCATCGGACGAAAACTTTCTTCAATTGTTGATGGATACGCTAACAGATAATTGGCAAAATCCACAGTTCGGAATTCCGGATTTTACAGTAAAAATGTCGATGAGCAAATCAAAGCTCTACAGGAAGAGTACTGATATCACTGGCTTCTCACCTAATGAATTACTGCGGGAATACCGCCTGTTAAAATCTCTGGAACTGCTCAAAACAGATCGTAATATTGCTCAAACTACCTTCGATTGCGGATTCAACAGTCCATCCTATTTTACAAAATGCTTTCAACGACGCTTTGGAATACAACCACAGGTCTTCGCTAAAAACTGGTAGAATTCTGAACCAATATTGTCATATTTAGATTTATTCATGATAGTGTGGCCGTTTCTATGTATTTAGTTTTGAAACAGTAAACTTTAAAAACTAGTAATCATGAAAACATTAAAATCTCTCTTAGGTGTATTAACTCTCGCCTTTATGGCCTCTTATTCTCTTCAGGCTCAAAAAGAGGATGTGATATATGTGAAAATGGCTGAGGAACAACGAATGAAAAAAGAGGCGTTAAAGACTTACCTTATTGAACGCGAAATACCTAATGCCGGTGATCTTACAGAAGACCAATTAAAATCAATTTCACAAAAATCATGTAGTGTGATCGAGAATTTAGGCCCTGGTATCGAATGGCTTCATAGCTACGTAACAGATAACAAAGTCTATTGTATCTACAAGGCCCAAAGCAAGGAGCTTATGGAAGCACATGCCGAACAAGGAGGATTTCCCGCTAATTATATAGTTGAACTGGCAACAACGATTGATCCGACAACAGCTCAGTAAACCATGCTTTAAATCGTATCTTGCAGCTGTGGAATATTTTCCGGATTATCCAGAAACCCTCCTTAGGTGAGTAGTACTCAAAAGCACACACAGTTTATTAAAACCGAAGCCAAACGCCTCGGTTTTTTGTCGTGTGGAATTTCAAAAGCAGAATTTTTGGAAGACGAGGCACCACGGTTAGAGAAGTGGCTAAATGACAATATGCATGGCGAAATGTATTATATGGAAAACCACTTCGACAAACGATTGGATCCAAGGCAATTAGTCCCTGGTGCCAAATCCGTTGTGTCCTTACTATACAATTACTTTCCGGAAGAGAGGCAAAGCTCTGATACATTTAAAATATCCAAATATGCGTTTGGTACAGATTATCACCTGGTAATCAAAAACAAACTCAAAGAACTTTTAAGCAGTATTTCTGATGAGATAGGAGAGGTGCACGGGAGGGCATTTGTTGATTCCGCACCGGTTCTGGACAAAGCCTGGGCGGCAAAAAGCGGCCTCGGTTGGATGGGAAAACACAGCAATTTGCTCACTCAGCAATTTGGGTCGTTCTATTTTATTGCAGAACTGATCCTCGACCTGGATCTGGATTATGACCATCCTGTAACAGACCATTGCGGTAGCTGTACGGCCTGTATTGACGCTTGTCCAACTAAGGCAATCGTAGAACCCTATGTGGTAGATGGTAGCAAATGCATATCCTATTTTACCATTGAACTTAAGAGTGAAATCCCTTCTGCCTTTAAAGGACAGTTCGATGATTGGATATTTGGCTGTGATGTTTGTCAGGATGTTTGTCCATGGAATAGATTCTCAACAGCCCACAAAGAACCACTGTTTCAGGCAAAGCCTCAATTATTGACAATGACCAAGAAAGACTGGGTGGAACTAACGGAAGAAGTATTCCAGGAAATATTTAAAAAATCCGCCGTGAAACGGACAAAATTTGAAGGGTTGAAACGCAATATAGCGTATGTTTCCAAAGATTTGCAATGACTACATCGATTTCGTTGAAATAGCGGTTCATCAAACTGTTAAGTTTTTTTATGATAATCCTAAAAATACTATATTCCCGACTGGTTTTTTAAGGCCTCTAAAACCTTTTCACAACCAATTCTAAGCTAAAACGCAAACAAACTAAACATGGACGGACTGGGAGTATTGGACATTACGGTAATCGTAGTGTACCTTATAGGAATTATTATTTACGGTATTTCCAAAGCCAAGAGGAGCAGTTCTGAAGACTATTTCCTCGGTGGTAGGACCATGACCTGGCCAATAGTTGGAATCGCCTTGTTTTCAGCTAATATCTCCAGCTCAACCCTTGTAGGTCTAGCGTCCGATGCATTTCAGACCGACGTTAGCGTATATAACTACGAGTGGTATGCCGTAGTGATCCTGATTTTTTTCGCCATGTTCTTCCTGCCGTTCTATTTGAAATCAGGAGTCTATACAATGCCTGAATTCCTGGAACGACGATATGATAGCAGATCCCGATATTATTTTTCATTTATTACAGTTGTTGCCAACGTATTAGTAGATACCGCAGCCGGTCTGTATGTAGGGAAGATAGTGCTTACCTTACTTTTTCCAGGTCTGGATTCTACACTTATCCTGGTCATCCTGGCCGTGGCTGCAGCGGCATATACCATTCCTGGTGGTCTTAACTCCGTTATCCAAACTGAAGTGATTCAGGCTATTTTACTGATCATAGGATCTTGTCTTCTTACCTATTTTGCCTTTGACCAACTCGGAGGTGGCTGGCAGTCTATGATGGACAATCTGGATCGAATGTTAGCCGATGGGGATGTAAATTTCGATCGTAAGATCGAATCCGGGCAGTATATTCCCACCAACTCCGAAGAGGTTTTCAGCCTTGTTCGCCCGGCCAACGACAAAATCCCATGGTGGTCACTATTGTCGGGCATTCCCTTACTGGGATTCTACTTTTGGGCCAATAACCAGTTCATGGTTCAGCGTGTTCTTGGAGCCAAAAGCCTCAATCACGGTCGTTGGGGCGCCTTGTTCGCCGGGTTGTTGAAGCTTCCCGTGATATTTATCATGGTGGTTCCTGGCATCCTGGCATTGATCCTTTTCAATACGCTAGATATCTCGATGTTGAATTACGAACTCACTGATGGAACTATTTGTACAAACCTGAACGACTGTCCAAACCTGACTTATCCGGTACTCCTCTTCCAGCTATTACCGGCTGGTGTACTGGGCTTGGTTGTAGCAGGTCTGATGGCAGCCATGATGTCTTCGGTATCTGCCACTTTCAACTCGGCATCTACCCTGGTGACAATGGATTTCGTAAGACAACTAAGACCGCAGATGACAAGTAAACAGCTCGTGAGTGTGGGACAAATTACCACGCTTATTTTAGTGGTATTAGCTATATTATGGGTTCCTTTCATCGAGACTGTTAGTGATTCATTATGGGAATATCTGCAGACCGTTATAGCGTATACAAGCCCACCGGCAGTTGCGACTTTTATTCTGGGCCTCTTTTGGAAAAGAGCCAACGGAACAGGATCCATAGTAAGTTTATTATGTGGGTTCACCTTGGCGATACTGACGATACTGTCTCAGATTTACGGTTGGGTGGAACCGGTGAATCAAATCCACTTCCTGGCTAAGGCCTCCATATTGTTTGTAATATGCGTTGCCATACATTTTGTGGTCAGTTTGGCAACCGCCAGACCACCTGCAGACAAAGTGGCGGAATATACATACAAGAAATCTCTTTTCAGGGAGGAGACCGAAGAACTCAAGTCGGTACCATGGTATCAGAACTACAGGATCCTCGCCATGATCCTTCTGGTTGTTACCGCTGTTATTGTCGGCTATTTCTGGTAGATTCGTGATTCGACCTATTCCACAGGGATTTGTCTTGTTCAAGATCACCGGATATCAATAGAAATGTCGGGCTATAACGTATAACTTCCAAAGAATACTCTTAAATTAGCTATACATATCCTTATTATGGCCAAGGACAAAAAGAGACGTGAAGCGCTAATTTATCATGCAAAACCTCAGCCGGGTAAAATAAAGATCGTGGCGACAAAACCCTATGCCACACAACGAGACCTTGCCTTGGCATATTCACCTGGTGTGGCTGAGCCTTGCCTTGAAATAGAAAAGAATAGGGAGAAAGTATACAAGTACACTGCAAAAGGGAACATCGTGGCCATAATATCCAATGGAACTGCAGTTCTGGGACTTGGAGATATTGGGCCTGAGGCTTCCAAACCAGTTATGGAAGGCAAAAGCCTGCTTTTCAAGATTTTTGCCGATATAGATGGAATTGATATTGAACTCGATACCAAGGATGTGGATAAGTTCATCGAGACCGTTAAAATCATAGCACCAACTTTCGGGGGTATCAACCTTGAAGATATCAAAGCCCCTGAAGCATTTGAAATTGAATGCAGGCTAAAGGATGAGCTGGATATACCGGTTATGCACGACGACCAACACGGTACGGCGATCATTTCGGCAGCGGCACTTTTGAACGCCTTGGAAATAGCCGATAAAAAGATCGAGGATGTAAAATTTGTCGTAAGTGGCGCTGGAGCTGCGGCTGTTTCCTGTACCCGTATGTACAAGGCCTTTGGCGCCAGGGCTGAAAATATTGTTATGCTCGATAGTAAGGGCGTTATCCGCTCGGATAGAGAGGGATTGTCTAAGGAGAAAAAAGAATTTGCCACCAAACGGAAAATAGACACCCTGGAAGAGGCCTTAAAGGGAGCCGACATATTTATCGGTTTATCTATTGCTAATATTGTTAGCGCAGATATGCTGAAGACGATGGCCAGTAATCCTATTGTTTTTGCAATGGCCAATCCCGATCCTGAAATTGGTTATAAACTGGCCTGCAAAACAAGGGACGATATAATTATGGCCACAGGACGATCTGATCATCCCAACCAGGTAAACAATGTTTTGGGCTTTCCATTTATCTTCAGGGGTGCATTAGATGTCAGGGCAACGAAGATCAATGAAGCCATGAAGATGGCAGCAACTTTAGCACTGGCAAAATTGGCAAAAGCACCTGTTCCAGAACAGGTAAACATTGCTTATGGTGCTACAAGACTTACATTTGGCAAAGACTATATTATTCCAAAACCATTTGATCCCAGATTAATTGCGGAAATACCTCCTGCCGTAGCCAAAGCGGCTATTGAGAGTGGAGTTGCCCAATCTCCTATCGAAGATTGGGATAAGTACAGGGAAGATCTGCTCAAGAGATCGGGGGGCGACAATAAAGTGATGCGCTTGCTTATGGATCGTGCTAAAAGTGATCCTAAACGAATTGTATTTGCCGAAGCCAACCATATAGATGTTTTAAGGTCAGCTCAGATAGTTTATGAAGAAGGAATAGCCGAACCTATACTACTCGGCAATAGGGAGGATGTTATGGCTTTGAAAAAAGAACTGGAATTCGATGCTGATGTAACAATCATAGACCCAAAGAGTGAGGATGCAAAAGACAAAAGGACGGCCTATGCACTGAGGTTTTTTGAAGCGAGAAAACGACATGGGGTGACTATGTATGGAGCAAAGACCAAGATGCGTGAAAGGAATTATTTTGGAGCAATGATGGTGCTGGAAGGCGATGCCGATGGTATGATTTCGGGCCATTCCCGTGCGTTTACTAATGTTGTCAAGCCGATTTTTGAAGTAATCGGAAGGGCGAGTAATGTGTCACGTGCAGCGACGGCTCATATAATGATCACTGAACGAGGGCCGCTGATCCTATCAGACACATCTATTAACAGTGATCCTACGGCAGAAGAACTTGCCGAAATAACAAAAATGACGGCAAATTTGGGAAGTGCATTCGGATTTAAGCCCGTACTGGCCCTACTTTCATTTTCCAATTTTGGCTCTTCAAATCATCCGCACGCCAGCAAGGTCAGGGAAGCTATTGGAATCTTGCACGAGAATAATCCTGAACTTGTCGTAGACGGTGAGATCCAAACAGATTTTGCATTGAATAAAACTCTGAGAAGAAGCCAGTTTCCCTTTTCAACCCTTGACGGACACAATGTCAATACTCTAATATTTCCGAACTTGGAATCTGCGAATATTACATATAAATTGTTGAAGGAATTACATGCTGCAGATTCCATCGGACCTATCATGCTCGGTCTGCGAAAGGCTGTACACGTATTGCAGTTAGGAGCTAGTGTTGAGGAGATTGTCAATATGACCGCTGTGGCGGTAATCGATGCCCAGGAGAGAGAGAAACGCAGGATGGCAAAAATGGGAAGGCGCAAAACAGCTACCTTAAAATCTTCATAGACCAAATGCACAACCGCAGTCTTTTATGATTACTCATCTGAAGGGAAAGCTTGTAGAAAAACATCCGACCCATGTGGTAATCGAGTGTGCAGGTGTGGGCTATTTTGTCAATATTTCACTGCACACTTATTCCAAGATACCAGATAGGGAGGATATACTCCTTTTTACTCATTTACAGGTACGCGAGGATGCACATACCCTTTTTGGATTTGCGGAAAAGTCTGAACGAGAAATCTTTCGTCTTTTACTGTCAGTTTCGGGAATAGGATCAAGCACAGCCCGTACTGTTTTATCTTCCCTGACACCAGACCAAATTCGCGATGCAATTGCATCGGGAGATGTACATACAATCCAGGCAGTAAAGGGGATAGGTGCAAAAACTGCGCAACGCGTAATTTTAGACCTACGAGACAAGATTTTAAAAATCTATGAGATAAGTGAAGTTTCACCCAATTCAAACAATACAAATAGAGAAGAAGCGTTATCTGCTTTAGAGGTTCTAGGATTCGTCCGAAAGCCGGCAGAACGGGCTGTGGACAAGGTTATAAACCAAGATCCTTCTCTGAGCGTTGAGGACATTATTAAACTGGCGCTTAAAAATTTGTAACTAGTTTGGAAAGAGGGGCAGTATCAATACTTAAATCCAAAAAATTTAAGCTTTTTTTTCTGTGCATACTTGGCCTGGTATTTCTTCAGAATACCATGGCTCAAGAGACTGATGAACAGGAGGTTGACTCGGTACAAACAGGTGTTGCCCTGGGTAGGATAGCCCTTGCTGATCCCAACAGCATTGTTTCTAAATACACTTATGATCCTATTTTGGATCAATATATCTATTCAGAAAGTGTAGGGGATTTTGATATTAGTTACCCTATCATACTTAGTCCCGAAGAGTATTTTGAACTGGTCCGGAAAGAAGAGATGAAATCCTACTTTAAGGAAAAGATCGATGCATTTTCGGGTAGAAAAGAAGGTAGTGAGGAAGCAAGGAAAAATTTACTGCCTAATTTTTATGTAAACAGTGGCTTTTTTGAATCGATCTTTGGTGGTAACACCATAGAAGTAATTCCACAGGGATCGGTTGCTATGGATCTTGGAGTCATTTGGACAAAAAGTGACAATCCAGCACTTTCACCACGAAATCGTACAAATCTTTCCTTTGATTTCGATCAGCGCATCAGCCTTAGCCTTTTGGCTAAAATAGGAGAACGACTGAATATTACAGCCAACTACGATACAGAGGCAACCTTCGATTTCCAGAACATCCTCAAAATGGAATATACACCTACTGAGGATGATATTATTAGAAAGATTGAGATAGGGAATGTAAATTTTCCTCTCAATAGTTCACTGATACAAGGTGCTCAGAGTCTCTTTGGTGTCAAGACACAGCTCCAGTTCGGTAGAACAACGGTTACCGCGGTATTTTCAGAACAACAGTCCCAAAGCAATACAGTTGTTGCTCAGGGTGGAGGAACACTTACAGACTTTGAACTAACAGCCATTGACTATGATGAAGACAGACACTTTTTCCTCTCCCAATATTTCCGCGACCGCTATGACGATGCGGTAGCCAGCTATCCCTATATAAGCAGCCAGGTGCAGATTACGAGGCTTGAGGTTTGGGTCACCAACCGAACTCAACAGACCCTAAATGTGCGTAATGTTGTCGCCATTCAGGACCTGGGTGAGGGAATTGCGGAGAATACAAGGATTGGCCGTTTCAATGGTGAACCGCCAGGCTTTTTTAATCCTGATACCAATCCAGAGCTACCCAGGAATAATGCAAATGACTACGATCCTGCTCTTATTGACAATGGAGGTGTCCTTACCGGAGAGATCCGCGATATTGCCACAGTGGATGATGGTTTTGATATAAATACCGGTTACCAGGTAAACCAGGGATTCGACTATGCGATTTTGGAGAATGCCAGGAAACTGGAAGAAGGAAGAGACTACCAACTTGAGACACAGCTCGGTTATATATCCCTGAACCAACGTTTAAGCAATGATGAGGTACTTGGTGTAGCATTCCAATACACCTTGAACGGTGAAGTATATCAGGTTGGTGAATTTGCTAATGGTAGTATTGATGCAACTACTGTTTCTCCGGGTGTAGAACTTGAGATCAACAATAATTCCCTTATTATCAAACTGCTTAAGAGTAATATTACCAATGTAGATGATCCGATCTGGGATCTAATGATGAAAAATATTTATGCCACCGGAGCCTTTCAACTGAGTGAAGATGATTTTAAGTTCAACATCCTATATTCAGATCCTACCCCCCGGAATTATATAACCCCGGTTGTTCAGGGTCCTGGTTCTGGCTGGCCCGACGAAACAGACCCGAATGGCCCGCTTGAAGAGCGCATTCTACTTGAAGTGTTCAACCTGGATCGACTAAACATCTACAATGATATTCAGCGTGGTGGAGATGGATTCTTCGATTTCGTACCGGGTATAACAGTTAATACTCAAAATGGATTAATCATTTTTACCAAAGTCGAACCTTTTGGTGAATACATTTTTGATTTGCTGGGTGGAGGAGTTTATGATGTTGAGAACGACCAGGGTTACAATGAGAATCAGCAAAAATACGTGTTCAGAAATATGTATGCCAAAACAAAAGCGGCATCACTTCAGGACGCTGAAAAGAACAGATTCAGACTTCGTGGAAGATACAAGTCTGAAAGTTCAGGTGGTATCCCGATAGGGGCTTTCAATGTTCCAAGAGGATCGGTAAGGGTTACAGCCGGAGGCAGACAGTTGCAAGAGGGCATTGATTATACAGTTAATTATCAGGCCGGAACAGTCCAAATATTAGACCCCAGCCTTCAGGCTTCAAATACACCGATCAACATATCTGTTGAGAATAACGCCGTATTCGGTCAACAAACCCGGAGATTTACGGGCATCAATGTAGATCATCAGTTTAATGAGAACTTTGTTCTTGGAGCTACTTTCATGAATCTAAACGAAAGACCGCTTACTCAAAAGGCCAATTTCGGACTTGAGCCCGTAAACAATACAATTTTTGGTCTCAATGCCAATTTCTCTACAGAGGTCCCATTTCTGACAAGGATGGCCAACAAATTGCCAAATATTGATACTGATGTAGCTTCTAATTTTTCCTTCAGGGGTGAAGTGGCCCTTTTGCCACCGAATTCACCAAAAAATGCAGATTTTGAAGGTGAAACAACTTCCTATCTTGACGATTTTGAAGGAGCTCAGGCCTTCATAGATATTCGTTCGTCTCTCGGGTGGTCTCTGGCCAGTACACCAGAGGAATTTAAACAA
>JAAUYH010192200.1_pt1 | contig 12943 bp, 6 predicted proteins | sample 7278061 | NCBI WGS metagenome assembly JAAUYH01 (sample SAMN14350203, study PRJNA611818) | marine sediment metagenome | isolation source: surface marine sediment (0.6m) | place: French Polynesia: Moorea | collected 2018-08
CTGAGAGGTTTTAAATCGGCCCTCCCTAACCCATAACCCTCAATGCTCCCTCCCTGACCCTCCCAATCCAGTTAATACTCATACACACACGTCTATTCACTTATACTAAACCTACAAATCACTTTAGACTTTCATTCATTACTATTGTCAATGGCAAGAGAACATCAACATTGCTTAGACAACAGATATTTTCCATTTTAAAGGGGCTTTTCAGCTCAATAACCCTTATCCCCACTTGGCTGGTTGTTCTTGTTACTTGTAAATGAGATGAATACTATGGAGACTGCATTGGTTGTTGAAGATTCTGTAACGGATCGGGAAGCCATCACCAGGTATCTACATCGGGGAGGCTTCAAGGTGTTGACGGCCGAAAGCGGAGAAGAGGCGCTAGAAAAAATCAATCAATTGAGACCAGATGTCATTATTCTAGATATCCTATTACCTGGCCTGAATGGGTTTAAGATCTGTCGCGATTTAAAGGCTACACCTGAAACTCGGCACATTCCCATTGTTCTCTGTTCAACCAAGGGAACCGAGATGGATAAGTTTTGGGGATTAAAGCAGGGAGCAGACGCCTATTTACCTAAACCCGTTGATCCAGAAGAAATTATTCGAATTATTAAGGATTTGCTCAAAAGCTAATTCCCCCACTTAAGGAGATAAGATGACGGTGTCTGATCCGTTGCTACCCCCAGCCCCCCCCTCTTCAACAACCGATTTGTCCGATTCGGATGGAACAGAGACAGATCTCACAGAACAGTTACTAAGACTCCATTTGTTGCCGGACACTACTGCTCTGTTGCCTGTCGCCCAATTGACTGAAGTATTAAAAATTCCTATTGGCCAAATTACCCCCATGCCCCACATGCCTGACTGGGTCATGGGTATTTATAACTGGCGCGGCGAAATTCTCTGGATGATTGATTTAGGCAGTCTGGCCGGACTGATGCCTTGGTATCGACGGGCGATGAGCGCTTCAAACTATGCAGCAATTGTACTAGACACAAAATCAAGTAAATCGCTGTCTAAAGACACTGGGAAACAAACCCTAGGTCTTGTGGTCAATCGAGTAGAAGATATTGAATGGTGCAATCCGAACTCGATCCAGTCTCCACCTGCATCAGGCGGAGCCAACGGATTGATTCCTTTTTCACGTGGATATTGGCGAACACCTGACGGTGAAATGCGAACAGTCTTAGATAGTGAAGCTATCTTTGAAGCGATGCCCAAACCATAGACAAAATCGTATCGTTAATTTCCCTATGACTTCTTCTATTTGGCCCTTTTTATAACTTAAAAATTTCAACCTGCTCGGTCTTTATTGAGGATTATACCATGCTGTCCTTCCAAGCTCAAACAGCACCTAAAAACCAGCCTGGCCAGCCACAAAACATCCAGCACAAACACTTGGCCGCTCAGACCCAACAGTCATTTTTCCAAAAGGTATGCGCTCTATTTTGGCAAGCCCGAAGTCTGCGCAGCAAGACTATGGCCCTCGCGATCGCCGTTGGCGTTGTGCCCGTAGCAGCTGTGGGAGGCACCTCTTATTTTTTGGTTAGCGAGTCCATGAGTAATGGCATTAAGACTGAGCAAGAGGGCCGCACCATTGAACTACATCAGGAGATTAACTCCTACCTCCAACAACTGGTGGGCGATGTTGAAATCATTGCTCATTCCCCCCTACTGATTGATCCTCAATTGAGCGCAACCGCCTCCATTGACCAAAAGGTGACTCTGCTGAATAGTATTGTTGACGCTCGAAGCGGTCAATACGACAGTATTGTGGTGTTTAATCCGGATGGCAACCTGCTGTTTCAGTCGGATTCTGCTCAACCGTTTAACCCCAACGAGAACTACAGCAATCGGGAGTACTTTAAGCGCGCCATCGCTACCCAGTCAACCACCGTTAACAATCCCGATATGGCGGAATCATCGGGACAAGTCAGTTTAGAAGTGGCGACTCCGATTAACCAGACTGGAACAGGCGAATTGATCGGCGTTGCTCGCATTCGGATGCCAATTAGCAGCTTCACTCAGATGTTTGATGCGATTCAATCTCAGGGTTGGGAATACAAACTGATCGACTCCGAGCGTACAATTTTCGCGACAGGAGAAGCGGACATGATGGGGCTGCCCATTGGCAGCGATGTCATTGGGCTAGATCAGCTATTGAATAAACTGTTGGCGCAAGTCAATAGCGGCGGAAACAATCCTGATATTTCTAGCAGTCAAATCGCCACCCAAGTTCTGCCAGATCGAAACGATGGCAAAGAGTTTCTGGTCAGTCTGGTGCAAATTAAACGAATAGATGGGATGCTAGAACCCGGTTGGAGCTTAGCCGTCTCCCGTCCCATAGACCAAGCATTTGCATCGCTTAGGCAGTTGCGCCGGACCTTGTTGTTTGGCACTGGATTAGCCGCCTTATTGGTGGGGGTGATCGCCGCCATCTTGGCTCACCGGGCTATTCGGCCAATTCTTGACGCCGCTGGCGCAGTGGGAAACATTGGGCGGGGGGCTTTGAGCACCCGTCTGCAAGTCAGCGGCCAGGACGAACTGGCTGTTTTGGCGGCTAACATTAACCAAATGGCTGCTCAACTTGGCGTGTTTGTCCAACAAAAGGCGGTCGAAGCCAGACGGTCACAACAACTCAAAGATTTTACCCTAAAAATTACGGGCGTCCTGGACCTGAAAGACATCTTCAACATTGCGGTGGAAGATAGCCGTCAAGCCCTGCAAACAGACCGAGCGATTGTCTACGGATTTGACCAAAATTGGGAAGGCACGGTTTTAGCGGAATCCGTCGCCGATGGCTGGCCCAAGTCTTTGGGGGCCGTGATCTCGGATCCTTGCTTTGCCCATCAGTACGTCGAAAAATATCAGCAAGGCAATGTGCAAGCGACTCCAGATGTGTACCGAGCAGGATTGAAGGATTGCCATTTGCAACAACTCGAGGAGTATTCCGTTAAAGCTAATTTGGTGACTCCTATTTTGGTGGGGGGCAAACTCTTTGGATTGTTGATCGCCCATCAATGTTCCGGGCCCCGGAATTGGAAACAAACTGAGATTGACTTGCTCACTCAACTCGCCGCCCAACTCGGACTCGCCCTTGAACGCGCCAGATTGTTGAACCAGGAAAAAACCGCTAAGGAACAACTGTCAAGACGGGCGATAGAATTACTTAAGGAAGTCTACCCTGTCAGTCAAGGCAACCTCAGTATCCGCGCCAAAGTCACTGAGGACGAAGTGGGCACCATTGCTGACTCTTTCAACTCCGTAATCGAGAGCTTGCAAGAAATTGTCCGCCGGGTGCAAGTGGCCGCCAAGAAGGTGGCCGCCACCACCAATAAAAACGAGACGTTCGCCCAAACTCTGTTCGAAGGCGCCATGCAGCAGGCCCACGAAATCGCCACCGCTCAACAGCGGATTCAAATGATGGCTGAATCGACCCAGGCGGTCGCCGCCAACGCCAAACATGCTGAAGCGGCGGTTCAAAAGGCGGCCGGAACAGTTGAATCTGGGGATATGGTGATGGACCTGACGGTGGACGGCATGCTGGGGATTCGGGAAACAGTGGCTGAGGCCGCTAAGAAGGTCAAACACTTAGGAGAATCGTCCCAAAAGATCTCTAAAGTGGTGAACTTGATTAGTGGATTCGCCGATAAAACCAACATTTTGGCCATGAATGCCTCAATTGAGGCGGCCCGGGCCGGAGAAGACGGTCAAGGATTTGGCATGGTGGCTGAGGAAGTGCGATTGCTGGCCCAGCAATCGGCAAAGGCCAGTGGTGAAATTGAGAAGTTGATATACAGCATCCAACGGGAAACTAATGAAGTGATTGCAGCCATGGAAAAGGGCACTGAGCAGGTGGCCAGCGGTACTAAGTTGGTGAATGACACCCGTCAGAGCTTGAACCAGATCAAGGGAGCCAGTGCAGACATTAAACAGTTGGTAGAATCTATCGCCAGCGCCGCCATTGCACAATCGAAGGACTCTGAGGAAGTCAGTCAAACCATGACGGAGGTGGCTTCAATCGCTGAGCAGACCTCAATATCTGTGACCCATGTATCGGATTCCTTTAAAGAACTCCTGACCGTGGCGAAATCCTTGGAAGAGAGTGTTGATCAATTCTACTTGGCGTAATCACACCCTAACCTAACGATGATTAATTAACCGTGAAATTTGTGAATAATTCTATCGGTTTTTTCGCGTAAGTGTTGATCTGTTCCTTATGGAATAGGCCCATCCCTGGACATTAACTATGTCGATTGACTCTGAGATTCGTGACCAAACCTATCAGTTTTTCGTTGTAGAAGCGGCAGAACTCCTGCAGACGATCGAGACGAATTTACTGACCCTGAGAGATGAACGTAGTAAAGATAAAGTTAATGTTTTAATGCGAGCCGCCCACTCTATTAAAGGGGGGGCTGCTTTCGTTCGACTCAACTCAATTAAGGAGTTGGCTCACCGCCTAGAAGATAGCTTTAGAGCCCTTTATAGTGAGGCGGTTGAGATAGATATTGAGTTAGAAGACTTGTTGTTAAAAGCCTATGACTGTCTGCGCACGCCGCTGATGGAGCAGATCGCCACCGGCGGACACGACACTGAAGCCGCTTTGGTGGAAGCCAAACCGATATTCGACAAAATTGAGCAACGGTTAGGAGCCGCGCTGAATGAAATTGATGATCCCATACTCAATTCCACTGAGTTGGGTGTCGATATTATTTTGTCTATTTTTGAGGTGGATGTGGCTAGAGGCTTAGACCATCTCGCTGAGGTGGTTGAGAATCCTCAAAACTATGATGTCGCCACAGAATTACGATCTCAAGCCGACCAGTTTTCTGGCTTCGCTCACTTTCTCAACCTTCCGGGCTTTGGGGAGATCGCCCAAACCACCTTGGCGGCTCTGGATATTCGTCCCCATCAAAGTCTGAAAATTGCTCAGCTGGCCTTAAGGGATTTTCAGGCGGGGCGAGATGTGGTCATGACTGGCGATCGCACCCAAGGCGGCTGTCCCTCAGACGAACTCATCGCATTGGCGGATGCTGCAAACGCCGATGAACCAGGCCTTTTCCCATTTGGCGACGCCTTTGGCTCGACAACCAACGCTGACGGCGGGGAAGATTTGCTTGATCAGGCGGCCCTAGAGTCGCTCTTTGGAAGTGAGGAATCCACTGATTCCCCACTCAATGACATTGATGATAGTATCCTCTTCCCAGAAGAGACAGACACATTCTCGCCGCCCGATATTAGCGAAGGCATTATTTTTCCTGAGGAATCAGACACATTCTCGTCGCCCGATATTAACGAAGGGATTCTCTTTCCTGAGGAAGGGGGCGTCGCCTCCCCGCCCAATATCAACGAGGGCATTACCTTTCCTGAGGAAGTAGACACATTCTCGCCGCCCGATATTAACGAAGGGGTTATTTTTCTTGAGGAAGCAGACATTGCCTCCCCGACCCATATTAACGATAGTATTATTTTCCCCGAGGAGACAATAACCCCCTCTCCCACAGATATTAATGACAGTATCCCTTTCCTTGACGAACCAGGCAGCCTCTCCTCCGCCGCCAATATTAATAACTCTATTGCTTCGCCGGGAGAGACGGACATCGTCTCTTCACCCAATATTGACGATAATATTATTCTCGATTACAACAGCGTTGATACTAAAGAACCGGTTGTATTTCCCAACCATCCAAGCCAAATCCAACCTCCAGATATCGAAGATTCATCAGATACGCTGGATATTTTAGAGGCGGTTGTTCAATCCATTGAGCAGGACTCTCTCACCCAAAATCTATACTCTCCACCCTCTGGACCCCTCTTTGAAAATCTAAAAGAACCTCCCTTATTGGAGGATTCAAAATCAACCCCTTTATTCCCAATTCAGCGTGTCTCCGCAGAACAATCCCAATTACAAACCTCTGCGCCGACAGATCCCGCTGTTGACAATCAGAAGAACGAAGTCTCATCCAACATTCGCTCAACGGATTCACACCCGACCCCAACTCTATCTGTCCGGGTTGACTTAGAACGCCTAGAACGAATGAATAATCTGGTGGGTGAGTTGACCACCAATCGAAATAGTCTCGCCCTCAGACATGGTCAGGCGCAATCAGCCGTTGAAGAATTGCTGCAACGGTTTGAACGCTGTCAAGACATGATCAGTCAACTGCGGGACCTATCGGATGAAATGCTGATCGCTCCCGAACGCTCCCTCACGCCAGAAGGAACGCCGTCCGGCAACAAAACCTGGGCGCTGGACACAACGGATTTCGACTCCCTAGAAATGGATCAGTACGGCATCCTTCAAACGCTGCTGCAAGGTGTCTTAGAAGATATGATGCAGCTTGAAGAAGCTGTGGAGGATGTCGCCCTATTTACAGGGCAATCGGGTCAGGTGATCGAGCATCAGCGCCAAATGCTGACTCAACTGAGGGGAGAACTCATCTGGTCGCGGATGTTGCCCCTAAGTCAAGTGTTAAATCGCTTCCCTCGGATGCTGCGTGACTTATCCGCCACCCATCACAAGCCAGTCCAATTGAAATTGAGCGGGATGGGGGTCTTGGTTGATAAAGCCGTTTTGGAAAAACTTTACGATCCTCTTCTTCACTTACTCCGGAATGCATTTGACCACGGTATTGAACCGCCCGAGATCAGACGCCAGCAGGGAAAACCCGAACAAGGCAAAATTGAAATTCGCGCCTATCACCAGGGCAATCGAACCATTGTTGAAGTTGAAGATGATGGACAGGGATTAAACCTTGAATTAATCAGCCGTCGAGCCATCGAACGGGGATTGATCCTACCTGAACATCTGATTTCAACGTCGGCTGAAAACTTATTGGATTTGATTTTTGAACCGGGGTTTTCAACCGCAAAGCAAGTGAGCGACATTTCTGGACGCGGGGTTGGCTTAGATGTGGTCAAATCCCAGATTCAATCGGTAAAAGGAACCATCACCCTAAGATCCACCCCTGGACAGGGAACCATCTTCACCCTCCGGTTACCCCTTACCCTGACCATTGCAAAATTAATCGTTTGCTTAATTGGCTCCACTGCCGTGGCTGTGCCTTTCGATGGGGTGGAAAGTATTGTAATTCCCGAAGCTAATCAAATGCAGCAATCGGGAGGGCAACAGTTTCTATTTTGGCGAGACCAGATGATTCCGGCTTATCGGCTTGCTGACCTCATGGACTATAACTATCCGGTGCCGGGAATCTCTTTTAGTAAGGCTCTGATTGATGGTTCATCCTCTAAGAGTCAGGGACAGCGGTTGATAGTCCTGCGACGAGGACAGGAATTTATCGCCCTGGCGGTGGACCAAGTGGTCACCGAACAGGAACTGGTGATCAAACCCTTTGGATCAATCCTCACCCCGCCCAATTACATCTACGGTTGCACCATTTTGGGAGACGGCACGCCCATCCCCGTCATGAATGGAACGGTCTTGCTTGATCAGGTTTTGGCGACAGATCTGCCAAGCCCAACAAGCCAGATGCAAGCTCAATTACCCGCCAAGATTGTGCATACTCTGGCCCCGTCAAACCAAACATTGGCGTTGCCTGAATCACCCCAAATCTCCACTGTGCTTGTTGTTGACGACTCCACAACCATCCGTCAAGCGTTAGTCACGACTTTGCAAAAGGCGGGTTATCAAGTAATGCAGGCCCGTGATGGATGGGAAGCTATTGTTCAACTGCGCCAAAGCTCTGCTGTTCATCTCGTCATTTGTGACATCGAAATGCCCAATATGAATGGGTTTGAATTTCTCAGCGAATGCCGTCAAGACGATCAACTGGCAAAAATTCCGGTTGCGATGTTGACGACTCGAGGCAATGATAAGCACCGGGCGTTAGCTATGCACCTGGGCGCTACGGCTTACTTTACTAAGCCGTATATGGACATTGAGCTTCTAGAATCCGTCAAAAACATCATTGATGAGAATAGATCTAACAGTGGATTAGCATTGCCGCAATCTATCTGACCTAACTTACCAGGGCCATTTCATTCTCTATAAAATCTGTGCCTTTATAATCCAGTTCACTCTGAGAGACAAACAAAGCTCCATAATCCCTGTCCCCTTCTCCCAAGTTTGGGAGAAGGGGAATTTGGGTTTTCTCGCCTAAAAGTACACTTAGAGTTGGAGATTAGGAACTCATCGGAAAGTTTATCAGTCAACTTTATCAGTCTGTCCGGATATGGCGTCCGGTTGCAAAGTTAACCCTAAACTATGCCAAACTCCCTAGACTAAGCCCCATATACCTATCAATAAGTGCTATATTAACTTTGCTATATTAATTTATAAATTTGTCCCAGGTTTGTTACTTAGCACAGTTTACTATTGTAAAGAGTTTTCACTTGAAAAAGTTTACTGAACATAAGGGATAGGGGCAGCCAATTGAAGAGTCTTTTGTAAGCTCTTTATCAGAGGTCATTATTTCCTGGCAGTGATGAAATTTGCTGAATCTTTTTCAAATAAATTAGTCAGCACAACTACCTTTGCTCTGCCCAAATTTTATTTACTTTCCTTCCTCAATTCTGTCATATTTCCCTTTGCTTAAAGAGGAAAAAGATAGAACCCAATATATCTTATATTTTGTAACTCGTCTGCAGAAAGCCGTCCAAAGGTATTCCTGTCCCCACTCACATTAGCCGCCCATCCGCTTCCATCCAAAAGGTAACGAAAACATTAGAGTTTTACCATGACTTCGCCATTTTCTAAGAAGCCAGATCGTTCACTATTTTCAGGTCGAATCTTTGGTACGCCAGAGCAGGTGCTAGAACAAGCCTATGAGGCCGCACTAAGAATTAAAGCCGTTGAAGATGAATACTTTGGCGGTGGTAAGATATCTACGCAGGCCGCTAATCAAGGTATTCATGTCCCTTCTTTTTTATGGGCTGATCTAGAAAAAGACCTGGGTCAACTCCAACAAAAGATGGGGGAATTAAAAGCAAATGGAGCAGCGATTGACAGCCTCGATCAAGACGCCTTAATGAAACTCGTCTTTGCTGAAGGATTATTGGCAACGTATGTCATTGATCAGGGCTCATCATCCGCTCTAGCGACGACTCAGCCGCAGGCTCCTTCCAATGCCCTCAGCCCCCCGATTTCCCAACGTCCAAATCAATCAACCGTAGATGTAGGCAATCTTGGAGGGGCGCTAGCCAGACCGCGTAAACCGCCTCAACCCTCTAAGAGAAAAGCCAACAAAGTAAAGGCTAAGAAGGTCAAGAATCGGTCCCTTATTATTGATGACAGCCACGGTGAAAATAAAGGTGGAGGAGTTCTACCAGAATCTATCGGCGCAGCCATCAATAAAATCAGGAACGATCTCGACCCTCAAGCAGAACAAAAGGCTATTGATAGACTTAGAAAGTCTAGACAAAGAACTCGAATTGGTCTAAGACTGTTAGGTCTGCTCATTATTGTTCCTATAATAACTCAACAAGTATCAAAAATATTTTTGATTCACCCCATTGTTGAAGAGATTAGAGGTCAGAATGAAACTCAAGTTTTCCTGAATAACGAATGGAGAGAAGAGGCGCTCGAAGAGCTTGAAATTTTTGAACAAAGTCTCGAGTTCGAAGAAAGAATAATCAAGTCTGCCCCGCCCATTTCGGAGGAAGAAAAGGAAAAGCTGCTGGATGAAAAGGCGGAAGAGCTGGCGGAAGAATTTCGTGAAAAAAGCAACAACTCTGTAAGCAATGTCTTTGCTGATTTAGTCGCGCTCTTGAGCTTTGCCCTAGTGCTATTGATTAGAAGGCAGGATATAGCCGTCTTAAAATCTTTCATCGATAGTATCGTAACCGGCCTCAGCGACAGCGCCAAAGCATTTATCATCATTTTGGTTACGGATGTTTCTCTGGGTTTCCACTCTCCTCACGGTTGGGATGTCTTGCTTGAAAGTATGGCGAACCATTTGGGCGTCGCCGCAAACAAGAGCATGATTTCTCTCTTTATCGCCACCGTTCCGGTTATTGTCGACACCATGTTTAAGTACTGGGTCTTCCGTTCGTTGAGTCGAATGTCTCCATCAACAGTGGCGACTCTGAAAGAGATGGACGATTAACAACGGTTGTCGCCTCCTCTCAGAATTATCGAGAGGTTGCTCTCTCCAACTAGCCGATTAGGAAAGTTGGGGATTCTTAATGGGGTAGAAACGACCTCGGGCGCGATCGCTTACTCGCCTTCATTAACCCTACAAATTCTGTGCATTTCTCTCACCTTTCCTGGTGCGCTTTCCAACCCCGTGTATTTTTAATCGGGAATTCCTAACAAAAAGGAATTCCAATGAAACCCGCAAAATCACGGAGATCTTGTCTTGTTGTAAAAACTGTATGTTTAACATCTACTGGAGTAGTCCTCTTATGCGAAAACTGATGCATCCAACCGCTGTAATCAGCATTCTTCTCTTATCTCTATCCATGGGAGGCTGTTTTTGGAACCCTCCTGAATTAAGTCTCGCCGAAGCAGAAGGCGGCGAATTCGAAGCGGGAGCCGAAGGTGAAGGTGAAGGCGGCGAATTTGAAGCGGGAGCCGAAGGTGAAGGTGAAGGCGGCGAATTCGAAGCGGGAGCCGAAGGTGAAGGTGAAGGCGGCGAATTCGAAGCAAGAGCTGAAGGTGAAGGTGAAGGCGGCGAATTTGAAGCAAGAGCCGAAGGTGAGGGTGAAGGCGGCGAATTCGAAGCAAGAGCCGAAGGTGAAGGTGAAGGCGGCGAAGCAGAATTAGTATCTCGCGCCGAGACAGGCGCCACCTCCATCAGGGGAAATTACACGCTTGAATTTTCCAAAACATCTGGCCAAAGCGCCTGCGCTCAATTCGGGGAGATCTTGGACATGAAGGTGTCAGCCGACGGTCTAATGACGGGATATCTCTATTTTATTGGAAGCCGCGGCGGCCCCTTTAGCGGTCGGGTTCGCCCAAATGGTGAATGGTCCGCAATTGGTCCGGACGAAGGCTACAAATTTGAAGGCAATATCCGGGATGAAGAAGTCAGCGGAGAGTACTCCGCCCCCGCCCCTAATCCCACTGAGGGAGAATCAACATGTGAGGGTACAGTTGAAGGCTTTAAATTGCCCGATTAGACCCAATTAGACAGTTGCAGGAAACCTTAATTCACAACTCCTATCTTTGTAGGATTGCTGAGTTAGATAAAATAATTGACCTAGGGTGATATTTATATGACTCTAGGTCAATTTTTTATTTATCAACATCTCCTCAGGGCAAATAGGGAGTTAATCCATGTCCTACAGACCCTCCACATATTTAAGCCCTATTGACACTTGCGTTTAACTGTTCGTTTATATCTTCCGCCAAACAACCCGCCTGGCGCTACTCCCTGATGGCTAGTCTTAGTCCACTAAGGAGAAGCTTTAAGCTCTACCAGATCTATCCATCTGACTATCCACGCAATAATGTCGCCACAATAATGTCGCCACAATAATGACATCGTCATCCCCACCATCCCCAGGGGTATTTCATTCTCTGTAAAACCTACGCCTTCTACATTCAAGCCCTTACCCCCAGTCCCTCCTTCTCCCAAACTTGGGAGAAGGGGGATTGAGCTTTCTCCCCTCTCCCAAACTTGGGAGAGGGGTCGGGGGTGAGGGCAACGCTATGACAAAGATGACTCAATGAGAATAAAATAGCCCTGCTCCATCCCCTCCCCCTGTGGATGTTCTAAATGACCAAATGGTTGCTCTAACGTAGGAATTTTTGTAAGAAAAAGCTCTATTCGAAGGGGTAGATGGGTAAAATGCTTGGATAGCAACGCATAATGGGCTCACTCAAAGAGTTTTGGCGCTTCAACAGCGATGCGAAATTTTTCATATTGACGCCTTAAATTAAAGAAGCCAGAGATCACGCATAAGGTGACTTCTGGCTTCTTAACCAAGAAAGATTTATAGGTTCAATATCGGCTCAACCAAACACTCTCATGGTTCACCCGAACCATACTTCCCTCAACCAGGCCTATGAAACCAGGTCCGATATTCCTGCCTGAGCTTTTGGGCGATCGCCCTCATAGGAAGCTTGCATCGCAAAGAGTTCCACATCTCGTTCTACTTTTGATAGGCGCGGCGAAGCTATTGAAGAAACGCCCAAAGGATTGCGATGTTCAACCAATAGCGCCCCGACAATGGCTCCAAGCCAGGCCAAGCCTGCGCAGATCAGCATCACGTTTCGGAACGTATCTACAAAGGCCAGTTTAACAGCGGTCTCAGCCATATGGACTTGCTCCGGCGCTATATCCGTTAAATCAAGGGATTGACCCAGTCTAGCAGCGCCTGCTTGAAGCGCACTCTTGATTTCAGTAGAAAGGTGGAGGTCAGCTGCATGAAATGTCAAGGCCTGGGCAAAGGTAAAGAGCGCCATGGCGCCGACCATCGCGATCGCCAATGCCCCCGCCGTGCGGGCCACCGCATTATTAATTCCCGATGCAGTCCCAGCATAGTGCATGGGAGCTGAACCCATAACAGCTGTAGTGAGCGGAGCCACCGTGAGGGCCATGCCAAGGCCAAACACAAAAATGCCCGGGAAAAAAGTTGTCCAGTACTCAGCCGGACCTTGAGTAAGTCCCACAAAAGCCAGTAATAGAAACCCCACGCCAGCCAATGTCGGTCCTACAATTAATGAAAGCCGAGGACCATAGCGATCCGCCAACTTACCCGACCAGGGGGACAACCCCGCCAGCAACAAAGCGAACGGCATATCTGCAAAACCAGCAATTGATTGGCTATAGCCTTGAGCCTGGACGAGATTCAAGCAGAGAAAAAAAGTGCCGACGTTTAATGCACCATAAAGAAATAGGGTTAATAAATTGGCTCCGCTAAATGTGTGGGACTGAAATAAATGCAACGGCAACATCGGATGGCGGCTTCGGGCCTCAACCCATCCACAACCCACCAAGGCGAGCGTCCCTCCCAACAAGGAAACAAACAC
>JAAUYH010112103.1_pt1 | contig 12942 bp, 12 predicted proteins | sample 7278061 | NCBI WGS metagenome assembly JAAUYH01 (sample SAMN14350203, study PRJNA611818) | marine sediment metagenome | isolation source: surface marine sediment (0.6m) | place: French Polynesia: Moorea | collected 2018-08
AGCGTTTCTCAGATTAATGAGATACACTTCACTGTTCCCTGTTCCCTGTTCCCTGTTCCCTATTCCCCGTTCCCCAAAGTAGAGCTTTATGTATCTCACTAATTCAAGAATGGCTATAGTTGCTCTCGGGTAATGCGACTGCCGATTGCTGGGTGTGGCGGGTCTAAAATTAGGATGCACATAATGATAATATTCCTTAAATGCTTATTCTTTATTTTTTCCCATAGCAGTACTGATTTATTCTTAAACTTTGTGACTACAAAATCCAAATCTAAATCTAGACCCTCAAAAAAACAACGAGCCTTAGAAATATTATCGATTCTCAAAAGACTCTATCCTGATGCTACTTGTAGTCTGGACTATGTAACTACAGTACAACTATTAGTCGCCACAATTCTCTCTGCTCAATGTACTGATGAAAGAGTCAATAAAGTTACTCCTGCTCTTTTTGCTAAATTTCCTGATGCGCCTTCCTTAGCAGGTGCAGATCGCGAAGAATTAGAAAACTTGATTCGCTCTACTGGTTTTTATCGTAATAAAGCCAAAAATATTCAGGGTGCTTGCCACAAAATTGTCACTGAATTCGATAACAAAGTACCACAAACAATGTCAGAATTGTTGCAATTACCAGGAGTTGCTCGTAAGACTGCTAATGTAGTTCTCGCTCATGGTTATGGCATCCTTGAAGGTGTAACAGTCGATACTCATGTCAAACGGATCAGCAAGAGATTGGGACTAACTAAAAATGATAATCCTCTAAAAATAGAACGGGATTTAATGCGAGTTTTACCACAACCTGATTGGGAAAATTATTCAATTCGGATTATTTATCATGGTCGAGCAGTGTGTAAAGCTCGCAAACCTAATTGTGATAAATGTCAGTTAGCTCTTCTTTGTCCTTCTGTGAAAGCTGAGGGCTGAAGGAAAATCCTGAGGACTTCAATCTGTAGGCTGTGTAGAGGTATAAAACCCAACACAATACAAAAACTACATAAGGCTTGCTGAAAAATTATCAGCCTATTTTAATAGTAATTTAAATTAACAGTAATTTTAAGAAGAAACTCCAGAACTAAGGAATGAGAATTAAATAAAGTGTCAAACTTTTTTTTGATAATTCACATTATAGAGAGCTTAGGCAATGTAACTTTTGTAGATAGATAATAAAATCCTCATTCCTAAAGCAACTGTTAGCCAAATCTCCTTGTTTAAGTATTGCTTATGAACTAAAAAAAAATTAAGAGCTATCTATAAAACAAGTACCACCATAAAAATTGCCTAATTTTCTCTTGCAAAGTCAACACTTCACCATGATCCTGATTGACTTTCAATAACTGAAAATTGGTGAAAAATCAAAATTCAAGACTGAGGAATTTCGATTGAGATTAGATTAAGACTGTAACTATCAAATTACCGATAGTATTTAAGATTAAGAAAAATTAAATTCAAGCTCCATAGACAAACTAATTTTTCATAATAATGATCAGAGATATGAATTGAGGAGTGATTTTGATGTCATCATCATAAATTGTTTAATAAAAATTGGTTGGTGATTAAAATGTTAAAAGCAGCTAAACTGACGATTCTTTTTTCCTTAGGAAGTTGGCTCTTTTCTTCCCAAGTAGCAGTACTTGCTAATACTGCCTCCAAATCACCAGAGATTTACCAAAAAGCTAGAGAAGAACTACCAGAAGACGTTTATTCTACTTATCGCATTGTAGAACGCATTGCCAGAGCTAACAGAATAGATAATGCTCCTTGGAGAGTTGTAACTGTTCCGGAATATCAGATCAATGCTTTTGCTACAGAGGCTAATCTTATTGCTTTATATAATGGTATTCTCGATCAGCTAGCCGGTGATGCCTCTGCTCTTGCTTGTGTCATCGGACATGAAATGGCTCATCATACTGAGCGTCACATTGCTTTAAGTCCAGCAAAAGAAGCAGAAATCAGAGCCCAAATTGCTGAAGAAGCTGAAGCTGAAGTAACAGCAGAAGCGGAAGATGCTCAAGCAGACGCTACGGGAGCTGCTGTAGGAAGTGCCGTCATTCGCAGTGGAGGAGGTTTTCTCGGCGGTATTGGTGGTCTAGTTGGTAATACTGGCGGAGCTGTTTTAGAAAATGAAAGTCGTCAACGTATAAGTCGAGCGCAAGAACGCATAGCGGAAATTATTGCCCTCAAAGAACAAGAACTAAATGAAAGTCTTGCTGACAATAGCCGTAAATATGAATTTGAAGCTGATCAACTTGGTTATCAATATATGGCTAGAGCTGGTTTTGAAGCAGAAGGTTGCTTGAGAATGCTGGGTGTTTTAGGGCGAACCCCAGGAGCTGAGTTTGATACTACACATCCTGCCATACCTAAGCGAATTGAAACACTTAAAGACTTAATGAAAGACTATCCTGCTGAAAATTTAGCTCAAGAGGGAGAGGCGCAATTAGCAATTAGTCAACCGCTCACTTACGATTTATCAAAAGATGGTGAGTCTTTAAGGATCAATTCTCACCGTGGTGGTTCCAGCGCAGATGATCTTGAACAGATGTTTGATCGGTAAATAGGTCTTGATAATTATCGTAAATTGTTGTGATTTAGCGATCGCCCAGGGGAACTAGGGAGATCGCTTTATTGAATCTTCGTAAATGTAGAAAAGTTAATTGGTCACAACTCATGGAGATAAGATCGCTATCATGTCTGTAGGCGATCGCTTTCTAGTAATAAGCAGCAGACAGCTACAAATAGACATTATCAAATAAAAGAATCATATACTTGGTAAAATCTAGCACAGGTATGTTTGTCTTCCCCTAAAATACTAAACTAAACCTACAATAGGGAACCATGCACGATAAGGAACTTTAGGAGACCCCAAGTTACCCCATACTACGGTATTCCTTCTATATTTTTGGTAGTTTTTTACTGGTGAAGAAAAGCGAAAAGTGCGTCTTCGAAGGGGGTTGATCTCGAGATCATCTAAGCTCCCAACAAAAGAGGTTGAATTACCGCTGCTAATCCTCTGAGCGCCTAGAGCGCCACCTACTAATTTCTCTGAATCATTAAATGAGATTTCTTCGAATATATCGAGATTTTTTATTTCTAACGCAGATTTAGTATCCATGTAATAATCTGATTGATTACAACGACAACACTTAGATTCTAGAATCAGAGAAGCTACAAAGAGGCAACATCGATAAAGATTGTTACAAAGAGACAACATCTGTAAATATTGTTACACATTCCGAAATGATCATATTTCCAGATAAAATACCTGAAAGCTGCATAAATTAATGGTTTTCAGTCCTAAGTATTGTACCAATTAACCCTTCTGAGAATTAGACCTCTCAAGCCATCAAAAATTCTCAGGTAATAACTAATGAATGGGACACACTGTTAACTAATTACGACACATTAGAATCGCGATCGCTTTTTTGATTCGCGATCACCAGAAAAGAACTTAGATTGTCAATCAGGTTCGGGGATTTGCGCTTGGGTAGTCCCTGCAACATTCCCCACACTTCCCTCTCCTTCTCAATCTTCGACATAGGATTGATAATTGCCAGAGCTAATATCGACAAAAGTTGTATCTCTGATTCCGCAGAAAAAAAATAGAGACTCAATGAATTAATTTAAAAGCTGAAAATACAGTTTCGGATCTCCTATATTGAACTAATTTAAAAGATTTTAGCTGATATACCGCGATCGCCAATGTAAATCACAACAGTCGAGTTCTATCTTTATCAACTTTTTGCGACAGAATCTAAAGAGTTAAAGCCTGTCCAACAACAAGTTAAACGATCAGTTCCCTCAGAATGAGCCATAGCTCTGCCCTGCATAGCCAGAAGATGTCGTCGTCTGGGTTGTATTCTCTCCAGGTTGCCACTCTACAGGTTCAGACGCGTTTTCAGGACGTCGAATACATTTCCATTCAAAGGTCGTGTCAGGTGGTAAATTATCGATCACACCTGTCCATACTGGAGCTGAGGGGCCTGGACCGCTGTGTCCTGCAGGTGGATTCGAGATGTATTCGTAATAAATACTGGGATCGAGACGTATTGCCTGCGCCGGGTCCCAGTTGCCGAGAGCTGGGATGCTGCCGACCGCATAGATACTTTGGCCTGACTCGGTAAAACCGCGATCGCAAACAAAGTTTACTGAAGTTGTCGGAGCAACGGATTCTAGCTCGAAGGAAAATACTTTTTGGGGACCATACACATCCATCTCATCTGACTTCGCGATTATGCGACCGTTGCCAGCGTTATACCAACCGCTGCTAGCTGATTCAAAAGCTGCTTCAGAGGAAAGTTCTGGAATCAGACTGCCATTAAACTGCACCTCCGTTGCCACCTTACTATCGGCAATTAGTTCGACCATAATTGATCGATTGTTGACTGCACCAGAGAAAGGACCCTCGCCATTAACATCCACGGCAGGAGCAATAGTTACACTAGCGGCATTTCCCTCCTGCTGCTGTTGAATCTCTGTTGTTCGGTGATGGTACTCGGGTCGGCCGTCTTCAGTGTAGTTGAGCGTCAAACCATCATCTTCGTAGAGTGTAAAACTAGAGGATGTTGGATCTGCGTAAACACGCAGCACCAATTCATTAGGAGGTGCAGCACCATCGATGCGATGGCCAAAGGCATCTTTTGTCTGGTCATCCACAGGCATTAAGGGCAAAATTGCTCCTGCTCGGACAAAGGCAGGTAGTCGAAGAATCCTATCCCGATAAACAGGAATATTTTCTATCGTTTCTCCAGTGCTAGTTATCCATTCATTAGTGTAATAATCAATCCAGGTGCCTTCTGGTAAGTAGATATCCCGTTCGTATTCTCCGTGGCGGGCAACTACCCCAACCAAAATATCTCGACCAATCATCTTCTGATGCCCCATTTCCCGTAAGTTGGAATCATTTTGAAAATAGAAGACTGGTGGCGGGATAACCGGTTCACCTTGCAGATGCGCTCGGTAGGCCAATGAATAGTAGTATGGCATCAGTTCATAGCGCTGTCGGGTATTCGCCAAATTGCTCTCAATTTCACCTACTAAATGAGGAGAAGTATCATAGGGGGGATTGACTATAACAAATTCATTATCAGTGTGAGGTCGAACGGGTACATCCAACCAAGCACCATTGGCAAACCACTGAGTGTACATCTCTTTTTCATAGCCGCGATAAGACCCCTGCTTATCGTTATAGGGCAACACCTCACGCCGAAAACCACCAATGTCAGAACCATAAAAATCAATACCGGAAAAAGACATATGCATTTGGGCATTGAAGTGAGTAGCCAGTGAATCTAGATTAGAGGCAATATCACCAGACCACATAGCAGTTCCGTAGCGTTGTGTTCCTGCTGCTCCTGAGCGAGTCACGATAAAGGGACGGGGGTTGGTTATGCCCAGGTCGTCAGTTTGACCTTGATTTGCCACATATCCTTCCCAAATAGAGCGATTCCAAAGTAAATTATAGAGATTGTGGACATCTGAATGTTCATTTTTTAGCCCAACAACAGTATTTTCAACTCCTTCGTAGCAAGCGCTTTCATCAAGGGTTTCAGGCTCTCCCAAATCGGTCCAATGACTGTTAATCCCGAGTTTTACTAAGTTGGGGAAACGGCGGTTGTCATGAATCCATTGTCCTGCTTTTGGGTCAGACCAGTCGATCATACGACCAACACCCCAGAAGGCAGTCTTGCCATCTTCAAAAAGTCCAATGTCTGTGACAGAATTAGTTTGATTGTTGGCATTACAGATACCATTGGTGCGTTCGTAAACTGAAAGTTCATCAGGCATTTCTTCAAAAGTAAAAATGGTATTTGCCAGGTAAGATTCTTCAATTGCAGTTAACCTGATATGGTCATTGGCATAATCTTGTATTCTGCTTTCTGGGTTTGGAAATAAATAACCATTATTTTCTACCTGGGCGTCCTGATCTTCATCCCAATTTAAGCGACCCATATTGCTTTCTTTAGGATCATCTGGATCAACTCCTCCAAACCAATTCAGATCGAGTACGAACCCATCTACTGGAAATGGAAATCGCTTGCTGCGCAAACCGTTCAGAAGATCATCAATTTGATCCCAGTTGTCGTAGCCAAATTCTGAAACCCAAAGCCCCAGAGATTTACGGGGCGGAACTGGAGGGCGACCCGTGAGTTCTAGGTAGTCGGCTCTCAAGTCAGGGAGATCTGGCCCACTCATAATGTAAAAGCGCAGCTGGTCACCAAACATCTGCGCTGTCCAAGACGTACCTGTAAAATCCCAGTTTTGCCTATAGACATTGTCTAGAAATAATGCATAGTTAAGATTGTCGGGACCAACGGCATAGTAAACGGGGATTTGTACGTTACCTACTGCCGCATTTTGAAAGCCCTGGAAGCCGTTACCGAATTGTAATCCCTCCCTAGAGCCGAGAGCAGTCCAGTCGCCATCAGCCGATCCGAGATTTTTGAAAGCCTGTCCCAGTCCATAAACATGCTCCATTGAATTAGGTGCAATCTCTAATTTTTTGAGTGGTTGCTCTAGATCAACTGGGCAGATGCTTGTCAGAGTCGCGTTTTGTCTTGTCTTGTCGTTAACTGTTAGGCATAGTGTCTCTGGATTTACCTCTAAGCGAAGATCTGTGGTTTCTAGTGTATTGCCATTCTGATTCACTGAAGATGGCCCAGGATAATTTTGCTTGAAAACCATCGGTGAACTGTAGAGTGGCTGACTTGTAGAGGGTCCTTCACCAATCGCCGAGGTTTCTACATGCACCAGATCGTCATCTAGTATCTCGATTACAAGATAAGCTGCATCAGTTTGGAATTTGGTGCGAAAAACCTCAGAGCGGGCAGCAGACGAGACAGCTAGTAGCATAGATATCGAGATCGCGGAGCGAGACAGGTAACTCATCATGGTTAATGTTCTAGACATTTTGTTTTACATCAAAAAAAATGCTGTTATGGGTGATTTATCTCTTGCAGAAACTAAGCCGTAATTTTAGAGTCAATTTGCTATCTTGATTGTAGTGAATTATACATGATTTCGCGAAAACCTCTTTTCCGTTACCATTCGCGAATTATCTGATGAAGAAGCATTCTAACTTGTATGTATCTACGAAAAATAACTAGCAAACTTGATGTTCACTAGCTTATCACTTTCTATTCTTCATAATCGCTAGTAATATCAACTTCCAGAGTATCTTCATCTACTCGAATGTACAGAATATTAGGGCGACAACATATTTGACAGTCTTCGACATAGGATTGATAATTGCCAGAGCTAATATCGACAAAAGTTGTATTCACTTCTCCACAAAAAGCACAATAATACTCTGAAGTTGTCAGCATATACAATTGGTTACGGTTAATAGTTACTAATCAATTAATAACTGTTTACTTTCTTGGTGCGCGACGCGAAGCTAGTCCTTTAGGGCGTCTCTTGGTGGGCAAGCGCCTTTCGGCGGCGCAAGGGAATGCTGACCGCAGGGTCGCACCACATAACAAATCAAGCGGGTGTAAAGATATGGCATTAGTAGTTCAAAAATATGGTGGAACTTCTGTTGGCTCTGTAGAACGTATTCAAGCAGTTGCCCAACGAATTAAAACAAATGTCCAGCAGGGTAATAGTCTGGTGGTTGTCGTCTCAGCAATGGGAAAAAGTACTGACACCCTAGTTAACTTAGCACAGCAAATTTCCTCTAATCCTTCCCGTCGTGAAATGGATATGCTGCTCTCGACAGGAGAACAAGTCTCGATCGCGCTGTTAAGTATGGCATTGCACGAATTGGGACAACCTGCCATTTCTTTGACAGGGGCTCAGGTGGGGATTGTTACCGAAGCAGCCCATTCTCGGGCCAGGATTTTAGAAATTGATACCAAACGTTTATCAAGACATCTTAATCAAGGAGAAGTGGTAGTAGTTGCTGGTTTCCAAGGTGTTACTTGTCGTCAAGATCTTGAAATTACTACTTTAGGTAGAGGAGGCTCGGATACGTCTGCTGTAGCTTTAGCTGTTTCGTTAAAGGCTAACCGTTGCGAAATATATACCGATGTGCCAGGAATTCTCACCACCGATCCTCGCTTAGTCCCCGAAGCTCAATTAATGGCAGAAATTACCGCCGATGAGATGTTGGAGTTAGCAAGTTTAGGCGCTAAAGTTTTACATCCACGCGCTGTGGAAATCGCCCGTAACTTTGGCATGCCTTTAGTGGTGTTATCGAGTTGGAGTGATGACCCAGGTACTAAAGTAACTAGTCCTCTTCCTAAGCCGCGATCACTAGACGGCTTGGAAATTACTAAAGCCGTAGATGGAGTGGAAATCGATACCAATCAAGCAAAATTAGCTTTGTTAAGAATTCCCGATCGTCCAGGAGTAGCAGCTAATTTATTTAATGCCATTGCCGAACAACAGTTAGATGTGGATCTGATTATTCAATCGATTCATGAAGCCAACACCAATGATATCGCTTTTACTGTCGCTCAAGATGCTTTACAAAAAGCTGAAGCTGTAGCTCATGCGATCGCCCCTGCGTTGCGTCACAACCCCAAATCGACGGAAGAAGCAGAAGTCATGATCGATAACAAAATCGCTAAGATTGCCATTGCCGGTGCGGGCATGATTGGGCGTCCTGGGATTGCAGCTCAAATGTTTAGAACTTTAGCGAGGGCAGGGGTTAATATTCAGATGATCTCTACTTCAGAGGTCAAGGTAAGCTGTGTTATCGACCAAGCTCAATGCGATCTTGCTTCCCACGCTCTCTGTAAAGCTTTTGAAATTGACAGTTCAACTCTGCCAATAACTACTTCTAGCAGCTCTTCTGAAGTTCCTGCCGTTAGAGGTGTGGCTCTAGATCGCGATCAAGCCTGTTTAGCAATTGTTCATGTCCCAGATCGTCCCGGAATAGCAGCTCAGATTTTTGGACTGCTTGCCGACAAAAATATTAGTGTCGATACGATTATTCAATCCCAACGCTCCCGTATTATTAACGAGCTTGCCACTCGCGATATTGCCTTTACTGTAGCCCAAGATGATGCTCAAATTGCTGCAGCAGCTCTTAATGAATTAGCCCCAGATATTGGTTGTGGAGAAATCACTGTTGATACCGCGATCGCGAAAGTGAGTATTGTGGGAGCTGGCATGGTGAGGAATCCAGGGGTTGCTGCCCAATTTTTCTCTGCTTTAGCCGCGGAAAACATTAATATTCAAATGATTACAACTTCGGAAATCAAAATTAGTTGTGTGGTCGCTGAAAATCAAGGAGTTAAAGCTTTACAAGTAGTCCATACTGCCTTTGGATTATCAAAAAAAGTATGAATGATGAATTATCTAAGGATGAGGACAAGGATTAAAACAATTTGAAGAATATTGTTATCTGTGACATCTTGTAAAGCTAATCCTTTACATTTTCGCCACAAGATTTCATCTATTTTTTATTAAGTTATCTGTGAAATCCCCTCATCTTATTAGTTAGGACAATAGGTATTTTACAGGTTGTACAAAACCAAAGACAGTCATATGATTAAATACATATGAGCTTCGTTTAATTTATAGTGGCTCTGAAAAAAATATCTATTGCGTAACTCCTAGAAATAAATAAAATCTTTTAAAAATGCATATCGAACATTTAAGCATTATCAATGATTACCTAGTTGCTGTCTATTTCACTCCCTATTTGGGTTGGAGATATAGTGTTGTTTTACATGACGGTAGTACCTACCAGCCATATGATCTTTATATAACCTCTCAAGAAGCTTATGAGGTAGTCAAGAACATTCTGGATTTAGTTATATCTTGCGATCTCTAAAAACTAATGGAGGTAAGGGTAAATAAGGCTGACGTTATATAGTTATAACTTGACCCCTGATGACGGTACTTGAACGCTTTGACGGCAGGTCAAACTCACAAAATCATTAACATTTGAAGGAGATGGCAACCCAGAAAAAAATTTATGTGGGATGTCAGAAATTAGTTAGTTCAAGCATAATTAAGAACTTATCTGTCATCCCTCGAAATTCTTTTGTAAAATTTAAGAGAACAGCGTTATTCTTAAATCTTAATTAAGAGTTTATTCGTAAAGATAATCTTAAGAGAGAAAAAGCTCACAAAGCGCGGACTATAAACTAGCCGTTGTTGAATGAATCTTTTCCCATAATCCGTTTCTCCCAAATTGCCGCATCAACTAGAAAGCCTTATTGAGATTGATTTAAGCGATGTCGGGAATCGGAGGTGATTAAACTTTTGTTGCTAGCTCTAGAAGTGGAAAGATTTAATTAAAGTGTGATCACCTGTTTTCATTTTTTTTTTGATTCTAGATTAATTTGAAATTGACTTAGCAAACTATATATCAAGGGAGAGAGAACAATCCCCATAGCTATGACAAAAATCAAACCGCTGAAGAGTGCATAGAGAGAGGCAAATACTTTAGCACCAGTAGTTGATGGAGTACTAATAGGGCCCATTCCACTGAGAATCATTGAGGCTTCGACTAGAGCATCGAGCCAACTCAAACCTGCTGTCCAATGATAGCCGATAATACCCAGGATCAGTCCTAAAAAGATCAAAAGTGCAGATAACCCTACATAACCTAAAAACCTACGAATAAAGATGGCAATTGAGCTGGTTTGCTTTGTTGAAGTGCGAGCTTGCAGCTTAATTAGATCGAATCTATCGGGACTGATGAAAAGCATGACAGTTCCACAGAAAACTAGTCCGTATCCGAGCAGATTTCTTAACTCCATCTCACCATAGTTAATTAGAGTATATACTTACATTTTAATCTACCGTCTGTCTTTCAAATATGAAAAATCAAGACTCATTAACAGAATATGACTCAGTGGTCGGAATTAAACCTTGCCTAGATCTGTACTAAAGCTAATGGAAAGATGCAAGAGCTTAGTTAAAAATTTTGAGAGAACATTAAGCCATGCCACCAAGATCAATCTTTGTTTTCTTCGACTTATGCTTAAAAGATTAGCGCTTAACTAGATCTTAAATGGGTTCTATATGGTTTTTTGGTGCGTTATGGTGGATTATGGCATTTCATTTTGTTTCATAGATTATCTTCACCTAACGCACCCTACAATATCGGCGATCACTAGTTAACGCGGGCGTAAACTTTTCTGGCCCAAGTTTGAACTGGTTCGGCGAATAAAGAATGATAATCTCGTAACTCTCTAGTAGCCATCCCAAATTCACTGGCTTCTTCAAACAATTCTTTAAGCGATCTTATTGCCAGTTGCGCTGCACCAGGGGAATGAGGAGTAACTGCTAGTAAAGCTTCTAGCTTGGCGCGAACGCTTTTTAAGTTATCTGAAGTCATTTCTGATTCTAAGTCGCAAGATCTTACACCTTGAGAAACTTCTTCTTCCAATAATTGACTTTGTGGGGGAAGATAGGTGTGAGTTTTGGCATCATAAGCCAAAACTTCTCCCGTTTCAATTTCGTAAATCCAGCCATAGATGTTTAACTTACCCTGATGTATCTTAGCTCTGACCATGGGATAGGTTTTAAGATTTTCAATCTGGATTAAAACATTCTCGGCCACTAAGGTCTCAATCAATTCTTCGCCAGATTGGTGAGGATAGTTGTCCAGTACCAATCGCCGAGTTGATTCGGCATGTTTTAACCAGTCATAAACTAAGGGCATATCTGCTTGCAGTTTATTTAGCTTTAGCAATCCTTTCATGGCTCCACAGTGAGAATGTCCACAAATAATTACTTGCTCTATTCCCAAAGCGGTTATGGCATATTCTATAGTACCGCCTTCACCACCATTCGCAGCCCCAAAAGGAGGAACAATGTTGCCAGCATTGCGAATGACAAATAATTCTCCCACATCGGTGTTAGTGATTAGATTGGGGGCTACTCTAGAGTCAGAGCAGGTAATGAAGAGAACTCGTGGTTTTTGCCCATGAGAAAGCTGCTCTAGAAGCTCCTGATGATCATGAACATAAGTTCTTCTAAATTCATCTAAACCGCGAATTAGCTTTTTCATTACAATAATCTCTGCTGAAGGTATCTAAACTTATACTTCCCATTATCGGACTAAATGGGAATATTATTGTGATCTTTACTGCTAATTTTGTACTGTGAGATATTCTTCAATTTTTTTGACCTTCATTTCTCTGGGATGCCTTTGATCATGCTCTCACTCTTCATAATCAGGTTTTTTTTACTCACAAATAAACAAAGCGTAAAGCCCATGCTAGATTAATGATGAGTAGTGATTCTACAGAGGCATGCCAAAAAAAAATTCGTGAGTTGAAGGCAATGCTCCAGAAGGTTGGCTTTTCTCACTATCCTGGAAAGGGAAGCCATACCAAATGGCTACATCCACTCTACCTCGGTCGAATAACCCTTTCAGGGAAAGATGGTAGTGATGCCAAACCATACCAAGAAAAGGAAGGAATTAAGGCTATACAGATAGTTGAAAGCAAAGGAGGTAATCAGAAGTGACAGCACTACGATATCAAATGGTTATTATTTGGTCTGATGAGGATAATTGTTATCTCGTTCACTTTCCTGACTTTCCTGAACAGAAGTATCGAACACATGGGGAAACTTATGAGGAAGCAGCAAGAAACGGTCAATACGTTCTTGAACTTCTACTTGAAAAAGACGGCTTACCATTACCTGAGCCTATTTCTGAGTTTGAAGTCGCTTAACAGAGAGCACTTGTCAAGGAGAAAAATAATTGCCCACAGCAGCACAAGCTAAACAAGCAGTAATCCTAGCTCAGTATTTGAGCAATGGATTCCGTCCCATATATCTGTTTCGATACAATCCTAGCGAAAAGTATATCTATATCATTGCTGGGGAATCAGAAAGTATCGAAATTGTAATTTTTGAAGATGGAAAATGGAGGTTTATTGATGACTAATTTAAAGGAAATGACTCGTAAAGAATTAAAACAATATATCTTAGAAAACAGAAATAATAAAGAATTAGTAGATGCAGCAATTCAAGAAAGTC
>JAAUYH010022777.1_pt1 | contig 12940 bp, 11 predicted proteins | sample 7278061 | NCBI WGS metagenome assembly JAAUYH01 (sample SAMN14350203, study PRJNA611818) | marine sediment metagenome | isolation source: surface marine sediment (0.6m) | place: French Polynesia: Moorea | collected 2018-08
AAAAGAAGTAGGATGAACCAACAGCTCGGCAGTAGAACGTTTTTCTACCATTTCTCTAGTTACAGTGCATTGTTGAACATCTTCCCGAGAAGGTAATTCATACATAATATCGAGCATCAACTCTTCCACAATACCCCTTAATGCTCTAGCACCAGTTCTCCGACGATAAGCTTCTTGAGCGATCGCTTTAATTGCATCCTCTCCAAAATCCAACTCAATATTATCCATCCGTAACAGCTTCTGATACTGCTTAACCAAAGCATTTCTCGGCTTAGTCAAAATTGTCGCCAAAGTCTCTTCATCCAAAGGATCTAAAGCTGCCATCACAGGAATCCGCCCTACAAATTCGGGAATCATGCCAAATTTGACCATATCATCAGGTTCTAATTGTTGTAGCAAATTAGCAGATCTTTCTTCCTTAGTACGATCTATATCTGTGGGAGATTCAATTTCAAAACCCATTCCTACGCTTTTATTGCCAAGCTTTTGTTCAATGGTTTTTTCTAAACCGACAAAAGCCCCCCCACAGATAAACAGAATATTACCTGTATCGATTTGAATGCAATCTTGGTAAGGATGTTTTCTTCCTCCCTGAGGCGGAACATTAGCCACCGTACCTTCTAGCATTTTAAGTAATGCTTGTTGCACTCCTTCCCCTGAAACATCGCGGGTAATCGAAGGATTTTCACTTTTGCGGGCAATTTTATCGATTTCATCAATATAAATAATGCCTCTTTGAGCCTCTTCCACATCCAAATCTGCTACTTGCAGGAGTCGCAACAGAATATTTTCCACATCTTCCCCCACATATCCTGCTTCAGTCAGAGTCGTGGCATCTGCCACAGCAAAAGGAACTTGTAATATTTTGGCTAAAGTTTGAGCGAGTAGCGTTTTGCCACAACCAGTAGGACCAATTAATAAGACATTAGACTTTTGTAGCTCAACAGCATCATCTTCTGACTTTTCGTTCTTACCTTCTAAACTTAGACGCTTATAGTGATTATAAACTGCTACAGAAAGCACCTTTTTAGCCTCATTCTGTCCAATCACATGTTCATCAAGATATTTTTTGATCTCCCTAGGTTTAGGAAGATCCTTAAAAGAAATGCCACCAGAAGCCAGGCGTTTTTTCTGTGGTTTAGATTCAGAATCTCTAGTGTTGGCTGAAACAGCAGTTCCCCCTTCATCCATTAGCTCTTCATCTAAAATTTCGTTACACAATTCAACGCATTCATCGCAAATGTAGACGCCAGGTCCAGCAATCAGCTTGCGAACTTGTTCCTGAGATTTGCCACAAAACGAGCATTTTAGATGTGAGTCGTATTTAGACATATGAGCCTCTTCTGTTGGACTATTGTTGGATGGAAAATATTTTTAAGAAGATTCTGATTTGGTAATAACCCTATCGATTAATCCGTATTCTTTGGCTTCTTCTGAAGACATATAAAAATCTCTTTCTGTATCAAAAGAAATTCTTTCAAAATCTTGACCGGTATGACCTGCAATTAATTCGTTAAGTCTTTTTTTTATGTAAAGAATTTCCTTGGCTTGAATTTCGATGTCAACAGCTTGACCTTGGGCACCCCCCAAAGGCTGATGAATCATAATTCTCGAGCTAGGCAATGACATTCTTTTTCCCTTGGTTCCTCCTGATAAAAGAAAAGCTCCCATGCTTGCAGCTATACCATAGCAAATTGTCACTACATCGGGTTGTATCTGTTGCATAGTGTCATAAATAGCCATACCTGAATAGACGGAACCTCCAGGAGAATTTATATATAACTGTATATCTTTTTCTGGATCTTCTGCTTCTAGGTAGAGCAATTGAGCAACAATCGAGTCTGCTACTTTGTCATCAATAGCAGTTCCCAGAAAAATAATACGTTCTCTTAAAAGCCGAGAATAGATGTCAAATGATCGCTCACCAATTCCAGATTGCTCTACAACCATAGGCAAGGAATTATTGATAGAGCAAACAATATTCTGACTACTACAATCGACAAGACTGTTATAAGGTGAAAGCGATTTAAACATAGATTTACAGGCTGAAATTATTACTAATTTTATTAATTGTTGATTTTACTTAATATTTCTTAGCTTAAAGCCATCACCAAGAATATGGTGTTACCCAGATAATTTAGCAAATTTATCAGCTCCTCGGATCAAAGAGCCAGAATAGGGGATAGTTAGAACCCTGATTCACCAATGAAGTCGAGAAGGTGGGAGAATTAGGAGAATCTGAGGTAGTAAAGAAGTGGAGGGCGTAAATAAAGTGAAGGAAGTTTTTACTCCCATTATCTCTTTTACCCCCTATATACCTCTTACTTAATCTATTCTAGATCCTGAACTTCCAAGTTATTTCGCAAGCAGTCTTCTCAAGCATCTAGGAATCACCTGAGTCCGATTTAGATGATTCAGATGATTCTGATTCGTGGGAATTTTCGTCGACCGAGTCTTCCACTTCAACCTGAGATTTGACTTCAACTGCAGATGCGGTTGCTTCAATCTCAGATTCTTCTGTTGACTCGTCTGCTTCAGCTAGAGAACCTTCAGGAACTAATTCTACTTGTGCCTTTTCTCGCAACCAGTTAAAAGTATTCTCGGCAGTTAAATCTTCTTCAACCATTGTTCGCAGTTTATCGTAGTCGATATCATTGCTAGACAATGTTGCTTCAATTTCCTTCATTTTAGCAACAATAGCCTCTTCTGTTGGCTTAAGATCTTCTTTAGACGCTATTTCTGCCAAAATTAGGTTTTTCTTGAGATTCTCAATCGCCTCAGGACGAGAATTTTCTCGCATTTTGGGAATAGTATCGGAGTTCACTAATTGTTTAACATCTAACCCCATCTGCTGTAGTTGCATTAAGTTTTGAGTAAGTACCTGAGTTACTTCATCTTGGATTAAAGTATCTGGTAACTCAATAGCAGCTTGTTCTAGCAAAGCAGCAATTAAGGCATTATTAATATTATTTTTAGTCGAGTTTTCTGCCTTTTCGCGAAACTGCTTCTCTAAAGATTCTCTTAACTCAGCAATAGTTTCATATTCACCGTTACTAACGTCTTCGGCAAAATCATCGTCCAAATCAGGTAAATCTTTGGCTTTAAGCTCTTTGAGGGTAATAGTAAATACCGCAGGTTTGCCGGCTAATTCTTCATTGACATAGTCTTCTGGGAAGGTAACCGAAACTTCTTTGGTTTCTTCTGGTTTCATGTCCACAACCCCTTCAATCATGCCTGGGATGAGTTTTCCTTCTACCATTTCTACCTCAAAGTCGGTAGCCGTTCCGCCCTCAATTTCTTCTGGTTCTGCGCCTTCTACAGTAATCTTGCCTGCAAAATCTAGAATTGCCACATCTCCCATCGCTGCGGGACGATCTTCTATGGGTACTAAATCAGCGTGCTTAGCTCGATTTTCCTCTAGATAATCCTCTAAAGTTTGCGGCTCATAAACCGATTCTTCTGCTTTAACACTGAGATTGTGATAATCACCTAATTCCACGGTCGGGGGAACGTCTAACGTTGCCGAAAAAACGAAAGGTTGTCCTGGTTGAAAGCTGTCAATTAGATTATCGAACTCTGATTTGAGTTGATAATTGCCTAAGGCTTCAATGGATTCCTGTTTGATCGCGTCTTTAATACCAGTTTGAATTAGCTGCTCAATGACTGCTCCTTTGATACGTTCTTTGCCAATTCTTTGCATCAAAATGGGTCGAGGTACCTTACCTTTACGAAACCCAGGAATATTGCTGGAGCGAGCAAGGTCGCGTACCACTTTTTCATAGGTATTGCGGGAAGTTTCCCCTGACAATTCGATTTCGAGACCAATTTGACTGTCAGGCAGTTTTTCCTGGGTTACTTTCATCGATGCTTCTATCTCTATCTACTTTTGGTTTAATTATGAACGGTTCAGCGATTAGGTAACGTAAAAAGAAGCTTAAGAGATGCTATCTCAGTTCTCAGTTTACGCAGTCGCTGTTACTATATTTGCAACCTAAGATTATAAAACTATTTGGGAGCAAAAAAAAATACGTCTAACTAAAGACGTATTTAGCTTAAAAAATTGCAACAATTCAAAGTTTAGTAAGTTTCAACATGCCAACGATGTTCTTTCTTCATTTGTTTGCGGTAAGGAATCCAATCTACATCATGTTTAGCAGCAGCAGCAGATAACGCTTCATCGATTCCGCCTTCCATGCCTTTCAACCCACAGATGTAAGTGTGGGTTTTGGGATTTTGCATTAGTTCCCACAACTTATCCGCATGTTCAGAAATTCGGTGTTGAATATACATTTTGCCGCCTTCAGAATTTTTCTGTTCACGACTAATTGCATAGTCCATACGGAAGTTTTCAGGATATTCTTGGGTTAATTTTTCTAATTCTTCTTGGTAAAGAATATTGGGAGTAGTCGGAATACCAAAGAACAGCCAAGCTAAACCTTTGAAGTTGTAGTCAGGGTTTTTATCTCCTTCCTTAAACATCCGCCATAAATAAGCACGGAAAGGGGCAATCCCAGTTCCTGTGGCAATCATGATGATGTTAGTATCTTCGTCATCGGGTAAAAGCATTTCTTTCCCTACAGGCCCAGTAATGGCTACATCGTCCCCAGGTTGTAAGTTACAAAGATAAGTGGAACAAACCCCTTCTACTTTTTCTCCTGTTTCAGGATGGTTATATTCTAATTTTCTGACACAGAGAGAAACGGTCTTGTCTTCTAGGTTATCTCCATGACGGGTAGATGCAATAGAGTAGAGTCTGAGCTTATGGTTATTCCCTTTGTCATCTGTTCCCGGAGGAATAATTCCAATACTCTGACCTTCTACATATTTAAGATCTCCACCAGAAAGATCGAAAGTCATATGGCGACAAGTACCGATTCCACCTTCTCCAACTAGGTCATAGATTTCAGTACATTTCCCAATAAAGGGATTTTTAGGACGGTAAGTATTAACAGGTACTTTTGCTTTCACTTTTGCTTTAGGTGCTTTGTTGACAGGTTCTTGAGATTTATTTTCTATTGTCTCGGCTCCTGTGGCGCTAACCTGGTTAAGAGGCTTGATACTGATAATTTGACCGCCCAAGCGAGTAATGCGTTGTAGTTCCTGATTCATCCGGTTGTAAGGCACAGTGATCCAAGTAGTACCACTTTTACGGACTAGGTCATTATTAATGCCATTCCCACTTTTTAAACCAACCACTTCATACAGAAAACTACGATTATTGTATTCTGTGCTACTGGCACTTCCTGCTGCGCTCGGATTGTACATTATCTTAAATACATCCTCCAATTTAAAATTACACTTAAAATAAATGCTCCTTGTGTATCAAGATTTACTGAAAACACCATCCCCTCTAGTAAGATTGGGAATGAAATTTCACTAGTTTTAAATTGATATTCTATGGCGCATCAATTTAATAATGTATCATCGGGAGGCTATATCTAATCAATTCTCCTTAATAAGGTTAGTTACGTATTACAGAAGCTTAAAACATTTTTACCTGTTCAAAATATCTTAGATGGTCAAGCAAAATTGTGACTTATGAGTCATTTTTGTATTTTTTTTCTTTTTCCTTGCTAATTCTGTCATTGGACTAAAATTAGCAATAAGTTGGGTCTATTGTAAAGATACGTAAAGTTATGTTAATATTGCTGCACGTAAATTTTTGTAAACCTAAGTTTTAGATGACTTATTTCAACCTTGCAGAGCCTATATTTCGCCCCAAGCAAAAGGAATTAGATTACCAAGACCGTCAAGGATTATTAAGATTTTCTATTAAGATCAAGAATAGTACTTTACTATACAGTTTCTATACCCGTATCGATCAAGTATTCGTTCTTTGGGGATTAATCTCCGCAGTCATTTTCTTTACAGCACAGTTTGCCCCCATTGATTGGATTACCCAAGCAATTTTTTGGTCGATTATTACTCTTATCGGTACAGCGATAATGGGCTTTTTAACATATTTTTGGGTTCAGGTAGAAAGGTTGCGCTGGGTTCTCTACACTTGGGCTTTGTTAATGCTGGGTGGAGTTATAGTTACTGATTGCGCCATTTTGTATGGCTGGGGACAAGTTTTGATGAACCTCTGTCCTATGTGGTTAGCTCTCAGCGCCATTGGCTATATTTGTACAGGAGTTGGTTTAAGATCGCGGGCTTTTATCGTTTCTGGTATATTTCATCTATTAGGGATTGCTGTTTTACCCTATTTCATTGGTTGGCAATTTTTAGCTACAGGTTTAATTATGACATTAAATCTCTTGGTCTTTGCCGAAACCCAATGGGACATGCGTGCTCCTATTAAGAATTACAATCTCTTAACCGAAGAACAAGCTGAATTTAATAAGCAACAGTATCTATTGCGCCAAAGAGCGACAATGAACATTTAGCATTGACCATTGCCATTGACCATTAAATATTGAGCATTTAGCTGTAGTCAGTTAATTTCTGATTAAAATTCAATTCCTGGCTGAGCCTTGACTCCTTGTTCGGAGAAAGGATGTTTAACAAGAGTCATTTCTGTGACTAAATCCGCCCGTTCGATTAATTTTTCAGGTGCGCCTCTTCCTGTAAGAATCACGTGGGAATCTTCTGGTTTCTGGTTCAATCCATGAATCATCGTATCGACATCAAGATATCCCAACTTAAGAGCAATATTCACTTCATCGAGTAAGACTAGACGATACTCGGGGTTGATAATATATTCTAATCCTTTTTCCCAAGCTGCGATCGCTTTTTCTTGGTCTCTAGCGCGATCTTGAGTATCCCAGGTAAAGCCTTCTCCCATGGCATGGAATTCTAGCTGACCTTCCCAGTTACCAAGAATTGCTTTTTCCGCAGGCTCCCAAGCACCCTTAATAAATTGAATAATTGCCACTTTATAACCGTGACCCAAAGAACGAATCACCATGCCTAAAGCTGCGGTGGTTTTGCCCTTTCCATTGCCGGTATTAACAATAATTAAGCCTTTCTCTTTATTTCTTTGGGCAAGACGTTGTTCTTGAACTTCCTTGCGCCGTTGCATTTTTTGTTGGTACTTAAGCTCATCCATTTTCTCTGAAACCTCTTGAGACAATGCTCAATGCTCAATCTCGCACGTCTCTTTGGTGCGCGTTCCCTAGGTCGGGGAACCCGACCGGGGTCGCACCGCTTCCTTAGCGGATTGTTAATCCGCAGGGTCGAGACCCTTCGGGCGGGAACGGGGGCTCAAATAAAACAGGATTAACTAGTGATCCTAATTCATCAATCACTCTTTAGCCCCCATCCCGGAGCTGCGCAAGCGTCAATGTTTACTGATACCTAGAATATCTTGAACGAGAACGATTTCCTAATTCTCGACTAACCTCCACAAAAACATCTCGCTGTAACCAAGGATATTTCCCGACCCAAAGATTTTGACTAGGGAGATAAACATCACTAACTTTGTCGATGGTAGATAGATCAGAACGATTCGACATCACGAGTAATTCGGCAATTTGTCCTGGTTTAATCATTTGATGGAGACGTTGTAAAGGAGCTTGAACAGTCATTTCAAATCCTGTTTGATCCCCAATAATTAAATTAATTCTTCGTTCTCGGTTTTCGACAATGATCAATTCCCCTTGTTCATTAAAGCTTTCCTCTTCACTGATAAGTTCTTCTGTTACAAAAACATCTAAGACCCGGCCTTGCCAAAAACCACTATACTGAAATCGACGAATTGTCCGATTGCGCATACTAGCCCAATAAGCAGGCCCCCATAACCAATACAAACCAACGATAAATGAGATTAATAAGACTAACCCTTCGGCAGATTGTCCTAAAGCTAATCCCAATAGAAAGACCACTACTACCGCGACAACAGAGATTAGTAAACGATTGAGTAAATCTTTCCATGCACCCCAATAATGGGCATATTGCGCCGATGTGGCAATCGAAGGGATTAATTGCTCAAATTTGTCACGGGTTAAAGGTTTTAGCATAGAAATCAAATAGAACTTAAAAAATATTTAGCTACAGGATCTTTTCTAAACCATAAACTAAAGAAGTCAGTTCCGTAACCTTCCGAATAGCTAAAAGTACTCCAGGCATATAACAAGAGCGATCGCTGGTATCATGGCGGAGAGTATAAATTTGACCAGGTGCACCAAAAATAACTTCTTGGTGAGCAATCAAACCTGGTAACCGGACGCTGTGAATCCGAATATTCTCCTCCGCTAAACTGCCCCGTGCCCCAGCTAAATGTTCAGTTTCAGTGACTAAGGTCGGATTGTAAGTTTTTCCCATCTCTGCCAACATTTGAGCGGTTTTAATTGCTGTCCCACTAGGTGCATCAGCTTTTTGGTTATGATGTAACTCAATAATTTCTACATGGTCAAAATATTCCGAAGCTCTTAGGGCTGCTTGTTGTAGTAAAACCATCCCAATAGAGAAATTGGGAATTACCAGAGTTCCTGTACTAGCTTTTTCGGCAAAGGAAGATAAATCATCTAATTGTTCGTCACTTAATCCTGTTGTTCCTACGACAGGACGCACGCCATACGCGATCGCACTGCGCACATTATCGTATACTGAATCAGGATGGGTAAAATCTACCATAACTCCCTGAATGGATTCTTGAGTTGCCAAGACCAAAACACTTTGTAAATCATTCAGGATGGGAATTTCCAAAGCTCCACAACCAGCAACCTCTCCGATATCTTGTCCCAATAGGTTAGGATTATTATCTACTGCCCCTATCAACATCATATCTTGAGCAGAGGCTACAGCTTTAATTACCTCGCGCCCCATTTTGCCCGCAGCACCATTAACGACTACTGGGATGGGAGATCGATCACTCATTAGTTACAAATCCTTCAAAACACTAAAGAGGAATTGTATCGCAAATTTTAGCAGTTACTAATCCTGACTAGAAAAATCAAAAAATATCATAAATGATGCAAAACTTAACTTTGCTCAATTTATGAGCTAGTTTGGGTAATTTAAGTTGTAGAAGATCCCGCACAATTGTGTTATTTATGAATTTTATTTAATACATAGATATATTTGATCCTGAAGCGTAGTTAATCAATAGTGTAGTTATTGCAATGTCCCAATACAAAGAGTCATCCCATCCATCACAGCAGACTTCTTCTCCCGAGATGATCCAAAATCAAGAAGCTATCTTCAAACTAATTGACTCGGTTGTATCTTTGGAATTTTGTCTTCATTATCAAGTATTGCCCCTAGAATTAGAAGATAATTACCTCACTGTAGGAATGATTAATACCAAGGATAAGACTGCCTTAAACTGTATTCGACCAATTGCAGCTTCTCTCAATTATTCTCTGGAAATTCAATCCATTACGCCTCAAGAGCATCAACTTGTATTAGCTGCTTACCTTAAAAAAAGCAGTTTGGTTCCTGGTCATCAGAAAAATCAACAAAATCAATCTAGTCGTGATAGATCTCTTGATAAAGAAACTATGATTGACGAACAAATGTTTCAGCAATCACCAAGTTCTTTAGACTCTTCTCAGACCATCAGCGAATTACCAAGACAAAAACGACAAGCTGCAAAATCTTCCAATAGTCTTCATGAGAGACCTACATTAATTGTTGATTCGGAAAACAACACTGAAGACAATCAGCCTCATCAAGTGCAAATTATTTCCTCTGAACCACAAATTCACCAGTTACAGGCGGTATCAGAAATACCTTCTATTTCTGAAACGATTGCCGTTCCTATTATAGAAAGTGCCCAAGAATCAGTTTCTGCCCCTGTTTTGGAATTGCAAGCTAAACACGAGCAATTATCAATAGAGAATCTTGCTGCCTTAGAACCAAAACAATTATGGCAAGAATTATTAGCCAAAATTTTAGATGGCGGAATTGGAAGACTATATTTAAAAAGAGATCCGAATTATGGTCGTATTCTCTGGAGTCGGGATGGCGTAATTCAATCCTCTCTAGATAAAGTTAAGTTAAATGTTTTTGAACATATTATTCGGGAAGTAAAAACCTTAGGCAAACAACCTTTAAACCCAATCAAAAAACCTAAAAAAGTAGCCATTGAAAGAATTTACAACCATGAAAGAATTTTGCTCCGTTTAGAATTTTTCGTTGGTAAATCTGGTGATGAAATCACAATTCAAGTATTACGAGGTGAAGCCTTAGAATTTTACGAACAAAGACAAGTAGAAAAAAGCATAGAACAGGCAATTTACTTTGCAGAAAAAATGGAAAAAACTTTGCGAAAAATACGGATGTGTGCTAATGACCAGAATTTAGGAGATTTTGGTCGCTTGGAAGCCATTTATCGTCAAATTGAGCGCCAATTTCAGTTATTACAAAAACAAAAGAATCCCCAGAAATAGTTCATGGGGATCTCCTTGGTGCAGTATTAGTGGTTAATTGAATGATTAATTGTAAGTCGAAGCAATCTCTAACTTTACTGCGGAATGAATTCAAATATTGCTATGATAACTAGCTATTCTAAGAATTTCTACCCATAACTTGGGATTTGAGAACTTCAAACTCGTCTTTCAATTCTTTGCGACTAGATTCTTTCCACAGATAACGATAGACAAACCAGGTTGTATAACCAAGTCCAATTAATTCAAACAAAGGCGCTAACAGAGGAAAATCATTAATTGCCGCTAAAACAGCTAAAATAACTCTGACCGCTACGACCGCGAGGAAGAATAAAAGTAGGTTAACTAATAGCTTTTCGTTGTCAGAGATAAACTCTGTGACATAATCAGACAATTTGGATACAAAATCCTTACCCATATCTAACCATTGTTGTACTGGTTGATCGGCTGGAGATGGGTTGGTAATTGCTCCAGGGGTTTCAGTACTCAAACCAATCTGGGTTGCAGTAGTTGTTTCTTGAGATTCCATGTAAGTCACTCCTATTGTGAGATTAGGTATTTTTGCTATCTATTAATCCTTTGTACAACAACAGAATAATTTATGGGATAACAAAAAATGTATTATCTTCCCAATTTAAATTGCGATAGCTGGTTCTAGCTCTTTCGTAACAGTATTATTAGAATTTTGCGATCCTCTTGAGCGACAATAAATTTCACAAGAGTTATTCGGGCTTTCAATTAACTTGACTTTATCTAATTCAGCTCCTAACTGCTGAATTGGCGATCGCAACAAGTTAGCAATATGGAGCGCGATATTCTCTGCTGTGGGCACTACTTCAGCAAAATAAGGAATATCTTTATTTAAAAAAGTATGATCGAAAGGCTCCACTACATAATCATCGATTACTTTTTGTAAGGCTCCGAGATCGACTAACATCCCAGTACGAGAGTCAATTTCTCCCACCACACTGACCTCTAAATGATAGTTATGGCCATGTCCGTGAGTTCGGGCACATTTACCGTAAATTTCAGTATTTTCTTCTAAACTTAGTTTTGGTGATGCTAAACGATGAGCTGCACTAAAATGTGTTTTAACTGTTAAAGATGCTTCCATGTCTTTTCCTTGATAATCTGCCCAGAGTTGGGGATGTTCATAAAGTTTTATATTCACTAGAGATAAGTGAGGTGCCAGTTTCTGCCAAATTATTCTGGCAATATTTTCTGTTGTCGGTAGAGTATCTTGAAACTCTGACCAAACATCATTTAGATGAGAATAGTTAAGTTGACTAGTAACTTCCTGTTTGATTACTTTTTTGACAGTAGATAAATTTTCTACCATGCCATATTCGTCTAGTTCCCCTTCGAGAGATACATAGAGCTCATAATTATGTCCATGGCCAGGAAAGCGACTACAAGCCCCAAAAAGGCGATAATTATCTGCTTCTGTAAGTTCACTCAAGCAATAGCGATGGCTCGCAGAAAACTCTGCTCGACGATTAATAATACATTTCATGAATAAAAAATTAGTGTGGGAGAACGTAACGTTATGTAAAGTTACTCCTTCAGGATAAACTAATTTTCCAAAAAAATTAAGGATTGATTATCCATCATTTGTCATTTAGTCATTAGATTTGGAAGCTGGCTTCGTATCTTAGCCGTTCGGCAATTCTAAAAATTTCTTGACCAGTGTGGAGATAATGCTCATCGTAGTTGAGAGTAAACCATTCTAGTTCTTTAATACCATCACCAAGATGATTGAGACAATAGTACAGATTAGCTGCCACATTAGCTAGTTGAGGAGGATTGGGATAGGCAGAAAACTTCTGTTGCAATAATTGTAGATAGTCACTACATTGTTCTAGGTATTGTTGAAAAGCTTCGAGTAATTGATCGTCAAAAGGATCTGCGGCTAAATTGTCGATTTCTGATTTGAGAGGCTGAATAATTTGACGAATTAAGCGATCGCTAGGATGATATACTTTTTGCATCCACTCTTGATAACTCAGCCCTTCTTGCTTGTTGGCTCGACGATAACGATGATATTCTTGAGACGCCTGAGCTGTTCTTTCTTGAGTATCGCTAATAAATTGTTGACTAATGCCTAATTTTAGTTCGTAGTCATATTGGCGGCGATTTTGCGGATTGCCTAAAATCTCGTAAGCAGCATTGAGTTCAATAATTTTATTATTATTGGCACTTGGGGTCTGAGTATCAGGATGAAACAATTTAACCAAGCGTCGATAGGATTTTTTAATTTCTTGCTGAGTCGCCTGGGGATGAACTTGGAGTGTTTGATAATAGCTCATAACTTCAAAAAATGCAGTGGAATCCCAAAAACTATCCGCCCCCACTCAGATAAATTACCTAATAAGAACAGAGCTTACCAAATAAAATATCATGATGTGAGGGCGGTCTAGTTAGGATCTCTTGGTTGAAATCTGACTGCCGGAAGGAACTCCAACAGACTAACTTGTTCAGTACTTCTTAAAGAAGGTCACAAACTGTTATTAGAGAACAGCCCCGGCGCACAGCCGACTATCATCAACCAGGAGACCCATCATACTACTACTACTTTCTATCATGGGCATCACCTCCTATATCCCTAAACGGTA
>JAAUYH010078987.1_pt1 | contig 12939 bp, 10 predicted proteins | sample 7278061 | NCBI WGS metagenome assembly JAAUYH01 (sample SAMN14350203, study PRJNA611818) | marine sediment metagenome | isolation source: surface marine sediment (0.6m) | place: French Polynesia: Moorea | collected 2018-08
ATGCCATGTGTACGGGTTGGCATTTACCAATAAACGATTTTTATTCAATGCGAACGAGGGATTGTGGGAATTTAGTAGCTTCCAAGAGTTAATGGAGGGCATGAGAAACCTCGCGCAATCTTCTAAAGAACTTGACAGCTACAAGCAATTCCACGTTGCCTACCAAGTAGAACTCGCTAAATAGGGCTAATTTGGCAAAAATCCTCGTCTAATTTAAGATAGCATTCTATCGCTTGGAAGTAGGATCAGAATGAAGAAATGGCAATTTAGCTTAATTTTAGTCTTAATGCTATTGGGAGTAAAAATATTAAGCGTTGGTATAGATAATAATTTTGCCCCTAAAGATTTCCGCATCCTAGTGATTAGCGATTTAAATAGTCAGTATGGTTCGACGGAATATGAACCAGAAATAGCCAAGGCGATCGCTTTAATTCCCAAGTGGCAACCAGATTTAGTTCTCTGTGGCGGGGATATGATCGCCGGGCAAAAGCGGAGTTTAACTAAGGGGCAAATTGAGGCAATGTGGACAGCTTTTGACCAACATGTGGCTCAACCTTTACGAGAATATCAAGTTCCCTTTGGTTTTACTATTGGCAATCATGACGGATCGGGAGCAATAGTTAAAGGAAAAGCTATTTTTGCCCAGGAGAGAGAACTAGCTTCAGCCTATTGGAACGATCCCAGACATAATCCCCAACTGCAATTTAGCGATCGCGCTAATTTTCCTTTCTATTACAGTTTTAAACAGGGAGAAATCTTCTTTTTGGTTTGGGATGCTTCTACTGCCAAGATCTCCCCAGAACAATTAACTTGGGTCAAAAAAAGTTTAACTAGCAAAGCAGCACAACAAGCAAAGCTTAAAATAGCTATCGGTCATTTACCCCTATATCCAGTAGCGCTCAAGAAAAATAAACCAGGAGAATATTTAGCTCAAGCCGAAGAATTGCGTGTGCTCCTAGAAGCTAATCAGGTACATACTTATATTAGCGGACATCAACACGCCTACTATCCAGGTCAAAAAGGTCAACTAGAATTACTCCATGCAGGAGCATTAGGACAAGGTGCTAGACAGTTACTTAACAATAATTTACCATCCCGCAATACCGTTACCATTATTGATGTAGAACTAGATTCCCAACAAACTATTTATACTACCTACGACATAAAAACTCTAGAGATAATTAAAACCAGTCAACTACCCCCTTCGATTACAGGGGATAATGGTATTGTTTACCGACGGGATATCTATCCACAATTTTAACAGTAAAGTTTTAAGTCAAATTTTAAATAAACAACTTTATTGATTTTTGTCTGTAGTGACGCACCTGTGGGGTAAACCCACACGGGCTTCCTACTTCACTGACACTTGACTAGACAAAGCGATAGCTATGTCCCCGACAGAGGTATCGACCTAGGCTAAAACTGTCCGTCCGACGGCTAAGAGATTCAAAGCTGCATTGTAGTCCCTCAAGTTATGAGAGCCACAAACACAAGTCCATTCTCTAATTTCTAAAGGAAGTTTATCTAATAAGTGACCGCAAGCATGACATCGTTTTGATGATGGGAAAAAGCGGTCAACTTGTATTAAGATTCTTCCATACCAACTAGCTTTATAGTCTAGTTGTCTGATTAATTCACCCCAAGCAGCATCAGCAATTGCTTTTGACAACTTGCGGTTTTTAATCAGATTCTTAACAGTCAAAGATTCAGTAATTACAACTTGGTTCTCGCGTATTAATTGAATCGTTAACTTGTTGAGAAAATCTTTTCGACAATCAGCAATCTTAGCGTGTAACTTTGCTACTTTAAGTCTTGCTTTGTCTCTATTTTTAGAACCCTTCTGTTTTTTGGCTAAACGCTTTTGTAACTTGGCTAATTTTTTCTGGTAGTATGAATAGTATTTGGGATTGCCAGAAGCAAACCCTTTTGATGAAACAATTACGTCTTTGATTCCCAAGTCAATTGCTACTTGTTCATGAGTTTTGGGTAATTGCTCGATTTCTTCTTCAACTGAAAATGAAACAAAGTATCTATTAGCTGAATCTTTACTAACTGTAACTGTAGTTGGAACTCCAGTAAAATGACGATGCCATCTAATCTTTAAAGAAGATTTCATTTTAGCTAAAGTGAGCTTTTCTCCATCCCACTTAAAAGCATTACTGGCATAGGTAGCAGATTGTTTATTGCGTTTCTTTTTGAATCGCGGGTACAAGGAGCGACCTGCAAAGAAATTAAGAAATGCTGTATTGAGATGTCTTAACCCTTGTTGTAAAGGAACGGCAGTAACATCTTTCAACCAGCTAAATTCAGAATTCTTTTTGAGTTGAGTTAATTGATTAGACGTTTCCTTGTAAGACATTTTCTGTTGATGCTGATAGTAAGCATCGGTACGAAGTCTCAAAGCCCAATTGTAGACAAACCTAGTGCAACCAAATGTTTGCGCTAATTGAATTCGCTGTTCTTGGTTGGGGTAAAATCTATATCGGTATGCACGTCTAATTATCATCAATTGATCGTACAACATTTAAGCTGTCGGTGTAAACGATAATTAGTCGCGCTCGTTCTCATCCCATACCCAAAAGGGATATGGGTATTCCCACTCGCACTATAATTTTTATTAGGCAAAACCCATGGGTAGGCACAAAAATATATGAAATTATCATTAAATAAACTTGGTTTTTATTTAGGCATACTAGCATTAGGAGGCGGTGCAGGATTTATCGGCAGCAGCTTTTGGCGACCACAACCCCAGATAATAGCACCATCTCCTGTATACCCCACCAAAGTATCTACTTTATCAAATCCACCCAAACCGATAATTAATAATCAAGATATCAACTTCATTGCCAATGCCGTGCAGAAAGTTGGTCCTGCGGTAGTGAGAATTGATGCCTCGCGTCAAATATCTGCCACCTTGCCTGACAAGCTGAAACAACCCTTACTGCGTCGATTTTTCGGGGAAGACGAGCTTACTATTCCCGATAAAGTAGAACAGGGAACAGGTTCGGGTTTTATTATTAGTGCTGATGGTCGTCTAATTACCAATGCCCATGTTGTTGATGGTGCCCAACGGGTTCAGGTGACCCTTAAAGACGGTAAGATTTATGAAGGCAAAGTTTTGGGGACAGACTCCGTTACCGATGTTGCGGTGGTCAAAATTGAGGCAAATGACCTACCTACAGTTAGCCTGGGAAATGCCGAACAGTTGACCCCAGGAGAATGGGCGATCGCCATTGGTAATCCTCTAGGGCTAGATAATACCGTAACTGTAGGTATTATAAGTGCTTTGGGTCGTTCTAGTTCCCAGGTGGGTGTTCCCGACAAACGAGTCAGATTTATTCAAACCGATGCCGCAATCAACCCTGGTAATTCTGGCGGACCTTTGCTCAATGCTCAAGGAGAAGTGATCGGCATGAATACTGCCATCCGCGCTGATGCCCAAGGATTGGGTTTTGCTATTCCCATCGAAACCGCCCAACGAATTGCCGAGCAATTATTTGCCAAAGGACAAGCGGATCATCCCTACTTAGGAATTCATATGGTGACTCTTACTGATAAAACCAAAGAGGAGATCAATTTATATGGGAATTTAAACTTTGAAGTCAAAAATAATCGCGGCGTTTTAGTGGTTCGAGTTATTCCCAAATCCCCTGCTGCCAGAGGTGGATTTCAACCAGGAGATATTATTAGTAAAGTGGGCGATCGCCCAGTAGAAACTTCCTCGCAAGTGCAAGAACAAGTAGAAAAAAGTCAAATTGGTTCAGCTTTATTCATAGAAGTGCTAAGAAAGGGTAAAGTAAAAACTATTGAAGTCAAACCAGGAGTTTTTCCTCAAGTTGAATCCGAGTGATAGAAGCCCAAGTCCATTCTTCCCTACGAGAGCTGTTAAAAGCCAGAGGCGATCGCGATTGGCCCCATCATTTAACCATGGCGCGGTTGGTAGCCAGGGCTTTGCGGGTAGCTCGTCCTGCTTTGATGCAAACTGGTAGTAGTGTCCGTCGCTACTGTTGGAGCTATTTGATGCCAGTGCTATTGGGAGATTGGTCGGTAGTGGTGGTTGCCCCTCCTGCAACCCAAAAATACTTATTAGAATCAGAAATTCCTTTACTACAAGATTGGTTACAAACGAATAAACGGGTGAGAATTGGCGATCGCTGGCAGCCAGAAGACGATCTACTGTTAACTACCCCCGCCAGTTGGTTAAGCGATCGCTTACAGCCAGAATCGAGATTTCCCCCTCATATACCCGCTATCATCGACGGTGCTGACCATTTAGAAGACTGTGCCAGACAAGTATTAACTATTCCCATTACTATCGCTGATTGGGACGAGTTAATGCAGAATTCACCCCATCACCAGGAACTAATCCGGGATACCAGAGTTAAACTTACCAAATCAATTTTGGCTCGTCCTCAAAACCCCTACCAAAACTATATATTGGACGAATCAGAATCAGAACTTTTGAGTTATTTATGCCGCATATTGGCACAAAAATCAGGATTAACCCCTAAATTCAGTCAATTTTGGCAACAATGGCAGTCACGAGACACAATCCTTTGGACATCAAGAAACCGCGATCGAGGCTTATTTACCATTTATCTTGCTCCTGCTGAAGTAGCCGCAGAATTAAAACCTATTTGGCGAGAACAGTCTATTGTGATTATCGGTAGTTTTCTCGACCTCGAATCTTCTGCACCTATATATCGGCAAAAACTGGGCTTAGAAACCCTAGAACTACTCTGCCTAAAATTTTCTCCCCATCGCCAAAACGAACATATTCAACTCTATTTACCCGATGGCTTGCCCATGCACAATACACCGGAATTTCGTACAGCTTTGCTAGAACAGGCAAGTCAGTTAGTCGGCTTGGGTTACAACTGGGAGCGGCTAATCGTGATCCTCGTCGAAGATGTACCCCTTCAGGCTCAAGTAGGCTCATATTTAGCTGCTGAATTTGGTTCTAGGGTAAAGGTAGAAAAAACTTCCTTAGCTGAGGATGGAGTTTTGGTATGTAGCTGGTCATTTTGGCAAGAACACCAACAATATTTACCAGCACCACGACTGTTAATTATTGCCACTCTTCCCCTACCTTCTCCTGAAAATCCGATCGTCGCCAGTCGCATTGCCTATTACAAAACTAAGCGTCAAGATTGGTTTCGCCTGTACTTGTTACCTGCTGCTTTAAGAACAATCCAACAGGCGGTAGTACCTTTAAGAGAATCCCAAGGAATCGTAGCTTTATTAGATAATCGGGTTAATTATCGCAGCTATGGTCAAACTATTTTGTCTGCTCTAGAACCCTGCGCTCGTATCAATTATATCGACCCTAGTTGGTTTGGATAATATTGTTTCTTCCGAGCAGGTACGATTAACACTGGACAAACTGCTTTGCGGATCACCCCTTCGCTGACACTGCCAACGATCGCTTTGTATAAAGCACCATGACCATGAGAACCCATGACAATCATTTCCGCTTGCAGTTTAGATGCTTCTTGGAGAATGGTGTCAATAGTTGCCCCTTGAATTAGTAGGGGAGTGACATTAATGCCCCGTTGTTCCAATTCCCAGGCAGCATCTTGAATATATCGATGTTCTTCCCGCAAAACTTGAGCTTTCCAATCTCGTTCGCATTGGGGTCCTGTATCAAAACTAACAAAATCAGAATCGGGAGCAGCAACATGAATTATCCATAGTTTACTAGCAAAACTTTGGGCTATTGTTGCCGCCTGTTCTATCACCATCGGACTAACATCAGAAAAATCTATTGCCGCCAAAATATTGTCCACAGTTAACACTCCCAACAAAAGTTATCTTTTATTGTCTCTTGCTGAGACTGTAACTACCAGGATTAAATTAAGAGGTTTATGGTTGATTTTTGGGATAATATCTAGACCTTAAGAGGGTCAGGATCTGACTATTTCCTGGGGGCTAACTGGGGTAATTTCAGTACCGAAGCGTCGGAAATCTTTGATGTTAAAAGTGAGGAGATGACTGATTTGATGAACTAACATAAAAGCCACCAAGCGGGTATCGTGAACTTTTGCTCCTTTAACTTTATAGGTAGTCACTAATCGTTCCCATTCTGGATATATGGCTTGAGTATCGGGAAGAAAAATAAATAATCTTTTTAAACGATCGACTTCAGCTTTGGTTCTCTTAGGGGTAAATCCCAAGCCGTTTCTCTCGGCAGGACGAGTACAAACATTCCATAACTCAATCAAATTTTGTGGGGCAATAATTACCTGTTCCCGACCAGCATTTAAGGTGTCAATGGCTGCTACTGTCTCAATATGCATCGAGTCATCAGGACTAATGGTTCTTAGTAGTATATTTGTATTTAATAGATGAGCCATTACCAGCGATCTGGGTACATACTTTCCCTGCTCATTGCTTCATCACTAAGAACGGGTATATTTTTTCCTTTGTGGCTGTCCAGCCAATCATGAAATTCTGCCAACCATTCTTCATGGGTAGAGTTAGTGTAAAAAGAAGCCGCAGCCAAATCATCGCGGATGTTCTTTTCTTCTGTATGACTCAAGCGATCTATCAACGATTTCAGATGTGGTTTAATCTCCTCTGGCGAACGAGAGGTAATTTTTGACAGTGAGCTGAGGATCTTTTCAAGTTCTTGGCTGCTGTTTGGGGTGGGAGTGTCTTGAGTTCTTGGATTCATTACTGGGATTATTTTGCTGCTATATATTGCATTGTCTCATTTTTACTATATTACTGTCGCTACTTACGTAGGAACTAGAAGCATCGATTAATGTCGAGAAAGCGATCGCTTGGCAGTAAGATTAAGTTTGATTATTGTAATTTGGATAGGGCGATCGCGTTTTGAAGCCAGGGCACTTCAAGCCCTGCTTTAATAAGGTAGCAACTACTTCCTCACGGTTCGGGTAAATTTACTTGAAAACTCTACATATCAGCAGCGCGATCGAGAATTGATAAATTCATTAGTTGTATATATCAAGATTTTATAAAGCACAATTGATAATATCGACGTTAAAAATACTTAGTGTTATTAATGTAATAAGAAAGTATATTTTCTTTTTTAATAATGTGAATTTATAAATTTTAAACTATTATGTTAGAGCCAAAGATATGCTTGGTTACTCCTAGCTATGCACCAGATTTTGAAAGATGTAAACTGTTAGTTAATAGTGTCAAGCGTTATAGCACTGCTACTTTAAAGCATTATATAGTTGTAGATCGAGAAGACATCTCTTTATTTCAAGAATTATCTAGTCCTGAAACTATCATTATCGCTAAAGAAGAATTATTACCCAACTGGATTGTCAAACTTCCTTTTTTTACGAAAAAAAATCTTTGGCTTAGTTGGAAAACTTTACCCGTAAGAGGATGGTTAGTACAGCAGTTAATCAAGCTAGGAATTGCTGAATATATCTCCGAAGATATTTTGGTTTTTGCTGATTCTGATGTCTTTTTTGTGCGAGATTTCGATCTTAACTGCTTTGTTCAAGACGATAAAGTAAGATTTTTTGCACAACTAGGTAAAGTAAATCCTGAAGCTCCCCATCTTCCAGGCTGGTATTTTGATGCCAGCAAATTGCTAAATTTAGCACCACCAGAGTTTCCTGTCGCCAACTATATGGGACAGTTGATTTTCTGGCGCAAAGATAATGTGTTGCAACTACATCGACATTTAGAACAAAAAAATCACAAACATTGGGTGGAAACCATATGTGCCAACTGGAATGTATCTGAATATATTCTCTATGGCGTTTTTGTTGAACAAATATTACAAGAAAACTCTGGACATTATATTGACGAGCGCGATCTTTGTCACAATTATTGGCAAGAGCAGCCTTTACAAACCAATCAACTACAAGAATTTTTTAGCAGCATTCGTCAAGAAAGTATTGCTGCTATGCTTTCAGCTAAAGCTAATATTCCCGTGGCTAATTATGGTCATTTCTTAGTTTAAGCTCGATCATAAACTATATAAAAATAACGAAGGAAATTCGTTGGACGCTTACGTAATATCTGGTTCAACTAAGTTCGGCTTTTATTTTAACCTTTTAGGTTGAGAATTCCCGCTCTATCCCCTACCGTAAACGGTAAGAGTATTCTCAGCCTTTTCTATAAAGATCAGCTTGTCTGGCAAAAAATTAATTACCTTATCAAGGATATATCCTAAAATTACCGGGCAAGCTATTATGTGCTGTACCACATTAAAGATTTTTTTGGCTTTAAAATCTTCTACGGCACGATAGTAAGTTAGTCTGGTTTGGAATACGGCTAAATTTTGCTCCAAAGCTGCCAGTAATTGCTTATTGATCTGCCAGCCTGTTTCTTGGTCGATAAAACTTTGTGTTATTTCGCAAGACTGAGCTAAATATTCTGTGGGTTTTCTAACAGAAAGAGACTTGTTACGAATTCGATAATAGTAATAAGGACGATCTATAAAAAAGAAACGTGCTTGATGTTTTAAACATTCTAAATAAAAAACAAAATCTTCGCCTACCTTAATCTCCTCATTGTACTGAAGCTGATTATTAATTAAAAATTCTCGTCTGATTAGTGGTTTAGTATAGCCCCAACTCCAATTTCTGGAGGTATTTAGGGAAGCTGGACGATCGCTTTGTACCAATTGCACTGCATCAATCAATGCTGGTGAATGTATGACTTGTCCATTTTCTTGTAGTAAAGTTCCCCAAGGACAGCGATCGCCGTCATTAATTAAAAATAAATCATCAGCAACTAAATCGGCGTTATTACTTGTTGCTATTTGTAATAATTTTTCTAAGCGTTCGGGTGCATACCAATCATCAGAATCTAGTAAAGCAATCCAATTTCCCCTGGCGTGCCTAATACCGCAGTTGCGTCCATAACTTACACCGCGATTTTGACTATTACTGATGATTTTAAGTCTTCGCTCCTTAAAACTACGCGCAATTTTAACCGTAGAATCAGTAGAAGCATCATCAACTACAATTACTTCTAAGTTGAGATAAGTCTGAGTTAAAACAGATGCTAAAGCTTGAGCCAAATAGCTTTCACTATTGTAAGTGGGGATAATAACAGATACTTCGGGATTCATCAATTCACTTAGACTGAAATTGGATACTGACTGTATATAGGTTAGAAATGATCGAAATAAGCACTTAACGGTTATTTACATTAACATGATTTTTTCTCGAAAGAGCCAAGAAATCGTCTTGATTAAGAGCTATAATTATGTTTGGGGTGAATAGTCTCTAGAAATCAACCTTGTCACAAATAAAGGGACAGTAAAATTTTCACCCTTTTTTTTATGCTGATTTTTTAATTGTTACTTGCGTTTCCAGCTACTTGCTACTTAAAGTTACTCTAGCAGTCCAAAGTAAAAAGTCAGAAAATCTAGATAAAGCAACTGTTCTTATAATGCTCAAGAAACTATACAATTAATTCGCTAGTAGTAGTTAGGCGAAAGACAGAGTAATATGCCCCGTCGTGACGATCTCCACAAAATTTTACTTCTTGGTTCGGGTCCCATTGTCATCGGACAAGCCTGCGAGTTTGATTATTCAGGGACACAAGCCTGTAAAGCACTGCGAGAGGAAGGATATCAAGTAGTGTTGGTCAATTCTAATCCTGCCTCGATTATGACCGATCCCGAAATGGCTGACCGTACTTATATCGAACCCTTAACTCCAGCAATAGTGGAGAAGATCATCGAAGTAGAACAGCCAGATGCTTTGTTACCCACTATGGGTGGACAAACCGCATTAAACGTGGCAGTCTCCCTGGCAAAAAATGGCGTGTTAGAAAAACATAACGTCGAATTAATCGGTGCCAAGTTACCCGCGATTGAAAAGGCTGAAGACCGACTGTTGTTTAAAGAAGCCATGGAAAAAATTGGCGTTCCCTTGTGTCCTTCGGGGATTGCCAATAATTTAGAGGAAGCTAGGGCGATCGCGGCAGAAATTGGTAGTTATCCTTTGATTATTCGTCCTGCATTTACTTTGGGGGGAACAGGAGGAGGAATTGCCTACAATCAAGAGGAATACGAACAAATTTCCCAGGCAGGACTAGATGCCTCCCCTGTCAAGCAAATTTTGGTGGATAAGTCTTTATTGGGCTGGAAAGAGTATGAATTAGAGGTGATGCGGGATTTGGCAGATAACGTGGTGATTATCTGTTCCATTGAAAATATCGATCCCATGGGGGTACATACAGGAGATTCGATCACTGTTGCCCCAGCTCAAACCCTAACAGATAAGGAATATCAGCGGTTGCGGGATTATTCTCTGGCGATTATTCGCGAAATTGGGGTAGAAACTGGCGGTTCTAATATTCAGTTTGCCGTCAATCCTATCAATGGGGAAGTGGTAGTTATTGAGATGAATCCCCGTGTTTCTCGTTCTTCGGCATTAGCCTCGAAGGCAACAGGATTTCCCATTGCCAAATTTGCTGCTAAATTAGCCGTTGGTTATACCCTCGCTGAAATCTCCAACGATATCACCAAAAAAACTCCTGCTTCTTTTGAGCCGACCATCGATTATGTCGTTACCAAGATGCCCCGCTTCGCTTTTGAAAAATTCCCAGGCACCAAGCCAATTTTAACTACCCAGATGAAGTCTGTGGGGGAAGCTATGGCAATTGGCAGGACTTTTAATGAATCTTTCCAAAAAGCGTTGCGTTCGCTAGAAACTGGACGTTATGGATTTGGCTGTGACAAACAAGAAACCCTACCTTCGATTTCCCATGTCCGTTCCAATCTGCGTACCCCCAACCCAGCCAGGATATTCAGGGTTTATCAGGCTTTAAAACTGGGTATGTCCCTTGGAGAAATCCACGAATTGACCGCGATCGATATGTGGTTTTTAGAGAAATTAGCAGAATTAATGGAAACCGAGAAGTTTCTCAAATGCACTCCTCTAGAACAGATTACTGCCGAGGAGATGCGCTACGTCAAACAGCAGGGGTATAGCGATCGCCAGATTGCTTTTGCCACTAAAACCACAGAAGACCAAGTGCGGGCATATCGTCAGAAATTGGGTATTGTACCTGTCTACAAGTTAGTCGATACCTGTGCCGCAGAATTTGAAGCTTTTACTCCCTATTACTATTCCACCTATGAAGCGGGAGAATCAGAAATTACGCCTTCGGCTAAACCAAAGGTGATAATTCTCGGTGGTGGTCCCAATCGCATCGGTCAGGGAATTGAGTTTGATTACTGTTGTTGTCATGCCGCCTATGCCCTTTCTGCGGCTGGTTACGAGACGATTATGGTCAATTCCAATCCCGAAACCGTATCCACCGATTACGACACCAGCGATCGCCTGTATTTTGAACCTCTAACCAAAGAAGATGTGCTCAACATCATTGAAACTGAAAAACCCGCAGGCATTATCGTCCAATTTGGCGGACAAACTCCCTTAAAGCTAGCTCTACCACTACAGAAATATTTAGAAAATCTCCCCAGTCCCCCAGTCCCCCAGTCCCCCAGTCCTCGTATATGGGGAACATCTCCCGACTCAATTGATATAGCAGAAGATCGGGAACGATTTGAACAAATTTTACGGGAGTTAGAGATTAAACAACCACCCAACGGTATTGCCCGCAGCTATAAAGAGTCGTTAAAAATTGCCAATCGCATTAATTATCCAGTGGTTGTCCGTCCTTCCTATGTTTTAGGGGGGAGAGCGATGGAAATCGTCTATTCCGACCGCGATCTAGAACGTTATATGACCTATGCGGTGCAGGTAGAACCCGATCGTCCCATTTTGATCGATAAGTTTTTAGAAAATGCCGTGGAAGTTGATGTGGATGCCCTGTGCGATAAAGAAGGTCATGTTACCATTGGTGGCATCATGGAGCATATCGAGCAAGCAGGTATTCACTCTGGAGACTCGGCTTGTTCGATTCCCTATACTTCTCTCTCAGAGAAGGCGATCGCCACTATTCGCGACTGGACAAATAAATTGGCTGGTGCTTTGAATGTAGTGGGATTAATGAATATTCAATACGCCGTCCAGGGAGAGCAGGTCTATATTTTAGAGGCAAATCCCCGCGCTTCGCGGACTGTTCCCTATGTTTCTAAAGCCACAGGTGTACCTCTAGCTAAAATGGCATCCTTAATTATGTCTGGTAAGACTTTAGCCGCTCTAGGAGTTACAGACGAAATAATCCCCCCCTACATTGCCGTCAAAGAGGCTGTATTGCCCTTTAATAAGTTTCCCGATGCTGATACCCTCTTAGGACCAGAAATGCGCTCTACAGGGGAAGCAATGGGCATAGATAGTGATTTTGGTAAGGCATTTGCCAAAGCCGAAATTGCGGCTGGGGTAGATTTAGCTTTACAAGGTACGGTCTTTGTTTCCATGAATGAACGAGACAAAAAGGCGATCGTGCCAGTGGTACAAGATTTTATCGATTTAGGATTTAAAATCGTCGCTACTTCTGGTACAGCTAAAGCTTTGCAAGCAAACGGCATCGAAGATGTAGAAATAGTTTTAAAACTACACGAAGGTCGTCCCCATGTCATTGATTGGATCAAAAACAAACAGATTCAATTGATTATCAATACACCTACAGGAGAAGAATCGCAAACCGATGCCAGATTAATCCGGCGTATGGCTTTAGATTATAAATTGCCCATTATCACTACCATTGCTGGTGCTAAAGCTACTGCTGCTGCTATTCGTTCTTTACAATCTGAACCTTTATCGGTAAAAGCTTTGCAAGAATATCTGGATAATTAAAACTTTAATCGCCAGAATGGAGAAGTAGATGGGTATTAGGGTATTGGAGTAATTGCAGTAAATTGTACTCCTCTACCTCGTAATTTTTAATATTTTAAATCATTCCTTCAGAGAAATACCAAAGAAGATACCTTAAACCGTTCAGCTAATGCCCTAACTTGCCTGATGTTTAACTCTCTTTTTCCGTTGATTATTTCTGACACAACTCCCTGAGATCCTATTTCTGGTAAAT
>JAAUYH010142482.1_pt1 | contig 12939 bp, 5 predicted proteins | sample 7278061 | NCBI WGS metagenome assembly JAAUYH01 (sample SAMN14350203, study PRJNA611818) | marine sediment metagenome | isolation source: surface marine sediment (0.6m) | place: French Polynesia: Moorea | collected 2018-08
AACCTCAGGAACAACTTCAGGGACAACTTCGGGGACAACTTCAGGAACAACCTCAGGAACAACCTCAGGAACAACTTCAGGGACAACTTCGGGGACAACTTCAGGAACAACTTCAGGGACAACTTCAGGAACAACTTCGGATTCTATTGAAGCTCAGGCACAAGCAGTAGCGCAAGCAGTAGTGCAGGCAGTGCAAGGAACTCTTGGAACGGAAGCAGCACAGGAATTAGGGTATGGAATAAGAGAGGTATTCCTGAATAGCAATGGAAATTATCAAGCAACAGCAGAGGAAGCAGAGGGGGCAGTGCTGGCAGTCAGTGGAAATCCGGCAACAGCACAGGTAGCAAGGCAGGCAGTGCTGGGACTTGCTACTGGAGGAGTAGGTTAGGGCAGTGCCGAGCAGGATGTAAAGGATATTAACTGATAACTATGAAGAAGGCATGTATGAAGATCAATGAGTATCAAATGTGCCTATATAGATTTAACCTCCTAGCTTCATACAGGAAATTTGTCAGTCTAAATAAATATTCTTCACAATTTCAGATTGTTATTTTGACCGCGTTTTTATTAATAGTAAATTTGAGGATTTTTGATTATGACAAGATCTAGTAGTCTAGATGCTGTTTTCGGTAATATAAGTATGATTCAACACGCAATACAGGAAACAGAGAATAATACTTCTCACCAACCTGTTGACAACAGTACTCGTAGATACACAAGTGACTTAAGGGAACAAATTGACGACAGTACTCGTGAAGAGATACAAGACTTAGGGGGACAAACTAATGATCAAATTAGAATCATTAATCGCTTAATAACTGATCAGAATTCGTTAAGTACCAAAAGGAGACAATTAACTGACAAACAAGCTGCCTTGAGTGCCAAGGAGGCAGAACTTCAACGCAAAAAAGAAGCATTATACGGTCAAGTATCATTGCCAATGCCTTTGCTACATACCGACTCTGATGGTTTGACTGCTTCAGGGGCATTACTAGGCTTTGCCCATACCAGTGACACTCCACAGCTATTTGACAGTGCTATGGGTAAACTAGCTCTTTATTTCCAAGGAACCAACGAGCAGTTTTTTACTGCTTACTACGACACCAAAACAGCCCGCGCTCAAAAACTTATTGATATTGATGGTAAGAAGGTTCGCTTTCTTGCCCGTTCCGTTGGCGCACAGTCAAACTCTGCCACTATTAATATCAGTGATGGCGATAGTGATGATACCTGTCAAGTTACCATTGCCAATACTACCCAAGGAATCAGCGAAACCTGGCAAAAAGTGCCCAGAGTCTCCCGTCTATTTGCTAAAGTTCTCAACGGACAAGCAAAGCCTGTCTATGTAGGACAAGTAGGAGCAACATCAGGTACAGTAACTGAATTAACCCTGGTGGAAGCAACGAATCGCAAACTAGCAGCAGGTTATGTACTTAAAATTGGCGATACGGAGGTTACTACTAGTGCAGAAGTTGCAGTCAATGCTACCAGTATTCCCATTAATAGCGTATCTTTAACAGCAGAGGCAAAGACTTCGGTTTATTTAATCCTTTACGATTATGAGAATAATGTAACTATCACCCATACCGATACTGCTGTCAATAACACCGAGCATTCAGCAGAAAAAGGTTCTCCCCAATTTCTAGTTTATTCCGAGGCAAGTGAAGGCACAATTCCCAATGGAACCATCACTAGTTTAGGCGATGTTCCTTCTTGTCGTTGGATAGCTGATGCCCCTGGATTGGCTTTGAAACTTAATGCCCAAAATGCACAAACTCAATATTTGGCTCTGCCTGAAGCTAAATTAGCTCAGATGGATGCTAATGCCAACCTAACTCTGGAGGCATGGGTTAAACCCAGGGAAGTCAACAATATAGCGAGGGTGATACATCATAAATCGGCAAATAGCAAATATACTCTGGGGTTGCAAAACATCGTGAAGTCAGCACTGGAGTTTAATGAAAATGGGGATTATGTGCAAATACCTGATTCTGACTCCATAGATTTTGGTAAAAATCAAGACTTTACTATTGAAGCCTGGATTAAGGTTGATGCAAATCAAACTTATTCAGGTGTAAGCGATCACAGTATCATTGAAAAATGGAGCAGTAGTGGTGGATACCCTTATGTAATCAGGTATTATGGTTCTGGGTCTTCTTTGGGAACGATAAGGGTAGCTAGATATGACGGTTCTAAAAACCCTGGAATAAATTCGACAACAATGATTAATGATGGCAACTTTCATCATGTTGCTTTTGTCAAAAGCGGTTCAACACTGCGGTTATATATCGACGGCTCTCAAGACGGAGGAGATGTAACTGACGACACTACAAATGAAACTAGAAATAGCTCTCCTTTATTTTTTGGTTGTCGTGCAGGTGCTTACAACTATTTTAAAGGTCAAATCGACGAAGTTCGCATCTGGAATAAAGCTCGCACCCAGAGTGAAATCCAAGCTGACAAGGATCACCGACTTAGTGGCAGCCAATCTGGTTTAGTGGGCTATTGGCACTTTGAAGGAGCACAGGCTAATGATCGTAGTAGCAATAGCAATAATGGGACTATGCATGGTACTCCTAGCAATGTAGATTCTCCCATAAACGGCTCCCTACATTCTAGCAGCATAGGCGATCGCTTTAAAGTTTTTGCAGCAGTCGGCGATCGCTTTGTTAGAGCTAAAGATATTATTCCTAATGGTAATTGGAATCATTTTGCGCTAAGTTTTCATCAATCCTATGCCCTTAGCTTCGATGGTAACGACTATCTCAACTGTGGCAAAAACCGCATGTTAAATCTATGCGACGACTTGACTATAGAAACAGTGATTCAGGTGAGTGATAACAACCGACGTAGTATCCTCACTAAAGGTCAAATGAGTTTTGGAGTAGCCAAAGAAAGTATGCCCTATGCTTTGCAAGTCCACGGAGGGAGACTAACTTTCTACTTTGAAGATAGCCAAGGTACGATTCGTATATTAGAGTCTCCTGCAAGTAAAATTCAGACTAATACAGTTCACAAAATCGCTGTTACCCGTAAAAAAATCATTCAAACCACTGACAGTGGAGCAGATCCCACTGCATGGGGAACTGGAGGTGTAGCAGATATTGGAGCGAAGACTGGTGATTTCAGCGATGCTGAAAATAAAAAAATTGATAAGGCAATGAAAGCCGATTATGTCGCCTCTAAAAAACGGGGAAAAAGGCTTAAAAATGGCTTACAATCCCGAAATACTCCAACTGACCCGTCTTCACCAACATTTATCAGCGGTCAAGGAACTGCTGAGTGTATGGAACTTAAAATGTACATCGATGGGGTGCTGGTGTGCAGTCGAGCAATTAAACCTGCTGTTAAGATCGATGGCAATAGTCAACCTCTGGAAATTGGAAGGTCAAGCAATAATTATTTTAAGGGGAAAATTGCCGAAGTAAAGCTTTGGAGTCGAGCTTTAGAAAAAGGTGAAATCCACCAAAATATTACAGGACAGGAAAAAGGTTTAGTTGCCTGGTGGCAGTTGGAAGAAAACGAAGGTAGCCTCGCCAATGATTTTAAAGGTGGCAACCATGCTCAAATCAAAGGTGCGACTTGGTGTAAAAATCCAGATGTGGAAGCTTCCGAGTTGCTCCTGTATAGTAATGGTATTCCCTTAGGGACAGAATTAGTCCCATCTACTGATGCCCTTGTTACCTGGGGAGATAATCAATTTACCCTTGGTAGTTACAAAAGTGGAAGTTACCAATCATATTTCAAGGGGATTCTGGAAGAAATAAGAGTCTGGAAAGTAGTACGTACGCCAGAGCAGATTCTGGACAATATCTTTACCCGTCTCAAAGGAGAAAAGCAAGACCTGCTAGCTAATTACACCTTTGATGAAATTAGAGATAGTCAAGTTAAAGACAGTAGTTTGACAGGTAACCATCTTCCTCTAGGGGCAGATGATAACAAACCGATATCTGTTTTGTCTGATGCCCCCATCAGCAACGATAGCCCACAAGTGCGTTCAGCCTTAGCAGAAGTTGAAACTGTATTTAACGAAGAGATAGCCAGTAGTCCTGCTGTCAGCGAGTACGGGGATATGCAATATGACAGCCAGAAGAATCTTACTGGAGTCTTCAAACGCTGCTACACCTACATTAAAAATGGTAAATGGCAGTTAATTACTGGTTATAAAGTTGGTAATTTGATTACCGAATGGGTAAGTCAGGTACAGTTCGACCCGCAGATTATTGGCTACATCGAAGGTGCGCCCCCTGTTCCCAGTGAAAATCTTACTACAGGACCTATCTCGGCAGCAGAAAGCTACTCCGACAGCAGTAGTGTGGAATTAATTGAAGCAGAAGATGTGACTTACAACTTCTCCTCTTCCAAAGAAAACGGCTTTGACTCCTCCTTTGAAATGGGTATGTCGGCTGGTGTGGACTTGGATTTACGTACTCTGCTTGCTCCTCTTGGTTTAGGTATTTCTTTCAACGCCGAGATAGAATTCAATGTATCGGGTAGTGCTAAACTTGATTCCTCTGGTGGCTGGACTGACGACAAAAGCACCAGTAGCGGACGAACTGTGACCAGAAATATGCGGGCATCTCTAGGAGGTTACTGGGAAGATCAAAATAATCTCCTCAATCAGCGCTTAGGGCAGCGGTATGTCCCCAGTAATCGCGGATTTGCTCTGGTGCAGTCAGAAACAGCAGATGTCTTTGCTTTGCGTTTAGCCCATAACAAAGCCCTAATTTCCTATCGTTTTCAGCCTAACCCTGATATTCCCAAAGATTGGAATATTATCTCTTTCCCCATCAACCCTCGCTATACCAAACAAGGAACCCTGGACGGAAAAGTAGGATACAAACCTGATGGCAGTGTTCAAACTGACCCCAGTTATCCCCAAGCCACTCAGTACGGACAATATAGCTACTTTAAACCTCTAGAAACCTATGCCCTCAAACGGCAAATTGATAAGGAAGCAGAGGAACTGAAAAATTATTATCAGAACTATGATGCCTCACCCCTATCCAATGGTATTCTCAGAGATGTGATGAGTACCAATGCGGGACTTTTAGCGAGTGCTGCTGCTGCGATACCTGGTGCAGGAATTGGTTTGGGTGCTGCTACCACCTTTGGCAGTCTTGCCGATGCCCTGACCAAAGATCAAACCTTACCAGAAAAATTTGCCACCCGCAATCTTGCCAATACCTATGTCTGGACGGCAGACGGGGGATTTTATTCCGAAACCACCGATACGATGGATGTCAGGCAAGAGTCTAGCAGTGGCTCCTATTCCTTTAACAGTAATTATAGTGGCGGTATTTCTCTCAATGTAGCTGCTGGTGGTTCTTTTGGATTTGATTTGAATGGCAGTATGGGTGGGCATATGAATATGACTCAATCTAAAAGTGCCGAAGCCTCCCGCTCGTTTCAGGTTGAAGTCCAAGTTAATCCCCAGAGCGATTTATACAAATATGAAATTCCCCTAGAGCAACAGGGTTGGAATACCCCCAATGTAGATTTCTTGCTCCAGTATGATACCCAGGGCAATCCAATTACAGTACCTGGGAAGGTAGATGCCTATCGCTTTATGACTTTCTATCTTGAACCCAAAGCGGAAAACTTTGAAGACTTCTATAGCAAAGTAGTAGACCCTATCTGGATTGAGCAGAGCGACGAACCCAATGCTAAAGCCTTACGGGAAGCCCAGCAAAGTGAGAAAAAACCTGCTTGCTGGCGCATTATGCATCGAGTCACTTTTGTTAGTCGTATACTACAAGATTTTAATGATGATGCTGCTTCCCAGCTAGCTAAAGATGCCAGGGCATTGAATATTGAAAGTAACTGGCAACTGGTTAAAACCTTAGAGCCTTTCGTGAAAAATAAGACAGACAGTTTTGTCCAGCTTGCGGATGCAGTGCGGGATGCTTTAGCCGAATACCTACCAGAGTTACAGCCCCACTCACAGGAAATCATTCTATACATGGCGCAATACTTCGGTTTACCCGAAGATGCCTAATTCTTTGTAGTGGCGTGTCAAGTCTAAAATAGTGCAAAAAGTAGAAGGTAAAAAGATCAACCATCTGTGTTCATCTGCGTTCATCTGTGGACTCTTTCTAATAAATCAATTAAAGCTTGACGCGCTAGTAGGTTGAGTTGAGCGGAGTGAAACCCAACCATTAGAAAAGTAAGTTCAGAATTTAAAATCACGATCTTTATCAATCAGATAACAACTCAACTAATTTTAGGAGTAAATACAAATGCCAGTAACAGAACTGGAAAGAGAAGAGTTTTTCCAAAGAAAAATCCTAGAAAAATATGGGAACAAGTATGGAATTACCCAAGAGCTGCTGAAAAAAATCGATCAAGACACTGCTACAGAGGCAGAACTTATCACCTATACTGATGCTGCCGACAAGTTAGTCATGCGCTTCAAATCCGATCTGCGAAGTACAGAACCGAAGGATTATAGCAACATTGATCTCGAAATCATCATGGCGATGATCGATGCCAATTACCTCAAATTTAAGAATAATCATGAACCCTATAGCAAAGTGATTCCCGAATCTGGTGTGCAGGGTCTGTTAAGCATGCAATATGGAAATCCCAGCATTCTTAACTTCAGTGCCTTGAGTCGTTATTCTGAAGACTTATCACCGCAGCAAGTTATCAGTCAATTTGGTCTTGACTATGAATATCAAAGTGATGGAGAGACTGTAACACCTTATTTAGCTAAAGATGGTACAAAAACCAAAAGACAGCCATTTGTCTTTGCCATCGAAACACCAATGAACGAAAGCATCCAAGCCAATGCCAAGTTGCCGATAGATCCACGAATTATGGAACGTTTGGAGCAAATGGCGACGGAGACTGACTCTAAGAAGGTTTCAGCAGCAACCAAGCAACAAGCTGAAGAGTTTCTAGCACGCAACAAAGACAATTTTTGTATGATTGTTCATAACATTGCGGACAGGAAAAGCTTAGAGGAAAAATATGGAAGTAAATATGAGATTATCAATGCTCAGAATCCTCCCTACACTGGGAACACAGCGCCACAATATGGCAAGAGACTAGAAGCGGCAAATCCCTATGCCGATGTCATTCAAGAGATGTATGTCACTAAACCAACAGAAGTCTCCCCTGGAACGAAGATCTATGGTAAGTTTCCCAGAGAAGGGGGATTTGCGGAACGGTCAGATTTGCCAGCAGGTTCGGAAAAGATCGAGATTGCTCGCTGGGATGGTCAACAATGGGAACTCTTGGTCAACGAACAAGAACTACAAGTAAAATTAGATCGAGTTTTGGCAGATTATCCCGAAAACCTCAAGCAACAATGGGAATCAAAAAAAATCACTGGCTCACAATTAAGGACATGGAAAGCTACAGGGGATGCCAAAATAAAACAAAAACAAGCTGAGTCTGAGAGATCCTCAACAGAGCTAGTAACTTCTCTCACCAAGATCACCAAGGACTTAAAAAAATTAGAAACTACATCTAGTGCTGAAAAAAGCAAAACCAATCAACAAGCAGCTATTTCTCTGGAAAAATTTATGGAAGCAATGACAGAGAAATATAAGCAGGATTTTGTTGATAAAGTCCAGGAACATTCAGATGGAAGTATAGATCAAACGAAAGCTGAAGAGTATTTTCGGACGTTTGTTAAAGCTTTATATAACAATCGCATCGAAGGCTTAGGAAAAGGTTACGGTAATTTTGACGAAGGTGGAGCAGAAGGGGAAAAAGGAAGACAAAACCTAGTTGATGCTTTCTACCAGGAGACATCTGAGTTTATCCGCGCCTTTGGTCCAGTTGCAGCTCAGGGTTCAACTCTATTGTGGAGTTCCTATGGTATTGGTCGTTTTGCTGTTGATGACAAGGAAATTCTTAAAAGTGCTGGAGTTACTGATGAAAATGCTCAAGCTCTCAGTCAAACAGCAGTTGGTAAAGTTTGGGATAAACTTAAGATTGCCGCTGAATCCGATGAGCAAATTGGTTATATCTGGGACAGTCAATATCAGGTTTGGGCTAGCGTGTCTAAGGAATTAGCTGCTAATGCGGAAGGTGAAGTCCATGTCTTTCTTCCCAAAAACATTGGTGCATCTACAGTTTTCTGGAACGTAGAATTACCTGAGTTACGTAAGCGGATGGCTAAATTTACAGACGATCCTAAAGTCACAAAAATAACCATCCATCGTCTCACAGATGATGCTCTTAAAAGGGTAAACGAGGCAGAAAATGATGCTGCCAAAAAGCAAGTCATGCTCGAATCCAGTAGTTGGGAAAATCTAGATTTTTCAGAAGCTAGTTTAGAGGTACCGCAATTTTCTGATAAACAAAAGGAACTGTTGAAGGATTCCAATCCCTCGTTGTTTGCTCAGATGGAAAACTACGTTAGCAGTAATAAAACTGCGGGAACAATCACGATTCGCAAGTTGACCGATATTGCCCGACGCTGGAAAAAGCAAGCTAGTAAATTGGCTGGTATGGATATTGAACTATACCGAAAAATTGCGGACAAGTACGGTCACTTTGCCTCAGTTCCCTTTGAGATTGCCCAGAAGATAGCCAAAGGTGAAGCAACGGATGGTGAGCTGAAACAATATGCTGACAAGCTAGTGAAAGCTTTTCAAAACGATCTCAGTAAAAAGCAACCACAAGATTATAGCGACAGTGATATAGAAATTATTACTCGTTTGCTTCATGAAAATTATACTCGTCTGCAAAAACCTGCGAGTCAGGGAATATCGACGAAGGTAATTTCCAAAACTGAGATTGAAAATCTGCTCAAAAAAGAGTCTGGAGACCCTAAACTGGCTGGCTTCAATAACTTTTATGAGTATTCTGAAAAATTATCTGCTAAAGATACCATCGAACAGTTTGGACTCGATTATCAATATGCAAAGGATGGACAAACTGTCAAACCTTATCTGATGTCAGAAAATGGTAAAGATAAAACAGTTCCATTTGTTTACTATGTCATGACACCAATGACGGACGATATCAAGAATAATGCCAGGATACCTCTTGATCCTACAGTAAAAACTAAGCTATTGGCGATCGCCAGCGACTCCACCAGAGATGAAAACGATGAACTAAAAAAAATGGCACAAGAACTTACCACTACTGGAGTTTATCATGAACTGACTCCTAATACTGGTGACGATAAACCCAAGTACGGTACTCAAGCTGATGGCAGAAAATCCTATGCAGACATGCTGCGGACAACTTATTCTACCTCTGGTTCTCAAATGTCAATCGGTGCGACAATTCGTGCCAAAGGACCTAACGGTCAAGATGTTAGAATCGCTGGTTGGAACGGTTTGACCTGGACTGTATCTCCTCAAAGTGCAGCAGATTTACCAGATTGGCTCAAGACTCAGGGACGAACAGAAGACCGACTTAATGTTGATACTGAGTTAAAAGCATGGAAGACCGTTGGTGATAATAAAATTACACCGCCAACTAACATTCCTGCACCAGTAAGAGCTTTTATGGAACATCATTTCCAAACTAGTTTGGCTGATATTACTATTCAAAAAGTGGCTAACAGTACAACTAATGATGATTCAACCAGCACAGTGATTAAATTTAAGCCTGGAGAATATGACGATACCACTGAAGACGGGTTGAAGAAAATTGCTCAGAAGTTGGGTGATGCAGTGAAACTTAAAGTTGCCAATAATGGCAATCAACTTGATGTTTCCAAAGCTATAACTGAAATCAATAACGAGTTAACTACGAAGTCTGTATCGATCAAGAATGAGTTAATGAAACTACGCAAACCAAGCACTAGCTTCGCTGATAGGGATAACGCAGTTAGGAAATCCCAACCAAGGTATAATACGGGCAAAACTCATTCAAATTCATCAGGTAACATAAGAGCTAGCTCCAGATAAGTCCCTGTGCAGAATTAATTGTATAGTTTGGGGATTAGGGAATTAGGGAATTAGGGAAACAACGGATTGAACTCGAAATTAAAGAAAAAAGAGAGGCAAGCTATCAACTTGACTCTCACTTCATTAATACCCCCAAGGGAATTTGAATCCCTGTCGCCTCCGTGAAAGGGAGGTGTCCTAGGCCACTAGACGATGGGGGCATAGGCTTGTTACTCATTTCCGTGTAACTCGCAACGTTTTTAAATATATCTAATATCCTTGTGACTGTCAACAAATAATCTAAAAATTTTTCTAGTACTCAATGTAGATCTATTGGCTGCCTCGTTGCATTTGTCTCAATCTCTTTTGAGCTGCGGGGTCGAGGGCATCAAGTAAAAACCGACCAGGGAGTTTCTTCTTATTTTGCATCCTGGTTTTACTTTTAGTTTTCTGGGCTGCTCGTCCTACTTCTCTTGCCAACATAGGAGCAGAAAGCCATTCTGAACCATAACCAACTACAGTTAATTGTTGAGCGCGATCGCTTGTTGCCACAATTAGACGAGTAGACTCTTGCTGATATTTTTTTTTGGCAAATGTAGCGCAAAATTTCTCAATATAAGTATCTGCGGTTTCCTCAAAAGCGGTGTAATGTACCGACAAAGCAGAAGTATAAATTTCAGTGCTGCGGGGTGTATTTTGGTAGTGAGCATCGAACACTACCTTGGTTCTGTAGGCTACGGAAGCCGTGTAGTTGATTAAACATTCAATCAGCTCATAGCGGGCTGCTTCTAAGCCGTGGCGATCGCGACTTTTTTTTAAATCCGACCAGTCGCCGATGATATTATAACCATCGACGAGTAAGATTGCCTGGTATAAAGAGGGGGACATTGCAATTGGTTATTCCTTAGAACTAGATGATAATTTCATCCCCATTCTAAGCAAATTTGGTGACATCCTCCTGCGATAAATCGCAGGCTTTCCAATCTCGCGACTGAGACTTTACTGCCCAACGCCTCTGATCTAGACAAAATGATTAGCTCACAAAGTCCCCGATAGCCCGACTTGACAGTCAATTTCTTTCCCCGCAAGCCCTGCGGTACTAACGTATTTGAGAATACTAATACTCCTAATTACGCTTGGAATTTTACAGATGCGACTCTCGCATCCAACCCATTCCCAAATTTTCTAGGTGCTTCTTGATTCAGTCGCTACAACGGAGGGAACCTCCGCAACGCGCTGAATCGCTAATTATATCAAGTCACAGCAATTTATAGCTAGATGTTAGATACAAAAGTATTATACAACAACCAAAGCTGTTGATAGATAAAGGCTTGTAAACTATATTTTAGCTGTTTATTACAAACCATGAAACGCAAAACTCTGTCAAAAAGAAGTCCCTTCAATAAATTGAGGGACTATATGCGGCTTAAGCCTTTGTTTTTAAAGAAAGTTAAAAAGCTAAAAGCTAAAAGCTAAAAGCTACGAACAGATTACTTTTCGGTTTCACATTGTCCCCTTGTGGGATACTTTAAATCATCAACGCCGTTTATTGCTTTTCAGTTGCCAAGAGCTTTTCTTGGAGAACTTGCGGTTCTCCTTGAGCCACAACTACTCCTCCTTCTAATAGAAACGCCCCATCGCAGTAGTCGAGTTCTTCCAGACGATGAGTTACCCAAAGAGCAGTGAGTCCACGTTTCTGAACTAGGTTTCTCACCTGAGCTACTAACTCTAGCTGAGTATCATGGTCGAGTAAAGCAGTGGGTTCATCAAATAAAATTGCCTCACAGTTACGGGCGACCGCTCCTGCGATCGCAATTCGCTGTTTTTGTCCTCCACTAAGAGCATGAATCGGTCGTCTCTCCAAATTCAATAGATTCACCGCATCTAGGGCTTCTCTAACTCTCTGCTTTACCTGAACTGATGATAAGTTCTCACTCACTAAACCAAAGGCAATATCTGCCCCCACCGTTGGCATCACTAGCTGATGGTCGGGATTTTGGAACACAAATCCCGTTTTATGGGGCATGACAATCGAGCCGGAATCAGGGATCAGCAACCCCGCTAATAGTCTCAACAGGGTGGATTTCCCGCTACCGTTATTACCCAGCAACATCCAAAATTCTCCCTGTGGTACCTGGAGGGAACAACCCTTCAATACCTTCGCTTCAGGTGACCAACTGAAACAAACGTCATTTACTCTAATAATTGGCGATTTGCCAGATTTGAGGTCAGTATTAGAAACCATTATTTATCAGCAACACTAGCAAAGAATCCTGGTACTCTTCCTTCTGCCATCCCACCAGATTTTTTATTGAGGCTAATGCCACAAATCAGATTACCCTTAACTGCAACTCTTTTCTCCTCATCTTTGTCGCAGGTGAATTCGACTACATCGGAACTGCCAGAACGCATCACCTGAAGAATTTGTTGGTAAAGGCTTTCTGCTGCTTCAGGTTCTTTACGTTGTACTGAGACGGGTAAGGGAATATCTTGTAAAACTATGTCGATGGTATACATGAAACTCACATTGTTTAAATTGTAACAGTTAAATTATCTTCCAGAATCACTTAAATTCCCATCTTTATTTATGTTTAACTAGAAAATATCTTAACTTTTTCTTTGGATTTGCCTGAAAAATGTCAGCTTTTTTCTTTTATTATGTGTAATATAAGTAAAGAAAAGTTAACTTTTCTCACAATCGGTCTAATATACTCTTTCGTGTTAAGCCGAACAACAGAAATAATCTCCCAAATCTTAAATAAATATTATTTCGAGGATTAAAAAAATATGACAATAGCAGTAGGACGCGCACCAGCCAAGCGCGGTATCTTCGATGCCGTTGATGACTGGCTCAAGCGCGATCGATTTGTATTCGTAGGATGGTCGGGAATTCTGCTTTTCCCCTGTGCCTACCTGTCCATTGGTGGTTGGCTGACTTGCACCACTTTCGTAACATCTTGGTACACGCACGGTCTAGCAAGCTCTTACCTAGAAGGATGTAACTTCTTAACTGTAGCCGCTTCTACTCCCGCAGACAGCATGGGTCACTCCTTGTTGTTCCTTTGGGGTCCTGAAGCAGGCTGGA
>JAAUYH010079361.1_pt1 | contig 12933 bp, 13 predicted proteins | sample 7278061 | NCBI WGS metagenome assembly JAAUYH01 (sample SAMN14350203, study PRJNA611818) | marine sediment metagenome | isolation source: surface marine sediment (0.6m) | place: French Polynesia: Moorea | collected 2018-08
CGGCGGCCTCGGCCTCGGCCGCCATGACCGCGAAGTCGGCGTTGAAGCGCTCGACGAAGGCGTCGAGCTCGCCGTCGGCCACCGAGGGTCCGGCCAGCAACCCGAGCAGCGCGCCGACCGGCACGGTCTCGCCCTCGGCCACGACCCGCCGGCGCAGGGTGCCCCCGGCCGGCGACTCGTAAACGTTGGTGATCTTCGTGGTCTCGATCTCCAGGATCTCCTGGCCGGCCTCGACCTGACCGCCCTCTTCGGCCAGCCAGGCGACCACCATGCCCTCCTCCATGGCGAGACCCCACTTGGGCATGGTGATCGCTTGAATCTGATCGCTCACCGGGCGTACCCCGCGACCTCGCGCACCGCCGCCTCGATCTTCTCGGGCGTCGGGATGTAGAGGTCCTCGAGCTCCGGCGCGAAGGGCACCGGGGTGTGCGGCGGCGAGACGATCTTGATCGGCGCCTTGAGCGCGCCGAAGGCGTTCTCGGTGATCAGGGCCGAGACATCGGTCGCCAGGTTGCAGCGCGGGTTGGCCTCGTCGACCACCACCACCCGGCCGGTCTCCTCGGCGCATTCGAGGATCGTGTCGCCGTCCAGCGGCGAGGTGGTGCGCGGGTCGACCACCGTGCAACTGATCCCATCCTTGTCGAGCTTGTCGGCCACCTGGTTGGCGAACTGCACCATGCGGCCGAAGGCGACGATGGTCACGTCGTCGCCCTCGCGGGTCAGGTTGGCCTCGCCAAAGGGGATGGTGTAGGGCTCGTCGGGCACCTCCTCCTCGTCGTCGTACATGACCTTGTGCTCGAAGAACATCACCGGGTCGTCGTCGCGGATCGCCTGGATCATCAGGCCCTTGGCCTCGTAGGGCGAGGAGGGCAGCACGACCTTGAGGCCCGGCGTGTGGGTGAAGATCGGATAGAGGCACTGGCTGTGCTGGCTCGCGGCCCGGAAGCCCGCGCCGTACATCATGCGCACCACCAGCGGGGTCACCGCCTTGCCGCCGAACATGTAGCGGAACTTGCCGGCCTGATTGCAGATCTGGTCGAAGCAGACGCCCATGAAGTCGACGAACATCAGCTCCGCGACCGGACGCAGGCCGGTCGCCGCGGCGCCGGCGGCGGCACCGATGAAGGCGCTCTCGCTGATCGGCGTGTCGAGCACGCGGTCGCGGCCGAACTTGGGCATCAGGCCCTTGGTGACGCCCAGCACGCCGCCCCAGGCGTCGTCCTCGCCCGGCGCGCCCAGGCCGCCGGCATTGTCCTCGCCCATGACGATGACGGTGGGATCGCGCTCCATCTCCTGCATGAGCGCTTCGTTGATCGCCTGACGGTATGATTTCTTAGCCATGGTCAGCCTCCCTCAGTAAGAGACGTAGACGTCGGTGAGCAGATCGGACTCGCCGGGCGGCGGCGCGGCGACCGATTCCTGCACGGCGTCATCGATCAGGGACTTGGCCTCCTGCTCGATGGCGTCGAGCTGACCAGGCTCGAGCAGGCCGGTCTCGGTGACCCTCTGGCGGAAGACCTTGAGGCAGTCCTTCTCCGCCTTGATCGCCTCGACCTCGCCATCGGCGCGGTAGGTCATGGCATCGCCCTCGAAGTGACCGTAGTAGCGGTTCAGCTTGACGTGAATCAGGCTCGGGCCGCCGCCGTCGCGGGCCCGCTCGATGGGCTCGCGGGCCGCCTCGTGGACCGCGAAGAAGTCGTGGCCGTCGACCTCCGTGGCCGGCATGCCGAAAGCCTCGCCGCGCTTGACCTGGCTGCCGCCGACCGACCAGGCGCTGGCCGTGGTTTCGGCGTAGCCGTTGTCCTCGACCACGAAGACCGCCGGCAGGTTCCAGACCTTGGCCAGATTGTAGGACTCGAGGGTGGTGCCCTGGTTCGAGCCGCCGTCGCCGACGAAGGCGATGGCCACACCGCCGGTCTTCAGCGTCTTCGCCGTCAGGGCCGCGCCGCAGATCAGCGGCGGGCCGCCGCCGACGATGCCGTTGGCGCCCATCATGCCCTTGCCCAAGTCGGCGATGTGCATGGAGCCGCCCTTGCCACCACAGAGCCCGTCACGCCGGCCGTAGATCTCCTTCATCATCGCCTTGACGTCGCAGCCCTTGGCAATGCAGTGGCCGTGGCCGCGGTGGGTACTGGCGATCGCATCCCGGTCGTCGAGATGCATGCACACACCCACGCCGGAGGCCTCTTCGCCGGCGTAGAGATGAACGAAGCCGGGGATCGTTCCGGTGGCGAACTCGTTGTGCACCCGATCCTCGAACTCCCGGATCGTGCACATCTGGCTGTAGGCCTTAATGAGATCGTCTCTACTCATCTGAAGCATGAATGGGTTCCTCCCTTGTTGTGTCCTTGGTTCCTCTAACTGAGCTCCGCATACCCTCGCTATGGAGTGACTCTGGCCCCACCCGCCCACTTTGCAAGGTTCTAAAAGTAGGCACGGCCGTCGCTGGTCGAGAAGGCGTGCCAGCGCTCGCTTTGGAATCCGATGAAGCAGCGTTCGCCGATCGAGCCGCGGAACCCGGGCTTGGTCTTGACCAGCAGCCGGTCGGCGCCGCATTCGACCTCGACCAGCATGTCGCCGCCCAGAAGCTCGGTGACGAAAATGCTCGCTGGCACCGACTGCGCCTCGCTCGGGTCCATCGAGATCGAGAGGTCGTCGGGCCGGATGCCCAGGCGCACCGCCGATTCATTCGAGGCGCCGTTGAGCACCTTCTGTTGTGCCTCGGTGACCGGCAGCTCGAAGGCCTGATGGCAGAAGGCGAGCCGCTCGCTGCGCTGCTCCAGTGTGCAGTCGATGAAGTTCATCGGCGGCTCGCCGACGAAGCCCGCGACCCATTCGTTGACCGGGCTGCCGTAGATCTCCGCCGGCGTGCCGAACTGCTGCAGCACGCCTTCGTGCATGACAGCGATCCGGTCGGCCATGGACAACGCCTCGAGCTGGTCGTGGGTGACGTAGATCGTGGTCGTGCCGAGGCTGCGCTGCAGATGCTTGAGCTCGCCGCGCATGTGGGCGCGCAGCTTGGCATCGAGATGGGCGATCGGCTCGTCGAAGAGGAACAGCTTGGGCTCGCGCACGATGGCACGGCCGATCGCCACCCGCTGCTTCTGGCCGCCGCTGAGCTGCGCCGGCCTGCGGTCGAGCAGCCCATCGATCTCGAGCAGCCGGGCCGCGCGGGCGACCTTCTCCTTGATCGTCGCCGCATCGGTCTTGCGCAAGCGCAGGGGATTGGAGATGTTTTCGAACACCGTCTTGTGCGGATAGAGCGCGTAGTTCTCGAACACCATGGCGATGTCGCGGTCCTTGGGCGCCAGGTCGTTGACCCGCCGCTCGCCGAAGAAGATGTCGCCCGCGGAGATATGCTCCAGCCCCGCCAGCATGCGCAGGGTAGAGGACTTGCCGCAGCCGGACGGGCCCAGAATGCAGAGGAACTCGTTCTCGGCGCAGTCCAGGTTCAGGTCCCTGACAGCGACCGTCTTGCCGTAGTACTTCCAGACCTTGTCAATGCGTACCGCGACCAATTTCCGTCTCGCTCCTTCCGCATCGGCCGCCGGACATCGCCGGACGGCTCATTCGCGCACCGCGCCCATGGTCAACCCCGTGACCAGGTAGCGCCGGATCAAGAGGCCCAGGAACATCATCGGCAGGGTGGTCACGACTCCCGCCGCCATGATGCTGCCCCATTGGATGTTCTGCGGCTGGACCAGCTCCCTCGTCGCGACCGGCAGGGTCTTGGCCCCGCCGCTGCCAATGATCGACGCGAACAGGAAATCGTTCCAGGCAAAAAGCACGCAGAGCACCAGGAAGGCACCGACGCCCGGAGCCACCAGCGGCAGGATCTCGCGAAAGGCCTGCAAGCGGTTGCAGCCGTCGCAGAGCGCGGCCTCCTCGATGGCATAGGGCACGTTGTCGAAGAAGCCCTTCAGGATCCAGATCGCGAAGGGCAGGTTGAAGGTCGTGTAGGCCAGGATCAGCCCGGGCAGCGTGCCGACCAGATCGGCGGTCCGGAAGATCGCGTAGAGCGGCACCATGACGGCGACCACCGGGGCCATGCGTGTCGAAATGATCCAGAAAAAGAAGTCCCTTTTCCCGCGAAAATCGATGCGCGACAGGCTGTAGGCGGCCATCGAGCCGAGCACGACGGAAACCAACGCCGAGCCGAGCGAGGCCGCCAGGCTGTTGATCAGGTATTGCCCGAAATTGAGGTTCACGAAGAGGTTCAGGTAGTGCTTGATGGTCGGCGAGAAGTCGAAGAACAGGCCGATACCCGACCAGTCGCCGACTGCCGGCAGCTGGAAGGCCTCCAACAGGTCCTTGAAGGAGGAGACGAACATCACCGCGATCGGCAGCACGGTCCAGACCAGGTAGGCGGCCAAGAACACCGCTGTGGCGACGCCGAGCGTCCGCCGCCAGGCCGTTCCGTACTGCACGATGTCGCGCGATGCCATCGGATCCCGCCCCCTAGCTTCCGTCGCCCGCCGCGGTTTCGCCGCGCTTGGTCTTCTGCGCCGGATCCTCGAAGATCCGCACCAGGATCAGACCCAGAATGATGGTGACCAGCAACAGCGTGAAGGCGATGGCCGCACCGCGGCCCAGCTTGAAGAACTGGAACGAAACGTCGAACAGGTAGGTCGGCAGGATCTTGGTCGCGTTGGCCGGGCCGCCGCCGGTTAGCACCAGGATGGCGTCGATGAAGCGGAAGTTGTCCATGAAGCGCAGCAGGATGGCGATCAGCAGGAAGGGGTAGAGGTTGGGCAGCGTGATCGAGAAGAAGTTCCGCACGGCGCCCGCGCCGTCGACCATGTTGGCTTCCAGCTGGTCCTGCGGCACCCGCTTCAGGCCGGCCAGAGTGATCAATGTGATCAGCGGCGTCCATTGCCAGACGTCGACGATCACGATGCCGATCATCGCGGTCTTGGTATTACCCAGGATCGAGGTCTCGCCGAGCAGGCCGACGCTCTGAAACAGCCAGTGGTACCAGCCGAAGGTCCCGTTGTAGAGGTAGTACCAGACCAGGCCGGCGATCACCGGCGCCATCATCATGGGCATAAGGAAGACCGTGACCAGCAGCTTCTCGAAACGCGAGTTGTTGAGGACCACGGCCAGCAGCACGCCGAGCCCGACCTCCAAGAACATGCAGAGCGCGCTGTACTTGAAGAGCAGCAGCCAGCCGGCGAGGTACTTAGAGTCGCGGGTCAGGCGGATGTAGTTCTTGAAATCGTTCCACTTGTCGGCCTCGGCGCCGAGACCGACCTTGTGCAAGCTCATGTAGATGAGCCAGAAAAAGGGATAGATGGTGATGCAGGCGAGCACTATGACCGCCGGCGCCATCAGATAAAAGTAGTAGCGGCGCGACGGCGTCTCGTTGAAGGACTGCGGCTGGTAGTCGACCCTTCGGGCGGTGTTGTCCCGCGCGCCGATTTCCGACGCCGCGGCACGAGCGGCGCCGGCCTGCGCCGGCACCGACTCGAACACCGCGGTTCCGCTCTCGGCCATGCCCCGCTCCTTGTTAGGCCGCCGGGCTCGAACCGAGGGGCTTAGACGTCGTGGAGGTCATCGAGCTGTTCTTTGATGCTCTGGCAGGCCTCCTCGGCGGAGAGCTCGCCCGACACGCAACGCTGCGTCTCGACCGCGAGAATGTTGTGGTACTCGTTGGCCTCAGGGATCTTCGGCCCCAGGACGAAGTTGGGGTCCTTGATGCCGATGTCGTAGACCGCCTCGAAGGTCAGGGCGTTGGGCATGTCGGTGGGCCGCTGGCGCGCCTTGACCACCTCCGGGATCTCCAGCACCGACTTGCGGGTCGGCGTGCCGCCGACGCCCCGCAGGACGTCGAACTGGGTGTTCTTGGAGGTCGCCCAGATCGAGAAGATGTAGGCGGCGCGCTTGAGGTCCTCGGAGGCGTTGGCGTTGATGCCGATGCCGCCGATGCCGCAGTTGCAGCCGTTCACCGCCGGCCCGTCGCCAATGATCCAATCCGGATCGCCCTTCGGGCAGGGGCCGTAGCCGGTCTTGCCGCCGGCGGCGACCGAGGTCGAGGCGTCCTCCACCGAGGCGGCGAACTCGTGATACTGCACCTGCATGGCGATCTGCCCGGCCTGGTAGACCGTGTTCAGCTCGAGCGTGCCGTTGGCCAGGTTGTCCGGGTGGCAGACGTCGGCCTGCTCCTTGAACTTCTGCATGATCAGGACCGATTGCTCGTCGCCCCAGTTGGTCGCGCCCGGCTCCTTGCTGCCGAGCTTGTCGTCGAGATCGAAATCGATCCAGCGGCCGTTCGCGAACAGCAGACGTTGGATGTCGAGCTGGGTGGTCCAGGCGAAGGAGCCGTGATGCTGTGCGTAGCCGTAGGGCACGTCCTTGCCGCCCTCGCGCAGCTTCTTGAAGAACTCCGCGAAATCGCGGACCTGTTTCCAGGTCGTGTCCCGGGTGAACTCGAGCGGATAGCCGTAGTCGCCCTCGAAGTCCTTGCTGTGTTGCTCGAACAAGTCCTGGCGGTAGAAGGTGCAGGCCACCGCGCAGTCGTACGGGAAGGCCACCAGACGGTCGCGGGTGTAGTAGACGCCGCAGGCGTCGCGGTAGTTCTCGAACCAGACCTCCTCGCCGTAGCCCTCGGGATCCTGGGGCAAGGTGTCGTCGCTCAGGTAGGGCGTCAGGTCCTCGTAGAAGTCCGCGAAGGGCGATCCGATCGGCTTGTCCTGGACGTAGTTCAGGTGGAAATCGGCCTGACCGCCGCGGAGATCGATGCCGACCTTCTGCTGCACCACCGGCAGGTCGTCGGTCAGGATCTCGATCTCCATTCCGGTCAGCTCGTAGAACTCCGCCAGGTTGTCGCGAATCGCGAAGGACGGCGGCGTGTTCTCCGACATGAAGACCAGTTTCGAGCCTTCGTACTGCTTCCACTTAGCCTCGTCCGAGGCGGCCGCAAAGGCCGGTCTGCGGGTGATTTGCGAGCCGAGCCCGACGGCGATCGAGCCGGTCCCGAGCGCCGTCGCGGCGGCGCCCCCGAGCTCCAGGAACTTACGGCGATTTACGCTTCTGTAGATGGCGTTCCGCGGCACGTAGAACATTTGAGTCCTCCCTAGATTGTCACTTGCTGTCACCCGTCACCCTGCCGCGTGTCGCTGCGCAGCTTGAGGACGACGGATGCCGCCGACACGATGCATCCAGGCGGCTGCGCTTTCGGACCGGCCGGTCCCTCGAGGGGCCGAGCCGGCCGACGCGGGTCGCCTCCGACGCCATATCTCTGTTTCTGCTGTCTCGCCCCCCTCTTCGCGCATCCGAGCGAGCGCCGGGCCGGCGCAATACGAGGCGGCTTGACCTCGCCGGTTCCCGGCCGCGCCGGACGCCGTCTGCCAATGCGCCCGCACAAAAGTACTTCTAGGTTAACATATGTTGCCCTACGAATCTGCCGCTTTGGTGGTAGCCCGCTACTACAAGGCGCAAAGGAGCGGGGCACTCCCGATCGCCCGCCGCGCCGCCGCCCTGATCCTCTCACGCGCCTGGCACGATCGGGTAAATCATAGGAATGACACACACTTTCACTGAAACGTCGTTTGAATTCCGGAGCGCCAATGCCCAGGTCTAGACGGAGGCATTCGAAGGGAGACGCAAATGGGCGCCGAGCCGCTCTGGCCGTCGGATGGTACCGAGCCTTCGCTCGAAGACGTGATGGTTGATCCGCTCGTGCATCTGGTGATGCAACGCGACGGGCTGAACGTCGACGCGGTCTGGGCGGCGCTGCGCCAGGCGCAAAGGCGTCTGCAGGCTAGTGACCCCGCCGGCTCGATCGGCCACGCCGCTTGACCGCGCGCGGACGCGCGGTCGACGGCATCGGCTCCGGCTCGCCGGCTATTGAATGCCGCAGGTCTGGCTGATCTTCTGATAGGCCTTGGTGAAGCCCTTTAGGGAATAGGTGTCGGTCGTGCGCGTATCGCGCCACGAGACGCCCCTCACGATCATCTTGTTGCCCTTGATCATGGCCTGGACCAGACGCCGGTCCTCGTCGGGATTGGCCGTCCAGGCCCCGTCTTCTTTGGTGAACAACGTGTATTTCTGGCCGCCGATCGCGACCTCGACGTTGCTGTTCGGCTTGAACTTGTAGCCGATGATGAAGCTCACCTCGTCGCGACGGTTCTCCGCCGGGCGGTGCGTCACCAGGGCGTAGATATCGCCGCGCTTGGAGTACTTGCCCTCGTTCTTCTCCGGCTGGCTTGCCATGTAGCAGGCCTTGTTGCCGTTCTCCGTGAAGCGGAAGGCCGACCAGGCCTGGAAATCGCCGAGCCGCTCTATCCCTTGCGCCAGGGCGGGCGCAGGGGCCAGGGCCAGCCAGAGGATCGCCAGGAAGGGCCGGTGGGATCGAATCGCGAATCGAATCATGGCAGGCATTATATTCAGGCCATCGAGCTTCACCAGCCCAAGCATGGCTGGGTCACGGTATCTTGCACCCAAGTCCCGCTCGGATCGCGGAAAGAGTGATCCGGCCGAGATGGCGCTTCGTATACCGATTCATGTCAGCAATGCAAACCGTCGCGTCACGCCGGTCGCCGACGCTAATCAGTTATGGCACGGCACAGCTTGCAGGAGCGGGGCGGTTGGCCTTTGATAGAGCCATGTTGCAGACCGCTGGCCTGGACGGAGCGCCTACCGCGGCTGACCTGGCGGCGATGATGGCCGCCGTCGCCAAGGACCGCGACCGGGGAGCTTTTGTCGCGCTTTTCGAGCATTTCGCGCCCCGGCTGAAGGCCTATCTGATGCGTATGGGGACCGAAGGACAAGAGGCCGAAGAACTGGTCCAGGAAGCGATGATCATGGTCTGGCAGCGCGCCGACAGCTTCGATTCCAGCCGCGCCAGCGTCAGCACCTGGGTCTTCACGATCGCGCGGAACAAGCGGATCGACGCCCTGCGCCGGGAGCGGCGGCCGGAATTCGACCCCAACGACCCGGCCCTGGTGCCGGCGGCGCCGGAGGACGCCGACGAACTGGTGGCCGTGGCGCAAGAGAACGAAAGGCTGAAGCAGGCCATCGAAGGGCTGCCCGCCGAGCAGAGCGACCTGGTCCGGCGCGCGTATTTCGAAGACAAAGCTCACGTGCAGATTGCAGAAGAGACGAACTTGCCGCTTGGGACGGTGAAATCGCGCTTGCGCTTGGCCATGGGACACCTGCGCAAGGCCCTCAAGGAGATGTCGTGATGCCCGCGTTCCATCCGCCCGAAGAGGTCCTGCTGGAATATGCCGCCGGGAGCCTTCCGGAGGCGATTTCTCTCGTCGTCGCGACCCACCTAGCGCTTTGCCCACAGTGCCGAGCGGCGGTGGCCGCGTGCGAGGCCGTCGGCGGCGCACTGATCGAGGAGCTCGAACCCGCCGAGGTGTGTGACGGCGCGCTCGAGTCCGTGCTGGCCCGGCTCGGCGAGGTCGCGCCGCCCGAAGCCCGTCCGGAGAAAATCGAAAGCATCGACCTCCGGCTTCCGCAGCCGTTGCGCGGTTTCGTCGGGGTCGATTTGGATTCCTTGCCATGGCGTCGGGTCATGCCGGGCCTGGAGGAGGTCGATATCGATACCGGCTCGAGCGGGATGCGGGCGCGCTTGATGCGCGTGGCTGCCGGCAAGGCCATGCCCAGCCATACCCACGGCGGCGAGGAGTTCACCTTGGTCCTGACCGGCGCCTACAACGACGCGAGCGGCCACTACGCCTGCGGCGACGTCCAGGTGGCCGATCCCGAGCTCGACCACCAGCCGGTCGCCGAGGACGGCGAGCCTTGCGTCTGTCTGGTGGTGTCCGACGCGCCGATCAAGCTCACCGGGCGCTACGGCCGGCTGCTCAATCCCTTCATCAGCTACAAGTAGGCTTCACCGACGTCAGATCGGCCTCACCGGCGACCGCCGGTGAGGCCGCCGCGCCTGCGGATCACCTGCCCGCCCTGGACGTGCTCGGGCAGCGCTTCGGCGGCCGCCCGCGGGTTGACCGGACGGCGGGCGAAGCGGCCCATGGAGATCAGCCGGTCGTACATCACGATCGCCCCGGCGGTGCCGACGTTGACGCAGAAGCGCGTCGGGATCCGGACCAGAAAATCGCAGCGCGCCCGCATCTCGGGCGACAGGCTGCCGCGCTCCGGCCCGAGCACGTAGGCCGCGGCCGTCGGATGGCGGAAGCTCGGCAGCTCGACCGCCGTCTCGTCGAACTCGATCCCGACCGTCTGGCAGCCGCGCGGCAGGCTCAGCTGGTCGACGCTGGCGTAGGTGTAGAGCGGCAGGTGCTTGGCCGCGTCCGAGGTATCGGAGAGCTTCACCTGGCGGGTCTCGAAATCGGGCGCGATGGTGAAGAAGAAGCTGGCGCCGAAGGCGTGCGCCGAGCGCAGCAAGTTGCCGAGATTCATCGGCTTGCTGATGCCCTCGACGCCCATGGCGAAATAGCCGCGCATGGCGCGGAACCTTGCATGGCCCTGCGGGGCGAGGCAAGGTGATTGGCCCTTGGGCCGCGGCCGCCCGGCAGCCGAAACAACGCAACAATATGAACCAACAAGCCACCCTGGACTCGCCCCGGACCAAAGCCGCCCAATCGGCCTCCTCGCCGCTGGTGATCGAGGCGACCCGCGGCGACATGGTGGAGAGCCGGCACCTCGTCAGCTTCGCCGTCTCGGATCCCACGGGGCGCATCGTCCTGCACGGCGGCGACGTCGAGGCGCAAATCTACGCCCGCTCGGCGATCAAGCCGCTGCAGGCGCTGGCGCTGGTCGAGAGCGGCGCGGCCGAGGCCTTCGAGCTGGGCGACGCGGAGATCGCGCTGGCCTGCGCCAGCCACAACGCCGAGCCGCGCCACGTCGAGACCGTGCTGGCCTGGCTTGCGCGCATCGGCTGCTCGGCCGAGGACCTGGAGTGCGGGCCGCAGATGCCGTCGCGCGAGACGGACCAGATCGGCCTGATCCGATCCGGCGGCAAGGCCGGGCCGGAGCACAACAACTGCTCGGGCAAGCACAGTGGATTCCTCTCCGTCGCCCGGCACCTGGGCCATCCGACAAAGGGCTACATCCGCTACGATCACCCGGTGCAGCAGCGGATCCTGGGCATCCTCGAGACCATGACCGGGCTCGACCTGTCCGGCGCGCCGCGTGGCGTCGACGGCTGCGGCATCCCGGTGATCGGCATGCCGCTCGGCAACCTGGCGCTGGCCATGGCCCGCCTCGCCGAGCCGGTCGACCAGCCCGAGCCGCGCCAGGCGGCCTGCGCGCGGATCCGCGCGGCCATGGCGGCCGAGCCCTTCATGGTCGCCGGCACGCACCGTTTCTGCACCCGGGTGATGGAGGCGACCGCCGGCCGGGCCCTGGTCAAGGGCGGGGCCGAGGGAGTCTATTGCGGCATCGTTCCCGAACAGGGCCTGGGCATCGCCCTCAAGGCCGCGGACGGCGCCGGCCGCGCCGCCAGTGCGGCGATGGGCTGGATCCTGACGCGGCTGGAGGCGATCACGGTGACCGAGGCCGAACGCCTCGCCTCGGCGCTGACGCCGCCGATCCGCAACCGCGCCGGTCTCGAGGTCGGCTGCGTGCGCCCGGCCGGCGCGACCTCTCCCTGACGCGAAGCTACCCGGAAACGCCATGCGCGCCGTGCTGTGCAGCGAATGGGGCGAGCCTGAGCGCCTGACCTTGGGCGAGGCGGAGCCGCCGCGACCGGGCCCCGGTCAGGTGGCGATCGCCGTCGAGGCAGCCGGCGTCAACTTCGCCGACATCCTGATGGTCGCCGGCAAGTACCAGGAGAAACCGCCCTTCCCCTTCAGCCCGGGCCTCGAGGTGGCCGGCCGCGTCGAATCCGTCGGCCCGGACGTGACCCGCGTCGCCCCGGGCCAGCGCGTGCTCGGGCTGACCGACTGGGGCGGCTATGCCGAGCTCGCGGTGGCGCGCGAGACCGACGTCTTCGCACTGCCCGAGGCCATGGACGCCGCCACCGCCGCGGGCTTTCCGATCACCTACGGCACGGCGCACGGCGGCCTGGTCTGGCGCGCCGGCCTGCAGCCGGGCGAGACCCTGCTGGTGCACGGCGCGGCCGGCGGCGTCGGCCTGGCCGCGGTCGAGGTCGGCAAGGCGCTGGGCGCGCGGGTCATCGCCACGGCCGGCGGCGCCGAGAAGCTCGCCGTCGCCGGGGCGCACGGCGCCGACGCGCTGATCGACTACAAGACCCAGGACCTGCGCGCCGAGGTCAAGGCGCTGACCGAGGGCCGCGGCGTCGACGTGGTGTTCGATCCCGTGGGCGGCGACGTCTTCGACGCCTCGCTCAGGTCGGTCGCCTGGGGCGGGCGCCTGCTGGTGATAGGCTTCGCCGCCGGCCGGGTGCCGCAGATCCCGGCCAACCACCTGCTGGTCAAGAACGTGGCGGCGATCGGCTTCTACTGGGGCTCCTATCGGACGCGCGCCCCCGAGTTGCTGGAGCGCGAGTTCGACGAGCTCTTCGGTTGGTTCGAGGCCGGCAAGCTCGACCCCCACGTCTCGCACCGCTTCGACCTTGCCCAGGCGGCCGAGGCCATGGCCCTGCTCAGCCAGCCGCGCTCGACCGGCAAGGTCGTGCTCACCACCGGCCGGTCGTGAGGCGCCGCGGCGAGCGGCCATGACCGACCCGGTCCAGGTGCAGTATGAGGCCTACCCCTATCCGGCGCGCGATCCGGCCGACGAGGCGCGGCGCCTGATCACCGGCTCGCCCAGCCACCTGGACGAGGTGAACCACTACCTCTTCGCCGGGCGGCGCGACTTCGGCAGGCCGTTTCGCGCGCTGGCCGCCGGCGGCGGCACCGGCGATGCCGCGATCATGATGTCCCAGCAGCTCGCCGACCGGGGCGGCGCGGGCGAGGTCGTCCACCTCGACAGCTCCCGTGCGGCGCGCGACATAGCCGAGGCGCGGGCCGCGGCGCGCGGCTTGACCAACATCGCCTTCCACACCGCCGACCTGGAGGCGCTGCC
>JAAUYH010047834.1_pt1 | contig 12928 bp, 10 predicted proteins | sample 7278061 | NCBI WGS metagenome assembly JAAUYH01 (sample SAMN14350203, study PRJNA611818) | marine sediment metagenome | isolation source: surface marine sediment (0.6m) | place: French Polynesia: Moorea | collected 2018-08
GAACAATTTTGTGAATTTCTTAAGAAGGCCGTACGTGAAATTTTTGTAGAATGCACTTAAAGCGCAGTTTCTATTTCAGTTCCATTTCTTTCGTACGCTTTGAGAATTATATTAGAGATGGGTACAGAATCGAGATTTTGCTTCCCGAATATTGCTGAATTTCTTGTTAGTATTATTTCATGCTCAATTAGATGAGTTGATTACATTAAATCGATGTCATACCCGTACGATTGAAGCTCACGTTGCATACAGTGCGGTAAGTATCTAAAATTTACATTCGCTCTTTGTTATCTTAGTTTTCTATATATCTTCCCTTCGAGAGACTTATGCGCTGATACAGAAGCGTCTCCATCAAGCAAGTCTGCGCTATTTATTTTATATTTTGGCCATCGCCAATAATTAGTATCTCAGCGTAGGGGATGTCATGCTGCACTCAGCTGCCTTCGTAACAAAATCATGCCAGAACTATGAATTGTCAGTCTCCAAAGCGTATAGAATCCAGAAGAAATCGATTTGCGCTTTTATTATTCCACTGCGCCATTGCTCTTTTCACTCTTTGATGGGTTCTTTCTGTGAGAATTCACCACATTACACCGTATGTAGCCACATGAACGTATCATGCATGTGTGATACGTTCAATCGATGAACATCGGGCGTCGATGAGATATCAACAGCACATGCATATAACTTTATGTGATTATCTTTAGCCGCTTCTCCCTCCATTTCTCAACTCTTTTCAACGACCTTAGTCCCCAGTTCAGGCGAGGGAGTGCAGAAAGTGGTTACAGCAAGGATGTATAATAGGAACGCGTCGTGGTAAGTTCGAGAAACATGCCACATTGAGAAGTTGAGCTCGTTTCCGTTATAATCAGTTAACAGACAATGCATTTGCCAAAGTACACGCATAAGTTTGCAAATCCCATCTAATACGAGAATTGCGGGAATATATATGTGTCTGTACCAAGCAGATGTCCAGAATACAATACGGGAAATAGAATGAATACTATTATTATAGTCCTTGGTGCAGTCCACATTATTTAAGTCATTCACCTGTGTTAAACAATTGAAGGAAAAATGAGCTATCTGTTAACCCATCAAGTCGCGAACACGGTCCGTTGAAAAACACAACAAGAAAACAAATATCCTTTTCTCAGATTTGAGCACTGGAGATTTTGTGCCATTGCAGAAAGTAATATAGCAGGTCAGAAGCTAGCACATACTTGAAAATATCCTATACAAATAGGCCGAATTCAATCGAATTCCCTTTACGAAATTGTAAATTTGATTACTGGAATAAAATCTGTTCATAGTTGAAGAATCGCATTTCACAAGAAAGGACTGGATGGCAAGCCATCAGAAGTGAAATTCCAAAAAATACCGAACACAGTGAATCTAACATCAAACTGTTGAAAAATCGAAAGCATCATTGGCGGTGAAAACGGAATAATTCTCAAATGAAATCGAAAGGTCTTTCAGATGAGCAAGATGCTGATTGGCAACCTCTACGACTGTTCCACGAAGAAGTTCCGAACTTTTACAAAATTTTCTTAATATCAAGAAAATGAAGTCTAAAAGAAAAGCTAAACAACTATCCGAAATTAATATGAACTAAATGCAATTCAAAAAGAAGGAAAGCTTCAAAAATGCTATTAGTATAAAATCATGACTATTCCTTAATAGTAAAAAGTCTGAAAAACTCAACAGAAATCATGCAAAACGAATAAAGTCTCAAAAAGTGAGGACGGAAAAATTATGAACCAGCCATTAAAAATTCTAATTAACTAGAAAAACTGATGAGAAGCGTCGTGAAAAAAGGAGAAGCAAGGTATGAATTTCACTCCTATTTGTCGAAAGCAAAGAATCGCTCTTACGCACGTATTGAATCCTTAACTTGTTTTAGATATTTAAAAGGACGAGAACTCATCGCAGACGAAAATAAGTGAGACATCACGAACACGATGACGAAGCACAAGAGGACGAATGAATTACACAAAATCAATCTTTGCAAAAATACCTAAGGTGTAAAAATGAAACTCGTACATGAAAAGCTACATCATTTGTTATAGGGAATTTGGAAGAAAAATTTTATCGATCACAATGCTATTAAATACAAGGAGCAGACCGAAAAAAGATGTCCGAAATTCAGGTTCATTAAATCTGTGCCTACACAAATTTAAGAGGCTATGCAACCCATCACAAATTTCATTGTGAGTATTTTCTATTTTTTGAGATTTGTCCCTCAATAAATATCAATGGACTATACCCTTTCAGATGTAGAATAAAATTTAATATAAAGGATGCAAATTTCACGCTTTGAAGATATCTTCGGTGCAATCTTCTTTCTAACATTACTTCTTTCTTTACTGCTCTTCACACTACCTCAACTTGAAATAAACCACACCACTTTCCAGTACAAACTGACCAGGGTATTTTGTCGCAGGCTTCGTTACTAAGCTCAATGAGTACTACACAAACCGCGCCGCTTTATGTTCGTTGTGGTCAATCTCACTCACAGATCTTGGATGCGATCTACTGTTGAAGTCACATATATGCGCATTTGACTGACGCCGACCTGTTCAAAACTCTGGTGCAAATGAAGCTGTTTCTGTAAACGTCCTGTACTCCAACCGTACAGTGTATTAGGTTCCCGTTGCGCTGCTCAGCTCCAATCCTCCCGCAACGTAGTTGTCAAGGACATGTAGCCTTTTTATTGTAGGTTGACTCTATTAATAAACAATCAAACAACCTCGGCGAAACACGAAGTGAGAACTTATCCGATAAGTTTATGAACTTGAACCACGTTTGAAATTTAAGTGTAAAAGAGAAGCTCGGCGATGGCTTTATTTATCTATGACAATACAAACAGATGGCGTGCATAGCACATACAATTCTTTTTTGTAAACATCCTACGATCCAACTCTTACTTGTCCCACTTCGCCCTATGAAGTGTAATTTCAATCAAATCTTGGGTCATCTTAACGTCTCAGATAACTTTGATAAGAAATGCAGTAACATAGCTGAAAGTAGCTGTTTAATTGTACGATACATTCCGGTATGTCACTAGCTATACAGAATTTGACCAGAAAATAAGAGAAGAAGCACTGGTAACAAATTTTGTCCTGCGTATTCGAAAAACGATGATCAGAACAAGAAAACAACCATTTCGAACAAGGACCCAGAACTGCCGAGGAGCATGGCTCTAGTTTCGAAAAATTCGGCTCCTAGTGCCCACCTTCAGTTAACAACTTTTTCTTTCCGGTATTTCCTCATGTCCAAAATAACAATCAAATTGTTACTTCAGTAATAAAATTAACTGTAAGTTGTACTTTAAGTTTCTGTTTGTTTCCACTTCAGATTCCACAACATATTTTTGAAACTGCTTTGGTCGGAGGACCAATGAAAGTCGGGTATCAAGAAGATATGTTTATCTTTTCCGGTAGCTTTAATGAATATCTTTATCCGGCATATTTTTTCGGATACTCTGATGTAATCCATACAGAACAGAATCGCAAGTATTCCGGCTTGCAAATTGGCTACATGTGCACCAAGTCTGTTCGCATGAACGGAGCCAACGTTCTAAATAACGCATATGCGTGCACCACAATCGTCCCAAAAAGCGAAGAACGGTTTGCTAAAACGGAAAGTATTTCAACAATTCCGAAACAGATGTTACATGTGTAGCGTGCGTGTTTTTTGTTACACATTGCTTGTACGCTGATGCTCTATCGCGAATGGAAGGAGGCGGACGTTTGAATGTGAAACCAAATACTGTGGCGTTCAACTTGCACGTTTATTGCTATGAGCACAATTCTTGTTACTCCGTTTTAGTTCCATTGTTAGCAGTTGTAAGCTCAATGCTCGGTATAGCAGAGACACAAACCCATGTGGAATGGAAGTGAAGACAGCAGTTGGACTAGAATCCAGTTCTCACTCCTAGTACAGTACAGTACAGTACTAAACAGTAAGACCTATGATAATCAAACAACTACGTTGACAGAGTAACGCAGACGCCTCCTGCATTAGTTGCTCTTGAAATTCAGACACGCCATATTGGTGCAACATTACTCTAGTCCAAGCAAAACGGGGCCAAAGGTACATAGCACACACAGCGATATTCGCCTTCCTGCGACCCATTGTTTTCCGAAAATACGTGACAGACTCGATATTTAACTGTACTGTACTGTACACATATTGTTCACAGTCACTTTGTCCTCAATCTTCCATTCGCCAAACAGATGCACTCTCATCGGCACGTCATCGAAACAAACAACACAACAAACCAACACGAGAACGAAGGCACTACGCGAACGCAGGTCATGTACCGAACGCCAAACAAAACTTCACGCTGGTGCCACCTCACCAGGTTATTGATAGTGCCGATTAGACGAGGACGCAGTCTAACACCCGATATCTTGATTCGGGCCCGAACCGGCGCGCACGCCGTGCGCAGGCATTCGGTAGGGTTAGGTTACGATCACAGTCAACCTCTCTGGCGCCAGGCCGCTCGCATCCCGTTGCCTGCTGATGTGGGGTTGACACAGAGAAGCACGATGCGCTATAAACCCAGAGCCGCAGTAAACCAGAACGAGTTCAACGTCGGCTCAGTCGCAATTGTGGCGCCAAACGTGGCGGACGATTGGTTGTTGTGCGCGGGAGCACAATTCGACGGACACGGCCCAACGGCGAGATTTTCATCTCGGACGAGCCGCGGGTGGCGCGGATATTGCCGAAGCGACGCCAGCCGCACAGGGGCGTGTCCCCCGTGGCAGCATGCGCCCGCCGGCTCCACCGCTGGATAAATACGAGAGACTGCCTGCCCATTGGAACCCCATCTCGCCAATCTCGACACACCTACGACAATCATGAACAGGACAATCACCAAATGCGATGCGAACGCCAAGTGCGGAGTCCGACGGCGGCCCGCGTTCCTCTCACAAATCGTGCCCGGCATAGTGGGCGGCGTGGTGAGCTCGATGATACTGTACCCGCTCGAGGTGTGCGAAACGCTGATGCAGGGCGCGGCGGTGAAGAGCGATCAGAAAGCAAAACCCAACGATAGCACCTGCCCCACAACGCCGAGAGGAGGCACAGGCACGATGGTGTTCGAACAGCCTGGGGTGGCGCGATTGCCGCCAACGATTCAAGTCGCAACGGCAGCATTCAGGAAGGGACAACTGTTCCACGGTTTCGACATGGCGCTACTGTCGTCGATGTTCGGGTACACGGCATTCTTCGGGACGTTCGAGCTGACAGCGTCGCTGATGACGGGCACGGGCCCCCTGTGGCTGCTGCTGCGCAACCTGCTGGCCGCGCTGGCGTCGTTCGTCGTGAACACGCCGTTCCAGCTGGTGAAGACGGAGGTGGTGCTGACGGGCGAGGACGCGCGCACGATCGTGAGCGCGCTGACGCAGGGCGGGGGCAAGCCCGCCAACCTGTGGCGCGGCTTCGTCGCCAACACGCTGGGCGTCGCTTTCATCGCCCTGCAGTTCACGCTGTTCGCCCTGTTCCCCGCGCACGGCGGCGTCGTCGAGGCCGCGCTCACCGGCATGGGCGCCACCGCCCTCGCCGCCGCCGTCACCTACCCCGTCCTCACCATCCGCACCGCCGTCATGGCCTCCGACCCCGACGACGCCAACTGCTTCGTGCGCATTGCCAGGGTCGCACGCAAGATGTGGCGCGAAGGCACCCTGTACAGCGGCGTCGCCACCAACGCCGTACGCACAGTCCTCCCCGCGTTCATCCTCTTCGGCCTGCAAAGCTTGCTGCAGGGCTGACGCGACAATCGATGCTCCTTTTGATTAGAAGTTTCTTGTACAGTACCCGGCCAGGCAAACACAGAATCACGCTCATTCTTTTTGTAAAGTAACATTCGCTTCATCACTGTTAAGTTGCCTGCCTGCGTTCGTTTTTGGTGTTCTGTGCATTCGTAACAACCAGAACATTACCCTGACCACGTCTGTACTCACTCCACCAAATAGGAGTGGTTCAATGCAGTGGCTCATTCGATACGAAGCAGATTGGGGCGACGTCGACGTGCATCGAGAGCTGACAAATTCGTGAGAGGATTACGCGCAAGCGGCGCTGCAAAACTGCAAAATTATACCAATTTTTCAATGCAATCTGAAAAGCGCTGCACTACTAAGCAGAAGGAACGACGCCATGCCAGGTTCGCTGTCGCCGTTCGGACGAGGTGCGCTAGCAGTCGGCAGTGCGCTAGCGGCACTGTCGAACCCCGCCAATGCGGAGATGGTGGCGGTGCTGGGGGAGGTGACAGGGGCGGGGGCAGTGCGAAGGCTGCGGCGCCGGATCGAGAGCGACGCGATGGGGCGGCAAATGGTGGAGACGCAGACGCCGGCGCGGTTTCCCGCGGACGGCGAGGCGAGCCTGGCCGACATGCGCGCGATGCCCGACGGCAGCCTGGGGCGCGCGTACGCGAAGTTCATGGACGAGCGGGGGTTCTCGCCGGACGAGCGCATGGAGGTGCGCTTCGTGGACGACCCGCGCGACCGCTGGGTCGTGCAGCGCTACCGCGACGTGCACGACATGTGGCACACGCTCACGGGCATGCCCACCAACCTGCTCGGCGAGATCGCGCTCAAGTGGTTCGAGGCCGCGCACACCGGCCTGCCCGTGGCGCTGCTCAGCGCGGTCGCGGCGCCCGTCAAGCTGGACGCCCAGAAGAAGCAGCTGCTCGCGCTGGAGCTCGTGCCCTGGGCGCTCAAGTCGGCGACCAACGCGAACGACCTCATGGCCGTGCGCTACGAAGACCACCTCGAGCGCGACGTGCAGGAGTTAAGGAAGGAGTGGAATGTGGAAACCGTGTCTGTCAGTCGCCCGGAAGTTTTATACGGCAGGAAATGGGTCCGGGAACAACGTGAACGACGCGAGCGTGAACTGCGCGAGAGACAAGAACGCGAAATGAATGAAGAGTGAGGTGCAGTGGCGACACAAAATCGGGACCTCGCTTATTACGTTCCCGCCGATTATTCTGCCTGCCTCGTACACTCACCTCACTCGCTCGCTCGCTAACTCAAACACTAAAAGCTCTGACAAAGCGCATACCATGCCCCGTTGTAGTCACGAACACGTCAGGCACACCACTCTCGCCCAACTCTACGCCTATCATTCGTCGCGGATATTCTTCCTAACAGCCCTACCCAACTCCGAATCTCGCATCAGAGTAACCGCGCATCCGCAATGCATAAACACGTTCACTTAGCGCTATCGCCTGCGATATGTTCAACCCCCGACTGCTAACCTTATACATTAGTCATCACGTAGTGACGCGAGGCTTTCCTCAGTCAATCACCCAAACTGCTTCTCCAGTTCTCCGTTTCGGGCGCATCTTTCGACGTCTCTGTGCGCTCGTTTTCCGACATCAAATGCGCGGCACGCACGTATGCACGCCTCCCAATTTCTCCGTAGTCCCAACTGGTTAGTGTTGCATCCTCAGCCTCGTGCTACGCATCTGCTTGCGTTGATGAATTAAGATTAATTGCGAATTCTCGGGGGATTGGAGTCGGGCGGGTCCAGCAAATGGGGATACTTGTCCCAGAATGTCTTCCTGATGATGTCCTCATGGGTTACCAACAACCCATCAAAATGCGACTTCTCCCAATCACCATCTCCCGGCACTTCCGCCTTTCCATTCGGACTGCGAATGATTGTGGTTCCTTTGCGAAACATCTCCTTCTCGTCGTTGTAGTTGATTCCAAACCTCGAGAACAAGAGCTCGTTCTTGTCCGCCGCTAGTGTGCCTTTCAATTGCCGCTCGGCGTCACTGTTCGTGACGCCGTCGCCAACGAGCGCCCAGAACGTCGTGTTGAACAGGTTGTTCACGTGCACGTCGGCTTGCCGCCACGACAGGTAGTCGCGCAGGTGCGCGGTCGTGGGGTAGAGGACGATGCGCGCGTCGAAAGAGGGCTGCCCCACCGTTTGTTAGTACGTGACACAATTGGACGAACGGGTGGTGAAACGAACAGGCACTTTCAGGGGCACGTCGATGTAGCGCGGCCAGTGGAGGACGTAGGCGGAGGTGAACAGGGACGCCACACAGCTCAGGATTTTCGCCTTGCGCCGGTTGAACAGTGCGGTGTCGCGCCGGAACACGATGCTGTACTCGTCGCTCTGGCCGTACGCGAGAACCGCGTCGCGGAACGCGGTGAGCACGGTCGCCGCGGCCGCGTTCATCAGGCGCAGTCCTCGCTCATCGTTCGGCTTGGCGAAGTTGTGCGCCGGGCAGAAGCTCGAGAAGCCTCTCCCATCCAATCGCACCACCAGCCAGCAACCGGGCAGCAAGCGTTCGTCTTCCTCGAACTTGCGCACGTACTGGAATCGCGAATGTGCCATGGCTCGTGGCCAACTGCTGCTGTGTGGTATGACACGTACCAATTCGCAGAGCAATTGGGCGAGCGTGTCCGAACGAGCAACAACTGAGAATTGCTACTTGTTTTCGAATTTATGTGCTATACAACTCCACTAGCGTGTCTCAAGATAAATGCCAACCGTATCAGCACTAAGTTGCTATTAACAAAAGCAAACAATATGCACATCAGATCTTCGCAATCATCGAATACTCGACACCTGTCCCCGCAAGCCTATCCAAATGGAGCGCTCCCACCGTCTCGGGCAATCCTACAATTTCAACTTGTTCAAGGCGGCAGTCCCGTTTTCTCACACGATCCCAAACAGCACTGACACACGGGTAGCTGTGATTGAACAGGCTCTTCGGCTTGGTGGAGACGAGGCGCAGCTTTCTCACGTTCTTCACGTGCCCCGTCAGCGCCGGGATCCAAACGTCCACGGCTGGAACGTCGCGCAGTTCCAGAAGCTCTAAATCGCCGCACGCCTCGAACAGCGAGAGGAGCTTGTAATAGTCCGTGCTCACGTTCCCCTGCAGCGAGAGGCGGCGGATGTTGGGCAGGTGTTGCTTGACAAAGTCGACGTAGATGAACGTCACCTTCACGTTCTTGATCTTCAAGTGGCAAACTTCGGAGCCTATCACCTCGGCTACTTCACTCAAAATCGAGTAGTCGGCGATTAGCCGGGTACTAAGCTGCAATCCCTCGGGCTCACTGAAGTTCCGCTCACGCCGCATGGCTGCCCGTTTCCGGCGCTCCTTGTCATTGTCGGGTTCCTCGCACCATACGGTGAATTCGATCCTCGCCGCGGCGGCGAGCGGCCCCGTGAGGCGGAGCAAGTTAAGTGCACCCCTCGCACTCCGACGTTTGCCTTCGTATTGTGCGTGGCGAATGATGATCTCTAGTACTTCGAGGGGTAGCAGGTCGAATAAAGTCATCGTTGTCCAACGAGAACGCTTGGGGTGCGGCCCGCCGCCTTCATCGTCGGGAACACCACTTCTCTTGGCCATATTCGGCGTGTGGAACAAGCGAAGTGGATTGTTCTGTGGAAGGTAAAGTGGCCCAATGCTGAAGTGTTGGGGCGGTTTATAGGCGGTGAAGATCCAAAAAAACACGATGTCGTGGCGACTCTAGCATTCAAATGCAACAGAATGAATTATTAGTCAGGAGGCAGATGTGACGAAACCGGCCTGCATTTACGTGAAAGTAAGGCAAAGAGTACAGTGACATGGAATTGTGAGTGCTGCAGGAGAAAGGAACATGTGATCGCGGCTTTATGGTATACTTCCTAGCGAAAGCGCCGGTGCACTACTTAACGGCGAAAGTTGAAAATACGGGTGAGCGATACGGCGACAACAGACGAGATGAACATCATCAGCACGGCCAAAAGCCCCACGCCGATGAAAGTCCCCACACTCGAACCACCCGGGTTACTCGCCCTTGTGACTGCGCCGGAAATGAAAGTGTAGAGGAAGAACAGAACCGTGATTGGGATGGTGTATCGGTAGCGCAGTCTCAAACGCGCCTGCATGATCAGCACGTCCATCAGGTACACCAGTAACGGCAGTAGCAGCAATATGGAAGCTGCATTGAACCTTCGCCCACTCACGGAATCGCCCGCTACTTTCTGTGCAAAGTCCGAGATGTTGAGCACGGATAGAGATGCGGTGAACGCGTGCAAGAACACGACAAATGTAGTGAAGTTAATGTTTCTTCCCCTATTACTTCCCAGACCAAACAGCACGGTCGAGAAGGCAAGCAGCGTGTACGTTGTCGTCGACAACGCAAAGGTGAAGTACCAGAACCAGCCCTTCCCGCCATACGGAATTGCGAGCACGGCGAGTGCGATTAGTAGACCGCACGAAAGTAGACGCGTGATCAGATGCAGCGCCCATGGTGCCCATTTCGAGCCGCCAGCTTCTCGAATGTCATGGCGACCTACGAGCCGAAAGCAGCAAGTGTCCGTCGGGTCTTGTTCGCGACTTTTTCGTTGCTCCACGATGGGAAGATCGGTATCGTCGTTGAAGGTCGCCATCTGAAACGGGGTTGCTTGCGAACGTTGCGCGATTTTCGTTTTACAAAGTCGTGAGATAGCAGAACAGGTGTGTCTACTACTTCAAAATCAACAAGGTAACGAGATACGTAACTCGGTCTCCTTCTATGCAACAATGTGCTTTCTACAAAGCGGCATTGTTTCCATTCGAGTGATTGGCGAGCATTAAATATCGATGGTCTACCATACTTGTTCCAAAAATGCTGCAGGTTTCCGCAATTATCCTACTGGAGTTGCATTGCGCATCACATCATAACTCAACAGATACAGCACAACAACCGAAATCTGAAATCGACCGATATCAACGTTCGTGTGGCTCATTCAATCCGTTCGATCGTTTCTCGATTCGTGTCTACTGGCATCCGATCTCTGCGCGAACAATTCTTCAAGATAGTGTATGAAGTGGCTCTCCATTGAATAGATGGAATTAACAGCTCTCACTTCTAGAATGCAATTACGCGTAGCATAGTCAAAAAAACGAATACACTCAAAGTGTAGCCAATTATTGTGCGTTGTTTATGTCATCTAAAGAATCGATTACAATTTCTATTTCTCCAAATTGCCAGAGAAGTGGAGAGTTCGAAACTGCATTTCAGTTGACGAAAAGGTGGAAACCACTGTTGACACTGCCCACAGCATCAGCAATACGTACCAGTAGTCGGTGAAGCCTTCTCATGTGTGTGTGGGTTTCAAATGCACGAACGTAGCGCTTATTGTGACAACCAGTGAAATTCACAATGCTCATCATTCGTCATTTATGTATTAAAAATCACAGCGGACTACATTATAAAATAGTTCCGGTGTAGACGCCGAGACACACAAAATTATCCTCAGCCACTACATCTTTCACACACCATCCACTCAATCAAAAACACCTGATGTATCCGAAGCTAAGATGCTGACAAATCTGAACTTGAAATACGCCCGTCATTTCCCCGGATACTCATATCTTCTAATGACGAGAAGCGAATACTAGTTTAATTCTCTCAACTTTTCAAGGGTCAGCCCGCACTCAAAGAAGCGAAAAGAGATTTAGGAACCTGGCTTCAAGTATGCCAGACGTATTCGTCGCCGGATTAGAATGACTGAAATCACAAATCGGGCAGTCTCAAACTTGAAGACGTATACTCGTCAAATAGTTAAAGGACAAATCCATGTTATTCTACATTCTTTATTTTATCTCCATGTCAAGCAAAACAATGATAAAGGGTTCAGTAAATTACTTGCCTAACTTGCAGAATTCGAAACAGAATAGAAATGATTATTGAATATCATCCTTTCGAGGATTTTTTATGTTACGAGAAAGTACATAACTCGTTTTAAAAAGACTCCATCTTCATAAGCGAAACAGTAAGATAAAGAATTCATAAAACATTAAGATTCATTGACCGAAACTTGCTGTATAGAATAAAGTTGAAATAAGCAAAACATGTTTTTATTAATTTCAGTAATCAAATTAATTGGATAAAAGATATGACAGTATGTCATCATTAAATTAGAAAAATTTCCGAGTTGTACTATTAGGAAGAAGAAATTTCATAAGTACCTGTAAGTATGAACTTCACAAGAACCTCGCAAATCCAAAACTAGATTATTTTGGGGTTGTTGAAAGGTCTTGCGGTTAGCTGTATTGCACAATCAGTTGCCTTTCATCTGTAATTTCGCTTCGCGCAAAAAAAATTTGGACGTGCTCTTCGCATGAGTACTACCTAAAATAGTATATTTAAATGTGCTTCGAATTTTATTGTTCCCCTTCTAACTGTTACAAGAACAAGTGTTTCCCACTTGCAGAACATATGGAACTATTCTCCTTTTTCAGTAAACCGATTGAATAGATGAATTTAGACTCACAGATGTATGTTGACCGGTCAAGTGCATTTATTTTAATTCTACGTCTTTTTACTGCACTTAAGTTTGAGTTGCCTCTATTCTTCATGGTAAGAAGTATCGACTGCGGGCATCGAATACTGTGGAGAGATTTTCCTCCAAAGCTAACCGCGTACCAGGCAAGAGGTAAGATGTTCTAAATTCCAAGAATCTAGAAATTTAGATGTTACATTTTGATCAAATATCTGTGGGCACTTCCGATGTTGAGCTTATAATGAGTTGAAGTTCTAGCGAGAACAAAACGCTACGGAGGAAAACCCTCGTGCTCAATAGTTCAGATACATTTCATTTATGTAGCTGTTGCGATTAATTTATTCTCTGCTATTTCATGACGACAGTGATTGATTTTCTGAAAGAATCAAGTCAAAAAATATCAGATAAGCTCTTCCACACTTCTAGACTTCAGTATATAAATTCTTTTTCTAAAAACACGATTTTTCTGAATTCAACTGCAGTCAGCACCTCGCGGGGAATTGAGAATATAGGCACTATTGTTACTAAATTGCATCACGCGAAACATTCTATTCCAGGCTTATTCCAATTAATTACTCCGAGAGTAATTCACACAAGTTACCGCAATCAATAAAGACCGAAAGTTATTTTCGAAGAATAACCTCAACTAATAAAC
>JAAUYH010074232.1_pt1 | contig 12928 bp, 11 predicted proteins | sample 7278061 | NCBI WGS metagenome assembly JAAUYH01 (sample SAMN14350203, study PRJNA611818) | marine sediment metagenome | isolation source: surface marine sediment (0.6m) | place: French Polynesia: Moorea | collected 2018-08
CAAGCCAATAGATAGCCCCTACTATTATTGAAGAGACCTTAATCAAGGAGTCACAGTCAGTTTTTCTTACTGGGCGTCGACTCGATTGTGAAATGTGCGCATATTTTGGATGAAGTAAAGGTATGTTAGGTCAAGCCTTCAAGTCTTGAAGTTTTTAGACTTTGAGCCTTTATGGTTTCCACCCTAAAAATCCACTTTTTGGACTCAATCGCCCGAAAGTCACTGAAGCAGTGATGGGTTGGGTTATAAGATAAACCCTACCGGTGGAAATCAGATTAGCGTAGCATTGGGAGCTGCAAATTAATGTCACTGGCGGAAGCAGTAACGCAAGAGTGGAGAACACGCCTGCAGGGAGATTACCCGAAACAAAATCAAACAACCCGCGAGAGCATTATTCAATGGCTGATTGGGGAAGACCCAGAACGCTTCGATGCTTTAAGCGCCAATCAGCTAGCCATCGCTAAGCAAGCGGTGGAATACCGCTATCGAATTTTGCAGGAGCGTTATTGGGGACTGCCTCCTGAGCGAGCTTACCAGAAATTACTTCAGCGTCTGGGCAGCTTATTCCTAATTCGCAGTAAAGTTCGCACTTGGATATCTTTAAGTCGAGATCGGCATCGCACCGTTGTGGACGTCCTCCAAGAGGTGATCCAAGAAATGCTCCAAAGCGACGGTCACCTTCGTCGACAGGTTGCCTGGATCGCTCAATGTACGAAAGATCTTCGGCTGCGCAATATCCTGACTTTTGCAAGCGTTGAGGAGTATTGTCTACGCCCCATTCGCAACCAGCCGCTCTTGGTCTATCGATTTGTGAATTATCTCCGCCGCTCCCAAAAGGGGGGAATGACGCAAGTGCCTAGCGGCGATTTAGTGCGCCTGGTTTCTGAGGATATCTCTTCTGATGAAGAGGACAATTCTTTGAGTCTGCTGGATTTTCAAGCGGTGGCTAACTACCAAGAGCAGCAAACCTGGGAAGAACAGCAAGCCATGCGGAATCAAGTCAAACAAAAGTTTAGCTCTTACCTAGCCGAGCATTTAGACCCAACCGCCTCTAAGTGGTTAGACCTGTATCTGCAAGGCCATACCCAAGAGGTCATCGCCCAAAGACTTAACCTACCCATTCGGCAAGTTTATCGACTGCGGGAGAAAATTAGCTATCACGCCATTCGAGTCTTTACCCTTAAAGATCAACCCGACTTGATTTTTAGCTGGCTCAAAACCTCTTTAAAGGAGCACAATCTGGGATTAACGCTTTCACAATGGGAAGGCTATTGGAAAAGCTTAGCGCCCGACCAACAACAATTATTAGAGCAACTCAAAAAAGGAAGGAAAGTCGAAGCGATCGCTAAAGAGCGCAACGTTAAACCCAAGCAGATCATGGGCGAATGGGCCAAACTGTATTTAGCGGCCCAAGAACTTCGCGGCGCCGTATAATCGTGGATTTTTTTGTCTCTTCTACCCGATTTGCTGATTTCGAGCATCAAATAGCCTATAACGAGTCCGTAATATTTCGCTGATATGAGGCGTTTAGGATAGAAATAATAAGAATAGTATTGGGTTGAGAACCGTCTATGTCGTCTGCCTTTGATGATCGCACTGCCCCTGAGTCATCTCAACGCCACCCATTAGAGAGTGCGCCGCCGCCTGTGTCAAAGAGAGTTGATCTCAGCCAGATGTTCACGCTGATAGACGGCATTCTTCCCTTCGAAGCCTGCTTATATTATCAGGTGCTTCCCCTCTCAATCGAAGGGAGTCGACTCAATTTAGGCATGGTCGATCCAAACGATAGAGGCGCGGCGGATTATGTTCGACGCATTTTGTCCTATATCAACTGCTCCATTGTTTCCTGCCAAATTCCATCAGATTGGCATCGGACTATTCTCTCCCAATACCTAAGTCATACAGCCAAGTCAAAAGAGAACGCCCAAATCACTGAAAAGACTTCTGGCGGCGAAGCGAATTATTCATCGGCGATCGATCCGCCTTCTCAGAATAAAGCGGCGCATTCCCCCATCTCTAGCGCAACCCCCGTACCTAGCGAAGCAAAAGAAGAGGAGGCGCAGATCATACCCAACCGCCCCGAAGAAGAGAAATATAACCCTGAGAATGAAGCTGACGGCGCTCTAAATGAAGAACCCGAACAAACCCTAACCACCCAGTATGATCTAGACCAGCAAAATTTTCGGGCTACGTTGGTCGTCGACACCCCCGAGCAACTAGAGATTGGTGAGTTCGACCTTGAAGAGCATCTCAGCCAGAACAAAAGCCAATCAGCATCACTGGATGACGCCGAGCCAGCCGCCAATGCAGTCTCCTCTGAAGAGATGGACACGCCTCCCCCCATAGAATCCAACCAGTCTCCATTGAATATTCAGGTTGATTCTCGATCAGACCTTCAGGCCATGGAGGAACTAACAAGCCTGAGTCCCAAAGCCATGATGAATGAATTGCTTAAGCGAGTCATCATGGGCGGCATCGGACGACTCTATTTCGAGCGCCAGGAAGATAGTGGAAGGATCCTCTGGAGTAAAGATGGGGTACTTCAATCTGTATTTGAAAATCTTCAACCTTCCACCATTCAAGCCGTAATTGACGAGCTAAAGCGACTGACTCACCTACCTGACTCGCCTGAAAATAAATCTAAGCAAGTAGAAATTGAACGACTCTATCAAGGGAAGAGGGTTCTACTAAGATTCCGAACCATTCCTGGAAAACAGGGTGAAGAGGCGACCTTACAAATCTTGCGGGGAGCCGCCCTAAAATTCTACCAGCAGCAACAAATTGACAAACTAAGTCATAACGCCCTGGGGAGCGCCCAAAAACTACAAAATCAGCTCAACCAAATTAGAGAGCGAAGACGCCAGAGTCTGAACTTTTCCGGCATACAGACCGAAACATTGCCCGCTATATTCAATCTTCTGAAGCAGATGGAAACGCAGGTGCAAGAGATTTTGGTCGACCACTCTGAACAACTCGATGAGGAAGATCAAGAGGACTAGGATTTAGACTTAGATTTAGCAGCCCGCCGAGTTGAAATTAAACGACCTAGGTTAAGGGTAAACTCCGACCAACCGAGCAGTGAGCCAGTCTCTTCTTCGTCCCAAGAGGCAGAGAGTACCCCATAGCTGATCCCCACCACCCCCAAACCAAAACAGCCAATGGTCGTCAAGAATACAACGACCGTTGGCAGCTCAAGAAGATGGTTAACCAACAGATAGTAACTCAGGAAAAAGACAACCACCCCAAAAAAAGTAGGAACCCCTGATAAAATAGCCATCCGACGAATCATCCGGCGACTCACCACGGGAGGAATCCCTTCTTCTTTCTTATTATCGCCAGACTTTTTGCTTGAAGCCGCCTTATCTAGCTTAGACGGCTTGCCTTCAGACTTTTTTGAAGATTCGTCAGACTTTTTACGCTTGCCGCTTGGTTCGAAAGGTAGGCGATTCGCTTCAGATTCAGAGGCCATAGATACATCACAAAATCGATAGTTTGACGGCCAGTTCCGTCTATCCCCGAATGCCTAACCGAGTCAAAAGAGCCCGATAACGCTCCTGGTCTTGCTTCAAGATATAGGCTAACAAACGCTTACGTCTGCCAATCATTTTCAACAAGCCCCGGCGGGAGGCATGATCCTTCTTGTTTTTCTGCAGATGCAGGCTAAGCTTGTTAATCCGCTCAGTCAGCATGGCCACTTGCACATCAGCTGACCCTGTGTCGGTTTCGTGGACCTGATAATCAGAAATGAGTTCCTGTTTGCGTGCTTGTAACAGAGCCATAAATTTCAATAATTACACTACTTACGTGCAAGATTCCTTAATACCCAGTCACCTATAGTATCATACCCAGTTAACCATCGTCAGGATTATCGTTGAATCCGTTAACGGCTTAACCAAGTGATCGCAGCTCGAATCCATTCTTCAGTATCTGCATTTTTGGTCAGCGCCGTCTCCTTGCCAACTGCCTGCAACGCCTGAAGAATTTCCCCACTGGTATACCCTAGAGCCAGTAGCGTCATCTCGACATCTTCTTGAACAGCAGCGACGGGACCGCCTATCGGAGCCATCGCCAATCCCGACTGAAGCCGCCATTCCGCCAATTTACTTTTCAACTCCAGCACAATTCTCTCGGCTGTCTTCGCGCCTACCCCTGGCGTCCGGGACAGCAAGCGAGTATTGCTCGACACAATCGCCTGGATCAGCTCCTGAAACCCTAAGGTGTCTAACAGCGCCATCCCCATTTGGGGGCCAATCCCGCTGACACTGACCAACTGTCGAAATAACTCCCGCTCAGGACGAGAACTAAAGCCGAATGCAACCGTCTGATCGTCCCGGATCTGGACGTGGGTAAAAATCTGTACAGACTCTCCAAAAGGCGGTAAGTCAGGCGTTAAACGAGACGTCACCTGGAGGTCGTAACCCACCTGATTAACGTCCAAGGTTACGATTACCCGATGGCCGCCTAGCTTTTGGATATCGACGAGAGTCCCTTTGAGATAGCTAATCATGGTTGCGTAAGCTGTTTGGCATTTAAGTTGCGTAGTTAAGGCATTGGTTTTAGGTAGGCGGTAGACAGTAGACGGTAGGCAGGGAGGTTGCCCCGTCTACTGCCTATTCTCTAACGTCTACTGGCTCAAACTGCAAAATAGAGACGCATCAGCTTATTAGGGAATTGCAGCAAAATTAAGAAAATTAAGGTTCCCGTAGAAGACAGTGGATAGGTGGATGGGATGTTAACGTTCATTCCTTAGCGGTCCGCCAGTCGTAAAAATATCCCTCCTTCACGACGGCTAACGTCGCCGCCATAACTACTGATCGCCAATGAATCTAAATGATTAAAAAATGGCTGTCCGCCCAGCTCCAAAAATTTAACCAGCGGCGCTTTCTCCTCCACCAGAGCTTTAACAATCGGCCAATCCAGATACAGAACTCCATCGTTGTTCGGAGAGAGCGGCGCGATCGCTTGCTGAAAACGCGCCGAATCTAGCAAGGAGTTATCCTGGATTTTCAAGGCTAAATCCATCGCCGCCACCGACGTTGCAAAGAGTTCATAGTCGCCAATTTGGGTATACAGCCCCTCAACTTTTGTCTGGAGCCTCATCTTATCTGTCGCCGATTGAGCCGTTGCAATGGTGGTCCAGGCAGAGACCTCCCGACCAGATAACGTCAGGGGCGTTACACTCAACCCTTGATCCTGGGCCAAGGCGTCCAGACTCTCAATCGCCGCATCCACATTGCCATCCCGTTGAACCACAAAAATCCAGTCAGGCGAGGCGGGATCTGGGTACGGAACCATTCCCAGGGCATATTCTCCGGTTAGAACCGGAAATATCGACTCGGAGGGGGATAGCCCCCATTTCGCTTGGATCCCGTTTTCGATCTGACGCAGCCATGCAGCCATCGCCGGATAGGAGCGGGCCCCTTGAAGCAAGCTCTGCCAAGTCTGGGATAAATCAGACCCGGCGGCCGCCAGAGCCGCCTCTTTGGGCATATGCTGCAATGCCTCCACAGGGGCGGAAAAGACAGGGCGAATGGGTTGCTGAGCCTCCCCCGCAGCAGTCACCAGGGCGGTATCGGCCAACAGCCCGCGTCGATTCACAGTGAGGCCGAACAAGGCATGTTCAAACCCGGCTGATTCATCAGGCGACAGGGCGGCGGCGTTCGCTCCGCCAGCGGCGTCGCCTAACCAGGCGGTTAACTGGGGAAAATTAATAAAGACAACGCCCAACGGATTGACGGACAATGTCTCCAATGCCCGCTGATACGATCTGGAACTGTCTAAATTTAAATCCGCCACTTGCACGGCGTTAACTGCCTGCCGCAACACTGCCGGTTCATTCGCGAACAAAATAAAGCGATCGCCCACGACGGCGCTGGCCAGCCTGTCGACAGAAAAAGCGTCGCCGCCTAAATTATCTGACCTGTCATTGCGCGCGCCGACCGAGGGCTGCTGACGCCCCCCGTAGATGAGCTTGACCCCAGAATATTGTTCAAACACCAAATCGGCTCCCGCCATGGCTCGTTTCTGCCAGAACAGCTGGATGAAGTCCTTTGCCCGAACACCATCTTTGCTGGTCAACACCAACAGGTATCCAGGCTGCTCGCCATTGCTGAGATCGCGGTCAATATCGGGAGCCGTGACGGCGAAAGTGACCTCCTCCCCCAGCCAAGGCTGGATATCTTCGCTGTAGGTGAGTCCTGTTTTGGCTAATAGGACCCGTTCGATTTGATCAATTTCAGCCCGGGCTCGGCGTCGCGCCCCCGGCCAAACCAACACTCGCCGAAGAAACGCCAGTCGATCTGGATTCACCAACAACGACACCATCACCGGAGCCTGCTTGGGCACAAAAATAGCTGCGCTCGGAGCAGCCTGCCCCCCTCCTTTCAATAAGGATAAGGGGGTTTGAGCGGTCAGTTTCCAAAACCCGCCAATCCCTAATGTCAGCAGAACAAACACTACTGCCAGTAGGGTAGACACAAAAGTACGAAATTTCATTAGAAAATTCTGATTCTCGCCCGGGTGGCTGATATTAACCGCCCAAACAGGAAAAAATAAAAGGATAAAGGCTAAGTATGCCAAGAGATAGTTTAGTACTGCGCGTGACCGCAAGCATACTCCATCAGCCTTAACCCACAGAATTTTAAGAAGTTGTATTGTTTATGGGGTTAAAGATACCCGCGCCAAACGGCGACTAGTCTTCCTTGCACATCCACTGAATCTGCCGGAAAATTCATCGGATCATAATTTGAATTAGCGGGCATGAGGGTGACCTGATTCCCCTTGCGATGAAAGTACTTGAGGGTTGTGGCGCCTTCCACCCTGGCCGCCACGATGGTGCCGTTCTTAATCGATTGAGGATCTTTGACGGGTCGCATAATCACCACATCGCCACTGTCGATTAGGGCGTCGATCATGCTATCGCCCCGAACTTTTAAGGCAAAGTCTTGGGGTTTGATGGGAAGGTTGGAAAGATCTAACCGTTCGACCGTATCGGTAAACGTCTCCACCATGGAACCAGCAGCGATCGCCCCCAAAATTGGCACCCCACGAGCTTCTTGCAACAACCGAATGGTGCGGGCCTCGCCTTCGTTCCAAGCGATATACCCTTTATTTTTCAGGTGGTCTAAACGGCTTTGAATCGGCGCAGGCGACTTTAACCCCATTGCCCTCATCATCTGCCGGATAGAGGGAGAGTGCTGATGCTCACGAATATAATCAACCAGCCAGTCGTAGAGCTCCTGCTGGGCATCGGTAAGAGTTTCCATGGCAATAGTTTCAGATCAAAAAGCGGCTATGCCGTTATTAAGAACAAGCGTACCAATTAAATCACGACTTGTCCATTCTCATATGTAAATTTTTCCTACCCGAATTCACCTTTTTGATCTTTCAAGACGAGTGTATTGTGGGTATCGCTTAAAGTGGGATATTGTCCTTGGGAGAAAATACAGGAGTCAGGAGCCAGAATCCATTTCCTGACTGACTTCTGACTTATATATTCCTTCTCCGCTGAATTGTCCCGGCTTAAGTTGGAGCCCTGTATTGTCAGTCTGTCTTGAGAGCGATCGACGGCTAGATTTTCCAACGCTCTGAGCCCCACAACATCTCTTTATTGAAGAATTGAAGAGTCCTGGGAGTAAGTTGAAGAGCCTTAGGATAAATGCTTAGTGTCAATATAATTGCGGTCTTGGCGACTTTTGGCGAATCAACTCTGGGAAAGGCAAAAAGCCTTGCTAATATTGTCTCCATTAGTCATAAGGCATAGCTTTTGGGCGTTAACCTTCAGACATTTGTGTCAATCTTGCACCCAATGCTATGCCTCTACAAAAAATCTTTCAGTTGGACAGGGTGTAGATATCCCTGCCCTTAGACTGTTAGAGCGCCTATCCCTAAACCGTCGCTTCCTCCTTCACCAGTTTCTCCCACCCCAGTTCTTTCAGATTATTGTTGCGACGCAACGGGCGAGTCACCAGCTCTAGAATGTCGCGAGCGTTGGTAAAACCGTGAATCTGGGCGAAGGTAAACTCCACAGACCACTTGGTATTAATACCCCTTGCTTCCAGCGGATTGGCGTGGGCCATGCCCGTAATCACCAGATCCGGCTGGGTGGCCAGAATTCGCTGAATTTGGTTGTAGTTATCGGGCTTTTCAATAATCTTAGGCATGGGCGCCCCCATGTCCTTACAAGTCTGCTCCAGGAAGGCCAATTCAGCCGCTTGATAGCGCTTATCCATATAGGGAATGCCAATTTCCGAGACCGTCATGCCGCAGCGGACCAGAAAACGCGCCAGGGAGACTTCCAACAGGTTATCCCCCATGAAGTAAACCGATTTGCCGCGAATCAGCGACACATAATCTTCTAGCGATTCCCAAATCTTGGCTTCCCGCTCTTCCAAGCCTTTGGGTTCAATACCAAAGACAGAGCACATTTTCTCGATCCAGGCGCGGGTCCCATCGGGCCCAATGGGGAACGGCGCGCCAATTAACTTGCACTTCCGGCGGCGCATAAGGGTGGACGCCGTCCGAGATAGAAACGGATTGACGCCGCTGACGTAATAACCTTCCGAAATCACCGGCAGTTCAGTGTAACGCTTGGAGGGCAGCCAGCCGGACACCTTAATCCCCTGCTTCTTCAACTCCAGCGTCAACTGGGTGACCACGGGATCCGGCATCGAGCCAAACAACACCAAGGGGGGATGGTCGACATACTCGGATTCCTCAGCCGCCACCTCTTCTTGTTTGCGGCCAAAGTTGAGCAGTTTGGAGATGGCGTTGCGCTCTTCTTTCTCCGCTTCCACCACCGGCGCTTTGCTGGGGCAACGATGGGCCATAGCGGCTAAGACGGTGTCTTCCCCTTGAGTAAAGGCGTAATCCAGACCATTGGCTCGGGCCACCACAATGGGAATGCCGATTTCAGCCTCTAGCTTGGGCGCCAGCCCTTCCAGATCCATTTTGATAATCTCGGTGGTGCAGGTGCCGATCCAAACAATAACGCTGGGGTTGCGATCTCGCTTAATTCTCAAACAAAGCCGTTTGAGTTCTTCATAGTCATTCAGCTTCGCCGAGATATCGCCCTCCTCCAGCTCAGCCATCGCATAGCGCGGCTCAGCGAAAATCATGACGCCCATGGCGTTCTGTAGAAAATAACCACAGGTCTTCGTGCCAATGACCAGGAAGAAACTGTCTTCAATTTTTTGATATAGCCAAGCGACACAGCTGATAGGACAGAAGGTGTGGTAATTCCCCGTTTCGCACTCAAATTCCAGTGCCTGGGGTTGGGGGTTGGTGAGCGTCATGTTAATCAGACTCCTCTCAAGTGCAGTTCAGGATTGAAAATTAAGTAGGGCTATTGATGTAAGCCGGAAGGGGGATGTCATTGGTTTTCTCTGTGATATTCAAGCCACTTTAGCTTTAGAGACCGACAGAACTTTTCAGGATTCACTGACCGCCTCGGGATCGCCTAAACGACTACACCCTCTGCAACAGAGTCTGAACATTGAATAAATCGTCGCTTCAGTGGCTATGAAATATCAGAATCGGGTAATAAGGGCGCAACATCCGCCTCTTCAGCCCGAATAGTGGTGGCCCCGCCGCCATTATCTAAGGTGATTTCTGGATCAAAATTCAGACCTAGCACCTCCACCAAAGCATCTTCATCGGGATTCAGTTGATAGAAGGGCACCATCAAGTTAGATAACTTGGGCTCTAAGGCGTTCACCACCCCTAAAATCAAGAAAGAAGAGGGACGCCGACCGCCATCCGGAGTTCTAACCGCAGTTTGCTGCATCTGCAGCTCTAACCAAGTTCGATTCGCTTGAACGTAGTCCAACCATTTTTGCCGAATAACAGAGGTAAAGTTCTCGAAAAAGGCCATGGTTTCGCCTCTCTGATAGATTGCTGAACAGAAAAATACTGGCTGACTGAAAAGTCGTAAACAGCATAATACTGCAGCAATCCGTCACCCACTAAAAACCGCTGAAGATTCGTTCAACTTTACCTCGGGGAAAACCCGAAGGAGAGTGATTGGGGCCGCATGTCCATAACCCTTGCTAAATGTTAAGAAAAGCAGCCCAACCCAGTGATTGACTTTGTTGGAAGGCCAGTTACCTCATCCCAACTAGACCATCATTAAATCAAGTTCGTCCGCGGCTTCCTCAGCTGCCGTCGGCGGGTTGAGGTAGAAGTCAGACAACAGGGCGAACAACTCCCGGTCAGCAGCGTCTTTAGGCACAACCCCTTCAGGTCCTGCCAGGATTTGATCGGCAATATTGAGGTAATACTGAGCAACCATCTCTAAAGAGGGATCGGTTTCCGCCATTTCGAAGATGGTCTTACCCTTAACCCGAGAAACCCGAATATCTTCAATCAGGGGCAAAATCTCTAGCACAGACATCGGTACGTGCTCGATATATTTGTCAATTAGATCCCGCTTAGAAGTGCGGTTACCAATCAACCCCGCCAGGCGCAAGGGATGAGTCCGAGCTTTCTCCCGCACGGATGCGGCGATCCGGTTAGCCGCGAATAGGGCGTCAAAGCCGTTATCGGTGACAATCATGCAGTAGTCGGAGTAGTTGAGGGGGGCGGCGAATCCGCCACAAACCACATCTCCCAATACGTCGAATAAGATGACATCGTATTCGTCAAAGGCATTGAGTTCTTTGAGGAGTTTAACGGTCTCCCCCACAACATAGCCGCCACACCCGGCGCCCGCTGGCGGTCCTCCCGCTTCTACGCAATCTACACCGCCATATCCCTTGTAAATGACATCTTCAGGCCAGATGTCCTCATAGTGATAGTCCTTCTCTTGAAGGGTGTCAATAATGGTAGGAATGAGAAAGCCGGTCAGGGTAAATGTGCTGTCATGTTTAGGATCACAGCCAATTTGTAGGACTTTCTTACCCCGTCTCGCCAAGGCAACAGAAATGTTGCAGCTTGTGGTTGACTTTCCTATACCGCCTTTGCCATAGACAGAGAGTTTCACGCTAGTCGCCTCCTAATAATCGTGTCCCAGTGATTTGCGATCGCGAGATTTAAATTCGGTTTCTAACCACCTGAATCTAAATGGGTAGTCTGCTTACTGATTAGCATTATTGTCAAAGCGCCGCGTTAGGGAAAGGGGTCGAATAAATGGATTCAAGACCATAGCCGCAAAATATAACGCTAAATCTCTTATGAGATCTCATAAGACCTCTGATTCTCTCTTAATCTATTTTTCCCAGCTTATTAAATTTTTATGTTTTACCCAATATAAAAATAAGAACAAAAGAAAAAAATTGGATTTGAATGATTTTTTAACCATTTTCAAGGTTTTTGGCGGGGCAACCAGTTTATTTAATAGGCGATTCCAAGACGATTTCAAGCATTACGCGCCTCGAAATAGGATGAGAAAAAATCTGGTAAGCCCGATTGCGGACTTACCCGAAAATCCTAAAAGACTTCCCAGAAGCTCATTTCTAGCGTGAGTGAAAATGCACTGCGAGACCGTTAGAGAAGATTTCTAATCGTCTGGCTTGACTGTCGGACCCGGCGGAAATCACTCAATCTGACAATCCACCAGCATTTTAAGAAAACGGGGCATTAAGCGAGAAATCGCTAGTTTGTTAAAAATGATAAATTTATGGATTCTAGGCCTGGAATGAATTCATATAGAGTCCTATCTATTCCAGCTTCTGTAAAATTTATGTCGTGTCCGTTCAAGCCTTCAACCCCAACCCCTCTCCCAAGCTTGAGAGAGGGGAGAAGACCAGAATTCCGCTTCTCCTACTTATCCTCGGAATCCTGTAATTGAATTCCCACCTGCAACTCCCCAAAGACGGTCGGTTCGGGGGCATTGAACCTGCCAAACTGCGACGCCCGAGCTCGTTTAAATCTGAGTACCTCTTGCTGGATCTGTTGACTGATCTCTAACGCTGTTTGGTTAGGACTGGGTAAAGCCTCTAGCAACTGGACCTTAAAGGCGACCTGTTTGAACAATAGTTGGCGATCCTCAGGCTCCAGATCAATATCGAGATCTAGCGTGTTGGCATAGGAGAAAACCTTTTTGAGGGCAGTTTCAATTAGAAATTCAGTGACATCAGCATTAACTGACTGAATATATGCATCCAAGACCTCCAACATCATCCCCTCTAACCTGGCGTGCCGACTGTAGCGAGCAAGCTTTTCCGCAATTGCTACAAATTTAGGATCGACCCAATCTTCCAAACTCTGCTTCAGCTTGAACTGGGTCCCCACTCTATGAATCAGATCGAGGGCTTCCGCTTTGCTCATGGGGCGATCTTCAATCAGGGGAATGATTGACTTAGTCGTCTCAAGCCATTGATGGTCTAAAAAGTCTGGCGTAAATCTCTGGGCATAGGCAGTGAGAACGCCAAGGATGGTGCGTTCCTTCTCCATCCGCCAGTTCTGAACTTTTTGGGCAAGCAACTTATACTGAACATCCAGTAACCGGCTGGCGGCCATCTTGGGGTCGAATTGTGAAGCGACCGTCTGGACTAGCTCCTCAACCTCCCCTTTAGCAAGCTTTAACTTGTCAATGGCGGCAATGCTTGCGCCGATAATCGCCTCCAACTGCTCGGCAGACTCAGGTTGACCAAACTTCTGAACATAGGCGTCTACGATACCTTGCACTTGCTGAACATATTTTGAGTCAACCATGCCTGACGGCCTCCACCTGACTGTCTCCATACATCGAATGGCTAGCGTAGCATCCAGCTCTTAATGAATCTCAGAATGCGCATCGTTATTTGATATGATGACTTCTTTTATACATCACTAATAAAGGCTGATAATCAATTCACAGGATGGCTGGAAGGACATCGGCGCGTATAGGGCTTCACAAAGTAAAGCTCTTTGCCCGTCTAATGATTGACGATGGCCTGACCTTATCTGTCTGTCTTAGAGGTCTCGTCGAAGACGCCCTGAAAATATTCCC
>JAAUYH010063735.1_pt1 | contig 12926 bp, 12 predicted proteins | sample 7278061 | NCBI WGS metagenome assembly JAAUYH01 (sample SAMN14350203, study PRJNA611818) | marine sediment metagenome | isolation source: surface marine sediment (0.6m) | place: French Polynesia: Moorea | collected 2018-08
GGCGCATAGTTGACAAAGGACTTGTCCGCATGTACGCGATGCCAGAGCGTGTATCTGGCATTTCAGCCGTCCGTCAACCCATGTACGCGCGAGTGTTGACAGGTAAACATTTAGCTAAGAGCTGATTCATAAAGTAAATCTTAAGAAGTCTGAAAGCCATGTTATGATTGCCTTTTGCTTGTCAAGCAGTTCAGTTGTTCTATTTTGACGCAAGCCTTATCCTACAAGGATTACAGCGAGTTTACGAATCAGCTCTAATTCATATAATTCCCTATCTCCCTAATTCCCTATACCTCGTCAAACCTATCAGAAATTTTTTGGTAGATTGAACTGCAAAGTTATATAGTAAATCTTGATGAAAGCTTATCTTTTTAATCTGTATGATTTAGATACTATCTTAAGTAGGCTTGATATATATACAATTTTTTTAAAAAACCTCAAAAGCTCTTAGTTTTTTATGGAATCTTCTCAAACTCTTAGCATAGATAAATATTGGCAGATTATAAAAAGGCGTTGGGTTCCAGGCACAACCGTGTTGTTAACAGTTTTTACTCTGGGACTTGTTGCCACTCTAACGAAAAAACCAATTTATGAAGCCCAATCTCAATTGAGATTTAAAAAAACTAATGTCAGTGCTAACTTAAATGAGTTAAGTAAGGAGATCGGTACTCTTTCTTCCACAGCTGAAGAAAGTAATCCGCTCAATACCGAAGCGGAAATTATTCGCTCTGTTCCCCTGATTAAAAAAACTATTGCCGATTTAAACCTTAAAGACGAAGAAGGTCAGACTATAAGCACCAACAGTTTTCGTAATAAACTTCAAGTTGCAGAAATAACAGCAACCGATATAGTTAGAGTTGCCTATCAAGATCATGACCCAGAGCTAGCGGCTCAAGTAGTGAACACCCTAGTTGCTAATTACTTAGATAGGAACATTATGGTCAACCGAGCTGAAGCGGTTGCTGCCCGTGAATTTTTAGAAAAGCAACTACCAAAAACCGAACAAAGTTTACGTAAAATAGAAGCAGCGATTCGTAAAATCAAAGAAGATAATCAAATTATCTCCACTAAAGAAGAAGCTAGTGCTATAATTGAGAACTTAAAACGTATACAGCAAGAAATTGCCAACGCTCAAGGCTCGATCGCCAGTTCAACTTCTCGATCTGAGTATATTAAGAATAAACTGGGTTTTTCTGACGAACAAGCTTTGTTGGCTACTGCCATCAGTCAATCACCCAAAGTCCAAGGGACTATTACCAAGCTTCAGTCAATAGAATCAGAGCTAGCACAAGAACGAACTCGTTTTACTGAAGATAATCCTAAAATAATTTCTCTCCAAGCTAAAAGAGATTCTCTGCAAAAATTACTGCGTCAGCAAGCTGAGTCCGTAGGCGGTAGTAAAATCAAAGCACTTTACCAAAATCCCAAATTTGGGGATATTCAGCAACAATTGGCTGCCGAGTTAATTCAACTAGAAGCCACTAAAAATGGTTTAGCCAAACAAGTTGATTATTTGATTCAAGCAGAAAAAACTCAACGAGAAAGAGCGCGTCAATTACCTCAATTAGAACAAAAATTAAGGCAGCTAGAACGGGAGTTGAATGCCTCTCAATCTACCTATGAATCGTTATTACAACAACGGCAGACAATTCAAATAGCAGAAAATCAAAATATTGGTAATGTGCGGGTAGTTTCCTATGCGGAAGTTCCCCAAGCTGCCATATCTTCTCGTTCTGTTGCCTTTTTAGCTTCTGGCTCTTTAGCACTGTTGGCAGCGGCGGGAATTATTTATCTCTTAGAAATTACTGATAAATCAATTAAAACCATTGAGGAAGCCAAGCAGCTGCTGGGCTATACTTGGCTGGGAGCAATCCCCGATACGGAGCGGCTTAAACTCATGAGCTTGCTAGAAGTCAATGGTGACTCAACTGTGCCTAAATTAGTAGTCAAGGATTATCCCTCTCTGCCCGTCAGTGAATCCTATCGGATGCTGCAATCAAATTTAAAATTCCTTAGTTCCGACAAACAGGTCAAAAGCATTGTGGTTACTAGTTCGGTTGCTGGAGAAGGAAAATCTGCCATAACTGCTAACTTAGCTACGGCGATGGCTCAAGTAGGTCATAAAGTCCTGTTAGTTGATGCCGATTTACATCGTCCTCTGCAACATCGTATTTGGGAGGTGTATAACGGTGCAGGTTTAAGTAATGTCATTGCCGAACAACTCGATCCGAGAATGGCAATTGAGGAAGTAATGCCCAATCTCAATCTGCTTCCTGCTGGTGTACTGCCTCCTTCTCCTGCTACTTTGCTTGACTCTCAACGTATGAGCATGCTAATTAGCTATTGGTCGGAACGTTACGATTTCGTAATTATTGATACTCCAGCCATTGATTTTGCTCCCGATGCCCCTATTATCGGTAGAATGGCTGATGGTATTTTGCTAGCCGTAAAACTAGGAAAAGTAGAGCGAGTTAAGGCTAACTTTACCAAAGAAATTTTAGAGCAATCGGGACAAAATGTTTTGGGAATAGTCTTAAATGGGGTTAATACACAAACTGAATCTCGTTCTTACTATTATCATGCCCTCGAAGGCAAACAAGGTTCTGCCGATTCTCCCCGCTCGACTAAACTACTGGAAGCTTCTGATGGCAAAGAAGAATTATGGGAAACAATTTCTCGGTTGGCAACCGAATCTGAGAAAAATAAATTTGATTTTAATCTCGATCGGCGACAACTTTATACGATTCCTCTGGATGAGTTATTGTCGATGGTAACTTATTTGCAGCAAGACCTTAGCGATCTCAATCATCTGGTGGCGGAGCAAGAAGAAGAACTGTTTGTACAACGTCAAAAAGTGAAGCGATTACAAAGAGCAGTCAATTTAGCTTCTGATAGCGATCGCTCTCCATTAGAGGCAGAACTAATTCAAGAACAAGAAAGAAGGAGGATGTTGGAGCAAACCTTAATCGGTCAACGACGTAATTTGGAAAAAAGAAGACAGATTCTCACTAAATATCAAGAAGTATTAACAGTTAGACAAGAAAGTTTTACTGTTTAAGAGCTAAAGGTATTTGTAATTTTAATCTTACGGCTATCCATGGCGGCGATAAATAAATCTGTGGGTAAAGCTTGCTCAACTGGATAAATACCAGGTCGTTTCAGTTTACCTGCCAGTAGTAGTTGGGCGATCGCTCCTGTACCTGCACCTGCGGCGATCGCTGTATTGTCATGTACCATGGTGGCACAATAGGTAGCTGGTTTGCCTGCTTTTGACCCTGTAATTTCGGCTCGCATCGCTACGCCAATGCCACTAAACTTATCTGTTACTTTTGTCATCCAGTAACTAACACGGGAGAAAAATTCAATTCCTGGGGGACTTTCTACCCAAGAGGCGGGAAAAACATGGGCGGTAATCCAAGTCAAATGATTGTAAAAGTCGGGGATTGAACCGAATTTAGTAATGACAGTGCGGGCATTAAAAGAATCAGCAAAAGTATAGGTTTCTGGAACATCAAACCAATATACTCCCGTTTTGCCATAGGGTGGGGGAAATTCAATAACTTCTCGTTCTGTATAGGGAGTAACCTGTTGCCATTGACCATCGATCCAAGCGGCAAACTTAGCTCTTAAACCCAAAAATGTAGTCCGCATGACAGTTAAACCAGCACCACCAGAACTAGCAACTACATAACTTAAATGGATTTTCTCTACTCGCTCGAACTGTTCTACTCCCTGTTTGACCATACTATTAGAAATACCAGGAAATATGCCCGTATTTAAAATTGCTGTCACCCCTGCGGCGATCGCCTTATCTTGGTCTTTAACTACTCGCTCGTAAAAAGAACGATGATCGCTCACATCTAGATAGTCAACTCCAGCAGCAATGCAAGCTTGTAACACTCTGCCATAACGATGATGAAACGGTCCTGCACAGTGAACTACCAAGTCTACCCCAGCGATCGCCTTTTGTAGTTGTTCTCTTTGAGCTAAATCTAAAGGCAAAAATTTTAGGGGAGGATTAACTATTTGCTCGGTATTTCTGGAAGTGACAATAACTTCAGCATCAGTATGATTGGCAATATCTAAAGCCACCTGCTGTCCAATTCTGCCACAGCCACCAATAACTAATACTTGCTTAGCCATCTTGACCTCCTTTCAGCATTCCTACAGACATAATATATTACGTCTCTACAACTCCCTCTACTTAACTATCTCCTGCTCAGAAGGGGTTTGGTTAAAACTAGCTAGATACTTATCGATCGCTACATCTGTCTTGCCAATAAACTTAATTTTACCTTGTTCCATCCAAATAGTTTTCTGACAATATTCCTTAATTAATTCCATAGAATGAGAAACTAACAAGATTGTAATATGATCTTGCCAAAATTCTGCCATTCTTTGGCTACATTTATGTTTAAATTTAACATCACCTACGGATAAAACTTCATCGAGAATCAGAATATCGGGTTGAACATCGGTGGCGATCGCAAATCCTAAACGAGAAGACATTCCTGATGAGAGCCCTTTAACAGGAACTAAAGCATAATCTTCTAATTCAGCAAATTGCAAAATCAACTTAGTTCTCCGTTTCATTTCCGCACGAGAAAAACCCAACATTACTCCATAAAGCAAAATATTATCTACTACTGATAAATCTGGATCGAAACCCGCACCCAATTCAATTAAAGGAGCAATTTTACCTTTGACGCGGATTGTTCCCGTGGTAGGAGTTAAAATGCCTGCAATCAATTTTAAAATTGTCGATTTTCCCGAACCATTAGCACCAATCAGCCCCACTTTTTCCCCTGCGGCGATCGCCAGATCGATATCATCTAGGACTAGCTTTTTAGTCGGGGGACGATATTTACCTTGAATAGCTGAGAAGATAGTCTTTTTTAAATCATAGGAAAATTCTTCTTGAGTTCTACGCCACAGAGAAACCCGATCTAATCTAATAACTTCTTGCATAATTTTTTTTACAGTAAATCCATAAATTTAGACTGCCAAATTGTAAAGGTAACTACGCCCACAGTTAGAACAATTAAGCTACTAATAGCGGCATGAATCATTAAAGATGTTTGGGGTAAATCTCCTGATAAAGCAATTTGTCTGATACTTTCAATGATTGGTAAAAGAGGATTCAGAAGCAAAAACTTTTTAACTTCTGTAGGTACTATTGCTGAGGGATAAAAAATCGGTGAACTAATTAGTAAAACATAATTAAATAGCTCATAAAAATGGTTTAAATCTCGAAAAAATACATAGAGCGCGCTCATCAATAAACCGACACCAGTACAGACAGCAACCAAAGACAATAAGGGAAATAACAAAGCAACTAAATTAATAATGTTTGGCGATAAAATTAAAGTTGCCACTACTAATAAAGGAAATGCTCCCATCAATAACTGAAAGACATTTGACCCGATATTAGATAGGGGAAAAATGAATAAAGGTAGACGAATTTTGTTTACCATCGCTCCATTATCAACCACGCTAACTAAAGCTGTAAAAGTAGAAGCAGTAAAAAAATTAATGACGATTAAGCCAGTAAAAGCAGCTAAAACATAATTAACTATTGAATTATCATAATACTTAGCAAAAGTTGCCCCAAAAACTGCCGTATACAATCCCGTCATAATTAAAGGATTGAGTAACGACCAATAAATACCCAACACTGAACCTCGGTATCTTATTTTTAAATTGCGTTGAATTAAAGCCAACAGAAGTTCCCAATACCAGTAAATTTTTAGCTTATTGTGATGGTAAGTAGCAGAAGGGGGCATATTATCTAGATGTGTAATGTGTGATTAATATATATAAAACTATGGCTAGGGCGCATTATAGCTGAAGCTGGGTTTGATGACGACTAGTATGAACTACTTATACCGTTTCTATTTAAAGTTACTACAGATGCTTGACGGGGAGACGGGGAGACGAGGTGACGGGGAGACGAGGTGACGGGGTGACGAGGTGACGGGGTGACGAGGAGAAGCTCTAGCAGAGAAATCCCCAAGTCCCCAAGTCCTTCAGTCCCCTATGTGTAGCAGTAATTTAGGGAATTGGTATAAGAACAATCAGGGAAATTCGCGATCGCATGGGTTTTGTAAAGCAGACACATAAAGCGATCGCCTGAAACAAGAATACAACTAGACGATTTTGGAAGTTTCCCAGGATTTGGATTTAGTCAGTAAATATTGCGACTCAAGTGCTGTTTGGTATTTTAGGGGGTATCTTAGGCAGCTTTTTAATCCTGCGTCGTCTTTCTTTGTTTGGCGATACAGTGGGACATTCGGTAATGTTATGAGTAGTCTTAGCTGCTTTATTATAACTTCCTTCCACCTCAACGTTAATCGGTTTTACCTTCGCTTTATAACTATTTATTATGACTAATTAATATGATATTCTCAAAAAGTCAGGATATCACTAACTAATAAATAAGGTGTGGCTTTTCTCCCACACCGAATTCACAGGAGAACTTAGATTATGGCTAGTATCAAAATTGCTCTCAAAGCTGACGATGGCAAGTATGCAGCCCGGTGCAACAACTGTATCCCCAACGGTGCCTATCCCGATAGTGTCTTTGTCCATGTCACGGATCTGGCAGGTTCACCCTGGGCACACTGGGAAATCGAACATCTGGACAATGGAAAGTATGCCCTGAAAGCTGACAGTGGAAAGTATATGGCTCGGTGCAACAACTGTATCCCTAACGGTGCCTATCCCGATAGTGTCTTTGTCCATGCCACGAACCCGAATGGAGAGGCTTGGGCACAGTGGGAAATCGAACGCTTAGACAATGGAAAGTACACTCTGAAGGCTGACAGTGGAAAGTATGCAGCCCGGTGCAACAACTGCGTCCCGAACGGTGCCTATCCAGATAACGTCATGGTACATTCCACGAACCCAAATGGGGAAGCCTGGGCACAGTGGGAGATCATCTTCCTACCATGATGAAGGCAATGGAGATATTTCCTCCAAGAAAGTGAAGGAAGTTTGATTAAGCGTTGAACACCTCTTCAAGACCAAGCAGATTTAGAAGAGGTGTTAATGAAATGATATGGGACTTGGAAAGTAGAATCAAGACGCGATTATGCTTTACGTAGCCGAATAATTGACACAATTAGAGGATATGCTTTGTTGGTGGAAATATCAAAGTTATCGTTATTTTCCAGTGATGCGATCGCTTCTTGCTCCAGTCGCTTAAATTAGAGATTATTCAACCAACATTAAGCGCGCCATGTTGCCTCAACCATTGCTTTTGTTCCTCAGTCAAACCTTGAGCAGCGGAAAAGACTGCACCATTCACCTTACAGTTAGCAAAAATGATATTCTGCCAGCGAGTATTTTCCAAGTTGGCATCTTGTAAATTAGCATTAGTCAAATTTATATTAGTCAGTTTGGCTCCTTCTAAATTAGCCGATAAAAGAGTGCTATCGGTAAAATTAATTTGATTTAGTTGAGCATGAGAAAAGTCTGTTTCCAGCAATTCTGCTTGGATAAAATCAACTGTATCTAATTGAGCTTGAATAAATTTAGAGTTAACTAAACTAGCATCAGTAAAGTTAGCACGATTAATTTTAGTTTGGCTGAGATTAGCATTTTGTAAATTGGCTTTGTGCCACCGAGAATCATCAATTTTTGAACCTTGGAAACTGGCATTAGTTAACATTGCCCGTTCTAGGTTAATTTTGTTGAATCTGGTTTGTTGTAGTAAAGCTTTGCTAAAATTAGCACCACTGCAATAAATTTTTTCTCCTGAAGCTTGCCTTAGATCTGCTAGAGATAAATTAATATTGGTAGCTTGGATACCATCTAGCTCAGAAGCAAATAATTTAATTTTGTAGCCATTAGCATTGTTGAGAACACTACTTTTTAAAGTAGCACTATTTAGCTCTGTCCTTTCAAGATTGGCATGGGATAAATTGGCATAACTTAGATTAGCAAACATTAAATTAGTGCCTTTAAAATTAGCATGAATACAAGAAGCTTTAGCTAAATTAGCCCCACGCATGTAGCATTCAAGAAAACTGGCATTATCGATATTAGCAGATTCTAAATTTAATCGACTTAATTCTTCTTGTTTAAAAGTGTATCCTGCTTTTAGTTTTTGCAAGACTGCTTCACGAGTAAATAATGTCATTGCAATATATTTTTTGATGAATCAAAACACACTATTATATTAATTATTGATAATAATAAGCCAAAAATATATGAAAGCTTAACATAACAAAAAAGATGCTGACTAAAATAATATGGGTGCTTAACCAAAACATTCGTAGTCCTCGCACCATATTGCCTTTAGATATACCTGGTATCTTTTTACCATCAAAATTAGTACTAGATAGCCAGGGAAAAAAGCGTTTTTGAGATGATTCGACAATTCCTGTTTCTGCTACTACTCCCACTAAAGCAGATAGACTAACACCAAAAAATATCCACAGAAAAATAGCATTAAAGTTGATTCCTGTAACACCAATGGTGTGAATTAAAACTATAGCCAATAAACCAACACCGAGAAAAATATGCAAGCTCCGCCATAGTTTTATTGAACCAGGAATTACTAATTTAACCTTCCAACCTCGCCCTCGTTTACGAGCAGTTAGAACCATCTCGAAAATGACAAATGCCAGAGCGATATAACCCGTTATCTGTTTATAAAGATTATCTTGCAGAAATAGAAGAACGCTAAAAGCTTTCTCTCTTAAAATGGGAATATAAATTGAACTGACTGCAAAAGGAGCTAAAATTGCGGCGGATAAGAAGATCAGGATAATTAAGGTGGAAAACTTGGGTTTCATCGCTTGGTTAAAGCTATCTAGTGTTAGTTTTTAGAAAAAGAGTGTCCGCGACTTTAGTAGTTAATTGTTTAAGTCAATAGCTTCAAATTTAACCAGATAGGATATGTAATAGGAAGAGGCTTTAAATCCTAATCCTTCCTATTACAGGCTAATAGCTATTAGCTTGTTTTAACCTTCATCAATGGGTAAATTGATAATAATCCCCCCCATCACATCATCCAACTTGAATTTTTTATCGGGATAGCGTTCGAGGTGAACGGGGTGAGTGTTGTGACAGGTAACGCAAGCATCAGCTACAGCTTTATCGGGGTAAAGAGCCGAAAAGTATTTCTGACCGCCAATTTCTTGATATTCTTTGTAGGGTTCGCCAGTTTTATTAACCTCTTCCATGGCTTTCTTTTCAAACTCTGATTTGGGTGCATGGCTGTCGTTAATATTCCAGGTAGAAATTAGATTATAAGTAAAACCAATACCTTTTTCATCGGCAGTTTCCGCTGCCACTTCCGAACCTAAACGGAACATTTGAGCGGGTAAAGGTACACCGTTTGTTTGTTCCCAGCCTTCAGTGGCTTCTGCGGGAACTACACCATCGGCTTTTTCTTTACCTTCTAGTTTTTTCAAGCGGTTGACCACATGCTTAGTATAGGCTGTTCTGTCGGCTAATAATACGGTATGAACATAATCTACTGCTACTTCAGGAGAAATTCCTGCTGCTGCTTGAGTTGAACCACCACCACTACAGGCGATCGCCGTAAAGCAAATGGTTACAGCTAGGGCAATTAAGCCCATGGTTTTAGTTTTGATTCTACGGATTAGGTTGTCCATTGTTATGATGATCTTGGTTAATTAATGGTTGAGTAAAGGAATATGGATTAATTCCTGGACTCTGTTTAGGGAGTCCCTTTGCTTGACCTTTTCTTTTCGAGATCCCGCACCAGTTTAAAGGTGAGTAGTTCTTGATTTGGCGGACGAGCAAAGTTAGCTTCGACTAATTCATCGTCAAAGATACTGTTGTAAGCGTGTTCTACACCATGACAGTTCATACAAACCTCCTTGACCATGCGATCGCGTGGCTTGAGTGTATAAGTATTATTGTGATTAACTAAAATAGTTTCCCCAGATACTTCTCTAGGCAAGTGACAAGTAGCACAAGTTACTGAGTCAGCGTTAGGACGGGGTAATGTGCCTATCTGGCGAAAAATTTGGGCATGGGGCGAATTTTTATAGTTTAAAGAGTGGTTGTCACTGTGGCAAGTAAGACAGGAATCTACCGACGCTTGGTAAGTATCAACTGTATGGACATTGTGACAGGTATTACAGTTCATTTGCTGCTCTAGGGACGAATCTTTCATCGGTAAATGAGCCATCATCGGAGTCAGGGGGGATAAACCTTCTAGGGTGCGAATACCATGTTTCCCCAACAGAAAAGTATCGACGCTGTTTTCATGACAACTGCGACAACTTTCTTCTGTTGGCTGGGCAATAAAGGCTTTAGTCTCTTCATTTTGATGACAACTAGAACAATTGACCTCGGATAAAGCATGAACACTACCTTGCCACTGCCGTTCGATTTCCTGTAACTGACTCTGGGTAATGTTATCTGCAACTGCCACACCAGGAAGAAAATTAAAAAAGAACAATAGTAGGCACAAAAAGATGGCAATTAATCTAATCTTCTGCCTTCTGCCCTCTGCCTTCTGACTTCTTTTCATCCTTTCCCTCCCAAAAATTCTTTGCCCAAATCTGGCTTGGGAGCAGTATCTAATTTAGTTTCCACCAGGCGAGCGGGCAATGCTGGTTTAGGTAACATCCAAGGTTGGTCGAGGTTTTGTCGTAAAAAGCCTGTGGAAATAGAGCGGTGATCGTGAAAATTATGACAGCCAGCAGTCCAACAGCCATCGGCTGCAAAACCTGTATGACTGGCTAATTCCCCTTCAATTACTCCTTGATGACAAGCCATACATAAGTCTGGCTTGAGATGTACCCCACGACCAAACATATGTACGTGTTCTGCATGACAGGCGGTGCAAGTTAACACATCAAGGTTATCTCGCAACTCTGCCCAGCGAGGATCGCGGAACTTTTTCGCTCCATGAACATCTTTTGCCATTTCTGCTTCATGACAGCGATTACAAGTTTCATTGGAGACTGGTTTAAAACCCTCGTGACAAGAGCTACAGGAAGCCTCAAACAAGATATGACCATTAGAAGTTTCTCCTGGTAGAAACATACTGCGATTATCCAGGACAAAAGCTAAACCCAGCCATACCAAGAGAACGATCGTAGTCCCGATAATGGCGAACTTTGAACCTAAAAAGGCGAACGAGGGAAAACCCCGCCCCAAATTTTTTGCCATTATCCCCCTCTATAAGAGCAAAGCCAAAATAGTAGCAGCGATACCCATAATTCCGCCGCCAACTAAAGCCAGTATTCCTGCTTTACCAGTTTCAGGCTTTATTGCCATCTCGCCAGCATAAGAAGAATTTATACTTTCAGTTGCTGTATAAGATAGGGGTTGAGCCGCTGGAGGAGCAATTTCCGTATTACTAGATGGTTGTTGTAAAGCGATGTCTGCTTGAGAATAGTCCGCACCATCGAGCATAATCTCGCTAATAGCTCCGTAGGCATCTACCCAAGCTTGCTTAACATCAGGTGTCCACTTATCGCCTAAATATTGCTCAAAGGTAGTTAACAAAGCACTACCTACTAAAGGATAGTGTTCGGGCAATGCCCCATACTTAACGTGACGCGCTCCCAAACCTCTAAGAGCTTTATCGAGTACATCAGGCATGCGTAAGTTTTCAACTACCAAAACTAAAGAATTTAACAGCTTTTTCTTTTGCTCTGCCATATTGGTGTTAGCAAACAAAGGCTTGGCTTCGGGATTAGCGGTAAATAAATTCTCATAAAAGCTATTCACAAACTCCTCAGCATTGGGTTTAATGGCATTAAAACTTTCCTCTAATAGCTCTACCTGTAAGCCTTCTTCTTTCTCTTCTGAAGCTGCGGGAGTTGGTAAAGCGATATCTGCCTGAGAATAGTCCGCACCATCGAGCATAATCTCGCTAATTGCCCCGTAGGCATCTACCCAAGCTTGCTTGAGATCAGGTGTCCACTTATCGCCTAAATATTGCTCAAAGGTAGTTAACAAAGCACTACCTACTAAAGGATAGTGTTCGGGCAATGCCCCATACTTAACGTGACGCGCTCCTAAACCCCTTAAAGAGCTATTCAAAACATCAGGCATCCGTAGATTTTGCACTACCAAGACTAAAGAATTTAATAGCTTTTTCTTTTGCTCTGCCATATTAGTCGTGGCAAACAAAGGCTTGGCTTCGGGATTAGCGGTAAATAAATTCTCATAAAAGCTATTCACAAACTCATCAGCATTGGGTGTGATTTCTGCGAAACTTTGCTCTAATAGTTCTACCTGTAGTGACATTATTGACAATTCTCCCCTCTTGTTGATTTATCTATTAAGATTAGAGCTACTGAAATTAAATTTATAATTCAAACAAGAGCTATAACCCAAAAATATTTGATTAAATTAACAATTGAGCTTAAATTTTAGCTCTGAAAATTCAGACATTTAAAGCACTGATTATCTTGTTAATTGATATCCATAGATAGATATATAAGCTAGTAGATACCATCATTTTGTAATCAAATATACGATTAACTCATTAATATATGATTATTGAATCAATTTAATGCTTTTTTTGCATTTAGAGGATCGTTAAGCCTTTAAATTAGCGATCGCCTGAAACAAAATCGCTTTAAATCAAAGCTTTTGACAATTAGATTATAAGCTAATGAACAAAGTGATTTAAGCTAAAAACTAGGTTTTTTGAGTTTTGGTAACAATATATACTGTTTTGTTTTAGGTTTTGATGATTACAATTGGTTTTGTTTTTAATGCCTGAAAATAAAAAACAACAAGATAAAAATGTCTATCTTTCTTGGTATACATTATTATTGGTATACATTATCAATTTAAAAATTTTAGTTATAAGGCATTTAAAAAAAGTTATTTGCTCACTTTGCTATTTCAATCCTGTGGATAGATTTTCGACACTCAAAACTAATAACTATCCCAACTATCTGGCAATTATTAATCACTAACTACTA
>JAAUYH010160302.1_pt1 | contig 12926 bp, 8 predicted proteins | sample 7278061 | NCBI WGS metagenome assembly JAAUYH01 (sample SAMN14350203, study PRJNA611818) | marine sediment metagenome | isolation source: surface marine sediment (0.6m) | place: French Polynesia: Moorea | collected 2018-08
GGCTAGTTTTATAGTCATATTTATATGACTTTGACTATTAGACTGGGACTTATAGTCCCAGGTGGGTGTGATGGAAACCCCATCATATTTTATGGGACAAACCACTAGTGTTCTGTCCCATTAGTTTTGATAGCTAGTTTTATAGTCATATTTATATGACTTTGACTATTAGACTGGGACTTATAGTCCCAGGTGTGTGTGATGGAAACCCCATCATATTTTATGGGACAAACCACTAGTACGTCGCGGTGGAAATAAAGCAACCATTTATAAAAGCTCAAAGCTAGAAAGCACAGTACTTTTGACCACATAGGGCTTTGCGCTTCGGTGCAGGGTAGACACAGAAACACCAAGAATCAAAGGAGGTTTAATTAGGATGTCTCAATTACTTTCAGTTATTCAATTAGGAAATCCTATACTACGTCAAAAAGCTAAGGAGGTTGAGAATATCCAAGATGAGAAGATTCAACAACTCGTTGACGATTTAATTTTAACAGTAGCCGATGCCAATGGTGTGGGTATTGCATCACCACAAGTTGGTGAATCATACCGTATATTTATTGTGGCATCTCGACCTAATCCCCGGTATCCTAACGCTCCAGAAATGGAACCAACTGCGATGATTAATCCCAGGATAATTGCCCATAAGAGTGAGATTGTCAAAGGGTGGGAAGGATGTTTAAGTATTCCCGGTATTAGGGGGTTAGTCCCTCGGTATCAGACAATTAAAGTTGAATATTTTGACAGAAACGGTCAGTTGCAAACACGACAATTTACAGATTTTATTTCTCGTATATTTCAACACGAAATCGATCATTTAAATGGTGTAGTATTTGTTGATCGCCTTGAAAGTACTTTAGATATTGTTACTGAGCAAGAGTATCAAAATAGAATTCTCAGCAACAATTAATAGTAAATAATTTTAAAGAATGATACACAAATCACAATTTTGATGTTATGTTAATTAAATGTTAACCTTTTGGCTTGTTTGGGCTATCGGGTAAATGACAAAAACCATCAGTAGTCGCCAAAAATTAAGTCCGCAGAAAAAGCGTGTAAACTCCCACTTAATTTTTGCTCAAAATCACAGCGATGAAGCACCCATCAATGAAAGTGCAGTTAATCAGCGGGCAGAGAAACCATTGATAGATAAATTGCAAGTAGTTCATGCCACAAAAGGGCGCATTAGAATTTGCGCTACTGATGGTAATAATAAGGAATTAATATCTGAAATAGCTAAGAATATTTGCGAATATTTACGGCAGCAAGCTGGGGTAAACCAAGTAACTGTGAATCGGCAAACTGGCAGTTTGACTGTTAGATTTGACGAGGATAAATTGACATTGCCACAGATGCTGGCAAGACTGGAAGAATTTGGCATTGCACAGCACCAAGATTCCCTGGATGGAGTTGGGAATAGCGACCCTTTTGCCCCTTGGAAATCCTGGAATTTTTGGAGGGAACAAGGAGTGAGTTTGATTCCCTTATTTACAGGTTTAGGAGTAACAAGTGCCCTGAAAATTAGCGGTTGGACATCAATTGCAGTCTATATGATTACTGCTGATGCTACTCGGTGGATGATTAGTTATATACAGCCTTTAGTCTCAGATTTACAAGCTAATCAAACTAATCAAAATTCTGTGTCTGTTACTAACCCTAATAAAAATCCCCAAAAAACAAAGACAAAAAATCAATCTTCCTCGGTACTAGCAAAAGTGAATAAGACTTTAACTCAGGATATTTCTACCAATGCTGTAAATGCATCTGCAAAAATAGCCTACAGCATCGCTCATCAAATTCCAGGAAGGATTAGATTTCATATACCTTTATTAGGGCAAGACAAGGCTTATGGACGGCGATTAGAGAAGTTACTAAAGAACGATCCCCAAGTTACAAATGTGCGTCTCAATCCTGATGCAGCATCCTTAGCTATTTCCTATAAGTCGGCTAAATCCGCTGAATTGTCAATATCCCATTGGGTGGAGTTAATGCAATCAGCTGGTGAGAAAATATCACCCACCCATCCCATCAAAACCACAGAATCAGTGCTGACAGAACCAATTAAACAGCCCAGTACAATCCCAGAAAAAACAACTTTAGAACTATCCAGCGTCTGGGCTGATTTGAAAATACCAGCACTTTCCACAGCCTTAACCTTTATGGCGAATTTCCCCTTAGAAAAACTTTAACCATAGAGGATTAAAATACTTTTTCTCTACCCCCATTCTATCCCCTATTCCCTATTCCCTATTCCTTCCTATTCCCTATTCCCTATCCTCAAGCTAAATTCAAGTAAATGGTAGTTTTTTACATCTCAACAGTATATCTGGAGAGACTCTCCAGGCTATTACTCTGAAAGTAATTTTTTCATCCTGGTTTAAGGCTTGAACATCCAGCCAGTGCCTTCTAGCTGTACTTAGGTGTAGCTTTAATTTGCACATATATCTGACGACAGCTAACCAGTAATATCAAGTCTGACTAATTAGTTGCCATAACAAATACTGGTGTTGGTAAATAGTCAATAGTTTAGTTAACTCATTAACCATCATTACCAACCCCCACAGATATGATAACTATACCAGACTAATCTACTGGCTTAGCCTATTTGTCATCCCTGTTCAATAACTACTTTTTTATGAGAGAAACGCAATGGTACAAACTCAGATGGTGGATCTACCATCCTCTAGGGGTCAAATTTTACCTCTGACTGTCGCCGATGGCAATGGGAAAACCCCTAGCCTAGTTAAGTGTAATGGACATTCTCGTAAACAGGTTCCCAAGGTATCCTACGAAATTGTTCATGCAATCCCAGGAAGATTGCGATTTCGTATACCTCGCTTGCTTTACGATAGTGACTATGTAACTCGTTTGCAGGCTTTGTTAACAGCGGATACTCTAGTTATTAAAGTACGTATCAAACCCGCTGCTGCATCTATTGCTATTACTTACGAGTACAGTAAAACTACTGAAAAAAAGATTAGAAACCATCTGGTTCAGATAATCCAAGCAGCCAGTGAATTAACCCTTCTGGCGAACTCTACAACTCTAGCACAAAAAGAAACAGAGAAATCTTGGTGTGGATGGCAAGTATCTGCCACTGCTACCACTTTAGCAATTTTAGGGGGACCATTAGGATGGTCAATTCCCCCCATGTTGGTAGCCACAACCATTGCCCTAGCTACATTACCAGTAGCACAAAGGGCTTGGATAAGTATTCGCCATGAGAAAAAATTAAATATCGACTTTTTAGACTTTATGGCGATCGCCATTACCACCGTTCAGGGACACTTTCTCACCCCATCCCTAATGTTGAGTTTAATCGAAATTGGTGAGAATATCCGCGATCGCACAGCCCGTTCCTCAGCAGCACAAACCTTGGATCTCCTGGGTTCTTTAGGACAATTTGCCTGGGTAGAAAGGGATGAACAGAAGCAGCAAATTCCCATCCAAGAGGTTCAGCCAGGGGATACGGTGATAGTTTACCCCGGGGAACAGGTACCCGTAGACGGTACAATTATAGAGGGTGAAGCACTCCTAGACGAGCAGAAACTCACAGGGGAGTCTATGCCCTTATTAAAGAAACAGGGACAAAGTGTTTATGCTTCCACTTTGGTAAGGGAAGGGCGGATTTATATTTCCACAGAAAGAGTAGGAAATGATACCTGTGTCGGGCAGAGTATCCAGTTAATGCAACAAGCCCCCGTCCACGATACCCGCATGGAAAACCATGCAGCCAATATTGCCCAAAAAGCGGTTATGCCAACTTTGCTACTGGGGGGGGCAGTATTTGCCGCAACTCGCAATCCAGCAAGGGCAGCTAGTATTCTTACCCTGGACTTTGCCACAGGTATTCGCGTATCGGTACCGACAACAGTATTAGCAGCACTTACCTATGCTGCCCGTCGAGGGGTTCTGATTCGTAGCGGCAGGGCGTTAGAATTATTAGCAGAGGTAGATACTGCTGTCTTTGATAAAACAGGCACCCTGACCAAAGGGGAAGCAGCCGTTGTGGGTATAGAAAGCTTTAACCCAGAGGTATCCAGTATGCGGGTGTTGCAACTAGCAGCCACCGCTGAACAACGACTCACACACCCAGTAGCAGAAGCGATAATTCGTTATGCCCAAGAACACCAAGTAGAAATGTTGCCCCGCAGTCAGTGGGATTACCAACTGGGACTAGGAGTACAAGCAGAAATTGACACAGAGACTGTTTGTGTAGGTAGCGAACGCTTTCTACGTCATAAAGGTGTAGATATGTCTCCCCTAGATGGACAAGAAAAATCTGCCTCTGTAATTTACGTTGCTAGTAATGGTATATTACAAGGTAAGATAGAGTATAGTGACCTAATCCGTGCCGAAAGCCGAGAAGTTGTCAACACCCTGATGACGCTAGAGGGCGTAGAGGTGCATATGCTCACCGGAGATAACCAACGTACAGCCAGTGCAGTTGCTGCTAAACTAGGCATTGCCCCCAATTATACCCACGCCGAAGCTTTTCCCGAGCAAAAAGCATCTGTAGTCCGGGAACTGCACGAACAAGGCAAAACAGTTGCATTTGTGGGCGATGGCATCAACGACTCACCAGCATTAGCCTATGCTGATGTTTCCGTTTCCTTCGCCAACGGTTCCGATATTGCCCGAGAAACAGCAGATGTAGTATTAATGCAGAACGACTTGCATGGCTTATTAGAGGCTATTGATATCGCTCGTGAAGCAAAACAACTAATTAAGCAAAATACGGGCATTATCGCCTATCCTAACGTCGCTGCTTTAGCGATCGCAGTTGTCTTTGGACTTAACCCCCTAGCTGCAACCGTAGTTAACAACGGTACAACCGTAGTTGCGGGAGTCAACGGTTTGCGTCCAATTCTTCAGAAGGGAGGGAGAAAGAGTTTGTAGGGGCGCAATGCTTGCGCCCAACAGCCGCCCAATTTGTAGGGGCGCAATGCTTGCGCCCAACAGCCACCCAATTTGTAGGGGCGCAATGCTTGCGCCCAACAGCCGCCCAATTTGTAGGGGCGCAATGCTTGCGCCCAACAGGCGTGGAGTTCTTATTTTTACCCTACTTCAGGGCAGGGAAACCCCGCCCCTATGGAGGGTGAAACCCTGGGCGGGGAAACCCCGCCCCTACGGGGGGTGAAACCCTGGGCGGGGAAATCCCGCCCCTACGGGAGGGGTGAAACCCTGGGCGGGGAAACCCCGCCCCTACCTTGCCTTTCGGGTACCCTGCGGGAACGACTACGTTGAATAGCGAACGCCACGGAGGTGGACTCACCATCTCCCAAAACTCTACCCTCTGCCAGATGAGATTAATCTCTCGAAGGCATTACAATTAAAGGTTTTAATGGAATTCTTTTGTTTACATGAGGTAAATAATTATGGCACCCAAGATTACTGATTTGATCGAAGATGCAGGCACCCCTGGAATTATAGCTGGTATTGGTGCAGCAATTTTAATTCCTGTTGTGGCTGGAGTTGGTAAACCAGTTGCTAAGTCACTGATTAAAGGTGGAATTGTTCTGTTTGAAAAGAGCAAGGGAGCCTTTGCAGAGATGGGCGAAACTTGGGAAGATATGGTAGCTGAAGCTAGAGCAGAACTTGCTGAAGCCAAGCACTTACCAGAAATTGCAGGAAGTGATACTGCTCCTGATAATGGTGCATAGATAACTCTCCTTTGGGTAGCACCAAGATTAAATAATTGGGGAATGGGAATTAGAAATAGATGTTTCCTCCCCATCTCCCCATCTTTTTCATACAGGAGGGCTTTTTAGTGTTGCAAAATGGTTACAGTAGTCTGGCTGAGGTGCCAAAAGTATCTGAAAAAGGAGTCTTAGAGAAAGCATCTAAGCAGATATTTACACAGGTTGTCAGTAATACTCCTAGAAGACTGCGATTGCGAATTGCTCAACTCCATCGACAACCGAGACAGATGCAACGACTTGTCACTAGTCTAGAAGCACATCCCAACGTTCATCAGGTAAAGAGTAATATCCATCATGGTAGTATTTTAATCCATCACGATGGTAAGGATGGTAGTTTAGAAAATGTATTCTCCAAACTCTGGGATTTAGGGGTAATTTTTGAGGATATTACAGAGGGAAAATCGGAAGCTGCGGCAGAAATTTCTAATGCTGTTGTAGATTTGAATAAACGGGTACAACGAGCCACGAATAATGTTGTAGATTTGCGTTTTTTGTTTCCGTTGACACTGGGAATATTATCAATTCGGCAGTTAATTATTAAAGGATTGCAATTTGAAATTATTCCCTGGTATGTGTTGGCTTGGTATGCTTTTGATAGCTTTTTGAAATTACATGCTCTTAACGGAAAGCCATCAACCAGTGAATAAATTAGTGATAATGTAGTTGGTGTTAATTATCCTAGGGAATAGGCATTGCCTTGTCCCTAGCAATTATATCTTGCATTGTTTTTTTAACTTAGTTTTGCACTGGTTTATTGGTATTTCAATGATAAATTCTGCTCCCTTTTCGGGGGTGGATTGACAAGATAAATTTCCGCCATGTTGATCCACAATAATTTGGTAACTAATAGACAAACCTAACCCAGTACCTTTACCGACATCTTTCGTAGTAAAAAAGGGGTCAAATAGCTTTGCTTGTACATCTTGGGGAATTCCCAGACCATTATCTGCAATGTGAATTGCTACTCGATTGTTATTAAGTAATTTAGTAGTAATGTGAATGCAGGGATTTGAAACAGTTTCTAAAGCATCAATACCGTTCGCCAAGATATTCATAAATACTTGATTGAGTTGACCGGGGTAACATTCAATTAGGGAAAGTTCGCTGTAATTTTTGACAACTTGAATTTCTGGATGGTTGGGTTTAGCTTTGAGGCGATTTTGTAAAATCATTAAAGTACTTTCGATGCCTTCATGGATATCAATCTGCTTTAATTCTGCTTCATCCAAACGGGAAAAATTACGTAAAGATAAGACAATTTCTCTAATTCTTCGCGTCCCTTCTTTCATTGAATCTAGGAGTTTTATAAAGTCTTCCGTGAGAAAATCAAGGTCAATAGCTTCAATTTCTGCCTCAATTTCTGCTGGTGGATTAGGATAGTTTTGTTGATAAAGTTTGAGTAATCCTATTAAATCTTGGGCATAGTCGCTAGCAGGAGTAAGATTAGCGTGGATAAAGTTAACAGGATTGTTAATTTCATGTGCGACACCTGCTACAGTTTGACCCAAAGAAGACATTTTTTCACTTTGGATAAGTTGTGCTTGGGTGCGCTGTAATTTGTGTAAAGCTTTTTCCAGTTCAGTAGTTTTTTCATGTAAATTAATTTCAGCTTGTTTACGACTAATACCAAGAGATATATCATTAGAAACAAAAGCCAATTCATTCAAAATAGATGCGGGTAATTCATGATGGGCAAACATAGCAATTACCCCCATTAATTGGTCATTAACAATTAATGGATAGCCTGCAAAAGCTACCAAATCCTCTCTTTTTGCCCATTCTTTGTCGCCAACACGGGGGTCAGTTTGCACAGAATTGGTAAGATGAGGTTGACGTTCTTCAGCGATTAAGCCAATCTTAAATTTACCTACTGGAACGCGACTGTGGGGTCCATCAATGTGAGTGTACATCCCCGCACTAGCTTGTAATTCCAAAACATTTTCTTGGGAGTTAAGAGTCCAAATGCGAGCAAAAGCAGCATCAAGATACTGAACTATAATTTCAGTACACTGTTGCAGCATTTCTTGTAAATTATGGTTAATAACCAGTATTGAGTTAATGTCAGCCCGAAAAGCAGATAATTGTGCTTGTCCCTTTAAAGCTACTTCTGCTAATTTGCGTTCAGTAATATTAAAAGTTGTACCGACTAAACGATAGATATAACCTCTATTGTCTTTGAGGGGATTAATAGTAGTCAACCACCAACTCTCAGTACCATCAAAATTTAAAGACTCTTCGTAACTAATAGCTTTACCAGCCTGTAAACAACTTTGATATTTTTGACGGAATTCAGCACCTTGAATTTTGCCAAATATTTCTTCTGGGGATTTATTAACAACATCTTGATTACTTATACCAGTTGCTTTTTCAGTCGGTGAATTCCAACCAGCAAAGCGCAAATCACCATTTTTCAAAACATTAACCACAAAGATTGAATGTTCAGCACCATGATAAACGCTGCGTAAAAATAGTTCTTGTTGGCGTAATTGTTCTTCATTGCGTTTGCGTTCGCGGTTATCACGAGTAATGGTGGCAAAATATAAAGGTTCTCCCGTTTGAGGATTATTAATTAAAAACATATTGTAATCAACGGGTATCACTTCTTGAGTTTTGAAGTGTTGGAAGCGACATTCTCCTTGCCACACACCATATTCCAGAATAGTAGGAATAATATATTGCTGTAATTCTTCCCTATCTCCTGGAAATAAGTAATTAATAATAGGAGTGGCTTTAGCATCTTCTAAATTGTCAACTCCTACTAATTTCCTACCAGCTTCATTAACAAATAATAGTTCTCCTTCTAGGGTAGCAAAACCAATGAAATCAGTACTATTTTCGATTAAAGAAACAAAAATTTGTTTTTCTTCTTCTGCCCGTTTGCGTTCTGTAATATCAATTAAACAGCTATACCAAATGATTTCGCCACTGCTTTGAAGTTCGGGACGTGCGATTGCTTTGACCCATTTTTGTTCACCCGATGGCATAATTGTTCGCCATTCGTATTCCCAATTTTCTAAAGTTTGAGCTGAGTAAGCAGTTGCTTCCTTCATTTCAAATACATCATCGGGATGAATAGTACTTAATATTAAAGTCGCATCTTGTTGTATTTGTTCGGGTTCTAATCCCAATATTTCTCGACATCCAGAAGAAATATAAGGATAAGAAACTTTACCATCACGATCTAAGCGAAATTCGTAAAGCATCCCCGGTACGTTATCTGTTAATCTTTGCAATCGCGCTTCAGTTTCACTCAATGCTATTGTGCGTTCCTCAACAATAACCTCTAATTCTTCATTGAGTTTTTTAAGTTGCTTGCGTTCTATAAATAAACCCAGTTGTTCCCCTAAAGTCACCATCATTTGTATTAAATGCGGATCTCTTGGTTGCTGTTCCCGACTGAAGATATTAATTACACCAATTGTCTGGTTATCATTAATGATCGGAAAGCTAAAAGCACTATTTAATCCAATTTTGGCAGCTTCTGCCCTGCGGGGAAATGATGTATAAGAAAGAACATTTTCTATCAAAATAGGCTTATTTGCCAACCAAGTCTGACCAGCAATACCACTACCATGAGAAAGAGTTAACTGCCTAGATTTAGTAATAAACTCGGATAAATCCAGGTTTTCTTGGTGCCAGTTAACACCATAACGTAGTAAGTCAGCTTGAAAGTCTACAATCCATAATTCACCAAAATCCCAACCTAAACCAGAACAAATTGCCTCTACTAATTTGCAACTTCCTTCTTCTAAATTCTCGGACTCTGCTAATACTTGAGCTAAAGCATTCTGGACACTGAGGTGTTGTTGTAATTGTTTGCGTTGGGTAATTACCTCAGTAAACATGATGATACCACCTATAGTACCTGTGGCATCGTACCAAGGATGTATCTCCCATTTTAGCCATTCAATCTTACCATCCTGGCGGATAAAAAAATCTTCCTCACACTTTTCAATATTTCCCTGCAAACAGCGTTGGTGAATTTCTTGCCAACGTTGGGGAATCTCTGGAAATATTTCATAATGAGAACGACCGATAATATCTTGATCACCTAAACCGTAATCTTTCTGCCAGCGCTGACTTGCCATAATGTAGCGCATATTGTAGTCAAATATGGCAATAGCGCTAGGGGTATAGTCCAGAAATAGATGCATCAAAGACTGAAATTTCTCTAAATAAACAACTTCCTGACGCAGTTTTACCAATTCTTGTTGGAGAGATTGATAAGCAGTTTTATCTACGGTGATCAGATTTTCAGTCATTGTACCAATGTCAGTCAGTGGGAATTTTAAGCTTTCAGGATCTATAGTGCCCAAATATCCTAACTTCCTTGACAAGTTGAAAAATTGTTAACTAACTGCGGATCGCAGATTATAAAGATTACACAGATTGCACTGATGGATGTAATTTGGAAATTCGCGATCGTACCGCTTGGTAGACATGTTGCACCTGGGTCAGAAAGCTGGACAGCGGGTTGCTTTCTCTATGCTTGTTGAAAATGGTCCAAGATATGACTTGGGGGTTTTTGGAAGGGAAGAAAGATGAAAACCTCACTCATTAGATATCTGAGGGGTTCTATATGCTGACCCTCGTCTACCGCGTCTGGTGCCCTAAATTCTGTAAAATAATTCAAGGATATTTTTGTCACATACCAATACTTCAGATTAGATTTTGAACTAGTCTAGTAAGGTTGAAAATTTAACTATGAATCTAATTACTCCCTTCTCGTTCTAAGATTACCTATAAAAATTTCTCCCCCTCTTCCCCCTCTTCCCCCTCACTCATTAGATACCAAAGAGGTCTAATGGGTGAGGTAAAAAAAGAAATTTATATAGCGGTTTTCGGTTGAGTAGAATACAAATCTTACCTCACCCCGTCCTGCGGACACCCCTCTCCTTAGTAAGGAGAGGGGAAGGGGTGAGGTTTCGAGTGTATTGCACCCAAGTGAAAACCGCTATAATAGCCAAATTCAGCAACGCTATGGTTTTTGAGCTCGGAAAGTAGCTGTCACTGTATAGTCAGAAGTGCGGTAACCTGTGAAACCCACATGTTCACATTCTACAAATCCAACTGATTCCATAAGTTCTAACACTTTGGAAACAGGTATAGCTCCTGCTACACAATCGCACCAACTCCCTTTTTCTGTCTCCGACTCAGAATTTCCTTCGCGAACTACATCCAGCAAATAAAACCTACCACCTGGTTTCAAGCAATTATATGCTTGTACAAAAGCACATTTCTTACGAGGTGATAAGTTAAATGTCCCATTTGAAATGACTACATCGGCTACACTTGTGGGAATGTCTTTGTGGTCAGCCATATCAAATGGTGCTTTAATGACTTCAATGTTATTAAAGTTACATAATTGGGCATTTTCACGGGCTTTCTTCACCATTGCGGTTGTCATATCTACACCAATGACTTTCCCCACCTCACCTACCAAACTGGCAGCAACACAAAGGTCAGCACCCGCACCGCATCCTAAATCAATAACGGTTTCACCTTTGTTAATCGGACCAAGGGAGAAAGAATTACCGCACATACACGAAGACTCCCAAACTTGGTCAGGAAGCTGCGATACGTCATATCCCATTTTTGCCGCATTTTCTTTACCATAAGGTAGAGGATGAGTCGTGCCGAATCCCCCTTGAGGATTTTCAGCTAGTTGGGTGTACTGCTTGAGAATTTCCTTAAAGGAACGGGTTACACCAACTGTCAACTTGATTTGACCCCAAAGTTCATCACTTTCAAGAAATTCATTGTAGTCAATCACACCATTGTTGTCACGGTCTGCTTTTTGAATGAGTTTAGTTAGTTCATTTTCTCCAAGATTAACCTTCAACGAGTCCAACAATTGACGGAGTTCATCGACTGAGATATGACCATTGCCATCTAAATCGATCAGCGAAAAGATTTCCCGGAGATCATCTTGAGAGGTGAGATGTACCTTGTTGTTCACCCATTCCACAAATTCAGGCAATTCGATAGTTCCACTTAAGTCAGCATCGGTTTTGATGAAGATGGCTTCTAGTTCTTCATCTGTTGGACTTATTCCCAGAGAAGCCATAGCACTCCCTAACTCTTGTTTAGTTAGAGAACCATTACTATCAGCGTCAAAGAAATTAAATACCTCTTTGAATTCATCAAGTTGATCCTGTGTCAATTGACCTGAAGGATTAATTGATTGCATAATTAATTTTTCTCCTTTTTAATTCCTAACTCCTAACTCCTAATTTATATCCAACCCCGTAAACGATATATCACCATACCGAGGTATTCTTTGACAGCGTTAGTCAAGTTGTATAAATTCTTGGTGTCGGGTAACAAATTGAGAATAGCAGCTTTGGGGGTACTAGCGAGTTCTTGCATTTCACCCTCACTAATCAGAAAATCCGTTGGTGCAGGAACCGCATCAATTCCTTGACGTTGGAAAATTTGCAGTGATCGCGGCATATGCATTGCAGATGTTACAAGTAGCACGCGTTTAATGTTGTTTTCCTGGAGTATTTCACGTACATTTACGGCATTTTGATAGGTGTTGAGTGAATTTGGCTCTTCAATAATTGCAGTTTGGGGTATACCAAGAGAAGTAAGAATTGCAGCCATATCTGTAGATTCTGCAGCACCCCCACCACGCCAATCAATACGTCCTCCACTGAGAATAATTTTTGGCGCTTTTTGCTGAAGATAGAGTTGAGCTGCATAAATGACGCGATCGCCTGATTCGCTTAAATCGACACCAGGACGGGGGGGTAAAGCCGATTTGGTAGCACCCCCCAAAACTACAATTGCTTCTGCTGTAGGCAAGTCTGCGGTGGGGATATGTTGCCATTCTAGTGATCGCACCAGAAAGCGGGAAACCCAAGCGTTACTGCTGCCAAGCAAGAGAATTAGGGCGAAAATGATGCATAATGCTGCTATGCGTGGTCTCTTCCACAACATTACCAGTGCCACAATTAGAGTTACACAGGATAATCCCAGGGGATAGAAAAATAATGGTAGTAACTTGGAGAGATATAAAAACATGGGAATAACAAATGACCACTTAAAAAGGGGTGTTGCTGAATTACCTCACCCCCTTCCCCTCTCCTTACCAAGGAGAGGGGTGTCCGCAGGACGGGGTGAGGTTTTGATTTCCCCTCTCCTTACCAAGGAGAGGGGTGTCCGTAGGACGGGGTGAGGTTTTGATTTCCCCTCTCCTTACCAAGGAGAGGGGTGTCCGTA
>JAAUYH010200239.1_pt1 | contig 12926 bp, 7 predicted proteins | sample 7278061 | NCBI WGS metagenome assembly JAAUYH01 (sample SAMN14350203, study PRJNA611818) | marine sediment metagenome | isolation source: surface marine sediment (0.6m) | place: French Polynesia: Moorea | collected 2018-08
CAATGAAGAACGCGGGAACCGAGAATAGGTTCACCATGATACGAGGACAGGATGATGGGAATTGTTTCTCAGAAATGCAAATTCGAGATCATTATAAAGGCAAGGTTCTCCCTGTGTTCATTGTGCTCACTCACCGAATGGACCGAGCTGCAGCGATATTTCGTGCGCCACAGGCCGTCTTAAATATCAGAGTCAGGCCAGTCCTGTTGAAGGAAACGCGCTGGCCAGGAAGAATGCCGCACGACGTATGACACCAGAGGGCTCAAAGGTTGTGTGTGTGCACACAAGGCCCTAAAATTGATAACTTCTCCGAGAATATCTGCTACATAGTCGAGTTTCAGTAGGTATCAATCGTAGTTGTTCAACTTAATACCTAGAGTATTTATTAGTGGTGATGATGAATTTGAACTCTTTATTCTTCGGCAAGCAAGCTGAAATATCTTACCCCCGAAAGAGATACCCTGCAATTTTACGCGGGCGATGGCTCATATCATTGATACCTTTGAATTGAAATGGTGATGAGTTCTCTAAAAAATTTAAGTGTAGATTGGAACCGAAACAAAATTTGAGACTGGCAGAAATTGTCCAGACCAAGGGAAACGAAGACCGTTTCGAAAATTGAACGCAAAACTATAGATGAAGAATGTATTTATGTAACATTAAATGTCGCAAAGGCCAGAATGCCACTTATACTTAGTTCCAATTTCCTTCGCCAAATTTTCTTGTCGATTGAATTATATTTTGGTCTTGGCTCGTTGCTGGGGATTGAATCACAGAAAAATACATGCGGAACAAGTCGGGTAGCTCGTAATCATCATCTTAGACGTTCTTGCAGGAAATACCAGCCCCGCATTTTAATACGAACTCAACGAAGAATTAACTCTTGATTTTTCATAAATATTGCCCAGCGACAGCAAATGCACTCGCTTACATTGCCTGACTTAACTTTTACCAAAAGAATTATAAAGCATTGAGTGGTGTGACAATTGAAATTTAAAAGGGCTCCGTACCTTGATTTTCAGTTCATACAACTAGTTACATGGATGCAGTTCTAACATGTACCACCGTTCTATATACTGCGGATTATAGTTCGGGCATGAATAACAACTTGTATTTGGTAAGAGAAGTGGGAATAGGGTGGAATCAAGGGAATACGGGGGGATTTGGATATTGAGCATATAACAATTTTCCTGATATATTCTGAACGGGAGGTACATACTAGAGCGGCAGATTTCGAATCTAATATCATTTAAGGAGTCAATATTTCTATATTCATAAATATGAAGGACACTGCTTGATTTCACTCGTCTAATTTCTACACATCATAATTTCATGGTCTTGATGTGAAATTAAGGCTTACCCAGGCATCAAAATATAGTTCGGCTGACTTCCAATGTTTTTTTATTACGAAATCTCATTCATTGCACACTTTCCAGATTTTTTATCGCTAATATTAAAGAAACACACATTATCTATCTGATAATCTGCCATTCCTGTTAGTTTGTACTCTTCATAAGTCAGATTGTTCTTGATATGCGATTCACGGATATGCCGTTGGAAGGGCTACATTATTTCTTAATAACCTGAAATATTCCATGATCGTTGAATACTGCCGGTGATACTTTAGTCCTCGTCAAGTGTAAAATTAAGCTCAGTCATTGTCGTAATCTGTACAAGTTAGAGCGCATCTGTTTTAAGAAGAATATCTCGCCACGCAATCCATCAAACGTAAAGTACGCAACGTTTACAATTAATGGGTTCGAGAAAGACTAAGTCGTATTCCAGTAACTAAACCTTGTCAGCTAGCTGCACGATAATTTCCAAGTAGACCGTGCAAGGAATGTAAATGCTTCTCTGATTATTATGAACCATCTAGTGGTGTCTAAAAGATTTTGATGGCGATCTCTAAGTAAATTCTAATCCATCCGGCTCCCATTATCTTGTAAGAATCTGGAACAAGCCATCGAGTGGAGCGGAAATTTTTGGACTGACTAGAAGAATGAGACCAAACGGAATCAGTTCATTGCATTTTTTATTTAGGCTCGAATCTTGTTCGAGTTGGTTTTTTGCTGCGTTAATCACTTTCGATTTTATGGAACAATATCTTGGGCCAAACAGATTTTAAGAACACTATTCAAATTTCTCCGAAGCGAAGAACTTTCAATTATTCCTAGTGCTGAAATTGCATTAAAATATTGTGGCACATATTCATTTCGGGTACTAGAAGCATTGCTTCATTCCGAAATTTTTCTGGGACCAAAGAGACAAGGCATAATTTCTTCATGTTTTCAGAGAGTTGTATGACATCTCATCAATAGAACGCAAAATTTTTCCATTAACTGCCGTTACTTCATTTTTATACAACAGATCATTGTTTTAAAGCTGATGAAATAAACGAATAAAAATTTGTTCTTTCACAGTACCATTGGATACATTTTCATGGCTCAGTACTTTCCTTCATATTAAACCTAGTTAGTGGAAAAAGTACGCACCAAAATCTGTACTCTAGCACGCTTCTTAAAGCCTCTTCTTGGCAGTTCTATTGCATTCAGTAGAATCTGGGAGAGAGAGACCAATTTTACTTGCTTTCCTTCGACCAGTCGTGGCAAAAAGTTCCGTATTTATTTCCAGCATTTCATACTTGCAGAAAGCCTTCGTTAGAAGCCACACTCCGTGCTCGTTCTTGTTGGTGAGGACTGTCCACTAGCGAGGACTACTGAATTTCAGAAACGGAGAAGGCTATGATGTACAATTAAGTTCAATTAATTTCGTGATTTCTTTTACTTACGACTAAGCTCGAAAAAGAAGTGATAGCGAACCTTTTCGAGAAAGAGGAAAAAACGAAGATTGTCAGAACGAGAATGGAAAGGCTTCAAGAGATCTAAAATACTCCGTTGTTTCTGAACCATACAATGCTCCACTCCATGCTACTCGGCAAAAATCGGACAATTTGCGTTTGTTTGTGTGTTTGTGGTTGAACGAGTACCTTTTTTACAGATTATAAATCTACTCTTAAACGAAAAAGTATATTACCGTGAAGCTAACTTACAGTCTTGATAGTGTTCTGTTTCATGATATGCAATCCCGATTTTGTGCAATTTTGCAATATGCGTGCCAATGATGATTCGCGAAGATTGCCAAATATCTTCCAATGTATTAGAATACTACGTCATGTTCCGCTTCCGGCTCTAGAATTCTATTGATATAACAGGTTGAAAATGCCGTTACATAGTTCTCCAGCAAAGTAATATGCTTACTCAAATGTTCAATCAATCGCAAAGGAGATTCCACAATTCAAATCCATTTTCATTGAATAAATAATTGGATACGTGTTGAGGCAATATTTCTAGTGTTCAGCGCGTAGTTTTACAATAATAATTGTGCATAGCAAAGTGATACTAAGCTCCCATTCCAAATTATCCTCGTCATTGAACAATGGACATCCAACACTATGAGATCTCAATGGAATTAATTCATTGTTGGTATTAGGGAATAGAATTTTTACATCGGTGAATTTCTTATTGAATATCTTTCTCATGTTAGTAAGCGAAAGAGAGATGATGAAGTGTTGTAAATTTTGGATCCAGAACTAATACGCAAGGTTTTTGGTGATTTTCTAGAGTTCGAATAGGTGAAGCTTGAATGCAATTTCTAGTTTATTTCAATGCTGACAAGTTCATGTACATCATAGCGATGTAGTAGTGTCGTTTGGAATAATTGATCAGAATTTTAGTCTTGCGCAGTATTGCAGAATTTTTACTGTATAGATACGTTTACTTTAGAACACGAGCCAATTGAACTTCTCGAATTTCTGCTTCAACTCATTTTTCCTGTAACGATATGTTATACAGAATTATTAAAAAAATAGTTTTCGATTTGCTCAATAACTTTACGCTAACCTACTGTTCCGATGTGTTACTGTGTTACTATTACCTAAGATCAATTGCAACAAATTAATATCTGTTTTACGTGTCATGAGCTAACGGTAAATGGAAAGTTAAAAGATAGTTCACCACAGAAGAAATAAAACGATTTACTGTTCATCTAACTATGGTTTTAAAGGTTATTAACACGTTGGTGAGCACACCGTTCTTAACCGGTACCAAAATTTCTTCCTTTTACGTAAGATCCGGAGGTACAAGTCTTTCATAAAGTCTAACTGTAAATCGAAATCGTACTTATTCGCTGTATCTTTGCTGCTGGAACACAAAATTCCAACAACGCATTCGCTTTGCATCACTTCCGGAAATTTAGTATGTTGGTACTGTACTGTACTGTACAGTAGTAAGTAAAACCGAACTGATGCACATAAACTTTTGGCTTCAGTCTAGATCATTCAAACTACATTTACAGTCTGCGACATCTTTGAGGGAAACTGTTGAAGCACATATTTGAAAATTCTAACGTCATGTTGCACCAAAATTTTCCTTCATGGTGTCGTGGACTGTTAATTGTGGAAGTGTATAAAAGAGCTGAAATCCAGAGATCTGTTCAAACAGTGTATTCTTTCGGCAACTCCAGTTAATTCTAGTTCCGCACATTTACGCTATCCTGATTGAAACGTTGCTTGTGCTCTTTATCTGTGATCAGCTCGCGTTTGCTGGGATGTGTTCAATAACATTCCTACATATTGGTCCTTTGATGCGCAATATCAAATTGCAATTTCTTTCTCACTGTAACGACTATATGCATTGCAATATAGAATAGTGATGCTATACCTAATTCAATTTTCGCTAAGCGACTTTGGGTTCATCAGATTTGGATTTCTTTTCTTGCGATAACCTTTCTTACTTCACTTATGGGTGTCCAAAGCCTCGAGTTTCAAAATAACGTGTTAATCTTCTTTAAATCGACCAAGTTTTATAACCCGTTGAGTTAGATATGGTAACCAAATTTTCAATATATATTCCATTACGAATTAAGCCTTCAATACACAATCGCAATAAAATATTGCAATTTATTGGTATTGCAATGTGTTGGAACACATCCCTGAGACCGAGCAATGTTACTATAGAAATCCGAAAAGGTTTTGAGCATCATTCTGTGATTCCACGATTATCCTTGAGTTACAGCGTGAGTGACTATTGCTAGTCACAGACACCAATGGGTTTGATACATCACCATGCCCATTTTCGATGTCAGAAGCATTGTATGCGCCCATTCGCATTAGCTGCCTTTCAAATTGCATTGAACAATAAAGCACCATCCGAATATTGCGGTCGATGATCTCTTTCTGAACGCAGACTTCGTCATTTAGCGCAGAGGACTATGGCAACTAGGACGTTGACTCGAACAATCCTTCTTCTTGCAGTGACCTGCGTTGTTCGTGGTCATTCTACACTCGCGTATCCACAGCCATTTCACCCATCGGTATGGCACTCACTCTATCTCCTCACGAATCTCACTAACGCATATACAGGAATGTCGGCGCGGAGGACCCGGCGGTAACAAAAAGAACTGCGGTGGGCCATGTATGCCAGATCGTTTGAATCCTTACCCTCACAAGGTTAATTACTTCCCACCTTCCTTTCCCGCAGCTGTTTGGAGTCGTGGACAGTATGTAACAATCAAGTATACACGAAACAATCACGCACCGGGTGGATTCATGCGTCTAACACTAGTGCCAGTTTCGAAGATGATGGACAAGGAAGCACATGCGCGGAATGCATTTCATTTTTCTTGTTGGGGCGCGCATCCTAAGCGTGCCACCAATGTTGAGAAAGCACACGATCGATGGGGTTTCTCTCTAGTTGGTAGTGATGGACGCCACGGAGTTGGTGCAGGCTACTATACGGAGCGTGTTCAGGTACCTCCGGTTGTTCCCGATGGTGAATACATTCTTGGTTGGACTTGGTACGGTGGTACAGGCGGAAAGGTTTTCGGGAATAAGCCTCAAAGACCAAAGGACCACTCTTACTTCGGTGATTACTGGTCTTGTAGTTTCGTTCGTGTTCACGGAGGGGTAGAAGTAGCACATAAGTACACCCCTGTATTTCATAATGGGATGTCCCAATTCTCGAAGAAAGGATGCATGGCGTTCACCGATCGACCGGGCGTTTGTGCCGTAGAACCGTGCGAGAACATCAAGGGAAGGTATCAGAAGCCTGCGGAGTTCAAGAAAGGTGTGCCGAAAGCGATCACACCGGATAATTTTGAAAGTGAGGAATGGACAAAGAGTTCGAAGGGTATGCAGACCGGTTTCGGAAGGTGGGACTGGGGCCAGAAAATTCGAATGCCAACACCCTCCCCGAAACCCAGGAGGAAGCGGATGCAAAAATCATTCCGGTGGAACGGAAGGAGGTATTTTGTTGGAGTAAGCGCATGCCTGTGCCTCCACGACGACGAGATGTGTGTGGTGGATTCCTCTGATTCGGGTTGCAAGGACGGAGTGGCGAAAAACAAGCAAACCGATTTGTGCTACGAGAATTGTTGCACATACTGTGAAAAGAACCTTAGAAGTTCTGTGTGTTTTGCATTAGGCATTGAAGGTGGTTGTGAATAAAGCATAGGCTTTCATCTCTGGATAAAGTACCCGAAAGATTTGTAAATCGCATGTATCTTCATCAAACATGAACTATCCTTCGAGGAGAGTTTAATACTTGACTGATCTTACTGTCGAGAAAACTGTAATTTCAAAATGAGTACTGTTTTCGCAAGATCCAGTTATATTTGTTGAGCGACATCTGCAACATATTACTGTATGGAACTTCAGCACGTACCTACCAGAAGGAGGGGAATTCTGAAGGACGAAAACCTGAGCAAAAACAGCGAGCACACTAAAGAAGTATGAGAAACGAACTTTCATACACCATTAGGCCGAATTCAAAGTCAAAGCAAAGCTCATTTCTATGGCTACAGTATTCTGAATTGTGAATCAATGAGACGAATCGAATCATTAGAAGTTGAGAATGTAAACTGGAATTGTCGCATTTACACGTCTTGTCAATCACGAATTGATGCACATAATAGGAAGCAGATGCAGAAGCAATGCTGTGTGCAGAACTGTATTGTGCAGTACTGTAGTTGCTCATCGTCCAAAAAAAGAATGAGAAGTCGAATTGAATCTATACAAAACCACCAGAGTACAGCACGGTCGATGTCGTCGCTTCAAAGTCGAGCACGTCAAAAATTGCGATTAAGTCACAGGTTCAGGAGTCCTCGATAGCGCTCCACATAATTTCGATCGAACCAAAGCATGATGATTTAAGCAATATTTGTGGGCAGAGTAGTCTTAGAGAAGTCAAGGAAGTCTGCCTTCGGTCGCCTCGTAATGCGAACAAGTAACACGTGTGAGTCGACCGAAATCTATTGGAAGAACCTTCGTTGTTGCCGACGGCATCGAATTCTGATGTCACCAATAGCTTTCAAATTCGGAGTCTAGAATCGAAGCACGGACCCAGATGTACGGATTCCATCGCGCCTCGCTGAGCAGTACAATATTTCCGAGAAGGTAGAGTACACTGGTGATCATGAAATTACGGTTCCGTGTGTGAGCACCTCCTCTGCAACGGGGTTCACAGCGCAGGTTTTCCTGAAGCGCGAATATTGTGACGTGGTCGCGAAAATACGCAGTGACAATAATTCTGCATACACTGCATGAGCGGAGTCGAAAAACCAATGCCATTGCACCACGTCTAATACGTAGCGTGCCAATCGGTTAGTTTCTGGTGTTATGGGGTGCGCGCTAACCGCACTGAACCAGCTCGTCTGAATGCTGACAACAAGAAAGACAGGACAGCGTAAGGAATCTAAACATATCTTTCATGATGACGATTTTTCTACAAACAATAAGACTCGCTCTATCGTTATGGATGTTGGAAAAGCAAGCGCCAACTACTGGACTAGTGTGATACAGCTTCTTGTGAAACTGACTTCTTTTGGTACACTACACGACTCGAATAGGTGCGAAGTACAGTGCGACAGTAAATCGGCTCGGTATCCTCGCCGTAGTGGTAAATCCGTCGTGCGCAATTGATAATTATTCGATTTATCGTCGCTCATCATCCATCCACAAAGATTTTAATGCCACTCAGTGCGGACCACAATACTGAATTCACAATATGCGCTACTCACTTAAGAGACTTCCACCTCGACCACATCGGTCCGCAGTTCCACACCAAACCCCGCAAAAAGTATCGTCAGATCAGGTGTTAACACCCAACTAAGGTGTTTGGTCCACGCCGAACTCGAGACCAGGCGTATCCACGTGATGTATGCCACTTACAGCTGGGTGAATGACCAAGTGCATCCACACGACACGTTCGTGCCCCAGAAACGATGCTGCATTCACTTTTTGCCAGTTCAGAATGTCGCTGCGTACCCCGCTATCATCGACCCACGCACGACATGCATAAGTCACCCAACCCATCTGTGCCTCCGCTCACCAGTGCGCACCAGCCACCATGATGCCGCTTCGCGTGCTCGTCCTGATCGCGACGATTCCCCTCGTGTTCGGCCATGGGAGCTTGTACGCGCCACGCCCCCGTGGCATCGTTTGCCCCTTCCATTGGAGTCCTCGCTTCTGGTTGAAGCCCCTGCGACCGTGGCCTTATTGCAGAGGCGCCCCGAAACGCTGGGATTGGAAGTTCCATTTCCCCGCTGGTGACAAGTCCACTGGTGACGGGGGTGAGGCCCTGCGCTCCCAAATAAGAGCCGCTGGCCCAACTGGATGGACGCCGTACGAGCCAACTCGACGCGGATTTGTTTTCCGTTCTGGTGCTTGTGGTGACACCAAGTGGGGAAAGCAACATCATTTGCGTGGTGGTCGCTACTACTGGCCGAAGAAGAAACCTGCGATTGTAGCCACTTACTACCAGGGTGGAACATTCACGGCGACGGTGAAAATCACGAAGAATGCACACCATAACGGATACTTCGAATTTATTATGTGCAATGTGCGGCTTTGCGGCAACGATATCAGCAAGAATTGTCTGCGTAACGGTCGCGCTTGCCGAAAGCTCGTTCGCAAGTGGGAGTGGCGTTGTGAGAAGGGACGCTCGAGAGATTGTGCACCCATCGATCCGAATCATCCGACGAGATGGTACCTTCCTTGTTCGAGAACTATCGGAACGAAGAAGCACGACTTCTATAGCAACATCAGGTACATCCTACCCGGCGATATGGTTTGCAAACACTGTGTTGTGCAATGGTATTGGGTTGCGGCGAATCAATGCAACCCGCCTGGATTGGTTCATTACTTCCGGGGTCCAAAAGGTCCTACATGGTGGGGTAACTGCAGAGGTCAAAGTGATGCGGTGGGCGGGTATGCTGGGTGGATGAAAACGTGCGGGGGAAGGCAATTCCCCGAGGAGTACATCTCTTGTGCCGACGTGAGAATTTTACCCCGCGGTCGCAACTATCGCCCGTTGCCGTACCCGAAACCGCCGAGAAACAGAGGTAACCCAATGAGATTCGTTCGTGTTTATGTGAATAACAAGCCGTGGTATACGATCAAGGATGGAGGACAACGTTGGGTTGGAAGAGGGCGAGTTGGCATCGAGGTGGTGACTTGGAAGAAAGCACCGGTCAGATATGTATTGTTCACTGCTCAAGGTCTGAGGAAGCCGTGGTTGGAGCGTCGTCGCCCGTACTTCTTCGGTGGAAACTCGGCGCGGAGGAACATCGGAAGGTTCGTGCGTATTATCAAGGGCCGATGGTTCTGGCTGCAAGCGACAGCGGTTGACTACAACGGAAGGTATCATTTCTTATCAGTGCGGCTCCATTTCTAATCGTTTCAGCACTTCAATTTATTGTCTTGTACTGTACTTACTAAGTGTATATCGATCGAAGACATCATTCTCTTACCGTAAAGCTCTACTGCTCTCGCAATCGCTTCACTCACTGCACAGTTTACAACCAACCGCCACCGCTCCCTCAGTAGGTTAGATCGTAGTGCAGGTATAGACACTCGATAGACACCGTACTAGGTCTGAACGTCCCAAGAACTCAGAAAACCTGGGTTCGTCTCAGCCAGTTCATCATTTCACAGCTGTCCGTTACAATCGGGACCAGATTTCTATTGACCGGGACACTTTAACTCTCTATCTGAGCCCTGTCAATTTGGCTAACACCGCGCTCACTTCGCACCGATCCAGTGCGCGGCTAATCAGTCCAACTATCGTACTGTACCTTGAAGCTGGATTGAATCACCCCAGAACCAAATTGGTCACGAATTGTTCTCGCGGTACCTCCATTCAACTTCGGATCTAAAAATAGATAATTTTTCATTGCTATTTAGTCGTAGAAATATTGGATTAAAAGAATTCTTTTATTTGTGATTTTATTTATTAATCCCAGAATTCCACTAGTACGCGAAACTTCTAATTTACGTCGATAACAGACGATGTTCTTTTCATCTTCGGACTCGTCCTGTATTCCAAAGGCAGCTACAGTAGACAACCAATTCTCATTTCTCACTTGGTAACATTCATTTTATTTCTTCAACAAAAACCCTTCAGATCAGAGAACCAGTCGAGACCAACCCACTAAATCAAACCCGCACAATTAGACCGAGGATCCAGAAGACAGAAACTCTCACATCTGGAAAAGGGCATTAACGATTAACGCTGGTTGGGACGAAGTATTCGTTCAATCGCTATCGTTTTATCTAGGTAAATTATCACGACGTTCTATGGGTAATTTGTAAGAGTGTCGGTTAGTCAGTACAATTTCTAACTCTATGGAAGCATTAGCCTATTCAAGTTAGACTTCTGCTGTAGAAAAGAACATAATTCTCTTATATTCAACTTTATTGTCGAATGTTCCGACATTTCTAAGCGCCACTTCATCCCTCAAGGCTCTTTGCTACCTTATTGTTATCCTTTTCGAAGTACTTAACTAGTGGATAAGGCTCCTGCTCGGGTAACTACACAGAGAAGAAGTCGATCCTGCCATTGCCATCGATTCCTCCCACCTACCTCTCCTACTCGGGTACTTAGCTACACGTGTTTGGCTACTACCCGTATTCGATACGCTGTTTGCCAAAACGCTTATGCTGGGCAAGTACAATATGAATATCTGCCGTGCAGATTCTACCCTTTTTATTGCTCTGATCAAGGTAGATTTATAAGTGCCATGGTTCGAGTCTAGTACTGAGCCATACCCTCTGCTCGATCTGCAGTTCCTGTCGACTTTGATTAAAATAGTAGTAAACTAGGATCAATAATATCTGTCGTACTAAACTCTTGCATTGTGGCAACTTTTGTGGAAGGAAACGAGGAAATGGTTTTGAAGATTAAAAATAGGAAACAAATATGCAATGAAACAAATGATGTTCTGAATTGGCATTGACCTATCAACAACACTCAGTTCTATGACGTGGTTCCCACCTAACTGTATCCTGTTTTGTTTCACAATGATCCTCATGACATTTTCAACAAGCGCAGAACAAATTGGCTTCGTTCTTTGCGGATTAAAACCATTTCTTGCTTTCCTAAATACCTTCAACCTCTATTCAGAGATGCCTGAAAACATATCTTACTTGAATACATTGAAATAGGTTACTCATTTTATCGCCTAATCCGCTTATTGAAACGAATATCTTATAGTACAAACACTCTCTCGGCAAAGAAGTATTCATATTTATTTGAACAACTTAAAATACGATTGAATATTTGAAGAAATCATAATATGTTTTTAACCATGTTGCATCACAGTGATTCAAGTAGAAAAACGGCGTAGAGATTTAAGTATCGACAATCTTCCAACGAATTTGTGTACTCTACGTTACAAATGAATCCTCCTCCAGGCTCACAATTTCGGGAACGGAAGATTGTACATCAAAGCATACCTCACAGGATACTGCAAATTTTTCGAAAAAGGACTGAACATAAGTTCTAGAAAAGCCATTCCATCCTGAGATCTTCTCCAATTTCTAAATTAAACAACGGCTCAGCTGTAATTTTATTTTCGCACTGAAACACAATCACTTATGTTTCCGATGGAAGTAAACGAAAAATCATGACTGGCTGTTACAGAGCTATATTCTAGCCATACCCGTTGATGATAAACTGCAAACTGTTTCAAACAAACATTAATTCACTTTGACAAAAAATGTCATTGAAATAGCGATGGAACAACTCACAATATACTATATACAGTATAGTACCCGTCAAATTTTAATTGTCGTTTTATTCCTCCTGCATGTAGAAGATATCAGAATGGCATACGATTTTAGAGTAGGCAGTTTAAATAGTATCTGTTTCTACTTCCGAATCTGCTCCGTTGTAGTTGACTTTATCAAACTTGTTTTATACCTGTAACAATGATCACGATCTTAAATCTAGGAACATTTCGAAGCTTGATAAACAAATTAGTATTGAAACTGAGTAGACTAATATGTTCTGTTACTAGATCAAAGTCAATAGCGTACATGTAATGATCATGAGAAGATTTCAAGTCTACTGCAGCTTTAGTAGTACAAAAATTAGCGGTATTGGCACACTTACAAGGAGTTACCGGAATAAGTGCAACAATTTGTGGTTATTCGACTACGACAAAGTGTCGTGTGATATTCAGTTCAGGCAGAAATTGCTAGTTATCATTACCTTCCGATTATTGCATGGTCCAGTAGCCGTGACATTAAGAAGCCGTTTATTCATGGGAATTCAATAGACTACAACCATAGGGCTAAAATAGCATTTGCTATGAATTACTCGTGATCGGAATCAGGTTCGGTCTCTCCACTATAATCTTCACCATATTCATAGAAAAATCTACGGACCAAAAATACATTGCGTATAATTTCAGGTGAAAATTCTTCTCAAATTTTAGACAGAAACTGGAATGATGTTCTATTTTTAGAGAAAGTAGTCGTTCACATCATATGCTAGTGGGAAACATATCTCTCCTCCGCAGGATGGCTTGGATTTTTGCGCTGTCTTTAAACAGTTTGTTTATTGCATGAAGGAACATTTCTTAATCCTTAA
>JAAUYH010152326.1_pt1 | contig 12925 bp, 7 predicted proteins | sample 7278061 | NCBI WGS metagenome assembly JAAUYH01 (sample SAMN14350203, study PRJNA611818) | marine sediment metagenome | isolation source: surface marine sediment (0.6m) | place: French Polynesia: Moorea | collected 2018-08
AAAAAATTTGTCGTCTCAGAAGCTCGTTTCTCGAACACTTTATTCAGAGCTTTACAATGCGAAACCCTAATTTTGGTTGAATTTAGCCTAAGTTTAATCATTACGAACAATACTCCAAACGAGGGGTTCTAGAATTTTGTCCACCCCCTGTACAATGCACACACCCTATAAAAACGCGAAAAAAGAATTAATTTGGCCAGGGTACTCCAATGTTAACAGTCAGTCCAATTAATCATTTTTGCTGACAGCTACCATCACCAAGTAGGACTACAGGTGTTTCGATTTGTATAAATTTTGGCGGTTTCAAAGTTAGAACAAAATTTAGCACATCTAATTGTGGCCAAAATAAGCTGCCCGGGAAGGTAAATTTACATGAGTTCGAAGTTATATTGGTCTTTATTAAAGAGCAGGGCTGGCTTCTCCTTGAATATATTTCAGGTTTTTACGGTATTCCGGTTTTACTCATATCAAATATCACTAGTTATATTTTTCAAGTGTAAAATATTTAACGTTTAGTTCTCTTCAATTTCGTTCGTTCTGTTGTATTTAAAAAAAATGTCCGCATTGCTGCGATACAATCGACGGCAATCTGTGTCAGATCCTCGCCCTGAGGATCGACCCGATACTCTTCCTACTCGTTCGACTGCGATAGAATGGCGTCGAAGGCGGCTGCGAAAGCGATGGCCCCAAGTGTGACTGCGTTGCGCTCGAGGGTAGGCGAGGTGAACATGCCCACCCGTGCCATTGCAGCTGTTCTATTGCGTGCGAGAGGCTCGCCCGTGACACCGGATGACTTGTACGCACAATCGAACGAGTATGGCTTGTTCAACAGCAAGCGGCATTTCAAGCACTGCTTGAAGATGATGAAGAATATGGAACGCGTGCGTGTGAAGAGTTTAGGCCCGCAATACCCCGGAGCGTCGAAGCTGCAATTCGGTGTCGAACTGACACGACGAGGTACACAAGCCTACACGCGCTACCTCGGCGAGAACCCACCATTACCGCCGGACTACACGACGGACTCGCCAGGATTAGCAGATGCACTTGATAAACCAACAGTTTAATTACAACGTTCACCCACCGAATTAATCCGATTCATCATCGCTAGGCAAAACGATACGACGCGCGACTCGTCCAGCAGCTGACGACTGGCTAGCCATCCCATCAGTCACGGGCTCTGCATCTACAGCTGCCCAATCATAGATGTCAGCCGCCAACGCCGCAGCTTTCATTGCTGAACTATCCGGGTCGACACTCTTCGCTTTCGTTTTCAATGGTGTATGTCTCTCCCGATTTTTCTCGGTCACCGACGAGGAATCCATAGCCTCAATGCCCGCTTTCAGGGCGCTTGACTTGGTGGCCGAGTTCTCAGCTGTACTAATCGATTTTTGTTTAGTGCCAGCTGGTGTCTCATCTTCAGTTCTCGTAGTCTCTGCGGGAACAGGAAGGTCATCGTCGCTCTTCTCCTCATTTGCTTCCTTCAACGCGCTACCGAGTTCCTCTGCATTAGATAGAGCGCCCATAAACTTAGACAACACTGCGTCTTCGAACTCGTCATCACTCGAAAACACCTGCGGTACTTCGGATTCAGTAATCTCTTTTGGCTTCTTACTCTTCTTCCCTCTCCCTGTGGAAACCTTCTTCGTTTGTTTCCCAATGCTCTTCTTTCGCTTCTTCCTCGGCTTCGGCCTTTCATCTATTCCACTGTCACTGCTGTAGTCCTCCTCGTCGTCACCTAATTCTTCCGCTACTCTCGACTTTCGTTTCTTTCTTCTCTCGGCTCTCGGAGTTGTGCTCTTCAGTAACACATCGTCATTTCCATCGATAGGCATTGGAGGTGGCTTCGGATCCTCTTCATCGCTGTCATCGTTCCGGCCTATGTTCAATGCATCGATGTCATCTACATCATCATCCTCCACCACGGCAACCGGTTGCCTTCTTCGTCTTGGCTTAGCCGACGTTGGAGTAGGAGTCAACTTCGCTTTCGCTATCCGCTCATCGCGCCTGGCCCTCCGCATTTCCGCCATTCGCTCATCTTCACTGTCTTCGTCTTGCAACATCGCCATGTTGGCACGTCTTTCGATTTCGTCCAATGCATCTTCGGCATCAGAATTATCCGAGCCATTTTTGTCTTGGTCTTGGTCTTGGTCATCATTTAGCATCATGTTCTTCAAGTGCAATGTATGCGCGTACTGCATACACATTCCCTTCTCCAGTCCAAGGAAGACATCAAGTGCCATACCAGGATTGATTTCGAGCCATGTGTGCAACACGCGGGTCAATTCAGCCCCAAATTCTGCCAATCGCCCGACAACCGACTGAGGATCCGATTTCTTGATGCTCATCGTCAGCGAAATAAGTTGCAGAAGCGAGAACGTGAAGAAGTGACCGCGCAGTGCGCCCTTGTCGCGACCTCCGGAAGTGTTCCAAATTGTTTCCAACACCATTGCACTCTTTGCTGCGATCAACGGTACGGCAATGGCACGGGATGAGTCAGGCACAGCGTAAAGTCCACCAGATAATGAAGAAGCCTTGCATAAGCAGGCACGAATAGGCAATGCTAAGACTTGCAACGCTCGTGAATGTGCGAAGCGACGAATCACACCGACGCTCTCTACCTTCTTCTCGACTTCGACATCAGGTTCTGGTTCGGATTCGTCATCATCTTCGAGTTCTTTTTTCTTCTCGCTCTCTCCAGACGGTTTCTTGGCTGTATCACCAGGTGAATCAGTTGATTCCGCCTCCGATGCTCCAACTTTTTGACCATCTTCACTTTTCTTTTCGACGTTGTCTACATTCTTTTCTGCAGCGGCACTATTATTTCCAGTTTCAGTGACTGGTTTCTCAGAACTGCTTGTCGGATTATCGGCGGCCGTAGCTCCTTCCTCAGCTTGATTCTTTGAGTCGTCTTCCCTCGGGTTCGCATCAGTTTCCTCTGCCGGTTCGTTTGCATTAGCTAGCGTTGCATCGACTCCTTCGGTATTCTCAACCTCCCGAGGCTTCTCAACTTCATTATTCGCGTTCTCTGCTTTCTTTTCTTTTTCTATATCTTTCAATGTCTGATCAAATGCTGATACTGGTTCATCGCTTTTCTTTTCCTCTTCCTCTCCACCATCTGCAGTTGCACCGTCTTCCTTAGTTCCTTCCTCCCCGTCTTTCTTCGTCTCATTCTCTTCTTTCTGTCCTTCCTCATCAGTTTTCTTCTTTGGCTTCTTCTTTCTTTTCCGCTTTTTACGAAGTACTTTGATCTTCTCTAATTCCTTCTCATCCTTGAGAGTAGACGTGAACGCATGCGCTACTTCAATCACGTTTGCCAAATGGTCGTATGTGTGCCACCTTGCGTCGAACTCTCTAGCCAGGGAGCAAGGTGCATTCAGGTAATCTTCCCTCTCGAACAAATCCTCCAAAGTACACAACCCGAAGTCACGTCCGGTCAACCTAACGCGCTTGGGTCTTTCGCTTTCCGGGATAGCTTCCCATTCTTTTTGTACATCGTCCTCGTTTTCCGGATGAGCCACCATGCACTGAATCATTTTCATCATTTGCTTCAGTGCATTAGTAGCGAGCATTGCATCTTCTGCGTGGTGCTTCCCTTTGCCACTGAACGCAATCAACGCATCAAACACTAGTTTGAATGTTTCCAACTCGATTCCTCTTTCTACCGGTAGCCACGACGCTCCAACCGGGCAAGAATCTGCTTTCAACGCATCACTCGCATCGCCTTTGTGCACTTCGAATCGAGACTTCAACCTACGTCGAAGCACTATACGCTCCCGCTGAAACCCGACCGCGACAGCTACTACACTCAAAAACGCTTTCCTTGCTGCGGGAAGCTCTTCGCTCTCCGCCGCGGTGCGCTTCGTGACCAGGTCCATGATACGAGCACGAAGCTCAACAGTGAACACACCGAAGGCATTCTCTTCAATAAACTCTGCTAACAGATCGGCTAGCGCACGTCGACCAGCTTTCGCGAGTTCAGCTCGGACTTCACGATTACCATGAGCTATACGAGCATCAACCATTCGACGCATCTTTGCTCCTGTCGAGACACATAGCAAGTCGGAGTTCAACTCAAAATTAGCAAGTAGAATACCTTCCTCGCCTGTACTACGACTTTTCTTCACTGCACTTCGGCCACCAAGCACTGGCTTCGCTTCATGTTTTTGTTTCTGCTTGTCATCGTTCTTAGTGAACTTGATTGTTTCAGTCGGTTCATTCTTCACCAATGCAAATTGGCCAGAAAATCTGTTGGTCCACCGCGCACAGGCGGTTACAGCTCGACCACCACCGACGTAAGCACGCTCGCGCCGCATAGCTTCACGAAGGTTGGCAGCTCGTCTGTTTCGTCTTTCAAGCGCACGATTCCGCGGTTTCTCTTCCGCATTCGGCACTTCGGTCACATCTTTCATCTTATCCTCGTCTTCATTGTCCGAATCAAATACCGAATTTTTCGGCGCCGGCTCAGCAACCGTATCGTCAGTGTTTGGGGCAGCGGGAGCCTCGGTTTCAGATGCAGGGTCAACCTTCTCAACTTTTTCTGGCTTCACTTCGACTTTGGGCTTACGTTGCGAAAGAGAATACGCCGCAATTTCTCTAGACGAGGACAGTCGGAATGTGTTTCGAAAGATATCACCCACTACAAAGACAAGTCGAGTTAGATGTCCTCTTGCTTCCTCACGACTCGAAAACAAAATGGTGAGTGTAGTGTACAAGTCAGCGTCATGTAACGCGGCAACAAGAGCGAAATGGATGGGGACATCTCTTTCCTTGGTGTTCTGCTTTTGGGCAGGAAGGCTTCGAGGCTCGGCTAGAATGTTTCTGAGGAAGACAAGGATATTTTCAATCCGAGCATCTTCTATCTTCGATTCTTCAGCTGGCGCAAACCTCGCCATCTTCTCGGCCTTCCGTTCCACATAGTACTGAAGTAGCGCTACAACAGCGTTGAGTGCGCCTGGTGTTCGAACTAGTGCGACTCTCGCGTCGAGCAGCAAGGAGTCTAGTGCGCATCCGGGCTTCAATAACTCATTGCTTTCAGGAATGGGGGATGTGATAGCGGAGAGTGCTCGGAACGTATGGTACAGGCCAACAGCCCATCGTTTCTGGTTCTCCTCGACTGCCGGGTCTGAGTTCACAGAGGCGAGTACGGGGAGCAAACAAGCCTGCACGACATGTTGCTCGAGGAGGAGGCGGCGCGCAGGCTGCACGTTTAAGGGGTCCTCATTGCTAATCACGTAGTACAAATCCTTAATCGCATCGACGGCGTCGGCATCCATGATGGCGAGCGCCGAGTCGTTCGTGTTACTGAGTCGCTTCACAGTGACGCGAATGTCGCTCATGACCGCGGTAATTTCCCGCAGCGCACGGCGAGACAGGGCGGCAGGCTCGACATCTCTGTCGGCCGTATCTTTGCCGAGAGGCATCTTGGCGACGTGCCGAGCGGGACGAGGTGCAGGCGGTGAACGCCACTATCCGCTTGGTTAGCATCGGATACGATGTGGGATAAGTATTAGGGGTTCCGAAGGCCGTTTCGAATTGGCGCCAATTTTTCGACAACACGATATGACACGCCGACAACAATCTCCTCGAATCGTATTACGAGCTCAACCTCCATCGCCCATTCCGTCCTTTGTAGTCATGTGGTCGCGTGCTGAACATGGGTGCGCATTTCTGTCACCACTATCGCTCGGATTGCAGACGGTGGCGGCAGACAATGCAGCATGCGCACATCGTCGCCCTGCAGTGCGAATGCTGAGCACACCAAGTCGACGCGAAGTGCTTGAAAGCGCAGTTTTGATCTCGTTGGGTGCTTTGTTCCCCAGAGCAGCACTAGGAGCTGCTGCAAAGCCCACCCTCGAGAGCGAGTTAACTCCAGTCGTCATGTGTCGCACTGTGCTGAACCCGGTGAGAAGATATATCGAAACCGGACGATGGGATAGAGCTCGAACGAACGTGAACTACTGCTCACGGGTGCTGGGGCTGAAGAAGCGAATGCGCGGAGCAGGTGAATTTCTCGAGGGCGATGCGTACTTCGACGCGCTAGAGATTGCCGCGGATTTGGACATCAATCTGACTCAACTCGACGCGTCAGTTTACACGCCGCTATTCATCAGTGGTTCCGACGATGATGAGTACGGCATTTCGGTGGAGCAGCGTAAGTACCAGAACGCAGCGCTGAATTACTACGATGTGGCCGTTGGTCAATTGGACGAATATCTGTCGAAAATCCCTCCCGAAGCGTTGGAAGCAGCCCGCGCTTTAGCAAGCAAACAAAGCTACGAGATTACTGTCGAGCAGTAAACATTAAGAGAAAAGGAGTGGATTGCTATTGCGAACTACGCTTGCTTGCCAGGTCACTGCACCTAGTTCCTTCCGTGGTCAGAAGCAGTACTGTAGCCATGCGTTCTAATGTGATTAAGCGGTACGTTCATTCATTTTTGCTTTGCCTTTCTGCTGCGATACTGTTCTGCTCGAAATCGCCAGTACTTCTTGCGGATTGCGTCGACTTTGGCCAAGTCGTCGCATTCTGCAGCAGCCTTGTCCAAGTCGATATCGGTAGCAGTGCGCAACAAGAACCACCGAGCGGCAATGCAATTCCCGTCCTTCGCCACACAGTCTTCTGCCACTTCGCGGGCTTCTGTAACGTCCACGCCGACTCGATGTAATGCGGCAACGTAATTCCAAAGCGCCTCATTTTTTGGCGCGCCCTCAACCTTATCCAGTGCGTACTTGACTTCATTCGCCATTGTGCCAGCATCTGCACCTGAGATTAAAAGCCAGCGATGATTCCATGCCGAATTATTGCGCACATCGCGTATGAGCAAGTCATCGGTTGCTCTCAACTCGTCTTTCCTATTGAGCTTCCCCAAACGCAGCAGCCATTGCCGATGCGACCACGCGTGATAATTCTTCGCGTCGTGATCGAGTGCGACATCCACGAACCCCGCCTCTCTGTCGTACGCGTCGCTTGCTTCCGCCACACGACGCCGATACTCCCACGCCTGGTAGTTCTTCGGCGACCGCAGCAGCAGCGAGCCAACAGACGCGAGTTCCGACCTCCACACATTGCCCAGCGCCGACGCACACTCCAATCGATACTTCCACGCACTCACGTGCGCCTTGTTGATGTTGATAGCCGCCTTGGCGAGCCGCAGGCCGCGCGCAGAGCGTTCCGGCAGCTTCATGGCGACGAGAAGCAGGCCGAAAACTTGCCGAAACCGGAGGCTGTAGTCCACGCACGCGGCATCATCCAGCGGGTGTAACTCGTACTCCACATCAGGCCATTCTTCCAGTGCGTCAACACCGCTGCTGGCTGTTGCTTTCGCGTTTCTTTGCGAATCTTCACTACACATCGCAGGCTGTCAACGACGGTGAGGGAAGGTAGGAGTTGTACAGTACACGGCACTATCAAATTTGATATTCAAATCACCCCGTGCTTTACAGTGCTTCACGAGCCGAGTTCCTATTTTTGTACTCACCTCATCTGCAGGTCGGTCACCCAGCAACAGATCACCGACAGCGTCCACACGTCGCGACTTCCGTCTGCACACACAATTGCAGAATCGTTCGAGCTGTTCCGTAGCATCGTCACGAAAAAGTCCAACGCGCTTGCTGCACGCGGGTGCGACGACCTGCGATGCTGTTTTACTCGTTCTTCAAGACGCTCGAGTCGAAGCCGGTGACCGTCGAGTTAAAAAACGACCTGCAAATCCGAGGGACGCTCCACAGCGTCGACCAATTCCTCAATCTCAAACTGCTGGACATTTCCATCGTAAACGGCGAGTGCAATCCACATCTACTGGCGATGAAGTCCGTGTTTATCCGCGGGTCTGTCGTGCGCTACGTGCACCTCGACCCGAGCACCGTCGACACGCCGCTACTACAAGACGCCGCACGCCGCGAATACAAAGAAAACAAAGCACCAATTGCTGAGAAGAAGCCATCAAAATAAACACCCGGTTCGACACTTTACTTCAGGTCCTTCTCCAGACTGGCGATGAATTCCGCCCTCATGCTCGGCGGCACCTTCGACAAGTCGATGCCAGCCTTCCTCGCGGCCTCCTCCACAACGTCTTCCGCAGAGCTCACCGCTGTCGCCGAATTCTTCTCTTCGCTGGGGTCGACGCTTTTCTCCACGCCGTTTCCGCCGAATCCTGTTGCGAACGCGCTGTTCGCGCTGGGCGCACTGCTGAAGCCGGAGCCAAACGCACTGTTCGCACTCGGCGCGCCAGCTTTCTGACGCGCGGCGGCTTGGTTGAATCGCGCGCGGCTCCCCTGTAGGAAATTGCTTTCGAGTGGCTTCTGTCCCGAGCCGCCCTCCGAGTTGGTACCGAAAACGAGATGGTCATCCAAAATTTTGTCGAACTCCTGCTTGCTTACATCGTTCTGCTCTTCCTCCACATCGAGTCGGGTTTCCGTAGAAAATGTAGCCGTGGCAATCCCACCAAACCGCTTCACGCTGGAGACACGGTTACAAACATTAATGTCGTCGAATGCAAAAACTTCCTCCACTGCACCACCCTCATATGGCGTACTGAGTGATAGTTCGTCATCCTCCGTCATTTCGAAACGACCGGCTACAGGGACTACCTCAGCATAACCGCGGTCTCGCAGCATGCGGCCCTTGCGCGGATTGTCGGCGTCAGGAACTATGGCAAACACGGTTTCGCCGGTATGGTTTTCGCCCTCCTGATCCCACGACATCGTAGCTTGCCACGTTACGTGACAGCCGCCGGAAGCTTCGGATGGATCGACTTTGTGCATCTCACAAAGCGCAACAATACGCTCGTCCGTCGGTTCCAATACACCCATCGTGATCACGCTTTCACCGCTCTCCGCTCGTCGAAACGCGAGATGGTGGGTTACGCGACGCGAACGCCAGCGTCCAACACGGTGCTGGAAAAACTCCATCGCATCCTTGCTGGGCACCGCGACGCACATCGTGGCACCGACGCTGTTGCTTCGTGGTCGCCCATTGAAACGGACTCGGGCAACCCCTAACGGGCTGCTCGCAGCAAAGCCAAGCATACCAACACGACTGTTTCGGATGCACGTGGGTAGTATCGGCGATACTGTATCGAGGTGAGGTCGAGTGGTGAGCAGTACGAGATCAAACAGGAGTATGATATTGCTGATACGAATTGATATTCGTCAACGGCACTTCGATACGCGTATCATCGGCATCGAGCTCACGGAACGCAGCCAACGACGCCAGCGCAGCACATAGGGTCAATACATCGGCGCGCGTCCCGAAACGGCGACCAGCGACGCCAGCGCAGCAATCGGGACATACCGAACGGTCCCGAAATGGCCTTTATAAGCACGCAGAGCACGTCCTTATTACTCAACCAAACACGCACCCGTGCACACCGTGTACTGCTTTCACCCACCCGCGCTTTCGCCCCACTCGCACGTCGTCTTCGCGCCCGCGTCTCTCCCTACAGTTGTGTTTCAACGTCGACCACGGCTTCCCCAATCCCCACCAATGCAGCCACTCATACAGGTCCCGGTCGTGGTAGTGGGCCCCACGCTATAACATGTACAACCCCGCCGCCCGATGTGCTGCGCGGCGCTGCCGGTGCCATGGCCACGCGTTATGACCCGGCAGAGCTGGAAACCTTGATTTACGAATGGTGGGAGTCTGGTGGGTACTTCGCACCAGACTCTGCTACGAGAACGGAAGAGAAGGATAACCCGTTCGTCATATGTATGCCACCGCCCAATGTCACCGGCAATCTGCACATGGGTCACGCCATGATTGTTGCGGTTGAAGATATAATGATAAGGTACGCACGAATGCAGGGGCGGCCCACTTTGTGGCTACCTGGCAAAGATCACGCCGGCATCGCGACGCAACTTGTCGTTGCGAAGCAACTTGCCAAGGAAGGAATCGATTACAAGTCTTTACCACGTGAGCAGTTTCTCGACCGCATATGGAAGTGGAAACATGCGAAGCATGAGTACATCTCCCGACAGAAGCGGCAGCTTGGTGCGAGCTGCGATTGGACGAGAGAGCGATTCACGCTCGACGACAACATGTGTTACGCCGTGAATGAAGCTTTCGTCACGCTGCACAAGCGTGGCTTGATTTATCGCGGCGATTATATGGTCAACTGGAGTCCCGGGTTGCAAACAGCAGTTAGCGACATCGAGGTCGAGTTCAAAGAGGAGAAGACCAATCTGTACTACTTCCGGTATCCCGTTGAAGGCGGTGGCCACATCCCGGTTGCCACCACACGACCGGAAACTATTCTCGGTGACACGGCCCTTTGCGTTCATCCCGAAGACGAGAGATACAAGCAGTTCATCGGCAAGAATGCTGTCGTCCCGATAATTGGGCGTAAGATACAAATTATCGCCGATGAATACGTCGACCCTGAGTTCGGCACCGGTGCACTGAAAATCACACCTGGCCATGACACCAACGATTACGAGCTCGGAAAGCGGCACAGTTTGGAGATTATCAACATCATGAACAAAGATGCGACGCTGAATGACAATGCTGGTGAGTTTAGTGGAATCGACCGATTTGAGGCGCGCAAGCAAGTTTGGGAACGCCTCAGCTCGGATGGGTTGGCCATCGAAGTCAAACCTCATGACAGCCGTGTGCCGAGAAGCCAACGTGGTGGTGAAATTATCGAGCCTTTGGTTTCCACCCAATGGTTCGTCAGAATGGATGACATGGCCGCGCGCGCCGTTCAGGCCGTTCGCGAGAAGAAGATCAAGATTGTTCCCGAACGGTTCGAGAAGATTTACTACAACTGGCTTGATAATATCCGTGATTGGTGTGTTTCTCGGCAGCTTGTTTGGGGGCATCGGATACCTGTGTGGAATGTCCTCGAACGTCCTGGTGAGTATGTTGTCGCTCATGATGAGAAGGAGGCTCAAAGATTGGCAGAGGAGAAGTATGGCTCTGGCGTTACCCTCGAACAAGAGACAGATGTGCTGGATACTTGGTTCTCTTCTGGTCTCTGGCCATTTGCCACCATGGGCTGGCCGAACAAGGATAGTCCGGATTTGAAGCGCTACTTCCCTGGCTCGGTCTTGGAAACTGGCTACGACATCTTGTTCTTTTGGGTGTCCCGCATGATCATGATGTCGCTTGAATTGACGGGCGAGATACCGTTTGAGACGGTGTACCTTCATGGTCTGGTTAACGATGAGAAAGGACGGAAAATGACCAAGTCTATCGGCAATGTCATTGACCCCCTGGATACAATCGAGGAGTACGGCACTGACGCGTTGCGGTACTCACTCGTCACCGGTAGTACGCCTGGGCAAGATATTCCGCTGAGTATGGAGAAAGTTGAGTCGAACCGAAACTTTGCCAACAAGTTGTGGAATGCGACAAGATTTATCATCTCAAACTTGGAAGACATCGACCAAAGCGAACGTGAACGACTCGGCAATATCGCGCTATCGAACTTTGGCAACGAGCTGACCCATCTCCCGCTCCCGGAGCGATACATCATTTCACGTCTGAATAGACTCATCGACAATGTCAGTGGAGCATTAGCTTCTTACTCGTTTGGCGATGCAGGACGGCAAATATACGAGTTTTTGTGGGACGAGTTTGCTGCGTGGTATGTCGAAATTGCCAAGTCAAGATTGTATGCGAACGACAGCAATGACGAGGCGACAAGGATTGGCGCAGAGACAACTCGGGCTACTCTGGTTTACGTTCTGGACAACAGCTTGAGATTGCTGCATCCATTGATGCCATTCATTACTGAAGCGCTTTGGCAACGCTTACCACGTTCTACTACGGGCGAACAAGCGCTCATCACTGCACAGTGGCCACATCGAGCAGGGAGAGACAAGAACGCCGAGGAACGATTCATGCGTGTGCAGTCGATAATTCGTGCTGTTCGCAACGCAAGGGCAGAGTACGAAGTCCCACCAAGCAATCGCATACCGGCAGTTGTTCGGGCAGATGCGTCGATTCTTGAGGATGTGAAGTCGGAAAGTGCGGTGTTTTTGCAGCTCGCTAAGATGGACGTGAGTTTCGGTGCCAGTCAGTTCGAGGGGCAGGAATGCCTGACGCTCAGCGTTGAGCGTGGGCTGGATGTGGTCATTCCGATGAACGAGCTGATCGATTACGAGAAGGAACGCGCGCGACTTGAGAAGCAAATCGCCAAGTTGTCCAAGGACCGCGATGGTCTGGCTCGCCGACTCGAGGCACCCGGTTTTGTTGAGAAGGCGCCTGAGAAGGTTGTTCAGACAGCGAGAGAGAACAAGGAGAAACTTGATAGTCAGTTGCGTGACCTGAACCATAGATTGACAGAAGTCCAGCAGTTGGCGTCACAGAATTGACGGGAGTCAATAAAAGCCTGTCTTCTGGTTATCTTGCGTGGCGTTGTCCTATAGCTCGAGAATTTCAGTGGTAGAGTATTCCTTGACGGCAGTGGGGAACACTGGTGCGTCCGCACCTACATGCTCGGCGTAACCGCGGGAGGAACTGGTGTGCGGACTTCGTCTCATTCCTGGTTGCTTTTGGAGCCATAGCAGACCCTGAGAGTGTTCAAATAAGATCGCAGATCGGTTAGCTTAAGAGTGGAGAAGATGGACATTAATTACTTTCGGACAATAGTTAAGCAAATCAAGCTGATCAGAAACGATGGGAAGCTTTACTGTACATTCGAATCAATACGGAGATTAAGAGGATGAAGAATACTTGGTGACAGCCTTGGTGCCCTCGGAAACAGCGTGCTTAGCCAATTCGCCAGGCAGCAGCAAGCGAATAGCTGTCTGAATTTCGCGCGATGTAAGAGTCTTGGTGTTGCTATACTGCGCAAGCTTGGCCGCCTCTGTCGCGATGCGCTCGAACAGGTCTGATACAAACGAGTTCATAATGCTCATTGCCTTCGACGAAACACCGGTGTCGGGGTGCACTTGCTTCAACACTTTGTAAATGTAAATGGAGTAGGAT
>JAAUYH010009047.1_pt1 | contig 12924 bp, 14 predicted proteins | sample 7278061 | NCBI WGS metagenome assembly JAAUYH01 (sample SAMN14350203, study PRJNA611818) | marine sediment metagenome | isolation source: surface marine sediment (0.6m) | place: French Polynesia: Moorea | collected 2018-08
CTAGATCAGAATATGGAACTAATTTTGAACTCAGACTTTTCAAATTTAGCCAATCAGATTGAAGGTTATAAATACGTTGAGATGGAGGAAGAAGTAAAAGAGAATTTCAATCTAACAGAAGCCAGATTACTTATGATATGAGCCAATTTTCTCATAAAGCACTCTATCTGAGAACAACCAGATCGCACTATATAGTTTACAGTAATCAGGAATTCGTCTCTATCTTCCAACTTTACCGTTAGAAACTGAGATATCTTGGTTCTGAGCGTTATTAATGAGACAATAAAGTACGACCTTGTATTTCTCTGACAAATCGTTAATCGTTCACTCATTTCTAACGAAAGCAGGGATCTTCATGCATCATACTAACCTGCAAATGTCGACTCCATGATGCAGAATCAGCAAGGAGTCACGCACGATACTTCCAGATTCTAATGGACATGCCTGCTTTCATAAGTTTACGGTAATTCACTGCTAACACGTAGTATGATTCTGATTCCAAAGAGTTGTTCGGTCACGCTGCATACCATTGAGTGGCTTAAAATTCAAGATTTCCACCGGAAAGACAGATCCAGATTGCCGATCGCTGATATTCTGGCCCTTGGAACGGAAGCGTCCTCTTAGAGTTCGTTTTGAACCTCTCATTTGAGTGTTTTGAGGATAGTTCAGAAATCTCACTCCGCGTCGGACTTTGCAAACAATAGTCACAAGTTCGGGATTCTCATCGTCCTCCTGTCGGACCAAGAAGCATATACTCCTAGAATTAATCTTGAATAGTGGATGAACGGGGTCTTTTCAGTTTTAACGCAGTCTAGTACATATGCGAAACGCCTTTCGAAACAAAGCTCCCTTTCGGAAGACGTTAGAAATGGATGGTCTACAATAGCAACCTTGAAGGAAACTTCAAAAATCGGATTTTATCTGCCAGGATTTTATCTGCTTCCATCTGAAAATAAAAATGAGATCGCAGAAATCACAGCAAATTCTAAATTGTTTTCCAAACGCCATCACGTCGATATTGTGCTACAGAAAATTCAAGATGTTAGAAATCATTGAACTGAACTTGGATATCTCTCATTGCCTAAGAGTTGTGCGTTACTGCTAAAAATGTTGTCTCCCTATCTATGAGATGGAACAGTCCCAGAAATACGTATCGCTCTCACGCTTCTAAGCGCTTCTGTACCATAGTTCAAGTTCTCGAAAGGAAGAAGCCCCATTAGAAGAAGGTATGAGTGTCCTGGAGGCAACGAATGCTATGAAGTTAGGTGAATAATCTAGGCTCTACAAGTATGACACTTGTAATTTGGTTCTATCAATTCTGTAATGATTATGCGAAGAAGTGAAAATAATGGACTGTAAGCACAAAAATATGAGAACTAGGAGACGTGAATGCTGGATTCATAGTAGAGTGTAGGATGAATTCCCTTGGCAACCAAATTTTCAGACATCGTTGCACATGGAATGATGTCCATATTGTACTAGATTTCAGCAAAGAAGGTTTTAAACTGAGAATCAAGTATTTACTGCTCGGACATGAATGTTTGAAACAGAGCGATTGATTTTTAATGATTATTTTTGAGATTCCATTCGAGAGAATTGACTGGTGTGTATACAACGACCGCAACAACAGCTCCTTACTCCAGTTTATTCGGTTCTTTAGATTCTGAGGTCAAACGCTTAAATTTGAACGTTTATAAATATTTTAAATTCATTCTTGCCTTGTAAAGTTCTATTGATTTCTATTGAAATTTACATAGCGCAGGTCAGAGTAGTGCCTTGTATTAATCTCAACGGACACAAAGAAGGTAGAAGAAAAGCAAATCCGAGATTTGATAGTTCAGTAGATAATTTTGATAGACTAGATCGGGAAGAAAGATAAACCTTCGCTTCACGATCGCAACTGCAATATAAGCAGCTTACCTCTGAATGGTTAATGTGTTTGAGTCGTTTCGTTCTGTCTACCCTAAAATGACAGGCGAAAAACAGATGGTGCTAGGGAACGATCGTATTTGGGTCCTTAAAAATTGAATGTCTCGGAACACCTGCGCCCGACAATTTCTTCCCGGAAATGCCCTAAGACTTGATTGATGAATGTTTCAGTAGGGCACAATCATTTCGACCAGTATCAAACAATGGGAGATGAGTCGACCGGTCCGTAGGTTCCATAGTTACTGTGTTTCGGTGTGAGGTTCCATATATTAATATCTCTCAACTTGCGCAGATTTGCATGTTCGGCGAAAGCAACTAGTAAGATCGACATTTAATTGGTCTAGGGTACCGCGAATAAGAATAAATTTTTAACGGTTGACACAAGAAAGACCCTACCAACGTGTTCATGCAAACTCAGAGCCTTTTGTACAATACTGAACCTAGGCTACGGTAGCAATTTGTTAGGTTGAAGCGTAAGTTCAGTACTTCCCCTTTATCAAGTGCGACTTGAAGATTGTGCAATAAGTGTGGCCGAGTTTTTGTAATGCAAACTACAGGGACAACGCGAAAAAATAGCATGAAACCCAAAAGCAATGGTTCGAACTGCCGCAATGGTTGAGCAAGTTGCGTAGTGACGAATTGGGAGAGTTTTCCTAAGCGCGAGCGTGTTGCAAAACCCGAACAGTTCGAGAGTCTGATAGGAGATCTGGTACAGCCCTGATGATGTGTCCACTCGGACTGACAGGTTGCACGAAGGAGTGGTAGTGTACAACGCCGAGGGTAGGGTGAGACGTGTAATGATATGGGAATGGAATGACAGAGAGATGAGCGAGTCGTCTCGCGAAATACGATTCGGAATAGATTGTGATTCGGGACCGAATGTGCGAATCTGTGCGGTGATGTAGAGGCGTCAAAAACCGTTGACATGTCACGCGGCGAGAAATGGCTCGCAAACGGCATATCAAAGATGGGTGTGATTCATCAATTGGTTGTGTAATACACCTTGCAAATGTCACCACACTTGCACAACCCTCCATAGTTACAGCCACGTTACAGCCACGCTTCCGCAAGTATCGCCGCTACTTAAACTCCCGCCATACTCCACTCGCCATCACCAGTCACCACCACAGTCGTCGACCAAACTAGCGTCTCTGTTATCAATCAACCATGGAACCCGTTCACTCTCCACGCAAGCGACGGACTAATGTTGACGTTGATAAGCTGACTGAATTCCTCACAAAGAAGCAGCGCGTGGATATGAGCCAAGATCTACGCAATCAAATTGCGGATGGATTGCGTGAGTTTGAAATTCAGCTCGAGAGCATGCGCAAGCAAGTCGAGCCCATGGTGGTCATTCCCGCGACCTACATTCGTCATCCCATCGCTCCGCATTCTACTCCTATCGGCTAAACCATCGTCAGGCAAAGATCAGGTACACCCGTATTCGTTTGACATCGCTTAATCTATCCAGAATCAACGTTAATTTCACTGGTCGATGCTTTGAGAATGCTTCACACCTGCTATTGTCTTAGCTTATCCATCTCACTTTCGGTCGCGTTCTTGGGCTCTAGTTGCATCACATTCCTTTCAGCATTAGTCGAGGCGAAGTAAACTTTGAAAACTTAACAAACATGATCTGAATGCTCTCTCTCCTTATTTTCTCATTGAACTCGCTTGCTGACACTAGGAAAGAACTTGACACTGTAGGCATTAGTGTATGGCCTCAGTTCGAACTCAGACAGAAATACCGATCAACAGACAAGGATTTCGATTTGAAAGAATGAGTACAGTGCGTGCTGTACTGATTAGAAACAAGGAATGAGAATATTCCTCTCGCATGACTTGAGATACGTTGAATACCGTACCGTAGACGAGGATCGGCGATGTAAAGCATACTTTTGCGCGCGTAGAGGAGATCATTGGTGTTCGCAGTTCATACTGAGTCAGATAGGAGGCAACGTTTCCACGAATTTTCTCAACCTACTAGAAGGGACAGCTCCCCATTATTCAAACACCAGCGAAAACAAACTTCGGTGATTCACTTGCTCGCTGCTATTGGGATAATTCACTCAAGATATTATGCGACCAAGCTTAGAAACCACTACGCGGCCGACGAGTGTGCACGGAAAGATTCTCTAAGTTGATCTACCCATTACGCGCTCGGGGGAAACCGTAGGAATGTCGTATTGTAGTGCCTTTGTTTAGACACATTCTTGATTTCGGGCATTTACAGTACAAGTCTACCATTCTCCAAAAAAATATCAGACTCGCTGAAATTGGTACAGAACAGATTGATTGAGGTCTTATTTCACCGGTGCACTGCGTGTCCGTGCACCGACTCAACGATTGTCGAGCACCATGAACAATTGCAGTGCAATCATATCTTGCGCACCTCATTGTGAAATGACTTTGATTGACTGTGATCATTGTTTTCCCCCGGAAATTTCCCTCAAGTTCATGGTTCGGCTTGACTGATCGAAACTTTTAGCGACATTCCTAAAACCGACACAAAATTGTGTTTGACTTCCGTCCCAAGTATGTTGGCGAGCAGGTTCTAAGTTTTTCACTAGCCTTCAGATAACTGATTTGTAGACGACAGTTCTGGGACTTGTTAGGACAAGTCAACTGTACTTTATTCTAAATCTAGTATTTACGTCTGTCGTGATTGCCATAGACAAAATTGAATAATCAGACCTGGGATCCTTGCAGAACGGGACTCACAGATGCGTTCGCAAATGCCAAAGTGACCGACGAACTTCGATAGTAGACACGCTCTGCACTGTAGGAGCCGTTCCTCTTCGTTGTCACTGGATGTAAAATTCGAGTAAGCGAGCACTCTTTGTAACAACGCTGACCTCGGCTGAGGTCTGAAATATCTATGCTTTCAGTATCTCTTCCTTTCTAATTGGCTTTCAGTCCAATACTTGTTAGAGGTCTAGTAGGTTTCTATAGAACTGACTGGAATTAACCTCTCAATGTGACAATCAGCCTGAGCTTGTTTTTGTTTACTTGTCAGTATGGCTGAAAAGCTACTAGAAAAAATAATAGCTTTTTTGAGGTCATTTTCACTGGTCAACTTCACAATTCAAACAAGCTTTTCTTCGATGTCCAGAAACTTCTACTAGTGCAGGAACCGAGCGCGAGAACTGCATTTATCGTGAGGTGAGGTCTGAGTGTCTTGAGAAATACGCTTTTGGGTCCGGTTGAGCTTTCAACGAGTCAACCTGGTCCGCCAAAGAGCGACTCGTTTCGTAGGCGTTACTTTGGTATAGAGGCGGATACCTTCCACAGTCTCCATTCCTTTCTGACGATATTTAGAACCGGTGTCCTTCGATTTTGTTTTTCTTCGTTCAAGCTTTACATCTACCGTCTTTGTCCTCATTCTCAAAATGATGCTCGACTCATTCTCTTCGACTGAAACAAATGCCTTTGTGATTTATTAGTCGAGTAGTAAACTAGTATCTGCTGGGTTGCCCTTGTCTTCAAATCCCTGCACCTGTTAGAATGAATGTAGTAGATAGATTGAGCTGCATTGTCTTCGGGTTTGGTTGGCAGAGAACGGGCTGGTTCGCTTTCTTAGTGCGATATCGAATGCTCCTTGGTACCTAATATACAGTCAGTCTAAGTGCAATGGCATACCACATCTATCAGGAATACGCTAAAGAATTCTGCACTTATGGTTTGCGATGTAGAGAATATTTTGGACCACTGGGGCCCTGACCCTACAAGGTGCAGCTGAGGGTTGGTTCCATCGATAGCGTGGGAAGAAAACAGGTTGCAATCACTACTCATAAAAATGTGGACTCCAAAGCGCCACTGTAGGTCACCGCCGGCTCTGTCGTACAAGGTCAAAGGTTCGTTTGACGTGGACTCAATTGTTTGATTTCCCTAAATACTACTACTTCGTCCCAAAAAGATTGAAGCATTTGCTTGAAATTGGTCTCACAACAACGATTCTACATTTCCTTCCCAATAAACACTGTCATGGTAAGGAGACTAGGTTGCTCTTCTATTCATGCTCTCATATCAGTAGAAACTAGGCACTGGATCTCACGACGCGTCTGTCATTTTTCGTCGTGGATTAAAATACTTTGAGGACACCCGCATTTTTCACAACTCATTGTTTCTCAGATTCTGTACCGTTACATCGTCATCACTAAAGTTTCACTGAGGCAAACACAATAACGAAAGGCTTGCTTTGTAAGGCTTTGGTTAGGAAAATACTCTAAACGGCGATCTTCATCGGAGAACAATTCGTGACGTAGTGTCAAAATGACATCTACCTGGAGGATCCAGGTTGGATCCTCTTCGTAAAGAGCATTCGAAGAAAAATATGTGGATTGCTGATTCTGAAGACACAGAACTTATTTATCTTAGAAAGAAGACGTACAAGACAGAAATCGCATTTTGTGGAAGAATAGAGTTAAATTCAATTAAAATTCAGTACATCTTCTTGTGCGACAATCTTTGTTGGATATTTATAAAATATAAATGCGTCAATCTTTTTCGGACGGAGGTAGTATTTCGCTATTACGTTGCTTTGCTCTCCTCTGGCAGCTGCAAAGTAGCCGAATCTATCATCGGACCAGGTATTTATACGAAGGAAGATGAAATAGAAAATACTGAGGACAAAATTCTATTGAGAGCAATATTGACGCGGCTTTAGTTCTCGAGTGGAGCTGCATATAGAGCGATGATCAACCTTTCGAAAAGCGCTAGAAACCAGTCAGGAGCGCGGTATGATAGTTTATTCTCGAAACTCTGACAAATTTCTTTCTCGAAGTAATCTTCGAGAAATCTGGGACTGCAGCGACATACGCAATGGACAAACGTGATTTAAATTTGATGCTCGCAAACGACCGTACTATGAAGACTGGTGGCGCTGAAGTGCGAAAACGAGAGGAAGCATGGCTGAGGCCGCGCGGCAAGATTGGGCAGTAATCTAAAAATCCTTGTTGTACACCAAAGCAATATCTGTGCTCGGTTAATCGGTGCACCTCGCAACCATCGCGATGGCGACGAACACGCGGAAGGCCAGAATCGCATGAATTCCATTTCCGACGAAACAGCACGATATAGTGAATCGCCGTATACACTGTCTACGTGGGGACAAGCTACACTGCACGAGTGCGACGTTCTCATCGAAACGTACATGGACGGCGGGCCTACTTCGATCTTGTAAATTCCGACATCTCTTCGACGTCCCACGCGAAGGTTCGACTGACAGCGCATCATCGTAGTCGAGGTTGTGCAACGGCCATGGTGACATGCGGGCCAAGCATCGTCGCATGGCGAAACGTCGTCTCCTGCAAAATTATCTTCCACAATGTGCGACCGAGCCCGCCACGTTCCTCTGCATCGTGCGCGACGCTGGCGGTATGCTACGTTCCTCTTACTGCTTCGATCGCGAGGTCCTCTACTTCATGTATGCATCGTTGGAAGTGGATGATTTCGATGACCCCGAAAATGTTCCGAATTCGACGACAGCCTCAGCGAAGCAGCAGGCGGTAAATACCCGTTCAGAGCATTCTGTGAATATTAAATCGCGCTGGCTAGTCTAGTGCAGTATGATAATGTATGCAGTGTCCGCACTTTGCGAGTTCTAAACGAGATACAGAGTCTGAGATTATTAGTCGCCGTGAATTTCTTGGTAGAACAGGTCGACTTCGTGCTGGCGACTGGATTGAGTCAGCATTGTAGAAGAATCTCTTCGATTATACGGAGAATCGAGGGGTGGAGGAATCTGACGGTGGGAAGTTTCCGAATTATGGGACCGGCTTATTTTCGGGCAGAAACACGCCGGGATGAGGCGGCGAAGAGATATGAGGCTATGGAGTGCAGCAACCGCACGAGGAGTGCGCACTCCGTCTGGCGGCAGGCGAGGAGCGACGCAGCGATCACAGAGGCGCGAAGACCTCAGCGTCGGCGGGAGATATTGGTAGGATACGGGGAGCCAGGCGAATTTCAGTTGCTAAGGCTGTGATTTCGTGTACCTTGCTGGTCAATTGTTTGGCGCGTAAAATGAGTGTTTCCGGCACTGTTGTACAGGGAAATGGTAATGTAAGGCGCGAACGCGCAGATTTATTGAGGTCCACACGCCGGTGCTCTATTAGCTGCCGTGGAGAGAAGGCCAAGCTGTAGACTTGTTCGGATTCGGATGCAAGTCGGCGCGTTCGCAGCTCCTCGCGCGGTTCGGTTGCGCGCGCCGTTATATATACGGACCATTCTTCAAACGGCGCGCCGCAGTTGACCGAACGCTCCATAATCCAGTCAGGAGATGGAGGAAATGAGTCACAACAATGGCACGCCCACCAAACCGGGCCTTGTTACCGATCGTCGCAACCGGCACGTGAAGAGCGGATTCATCGTCGCACGCTCCGACATAGTTGAGTACCGAGGAATGCCGCGTACGGTCGTGTAGCTCTGCTGGGTGGAATGAGATCAGATCAAAACACGAATGCATCGCGCACATACACAGGCCGTCCTCAGTTCAGTTACAGCGCCGCACATACACTCGGCGAAGCCATAGTTGTGCGCCGTTGAGCGTGCTGCTCCACAGCGCCTTTCGAGCAAATTCCACTCTGCCCACACGTCACAGTTTTCCGAGATGGGATCGAACTGCAACACTAAGTCGACGAGGTGGTCTAAAGTAAAAAAGCTAACGTGAGTTGTCGTTAAATAAATTAGATAATAACGTTAGATTTCGGAGATGGTAATTATCGGTGATCTCCTCTTGCCAGCGCACACTACCCCGCACGACGTCGACAAACATGGATGGCGCCGGTTTCACTCCGTCGCTGCTGACGACGCCGAGCAGCTTCCAGGGGCGAAGAGTAGCGGAGCGTAAGCTGTGTGCGGCGCAGGAGAAGGGGCAGGCGGCGGGACCGACGATGAAGGATGCGTCGTCGAGCAAACCGGCGAAGGGGTTTGGGGCGAAGCTGAAAGCGGCTTCGAGGTTCAAGTTCACGGGGGACCTACGACCGGGAAGGTTGTCGGACCCGCGCCGAGTGCCGGAGCACATCGCTAGGCCGAAGTACGCGCGAAGTGGAGTGCCACGCGACCGACGACCGCGTGTGCCGTGGGAGATCGAGGAGAAGGACGCCGAGACGATAGAGAAGATGCGTGTGGCAGGCCGGCTGGCGCGGGAGGTTTTGGACGCGGCCGGCAGGATGGTGATGCCGGGCGTGACGACGGACGAGATTGACGAAGTGGTGCATCGCGAGGCGGTGGCGCGACGCTGCTACCCGTCGCCGTTGAATTATAACAAGTTCCCGAAGAGCTGTTGCACCAGCGTTAACGAAGTGGTTTGTCATGGGATTCCGGACGATACGGTGTTGGTGAGTGGGGATATTATTAATGTCGACGTGACGGTGTACCATAACGGCGTGCACGGCGATTGTAGCGAGACGTTTCTCGTGGGCGAGGTGGATGAACGTGGTCGGGAACTGGTGCGGGTTACCCATGACGCGCTGTTCGCGGGTATAGGGGTGTGCGGGCCCGGAGTGGAGGTGAAGGAGATCGGGTGCGCGATCGACCGCGTGGTGCGTGGCACTGGGTTCAGTATCGTGAGGAACTTTGTGGGGCACGGTATCGGGTCGGTGTTCCACACGACGCCGAACGTGCTGCATTACAAGAACAACGAGCCGGCGGGGGTGCTGCGTCCCGGCATGACGTTCACCATCGAGCCGATGATTAACGAGGGCACGCACAAGAACGTGACGTGGCCCGACGACTGGACCGCGGCTACATTGGATGGGAAGCGAAGCGCGCAGTTCGAGCATACGCTGCTGATTGTCGAGGACGGGGTGGAGATACTGACGAAGAGATTGGACGACAGTCCCAAGCTGTTTTGGGAGCAGTAAATCGCGGTGTTGATGAAATGTGTTGTTGACAAATGGAGTCGTGGGGAAGGTAAGTAGAGTGTGATGGTACAAAATTGAACGGAACTGTGATTCTGTTCGTTGAATTTACATGCGCGCGTTCGCGAGTCGGCACTATCGTATAATACAGGTGACGGCAACTTGCATAGCCTTCACGTTGACCGAGTCGGCGTGCTTGCGGCAGCGATGTGCGGCCGATTGCTGGTGATGGAACGGAGCCCAAATGAATCAGAGTATCGACACGGGAGCGATACGTTCTCACTTGCGGTGGGAACTCTTCTTGTAGCCGTGTAACGACTTTCGGGATAGGTCGACACCGATGTAGTGCTCGTTCTCCGCGTTGAGGGAGTTGTAGGCGACCTTGCTCTTGTCGTTACGTTTCTTGGGTGCCTTGATGAGCTTGGCGCACTTGGCGGTGTTGGCGGTGTGCTTGGTAACCATGGTAGTGTGTAGGGAGCGGGTGTAGCGTGTAGTGTGTGATTGTTTGCAGCCGTGCGGCAGGTGTGTGCGTTGGTTGTCGAGGAGTGCGAGTTATGGAAGTCGGAGTAGAAGCATTCCATGCGTTTTATATTAGGTGTACTGTACTGTACAATTGCGGCGGTGGCCACAGCAATGAACCACTTCATACCGCATCCAGCAAGGTTTTCACTCCAACGTCATACCGCAATTGTTACACCCATTTTTTTATTCTTAACTTACTCGTGCTGTATCGACTGATCTGAGGGCTGGCCGCGTCGAATGCGTGCTGTGTTTCGGTGTAGAAGGCTGTCGAAATCTATTGCACCACCATTTCCTATCTCCCTGCCCCTGATTCCCCTCACGGACGGTGCATCTCGCCCATATTTCCCCTCGCATTTTGACGTTCGCTCTGCGCTGCTGTGCGCTTATCTCCAGTAGATGTACTCTTTTCTTGCTTTATTCCGATCCCTTTCTTCTTTTCCACTATCTGCCTACACTCTTCAATTCACATCAATATCTCCTTCTAGCATGCCATCCTACGTTCTCCAACGCCGTGTCTAAGTTTCTCCGTCCTCTTTCTCCATCTCGCATCTTCAATCCTTCTGTCCCGTGGTGACTGTCATTCTACAATAGAAAACAACAAATCACCTCCTGTTACCCCCTTGATGCATTCAATGCGTGAACTACACATCACTCCGCCATTCCCCCCGCACCGCACCATACGATCATTCCTCGACCTTCCCCACTTTTTTCTATACCGTACTGTACTCTCATCTCCCGCTATAAATTTACTGTACCGCAATTCCCTCTTTTTAATTCTACGTCCTTCCGGCTTTCGGCCTACAGTACACACCCCACCCTGTGCAAGCTAGCCACACCCACGTGAATCCGCGCCCAAATCGTCGGCCTACACGTATCACGCATGCAATGCATGGAGTTTCCCTAGGCTCCAACCCGCCTCACTTGTCCGCGCCCATTCGCCGCACTGCCATTCCAGTGCGTGCGGCGTACGACCCACCCATTGCCGCCATTCACTTTGCGCTAACCCTCTACCATCCAGCATTTGCAAGTTCTCATCACTGATATAAACTGTCGTAGGTAGAAAGGGTTGTGAGCCACCGCCACCGCCATATCCCCCGCGCATCACCGTATTATCACCCGCACCCACGCCCTCGACACGTGCTCCATTCCTCGCTTGCATTCAGATGTGTTGTCGTCGCGCGATACTGCGGAAAACTTGCCTTATTCCGAATTACGGAACCAAGTTAGACGCCGTATTCGCCTTTTCTACGCACAAATACGGAGAAAGTGATTCTTCGGCCCCCCAACACCGCTTTTCCGCCATTAGTTTTATTGTTCTATACTGCGACCTTTACTCCGTAACATACGACTGTGCACAACCTATATGTATATAAATTTATCTATATATGCATATCGAAATCTCTACGGCATTCGATTCTCGCAGTGAAGAAACTGCGCATGCGTTCAACCCGTGCCATAACAATGATTATACCGTGGGGCTTGTCATGGGATTGTAGTTGACGGCGGTTCGGCTTTCTCCTTTCTCCCGCGCACTGAATTATTCCACGACGTAGTAGAGAAACCGCGATTCTATGTTCCAGGAATTCCGATCACAGCGAAAACTCCGTTTGTCGACTTGGACAGTTCGCACAGCTCTACATTCGCGTGACCATTCAGCAGCGCGAAACCGACGCATCTCGCGCAGTCGGGCCTCACAAACGCTCGTTTTCGTGCGCACACCGCCGCATTACCGCGTTCCACCGTATTTCGCCGCCGTTAACCGAAGTACTGGGTATGTTTATTCCCTTCACCCTTCCGCCTTCGTAACCATTTCTATCAGGCGCCCGCCTCTGCCTTGCTGGACTGTTAGTGACTGTTAGTTCACTTTCGTTTGTGTCCCTAATTACGAAAATACCTGACGCTACAATTAATTCTATGTAAGCCCGCCGTATGACAAATAGCGGAAATGCTGGTGCCGTGTCCAAATCAAAAACTACGTCTATACTACTGCACGCTCGAATCAAGTGATCATAAGCTCATCATTTTCAAGTCATACAGTACTGCGATAAATTGAAAAACAATCAATAACTATTTACCAATCATCAAATAGCTATCACTTTCGTCCTCGAAAACCACGATGGCATGGTGTAATGAATACGGAAGATAGGAAAGTCTGTAGCCAACACTGATGTTGATTGAGAAACAAAGCTTGTGAATTGTTCTAATTAAAAACCACACAGCAATTTCCTGGTAAAACGCACCCTAATTCAATTCATCATCCTGAATTTAAGAAACCGGGCTTGAGTAAGCATCCATGAAGATTTGAGTGGTCTAGATCACGTTCCGGACAACAGGAGTCAATTCAAAATTCTTCAGAACACTGCGTTAAAGTACTGTAAAAAGAAGATTTAAAATTTTCGTTGAATCATTTTGTACAGCAAGATATTGACTCCAATTCAAAATTTTTTGTCTTACAACGGGTACTGTACAGCAGAACATAGAAAACTCAGAATTTTCTGCACCACAAGATGAATTGTTCAGCGTAGTACTAAATTCTGCATTTAATTTAGTACTCAAATTCAAGTATTCATTTAGGGGACAAGCCAGTTGTCGTAGAAATAGATCGGAAGAGCAC
>JAAUYH010028836.1_pt1 | contig 12921 bp, 7 predicted proteins | sample 7278061 | NCBI WGS metagenome assembly JAAUYH01 (sample SAMN14350203, study PRJNA611818) | marine sediment metagenome | isolation source: surface marine sediment (0.6m) | place: French Polynesia: Moorea | collected 2018-08
ATCTGCAACTCCCAATACTGGATTTGAGAAGCTGTTAAAGGGTTATTGGGAAAAATCAGCAACCGAAGTCTTGGCTGTTTTTGATATCGATCTTCTCTGGCAAAAGGTTGCAGCCGATCCTCTTAGCGGTTGAACGGCATAATATTATATTTAAATTACACTTAAACTAAAATATTCAATTCTATCTAGGTTTATTCTAAATGATTACTAATTTATTAATTAAAGATTCATCTGACGATGAACCAAATGGTAAAGGAAATACGACTACAACAGGTGCTATTACTGTGTTAGACACTGATGCTCCATCAACATTATCATTGTTAAAATCCCGTGTCTCTAACTACTGGCAAGGATTCAATTTACGACGTAAAGCCAAAATTATTGCCCTGATCATCGGTATTGTCCCGGTGGCGACAGTGGGGGCTGTAGCCCATCATTTGGCCACTCAATCGTTGATGACACATATTATTAGAGATCAAGAAGGGACTGCTCTTGAGATTGGACAAAAGGTTAGATTGGTAACTAATCACTTAATTAGCGATGTTAATGCGATGGCCAAGTCTCCCATACTAGCAGATTCAGAACTCGGTAAAGTTGCCAGTGTAAAACAGAAGATCGGCTATTTAAATGGTTATATTACGACTCACGATAAAAAATTCGATAGCATGGCTGTTTTTGATACCAATGGGAAATTGCTATTTCAGTCCAAATCAACCAATCCTCTCAGTCCTGAAGAAGATTATAGCAACCGAGAATATTTTCAACGGGCAATTTCCTCTCGTGCAGCAGCAATTAATTCTCCCGATATCAATGGAGCCTCAGGCAATACTCTAGAAGTAGCTAGCCCAATTATAGAAGAGGGAACTGGCAAAATTATCGCTGTTCTCTGTGCAAGAATGCCTTTAAGTCATTGGCAAGGTATCTTTGAGCCTTCGATGCTTCTAGGTTTTGAACATAAGCTGATCGATTCAAACGGGCAAGTTTTTGTGGCTGACGAAACCGAATTAGTTGGTAAAAATCTCGGCATAGATTTTAAAGATTTACCGGAGCTACAAGCAAGATTGCGAGCTCGGATAAGTAATAGCGATCGGGATGGAAATATACACGAGACTAGGGTTTTGTTCGATGGCAATGATCGGGAAAATGCTTTGGTGACTCTAGTGCCAATTCGCGGTGTTGCGGGAATGACAGGTCCTGGCTGGGATCTGGCTCTATCTTCGACGCTAGCAGACTCTTTTGCTCCTTTAAGAAAGTTAAGCTGGTCCTTGGTCTTGGGGATGAGTGCCGCCGCTTTATTGGTAGGAAAAATAGCTACTGTGGTTGGTAATCGAGCTACCCTACCGGTCTTTGCCGCTTTAGGAGCAGTGAAGAAAATTGGTCAAGGTGATTTTAGTGCGAGGCTAGATATTAAAGGAGAAGACGAACTGGCAATGTTGGGGACTGACATCAATAAGATGGCCCAGCAACTAGAATCATTAGTAGGGCAGAAAGAGACGGAAGTGCTACGCTCTGGGCTACTCAAAGATTTAACCCTCAAGCTAGCCGGCGCGACCAATTCTCAAGCAGTTTTTCAGGTTGCTGTTGCCGAAATGATTCCCATTTTGAGAGTAGATCGGGCGTTTATTTATTGGCCCAAACAAGGTGGACAAGGTGAAATTGTAGCTGAATCTGTCAAGGATGAACGGGTATCTAAGTTAGGGGCTAAAATATCTCAAATGAACTATCTTAACCAATATTTGGTTGATGATCTTTCAGAACGAGTGCGAGTCGTGGACAATATTTACCAAGCCGATCTCAAACTTCCCGATCTCAGACAACTGGAGGCTTTTGAAGTCAAATCCGAATTATTTGCACCTTTATTTGTCGGTCAAGATTTTCAAGGGTTTATCGTAGTGCACCAGTGCGATCGCTTGCGCACCTGGAAACAGGCAGAGATTGATTTTTTTGCCCAAATTGCCTCTCAAATCATGCTGGCTAAGGAAAGGACTGATCTCATACAAGAGCAAAAAACCGCCAAGGAGCAACTACAGAAACAAGCATTGAGTTTGTTGATGGAGGTCGAACCCATTAGTAAAGGAGACTTGACGATTCGGGCTACCGTAGCTGAAGGAGAAATTGGCACTCTGGCCGATTCTTACAATTCAACGGTGGAAAACCTACGCCAAATCGTAACCCAGGTTCAAACATCGGTTACACAAATGGCTGCTACGACCAATAGCAACGAAGAAATTGCCCAAGCACTTTCTGAAAGAGCAGTTCAACAATCAGAAGCGATGGCATCTGCTCTACAACAAATTCAGGCTATGACCGAATCGATTCAAGCTGTTGCTCGTCATGCCGAGTTGGTCGAGAGATCTTTCCAAGAGGTATCTGACACTGTAGCTGTCGGTAATAAGGGAATGGAACGTTCGGTAGAAGGTATCGTTGCGATTCGGGAAACCGTTGCCGATACAGCGAAAAAAGTTAAACGATTGGGAGAATCTTCACAAAAGATTTCCAAAGTGGTTAACCTCATTAGTAGCTTTGCTGATCGCACTAACCTCTTAGCATTAAATGCTTCTTTAGAAGCGAATCGAGCTGGTCAAGAAGGACAGACCTTCGCCATTGTAGCTGAGGAAGTGCAAACTATGGCCAAGCAATCAGCCGAAGCAACGACCGAAATTGAAAAGCTAGTCGCGAGTATTCAACTTAATACCAAGGAAGTAGTTGCGGCCATGGAGCAGGGAACGGAGCAAGTAGTCGCGGGCACGAAATTAGTAGATGAAACCCGTCAAAAGCTGAACCAAATTGCTGCTTCTAGTAACTTAGTAGGCGATCGCCTGAAGAAAATTACGGTGGAAACAGTCCAGCAATCTCAAGTGAGTCAGGAGATTAGTGAAACCATAGCCGAGGTGGCAAAAATGGCCACTGTTACTTCTAAAGATGCGATTGAAGTATCGGCTTCTACCCGAGAATTGCTGGGAATAACTGATGAACTACAGACAAGTGCCAAGAAATTCAAAGTTTAAGGGACTTTGCCCTTAAAAGCTGTTAGCCATAGTGCGACAACAACAAAACCTGAGGTTCTAGTTCCTCCAGATAGAACCTCTTATTTCTTTAGCCTTGGTCTAATTGTTAATCCTTCGATCTGTTGCCCTATTGTTACTAAAGTTGCATATATTATTACACTATGATGGACTCCGAAAATCGCGATTACGCCTATCAATTTTTTCTCGAAGAAGCTCCTGAATTACTACAGATACTAGAAACAGGTTTGCTCGATCTTCAGCAAGATAGTGATCCTGCCAAAATTCATGATTTGATGCGAGCTGCTCATTCTCTGAAAGGGGGAGCTGCTACTGTGGGACTCAATGGCATCAAAACTATTGCCCATCGTTTAGAAACTATTTTCAAAGCTTTATATGTTGAAAAAGAAATTGATACAGAGCTAGAAACTTTACTACTTAAAGCTTATGATTGTCTGCGATCGCCATTAAATGAGCAGATTACCACTGGGAGTTATGATGAGGAATCAGCGTTAGCTAACGCTGATTCTACTCTTAAGTTAATTGAAACCAGATTAGGAGATGCCTTACTAGAAGCCGACAATTATGTTCCTAGCTCTACAGATCTCGGAGTCGATCTTGTCGCGAGTATCTTTGAAACGGATGTTGTTCAAGGAATCGAGCATCTAAGCAAAATCATCGCTGCGCCTCAGGAATATGAACTAGAAACAGAATTGCGTACTCAAGCGGAAGTTTTTGTCGGATTTGCAGAAATGCTTAGTTTACCTGGTTTTGGCGGGATCGCATCTGGAACCCTTGACGCTCTTAATGCCAATCCCGCAGCAGTTTTGGAAATTGCCACTGTGGCTTTAGATGATTTTCTGGCGGCGAAAGAGCTAGTTTTAGGAGGCGATCGCGATTGCGGAGGTAGTCCTTCAGAAACTTTGTTAGCATTTTCCCAGGAAGCTAAATTGCAGTCAGTTGAGAATCCGGTCATTGCTCCCGGGCTTCAGGATTCAATAGCAGCAGAAGCTTTCATCGAACTAGAACCATCAAATATCATTGATATAGAGCAAGTTTTAGGAGATGAAGATGAGCCTACCGGCGACAGTATTCCCTTAGAAACTCTGCTGGAATCTTCCCAAAACACTAAATTGCAATTAATTGAAGATCTTGAGCCTGCTGCGATGTCTGAGGCTCCATCAAAAGCAGCAGCTTCTATCGAAGCAGAACCACCAAATATTATTGCTATGGAGCAAGTTTTAGAAGATAAAGATGAGCCTGCCGGTGAAAGTAGTTTGTCAGAAGCTTTATTTGATTCTTCCCAAGACACTAAATTGCAATTAATTGAAGATTTCGAGCCTGCTTCGATGTCTGAGGATTCATCAGCAGCAGCTGCTCCTATCGAATCAGAACTATCCAAGATTGCTGCTGATTCTAGTTCTTCTAGTTTGGGATTGGTTCGCCAGAGTGCTTCGGCCGCATCAGCCCCAGCTTCTCCCGAGCCAAAAGAACCAGAGACCGGCAAGCAGCCTGCCCAACTAAAACCTGCTGCGAATCTGAAAATCCGAGTTGATTCCCAACGCTTAGAAAAAATTAATAATTTTGTTGGTGAATTAGTGATCAATCGTAATAGCCAGGCTTTACAACAAGAACAATTACAGACAATTTTAAGTAAATTCCAAGATAGACTAGAACAATTTAATCGCTTAACCTACCAATTTCAGGAAATATCAGACCGCATATCCGTAGCACCGAGTCATAATAGCTCAAACGATACTACGTCTTTAGGAGATTTTGATGCCCTAGAAATGGATCGCTATGGCAAGGTATATTCCCTCATTCAAGAGATTGTGGAAGAAACCATGCAGTTTGAAGAGGCAGTAGACGATTTTGTACTCTTTAAAAGGCAGTCAGAAGATACTATTAAGCAACAGCATAAAACGCTTTCCCGATTGGGAGAAGAATTGATGTGGGCGCGGATGATGCCTTTGAAGCAATTGCTGGGTGCTTTCCCCAGAGCGTTACGAGACTTATCGGTTAAGTACCAAAAACCAGTCAATTTCAAGATGAGCGGGACAGAAGTTTTAGTAGACAAGGGCATCTTAGAAAAACTTCACGATCCCCTATTACATCTGCTGCGCAACGCTTTCGATCATGGTATTGAATCACCAGAAGTCAGACGACAACAAGGAAAACCAGAAAACGGTCAAATTGATGTTTGCGCCTATCATCAAGGCAATCGAACCCTGATTGAGATTAAAGATGATGGTCGAGGTTTGGATGTAGAGAAAATCGCTCGTCGGGCAATTGATAAGGGATGGTTGTCCGTCAAAGAATTGGCAGAGATCGATCATGATAAATTGCTAGACTTCATTTTTGAACCAGGATTTTCTACAGCTGAGGAAGTTAGCGATCTTTCTGGCAGAGGTGTCGGACTAAATGTAGTTCGCTCTCAATTAGAAGAGATTAAAGGAATTGTGACCCTAAATTCAACTCTGGGGAAAGGAACGACCTTTACTCTGAGCTTGCCTTTAAGCCAAACGATCTCTTCTATGTTGATCTGTTTGGTAGATTCGTCAGCTGTTGCCATACCAGCTGCTAATGTTCAAGAAGTTATTTTCCCCAAAGCTGATAGTATCAAACGCTCAGGAAACCAACGAGTCTTATCCTGGCGAGAACAACTGCTACCAGTTTATCGATTGAACGATTTATTAGAGTATCGGTATCCCAGCCCAATTTGCTCTCGTAGTAAAGCATTTAGTAATATATCAGGTGCCAATAATGATACTTTACCCCTGCTAATAATTAATCAGGGACAAGACCATTTTGCCCTAGAAGCCGAAGGCTTGGGTCAGGAACAAGAACTAGTAATTAAACCTTTGACTGGTGCGATTGCAACCCCCAAATATATTTACGGCTGCACAATTTTAGGAGATGGTATTTTGGTTCCTGCGATCGCGCCAACTGCTTTACTAGCTTATATTCGAGAACAAAAATCCGCGAATCCAGCCCATTACGAGAACTTAACTGCTCTGACTGCTTTAAGGAAGAAAAATGTCATTCCCACCGCCTTAGCTGTTGATGACTCAGCAATGATGCGGCGAATTTTAACTCGTACTTTAGAAAAGGTTGGTTATCGAGTTTTAACGGCTAAAGATGGTTGGGAAGCACTAGAACTCTTAAACCGGAGTTCCCAGGTACAGCTAATTGTTAGCGATTTAGAAATGCCTAACCTCAATGGTTTAGAGTTACTCCATCGGCTACGCCAAGATGCTGAACTCTCTAAAATTCCCGTGGCGATGCTGACTTCTCGTAGCAATGACAAACATCGTAATTTAGCCATGACTTTAGGTGCTAGTGCCTATCTAACTAAACCCTATATTGAACAAGAATTTCTCGATGAACTCAAAAAAATCTTTAGCGATCGTCAACCGCTAAAACCTTCCCTTTCTCCGCCTAAGCTTTTAAGCTCTTCTGCTAGTTAATTTTTTCCAGTTAAATCTTGACATAAACTTTTATGAAACTGACATTCATTATAATCAAATAAATTAAACCTTAACTATTGCACAAAGTTAGTCTTGTTTTCACAATAACCAAACAATAACCAAGAGTCTATTGATGGCGAAACACATACGTGTTCCGCCATTCGTCTTTTGTCATCCCCTTAAAATCTCTCCTACGAGACAAGATAAAACTCGAAGATACTGGTATTGTAGCTTCACCAAAAATTAGACCAACAACTAAAGGTTTTACTTACATTACTTAAAATAGCTGATAACTAAACTAAAATTTTATTGATGCCTACCTACTTGAGTAGTATAGACAAAGAATTAGACTTAAGAATATATGGAACTTTATCTTATTCGTCATGGTATTGCTGCTGAACGTGGTATCTATGCCAATGACGCAGAAAGACCTTTAACTGATAAAGGTCGTCAGAAAACTCAGAAAATTGCCCAACGTCTTTATGATATTGGTCTAAGATTAGACTTGATTTTAACTAGCCCCCTAATCAGAGCCTCTCAAACAGCTGAAATTTTGCACAATGTAGGTTTGACTAAGCAAGTTGAAACATCTTCTCACCTGGCACCTGAGGGGAAGATTCAAGATTGGCTAGATTGGTTGTCTCAATGGCGCAATGGTTCCTCAGAAAAGTATCTTGCTCTAGTAGGTCACCAACCTAATTTAGGTTATTGGGCAGAGCTTTTGGTTTGGGGACAGATTACTGGACAAATGATAGTGAAAAAAGCTGGAGTTATTGGGATCAATTTACCCAATACTGAAACACCAATAGGTAATAGTACGCTATTTCTATTAACTTCTCCTAAATACTTGCTTAACAAAGTTTAGAAAAAAGTTTAGAGCAATTTTTGAGTGCAAAGTATAAACACCCAAGCCGAAAGTAATTATCTAGCTTGGGTGCTACTTTTTATCTGTCAACTTTTATCAATATTTTTTATCAATATTATTGTTGACGGTATTGAAGACGGTATTTAAATTGCTTATCTTTTTGTACAGTTGTCGATGGAAAATTATGCAATGGAAAGTAGATTATTAACCTTATTTAGTATCAAGTATGGGGCGAAAAACCCTATCTTTAGATATGGGAAGTAGTCAAGTCGGTTTAATCCCTAAATCTCAAAAATAAATCCTTGTTGTTTAAGCTGTTGATATTTGACTTCATTAAACTCGTAATATCTGGCAGCTCGATGAGCAACGTCAGTTTGTAGTTCATCTAATTCCTCTAGAAGATCCATTTTAAGGATTTTCTTGCGAAAATTTCTTTTATCTAGCTTTTTCCCTAATACGGTTTCATAAAGCTTTTGTAGCTGAAACAGAGTAAACTTTTTAGGCAATAGCTCAAAACCAATTGGCTCATAGCGAATTTTACTTCGTAAACGCTTGAGAGCCGTCTCGAAAATTTGTTGATGATCGAATGGTAATTTTGGCAGCTCAGCGATCGCAAACCAAGCGGCAGCCATCGCATCAGTAGTTGCTTCAATATTATATTTCCGAAGATTTACTAAAGCATAGTAAGCCACAGACACAATGCGCTCTCTGGGATCTCGATTAACTGCCCCAAAAGTATAAAGTTGCTCTAGGAAAACATTTTTAATTCCTGTTTCTTCCCGTAGTTCTCGAAAAGCTGCTTCTTCTAGAGTTTCCTCTAGATGTACAAAACCTCCCGGTAATGCCCATTGACCCTGAAAGGGGGGTAGTTTTCGTAAAATGAGCATCACTTTCAAGCTATCTTGTTCATCTAAACCAAAGACCACACAATCCACAGTCAGTCCTGGTCGCGGAAATTCGTAACAGTAAGACATAATCTCAAGCAAGTTGTATTTTATTGCTTGACATAGTGTAGCATTAACACTATCATAAGGTTAGTGTACAAAATACACTTTACCAATTATGCAGATTCCATTTGAATTAGCAGTAGGTTCTGTTAGAGGTCGAGAACATCTCCGATTAGAGCGCAACAATCAAGATGCTTATGCCATCTTGAGAAATGAACAATATACCGTCGCAGTTGTTTGTGATGGTTGTGGTAGCGGTCAATATAGCGAAGTCGGGGCTCAAATTGGCGCTCGATTAACTATTGAGAGTCTGACTAGAGCTTTATCCAGTCAGTCAAGTAAAGGCAATCCTATTAGTTCTGATCGGCTTTTAGAACAAGTCCGTCAAGACTTACTGAGGCAAATTGATAACCTGGCTCAGGCAATGGGAGGAAATTGGCTACAAACTCTAAAAGATTATTTTCTGTTCACGATTGTCGGCGTTGTGATTACTTCCACTGACATCTTAGTTTTTTCTCTAGGAGATGGCGTAATCATCATCAATGGCAAAGAAATTGATCTTGGTTCTTTTCCTGGCAATGCTCCGCCCTATTTAGCATATGAGCTTTCTGCGATCGCTCCTAATCACAGATTGCGATCGCATTCATTACCGCCCCTTGAGCAAGTGGAATCAATTTTGATTGGTACAGATGGTGTGAGGGAGCTAATTAACGTAGCGCAACAGCAGTTACCTGGCAAACAGGAATTAGTCGGTTCAATAAGTCAATTTTGGCAAGAAGATCGCTATTTCACTAACCCAGACCAAATTCGCCGTCGTTTATCTCTAATTAATCGGGAAGTCACTAAATTTGATCGTCAAACACAAAAACTTCAAAAAACACTGGGGTTATTACCTGATGATACGAGTCTAGTTGTCCTGCGGCGTTCAAATCTTAAACAAAAAAATCAAGCTATTAACAATGAATGTCTATGTTAAAGGGAAAAAGATTAATTTAAAACCCAGTCAAGTAATTGGCAAAGGTGGAGAAGCAGAGGTCTATAAGTTTGGTCAAGATCAAGCACTTAAGTTATTTAAGCCATCAAACCATCCCGACTATCAACAATCACCTCAGCAACAACAAGCCGCCCAAATACGCTTGGCACAACATCAGCATAAATTACCTCAATTTCCTACCCAGGTTCCTAGTAAGGTAATTCAACCCCAAAATTTAGTTACAGATAGCTCGGGGAACAATATTCTCGGTTATACCATGCAACTTCTAACAGGTGCAGAGGTTTTAATGAAATATAGTCAGCGCAGCTTTCGTCAGGCAGGAATTTCTGGTCAAACAGTCGTACAAATCTTCCACGACTTACATCAAACAGTTGCTCAACTGCATTTAGCCCAAGTAGTTATTGGCGACTTCAATGATTTGAATGTGCTGGTCAAAGATAACCAAGCTTATATTATTGATGCTGATTCCTTTCAATACGGTTCTTTTCCTTGTCCCGTATTCACCGCCAGGTTTCTAGATCCTCTCCTATGTGACCTTCAAGGGAATCAATTAAGTTTATACAAACCCTATTCAAGAGACTCTGATTGGTATGCCTTCAATGTCATGCTGATGCAATGTCTGCTCTTGGTTTCTCCCTATGGTGGTGTTTATCGACCTCAAGATCCATCGCGGCGAATTCCCCAAGATGCCCGACCTTTAAAACGGATTACAGTGTTTCATCCCGAAGTGAAATATCCCAAACCAGCAATTCCTTACCAGGTGTTACCTGATGAGCTCTTGCATCATTTTACCCAGGTATTTGAGCAGGATCTGAGACAGGAATTTCCCCTTAATCTCTTAAATAATTTACACTGGCAAACCTGTAACCACTGTGGCAGAGAATATGCTCGTTCTAGTTGTCCTGACTGCGTTACCATTGTTCCTGTAACTGTAGTTCAGGGTAAAGTCACAGCCCAACACATATTTACGACATCGGGTTTAATTCTTACCGCCCAGTATGCGGACTCATCTTTACGCTGGCTGTACTATGAACAGGACCATTACAAACGAGAAGACGATTCTATTGTTTTGAGTGGCGATCTCGATCCTTACCTGCGTTTTGAGCTTCAGAGTCAGACTACCTTAATTGGCAAACAAGATCGCGTAATCACCTTAAAGCCTGGTAATTCACCTAATAGCCTTCCTGTCGATAGTTATCACGGAATTACTCAATTTGCCACTAACCAATCTTGTCGTTACTGGTTACATAATGGTCAATTATTACGAGATGGTTACTTAGGAGCAGAATATATCGGTGACGTCTTAGCAGGACAAACTCAATTCTGGGTTGGCTCTGATTTTGGTTTTGGTTTTTATAGCGCCAGTAATCTGCATATTGCTTTTGTTTTTGATGCTCAACATCGCGGTATTAATGACCGAGTGCAACTACCCCGTTGGTCAGGTCAACTGCTGGATGCTAATTGTGTCTTTACTTCCGAGCTGTGTTGGTTCTTCTGGGCGATTCAAGAACAAGGTCAAATTGTTCATCATTGTGCGGTGATTCAACCTAATGGCGCGATCGCAGCTACAATGCAAGAACCACTTAATAAATCTTCTTGGCTAGCCAATTTAGATGGTAAATGCGCTGTGGGTAATTTTCTGCTAGCTGCTACCGATGAAGGTGTCGTCCGTCTCGCACCTCAAAACGGTCAAATCGTGATTACTAATGAATTTCTTGATACGGAACCCTTTGTTGATTCTAGTTGTGACTTAATAGCAGCTCCTCATGGACTCTATGTCATCAAACAACAAGAAATTTATCTTTTGCAAATTAGTTAAACCGCGTCCACATTCAAAACTGGAGTTTTTAAATAATAAATAGGACTTACGCAAAATTAATGTCATTACTTTGCAAATATTCAGATCAAATCCAAAAGTCTTGTTGGGGGACTTGCCCCCCAAACCCCCCACTGGGGCGCTACGCCCGCCCCAGGCCCCCGGCGAAGTGTTAACTAGTCAGTTGGAAAATTATTATTTTCTAGTAGAGCGCCAACTTTTTTTTGAGGAATAAATCTGGGGAAGAATCTCCCCCTGCTTCCCCTTCTCTTGGTCAGCATTCCCTTGCGCCTAACGGCGACCCGGGGTCTGACCGCTGCTCCCGAAGCTTCTCCTGCTTGCCCCTATCCCTCAATTCAAAATTGGTGGAGTACTAGGTAGTTGTAAAATTTCCTAAAATCAAAAATCTTTTTTGAAAGCAATTGCTCTTATATCTTTATTAATATCCTTGAGCAATCTGCGTAAGTCCTAAATAAAAATAGATCCTGTAAAACCTTTTTTCTTTTCCTAACACATTACGAAAACTAAGGTTTTCAAATGAGACGCGGTTTAACTCAATAATTTATTAGATTTAAATATGATTAAACAAACCACTACCCAATTACCGATTCCACCCCACTTTGACGCCAAAAAATTAGAAACGGTTTGGCGAGTGCCTTACCAACAAAGAGCGATCAAAGCCAAAGACTGGGCAAAACAACATCATCTGCAACCGGCTGCTAAAGACAAAACTCGTATTTGTTTGATGGCGATTGATGTACAAAATACTTTTTGTCTACCTGACTTTGAATTATTTGTTGCGGGAACTTCTGGTCAAGGCGCGATCGCAGATAATATCCGATTATGCGAATTCATCTACCGCAATTTAGGTTTGATTACCGAAATCGCCCCGACGATGGATACCCATACCGCATGTCAAATCTTTCATCCGGTTTTTTGGATAAATGATCGCGGAGAACATCCGATTCCAGCCGCAACTACTATTTCCCTAGATGACGTCCAGAAAGGAGTTTGGCAAGTTAATCCTGCGATCGCCTATAGTCTAGCGAATGGCAATTATCTAGCTTTACAGAAACACGCCTTACATTATGTGAAAAAACTCAGCGATGAGGGTAAATATCCCCTGACAGTTTGGCCTTACCATGCGTTACTGGGGGGAATTGGTCATGCTTTGGTTTCTGGAGTAGAAGAAGCCCTATTTTTCCATAATTTAGCTCGTAATAGCCAAACTCGCTTTGAAATTAAAGGCGGTAATCCTTTAACAGAAAACTACTCGGTATTACGTCCCGAAGTCCTCGAAGGCTCTGATGGTCGTCCTATTGCGCAGAAAAACACTCGCTTTATTCAAAAGTTATTAGAGTTTGATGTGGTAATAATTGCCGGTCAAGCTAAAAGCCATTGTGTTGCCTGGACTATTGAAGACTTACTTAGTGAAATCCAAGTTCAAGATCCCAAACTAGCGCAGAAAGTTTATCTCCTAGAAGATTGTACTTCGCCTGTGGTGGTTCCTGGAGTCGTTGATTTTACTGCTCAAGCTAATGCTGCTTTCCAACGCTTTGCCGATGCAGGAATGCATATTGTGAAATCTACTGAACCTCTCGATACTTGGTCGGGCATTTCTTTCTAATCCGTAGGGGCGAATCGCGAAGCGGTGCGACCCCGCGTTATCCTAAAGGACTACCTTCGGGGCGTGCGAGCGGTATCCTTATGCGGAGCGGTACCCTTTAGGTTTAGGGCGGCCAAAGACGTTTACCCAGCTCCGTGTTCTGGGCAAGGGAATGCCCTAAAGGACTAGCTTCGCGTCGCGCACCAAGAGATTGCCCCTAC
>JAAUYH010061665.1_pt1 | contig 12921 bp, 8 predicted proteins | sample 7278061 | NCBI WGS metagenome assembly JAAUYH01 (sample SAMN14350203, study PRJNA611818) | marine sediment metagenome | isolation source: surface marine sediment (0.6m) | place: French Polynesia: Moorea | collected 2018-08
CGATCCGGACCTCAATGTGGGAGCGGCTTCAGCCGCGATCCGGACCTCAATGTGGGAGCGGCTTCAGCCGCGATCATGTTTGCCCGGCATCCGTCGCGATGGAATCAGAGCAGCCCCAGCCGCTGCTTGCGTTCGACCAGGCCCGCCACGTAGCCGGCGTCGGCGGACAGGCGTGCCAGTTCGCCGCCGGCATACTCGAGGCCCCAGCGGTAGATCGTGTTGAGATGGTCCCTGTCGCCGGTCAGGACCGGTGGGCGCGCACGCACCTCGTCGAGCGCGGCGATGACGCGATCGGCCATGTCGTTCACGGTGCGTGCCACCGCATCGGCCACCGTGTCCGTGGCGCCGGTTGCGCCCTGCCAGTCGGCGAGGCCGTTGGTGGCCAGCGTGATCGTGCGGGGATAGAACGAGCACATCAGGTTCCACGGATCGCCGTCCTTGTCCTGGTCGCCGGCGGAGCGAAAGTCGCTGCGCACGAGCACCGACGGAATGTCGAGGAACTTGGCCATCATGAACTCGACGACTGTGCCGCTGTCGAGCTCGGCGCCGTCGAAATGGAGGATCGCCAGGTCGCATTCGGCGACGGCCTTCAGGTCCTGGTCGCGAATGTCGCAGGCCCTGTGCGTGGTCTGTTCCAGGTTCTGGGGCAGTATGCAGCGATAGCCACCCGACGAGCGCGTGTCGATGGCATCGGCCAGCAGCGCGTTGCCCAGCAGGTCCTTGTGGTTGAACAGCGCGCCGGCGAAGTAAATGGTGTAGGTGTCCATGGGGATTCCTCGGGGCTGGTCCACATCCGCCCACGCGAACGGCTGGTGTCAGGTGCCGTAGTACCGGTCGCCGAAATCGCCGAGACCGGGCACGATGTACTTGCGTTCGTTGAGCCGCTCGTCGATGGCGGCGGTGCAGACGCGTACGTCCGGGTGCGCCGTGGCGAGGCGCGCCAGGCCCTCCGGCGCCGCCACGATGCACGCCACGATGATGCTGGCCGCGCCCGCATCGCGCGCCGCGGCCAGCGTCTGGTCGAGGCTGCCGCCGGTGGCGAGCATCGGGTCGAGCACGATCACCCGCGCCTGGCCGAGGTCGATGGGGATCTTGCGGTAGTATTCCCGCGCCTGGGCCGTGGTCTCGTCGCGTTCCAGACCGATGAAGCCGACGGAGGCGGACGGCACCATGTCCTGGCACGCGCCCAGCATGGCGAGCCCGGCCCTCAGTATGGGCAGGAACACGACGCGGGTGGACACATGGGCGCCCGTCGTCGGCCCCACGGGGGTGTCGATGGCGGCCGGTGTCAACCCGAGATCGCGGGTGGCTTCGAGCACGACGATGCGCGACACGCGTTCCGAATGGCGGCGAAACTCCGCGGTGGCCGTATTTCGATCGCGGATGCGCGTGAGTCCGTCCGTGAGCAGCGGATGCGCCACCAGAACGGCGTTGTCGGGAACCTCGGTCACGATTTCGAGCCCAACCCGCAGTAGCCTCGGGCACGGACGGTTGCAGAAATGCACGAAACGACCATGGCCGCGGAGGTTAGCAGGTTCCCGTGGCGAGGTCACCGCTGCAGGGACGCAGCGCGAAGCGCATAATCGGGCCGGTCCGGGCGATGACCCGGGGGATGCCTGTCACGGGTGGACGATGAGATCGGTGGTGCCTGGAATTCGACCTTTCATCATGCTGGCGGTTGCGTCGTTAGCGGCATGCTCTGCCGCGTGGGCGCAGCGGGCGGACGAAAGCGCCTCGGATACGGTGGCCGGCGCGACGGGGGCGACGCTGGGCTTCGCCGAAGCGGTGCAGAGCGGCCGGCTGCGCAACCGGCGCATCTCCGAGTCCAGCGGCATGGCGAGTTCGACGCGCTACCCCGGCCTGATCTGGACGATCAACGACAGCGGCTCCGGGCCGGACATATTCCTGCTGGACGCATCGGGCACCGACCTGGGCCGCGTACGCGTAAAAGGCGTGCGCAACCGGGACTGGGAAGACATGGCGTCGTTCGAACGCGATGGCGAGCACTTCCTGCTCATCGGCGACGTCGGCGACAACGGCGCGTCGCGCGCGGTGAGCCGCATCGTCGCCCTGCGCGAGCCGCCGCTGGACGATGCCGGTCGCGTGTCGGTCGGGCGCGTCGAACCCGCCTGGACGATGCGCTTCCGCTTCGAGGACGGTCCACGCGATTGCGAGTCCATTGCCGTCGATATGCGCGACGATCGCATCTACCTCCTGACGAAACGTCTCGTGCCCGCCGCGCTGTACGCGTTGCCGCTGGGACCGGCGGCCGACGACGCGCCGGACGCGATCCACGTCGCTGCGCGCCTGGGGCCGGCCGACGCGATCGAGCCGCCATCGCCGCAGCACCTGATCGACGACCCGCTGCTGGGCGGCTACAGTTCGCAGCCGACCGCCATGGACTTCTCGCCCGATGGCCGCTTCGCCGTCGTGCTGACCTATCGCGACGCCTTCCTGTTCGTTCGCCAGGGCAACGAACCCTGGCTTCAGACGCTCAATCGCCGGCCCCGGCCGCTGGGTCTGCCGCGGCTGGTCCAGGCCGAGTCGCTGGCGATCGGCGACGCCGCCATCTACGTGACCTCGGAGGAGGCCCATGCCCCGATCCTGCGTATCGATCGCCTCGACCGGTCGGACTGACCGCCGGCTCGTTCTGCCGGCATTGCTCGCGCTGGCGGCGGGGGCGTGCACGGTTGCCGCGCCGCCGCCGGTCACATCGCTGCCGGATGTCAGCATCATGAGCTTCAACGTGCAGAACCTGTTCGACACGATCGACGACCCGGGCAAGGACGATCACACCTACCTGCCGGCGAGCGCCAAGCAAAGCGACGCACACAAGGCGCGGTGCGCGGAAATCGCGGTGGACAGGTGGCGCAACGAGTGCCTGCACTGGGACTGGAACGAGACGGTGCTCGAGGCCAAGCTGGACGCGTTGACGCGCACCGTGCTGGCCTACGGCGGCGGCCGCGGTCCGGACATCCTGGTACTGCAGGAAGTGGAGAATCTGCGCGTCCTGGAGCGCTGGCGCACCGGACCGCTGGCCGCGGCCGGTTACCGTCCGGCCATCCTGCTGGAGGGCAGCGACGCGAGGGGTATCGACGTCGCTTTCTTGAGCCGGCTCGAAGTGAGCGGCGAGGCCAGGCTGCATGCCATCGATTTCGAGGGCGTCGAGGCGCGCCGTGTCGCCGATACGCGCGGCATACTCGAGGCAAGCTTCGTGCTGTCCGACGGACGCCTTCTGACCGGTTTCGCCGTGCACTTTCCGGCGCCGTACCATCCACACGAGATGCGGATCGCGGCCTACCAGCGTCTCGCCACGCTGGCCGCGGACCTGCCGCCGGACCGCCTGGCCTTCGCGGCCGGCGATTTCAACACGCCGGCGGAGGAAGACCGCGAGCACGACATGCTCGACCGGTGGGCGAGGAGCCACTGGTATGTCGCTCACGACGCCGGGTGCGGCGCCTGTCGGGGCACGTACTACTACGCGCCCAAGACCGAGTGGTCGTTCCTCGACATGATACTCGTGGCGCCGGCCATGGCGCCGGACGGCGCGGCGCCCTGGCGGATTCGGCACGACAGCGTGAGCGTGGTCGCCGCCGCGCCCGGTCAGAGACGGGACGACGGTACGCCACGGGCCTTCGAACTGCCCGCCGCCACGGGCGTTTCGGACCATCTGCCGCTGGCCGTGCGACTGGCCAGAAACCCCGCACCCTGACCGCGTTCACCGGGCGCCGTGCATGCGCCTCCGAGTCCCCGAACTGTGACGGATTCCGGGCTGCCGACGGCGCTGTGCAATGCTAAAATCGCCGGGCGAGGGTGCCTGACCCGACGACGCCCGTCACTGGCCTCTGTGATGGATTTCACATAATGGCCGGACGGCTTTCCTTAACATGTGCTGTCGCATAGTGCTTCGCATACACGCACCACCACCGATCGACGCAGCCCTGGGCCGTTCAACTTGCCGATAAGGATATTCAACCACTACATCCAGCTTCCGGTGCTGATTCTCGGCCTGATCGAGGTGACCGTACTCGTCGCCTCGGTCTATGCCGGCGCCTACCTGCGTTTTTCGGGCAGCCTCGCCGAGATCACCCAGTCCATCGGTCCGCTGTTGCCGCGGGGCCTGGTGTTCGCCGCGGTGATGATACTGAGCATGGTCGCCATGGGGCTGTACCACGCGCGGCTGCAGCCGCGGCGCGTCGGGATGCTGCTGCGCGTGGCGGTCAGCTTCGTGCTCAGCGGCGCCGTGCTGTCGGTGTTGTTCTACCTGTTTCCGTATCTGTACCTCGGTCGGGGCGCGCTGGCGCTGACGGTGTTCATCTCCGGTATGTCCATCGCGCTGGTGCGCCTGTTGTTCTACGCGGTCGTGGACGACGACCTGTTCAAACGCCGTGTGCTGGTGTTCGGTGCCGGCGAGAAGGCGGCGAGCGTGCTGAACATGCGTCGTCGCGCCGACGTGCGCGGATTCAAACTGGTCGGTTTCGTGGCGCCGCCGTCCGAAAGCACCCGGGTGCCGGCGGACCTGCTCGTCGACGTCGACGGCCCGCTGTCGCAGTTCGCGACGGCCAGCGGTGTCGACGAGATCGTCGTTGCCATCGACGACCGCCGGCGCGGGCTGCCCGTGCAGGCGCTGCTCGACTGCAAGCTGGACGGCATCATGGTCAGCGACGCGCTGACGTTCTTCGAGCGCGAGACCGGCACCGTCAAGCTCGACCTCCTGTACCCCAGCTGGATGATCTTCTCCGAGGGCTTCGGCGGCGTCTCGTCCACGCCGATTCCGTCGCGTGTCTTCGACGTCCTCGCGAGCCTGGCGCTGCTGGCCGTCACCTGGCCGGTCATGCTGATCACGGCGCTCGCCATCAAGATCGAGGAAGGGCCCGGCGCGCCGGTGTTCTATCGCCAGCAGCGGGTCGGTTTCAAGGGCGCGGTGTTCGACGTGCTCAAGTTCCGCAGCATGCGTGTCGACGCCGAGAAGGACGGGCGGGCTCAATGGGCGCAGGAAAACGACAGCCGCGTCACGCGCGTCGGTTCCGTCATCCGCAAGTACCGCATCGACGAGCTGCCGCAGATCTTCAACGTCCTGCGCGGCGACATGTGCTTCGTGGGTCCGCGACCGGAGCGGCCCGACTTCGTCGACGAACTCAGCGCAGACATCCCCTATTACCGTGAGCGCCACTGCGTCAAGCCGGGCATCACGGGCTGGGCGCAGCTTTGCTATCAGTACGGCAGCTCGCGCAAGGACGCCCTCGAGAAACTGCAGTACGATCTCTACTATGTGAAGAACCGCAGCCTGCTGTTCGACCTGATGATCCTCCTGCAAACCGCCGAGGTGGTCCTGTGGAAAACCGGCGCGCGCTGATGCATCCGCGACGCGATGGGTAACGTCGGCCTCGTCAGTTACCTGGCCGGCGGCGTCATGTTCGCGCTGCTTGCGGCACTGACGGCCACGCGCTGGCGCGAGCGCATGCCGGGTCCCTGGGGCCTGGTCGCCGCCGCGACGACGGCCGTGTGGGCACTGGTGCTCGCCTGGGAAGCCGGACCGGCCAACCTGCCCATCGCCGTGCTGTATGCGCTCGAGATGCTGCGCAACGCCTCGTGGCTGATGCTGCTGATGTCGATGATGGCCTGGGCGGGAAGCTCCGTGTCGGGGCGGTTCCGGCTGGCGGTGCACGCGCTCTGGGTGTTCCTGCTCGTGGGCGGGCTGGCCGGTGCGGCGATGGCCGGGGCCGACGGCTCGCCGGAAGCGTTCATCCTCGGGCCGTTTCTCACATCGCTGGTCGGCCTCGTGCTCGTCGAGCAGCTCTACCGCAACACCGGCGACGACGCGCGCTGGACCATCAAGCACCTGTGCCTCGGTGTCGGCGGCCTGTTCGCCTACGACCTGTTCCTGTATTCCAACGGTCTGTTGTTCCGGCAGCTCGAGGTCGACCTGTGGAATGCGCGCGGCGCCATCAACGCGCTGGTCGTGCCGCTCATCGGGCTGACGGCGATGCGCCTGCGGCCGGGGCCGTCGGACCTGATCATCTCGCGCCAGATGGTGTTCTACACCACCAGCCTGCTCGGTGCCGGGCTCTACCTGCTGGCCATGGCCGCGGGTGGCTACTACATCCGCCTGTACGGCGGCAGCTGGGGCGCGGTGGCGCAGGCGATCTTCCTGTTCGGTGCCGTCATCCTGCTGATGATGCTGCTGTTCTCCGGCCAGATGCGCGCCCGTACCAAGGTGTTCGTCGCCAAGCACTTCTTCAACTACAAGTACGACTACCGCACCGAGTGGCTGCGGCTCATCACGACGATTTCCTCGCCCGACGACGAGCGGCCCCTGTACGAGCGGGCGGTGATCGCGCTCGCGCAGATCGTCGAGAGTCCCGGCGGCGCCCTGTGGATACGCCGGGACGGCGATGCCTATCGGTCCGTCGCCCAGTGGAACATGGCGGTGCCGGAACACGCCGAGGTATCGGGCGACGGCGCACTGGCCGAGTTTCTTTCGGCCCGGCAGTGGGTGGTCGACCTGGCGGAATACGCTGTCGACCGGTCGGTGTACGGTGGCCTGGTGCTGCCCGACTGGCTGCAGCGCCTGCCGGCCTCGTGGCTGGTCGTGCCGCTCATGCTCGACGACGACCTGTTCGGCGTGGTCGTGCTGGCCGAACCGCGTGCCCGCCAGACCCTGACCTGGGAAGACCTGGACATCCTCAAGACCGCCGGCCGGCAGGTCGCGGGCTTCCTGGCCCAGCAGGAGGGCGCCCAGCTGCTGGCGGAGGGCCGCCAGTTTCAGGCGTTCAACCAGCTCACGGCCTTTATCATGCACGACCTGAACAACCTGATTGCCCAGCAGTCACTCGTGGTGAAGAACGCCGCCCGGCACAAGGACAATCCGGCCTTCATCGAAGACGCGATCGCGACCGTGGACAACTCCGTGCAGCGCATGAGCCGTTTGCTGGAACAGCTCAAGCGCGGCGGACAGCCGGGCGCCGCGAGCCGGGTGGCGCTGGACGGACTGCTGAGCGACGTCGTGGCGTCGTGCGCACAGCGCGAGCCGACACCGGGGCTCGACATCGTTGACGGCGGTCTCGCCGTGCGGGTCGGGCGCGAGCGTCTCGCGATGGTGCTCGGACACGTCGTGCGCAATGCGCAGGACGCCACCGGCGCCGGCGGCCGCGTGGACGTCACCGTGCGCCGCGAAGGCGATATGGTGCTCACCGAGATCACCGACACCGGTTGCGGGATGGACCAGGAGTTCATTCGTGATCGCCTGTTCAAGCCGTTCGACAGCACGAAGGGCAGTCGCGGCATGGGCATCGGTGCCTACCAGACCCGCGAGTTCATTCGCTCGGCGGGTGGCGACGTGCAAGTGATGAGCAAGCCCGGCGAGGGCACCACTTTTTCCATCCGGCTGCCCGCGCTCGCCGCGGATGACGACGCCGGACATGACCTGAAGACCGCAGGAGCTGCCCAGTGACCGACAAGAAGACCCGCCTGCTCATCGTCGAGGACGACCCGGGCCTGCAGAGCCAGCTGCGCTGGATATTCGAGGACTACGAGGTACTGATCGCCGGTGATCGCAGTTCGGCCATCGCAGAGCTCCGGCGCAGCGAGCCGCCGGTGGTGCTTCAGGATCTTGGCCTGCCGCCGGACGCCGAGGGTGTCAGCGAGGGCTTCGCGACGCTGGAGGAGATCCTCGAGCTGGCGCCCTACACGAAGGTCATCGTGGTCACCGGCAACGGCGAACGCGACAACGCCGTACGCGCCGTCGGTCTCGGTGCCTACGACTTCTACGAGAAGCCCATCGACACGGACGTGCTGCTGCTCATCGTGCAGCGGGCCTGCCAGATGTACCGGCTCGAGCACCAGAACCGCAAGCTGCTCATGCGCCAGGCGAGTTCGCCGCTGGAGGGCATCATCGCCAGCAGCGACCAGATGCTCAAGGTGTGCCGGCTCATCGAGAAGGTGGCACCGACCAACGCCACGACGCTGCTGCTCGGCGAAAGCGGCACGGGCAAGGAGCTGCTCGCCCGTGCCCTGCACAAGCTGAGTCCGCGCACGAAGCAGCGCTTCGTCGCGATCAACTGCGCGGCCATACCGGATACGCTGCTCGAGAGCGAGCTGTTCGGCTACGAGAAGGGTGCTTTCACGGGCGCCACCAAGACCACACCCGGCAAGATCGAAACCGCCGATGGCGGCACGCTGTTCCTGGACGAGATCGGCGACATGCCGATGCAACTGCAGGCCAAGCTCCTGCGGTTTCTGCAGGAACGCGTCGTCGAACGGGTCGGCGGCCGCAGCGAGATCCCGGTGGACGTGCGCGTTGTCTGCGCCACCAACCAGGACCTGTCCGCCGCCATCGCCGACGGCCGTTTCCGGGAAGATCTCTACTACCGCATCAGCGAGGTCACGGCGTCGATTCCGCCGCTGCGCGAGCGCGATGGCGACCAGGTGGTGCTGGCGCGCGCGTTCCTGGACAAGTTCGCCGAGCGTCACAGCCGGGCCCTGCGCGGCTATTCACCGGGCGCGCTCACGGCCATCGAGGCCTACGCCTGGCCCGGCAACGTTCGCGAGCTCGAGAACAAGATCAACCGCGCGGTGATCATGGCGGAAGGCAAGCACGTCTCGTCCGCCGATCTGGGGCTGGAAGGCGAAATCGAGCCGGCGCAGCCGATGAACCTGCGTGCCGTGCGCCAGGAGGCCGAGCGACAGGCCATCCAGCGCGTGCTCGTCCTCACCGAGGGCAACATCTCGCGGGCGGCGGAACTGCTGGGCATTACCCGGCCGACGTTTTATGATCTGATGCAGAAGCACGAGATCAACGAGCCTGCCTGACGCCGCGGGCGCACCCGGTTGCGGCGCGCTACGTATACCGGGGCGCGCCACCCGGGTAACGATCTGGCAGACTACCGAGGTCCGGATCGATGAGATAAGGAGACCGGCACCCACCGGTCGGCGTCGTGCCACCTGCCCCGGACGGCATCCCCGGTTTTCGTCAACCTCAGTCAAGAGGGTTCTTCATGACATCTGGTCATTTCTGGGTCGCGACACGCATTGTCGCGCTGGTATCGCTGACGCTCATCGCCGGTTGCGGCCGCTTCGCCGATGACGAGACTCGCATCGAGCGCGCCCGTGAGCACATCGCCCAGGGCGAGTACCGGGCCGCCACCATCGAGTTGAAGAACGTCCTCAAGGGCAGCCCCCGCAACACCGAGGCGCGCCTGCTGCTGGGCCAGACTGCCTTCGAACTGGGCGATCCGGCGAGTGCCGAGAAGGAACTGCGACGCGCGGCCGAATTCGGCGCGGCACCCGGGCGCTACATGGAGACCCTCGGTCGTGCCATGCTCGAACAGGGCCTCTACAGCGAGCTGCTGGAAGCCCTGGATCCGGATACGGCGGATGACCCGGGTCTCAAGGGGCTCGTTACGGCCCTGCGCGGACAGGCCCAGCTGGCCCTCAACCAGCTGCCGGCCGCCACCTTGAGCTTCCGCGAAGCGCTGGCGCTGGCACCGGGGTCGGCCGACGCGTTTCTCGGGCTCGCCGGCGTTGCCCGGGCCAATGGCGACATGGCCGGCGCCGAGCGCGAAATCCAGCGCGTGCTGGCGGCCGATCCGGCATCGGTCGCCGGCAACGTCGCGCTGGCACGACTGCACTATGAACGCAAGCGCTTCGAACCGGCGTCCGCCGCGTTCGCCGACGCCCTGCGCCTCGCGCGGGAGCAGCGCAAGCCGCCGAAGGACCTGTTCGCGATCGGCACCGGTCTGGCCGAAGCGCAGATCGCCGCCGGCGACTACGACGCGGCCGAAGGCTCGGTGCAGGACCTGCTGGCGCTGGCGCCGAACAACCCGGTGGCCCAGTTCCTGACGGCCCGCGTCGCCTTCGACCGGCGCGACTACGATGCGGCGGCCTCGCACCTACAGGAGGTGCTGGCGGCAACGCCCGAATACGCAGCGGCGCTGACGCTGATGGGTGCGACGGAGTATGCCCGCGGCAACCTGGTGCAGGCCGAGATGCACCTGCAGAACGCCGTTGGCCGGGCGCCCGAAAACCTGGCCGCGCGCAAGCTGCTCGGCAAGGTCCGACTCGAGCAGAACCGGCCGGACGCAGCGCTGACGGCGCTGGAACCGGCGTCCGGGCTGACCGAGGACCCCGACGGGATGTCCATGCTGGCGAAGGCCAGCCTGAGGACCGGCGCTTCCGATGCCGGCTTGTCGTACTTCGAGCAGGGCATCGAGGTCGACCCGGAAGATCCCGACATGCAGCTCGGACTGGCGGCGGCCTACATGGCGGCCGGGCAATACGACAAGGCGGTGGCCCAGTTGGAGGCGCTGCCCGAGATGGCGGCCGGCGGGCGCGACCGCTCGATGCTGCTCGTGCTCGCGCACCTGAAGAACGACGACGAGGCGGCGGCCCGGGCCCAGGTGGAGGCCATGCTGGCCGAAGATCCGGACGGCCGGGCGGCCAACAACGTGGCGGCCGGTCTGTACCTCGCGCTCGAAAATGACGAGCAGGCGAAGGTCCACCTCGAGAAGACCCTGGCCGCGGCCCCCGACGACCTCCCGGCCCTGGTCAACCTCGGCCGCATCCACTTGCGGGCGAACGATCCGGAAGGCGCGTTCGCGCGCTACGAGGCGTTCCTGGCGGACAACCCCGGCAATCTCGGGGCGATGATGTCGTACTCGCAGATTCTGGAAGCCAACGGGCGCAACGACGAGTCGCTGGCGCAGATGGAAGCGGCCATGGCGGCCAACCCGGAAGCGCCGCAGCCCCGGCTGTTGCTGGCGCGCTATTTCCTGGCCAGCGGCGATGCCGAGCGGGCGCGGCTGCTGGCCGACGAGGCCGTCCAGCTGGGTCCGAACCTGGCGAGCGCCCATGTCTCGCAGGGCATGGTGCGCCTGGCCGGCGGGCGGGCCCAGGAGGCGCTGGAGAGCTTCCGGCGCGCGGTAACCCTTGCGCCCCGGTCAACCACCGCCCAGTTCAACCTGGCGCGCGCGCAGGTGGCGATGCGCATGGAATCCGAAGCGCGGGACAGCCTCGATCGCGTGCTTCAGCTCAAGTCGGATCATGCGGCGGCTCGCATTGCACTGGCACGACTGGAAACGCGGGCCGGGAACCACGACCGGGCCGGGCAACTCGCCGGCGGGCTGGCGGCCGACTACCCGAACGCATCGCAGCCGAAGGTGCTCCTCGGCGACGTTGCGCTCGCGGCGGGCAACGCGGGTGACGCCGTAACCCACTACGAAGCGGCCTACGCCACGGACCCGGGGCTCCAGCTCGCCGGCAAGATCTACCAGGCGCGGTCGGCCGCGGGCCTGGACGACGCGACCGGCGTACTGGAATCCTGGGTCGCGTCCAACCAGGACGACGTCGCGGCCCGTATGCTGCTGGCACAGGCGCACCAGCGATCGGGCGACAACGACGCGGCGGCGGGCCAGTACGAGCAGGTCATCGAACGGGCGCCGGACAACCCTATCGCCCTCAACAACCTCGCCTGGATCTATGCCGAGCGCGGCGACGATCGCTCGATCGCCAGGGCCATCGAGCTGGCGGAGCAGGCGAACTCGGCGCAACCGGACTCGGGCGCCATCACCGATACGCTGGGCTGGCTGTTGCATCAGCACGGGGATCGCGATCGGGGCCTGTCGCTGCTGCGGCGGGCATCGACCCAGAGCCCGAACAACCCGGACATCCAGTACCACCTGGCGGCTGCCCTGGCCGCCGCCGGATCGTCCAGCGAAGCCCGCACCATCCTGCAGGATCTGCTCGCGCGCCACGACGCGTTTGCGACGCGCGATCAGGCCACGGAACTGCTCCGGTCGCTATGACGCAACCGGCGTCGACGGGCGGTCAGTCGGCGGCGGCGCGCTCGAGGATGCGCCGCACGCGGTCGTCGTCCGGGTGCCGGCGCAACCATTCCTCCAGGGGCGCGTCGGCATCGCGCAGCCCGGCTGAGCGCCCGGCTGCGTAGCCCTTGATGGCCAGCAGCCGGTCGTTCCCGCGACCGGCCGCCATGCCATAGGCCTTCGCCGCATCGGAGAAATCGGACCGGGCCATCAACAGGTCGCCCTCGAGCTGGTAGCCGATGGGATGGTCCGACCGCAGGGTCTGCAACTCCCGCGCCAGGGCCAGCGCCTGTTCTGCCTTGCCGCGTTCGAACTGCTCGAAGACCAGCGTCCTCGCGGCGTCGAGATTGCCGGGCGCCCGGTCGACGGCCGCGAGCATCGTCTCCTTGGCGGTCCAGAAATCGTTCGCTTCGAGCTGGGCGCGGGCCACGTTGAACCAGCCCTGCGCCTCGTTCGGCGCCAGGTCCGTCGCCCGCCGGAAAGACTGCAGGGCTTTCGCGGTCATGCCGGCCCCGAGCTCCGCCTCGCCGAGTGCATTGTGCAGCGTGGCGTCGTAGGGATAGAGGCGAATGCCCTCACGGGCGGTGAGACGCGCCGGCTCGTACGCGCCCATGGCGAGTTGCGTATAGGCCAGCAGCGTGACGGCTTCATAGTTGTCCGGGTCTTTCAGCCGCGCGAGCTGCAGCCAGTCGATGGCGCGTTCGAGCTCGTTGCGTTGCTGTGCCAGGCGGGCGAGCGCCATCAGCGGGTGGATGCTGGACGGATTCTCGGTGCGCTGCTCCTTGGCCAGGCGCCGCGCGTCGGCGAGGTCGGTGCCGGCGGTTGCCAGGGCCAGACCCAGGAGCTCGCGGGCCTCCTTGTAGGCCGGCCCGTCGGGAATGCGACGATAGGACGTGGCCGCCTCGTCCGTGCGGCCGGCGGCGATCAACGCGGCGATGCTGCGCAGCTTCAGCGAAGTGTCCTCGGGCCGATCGCGCATGGCGGCCTCGAAGTAGGGCAGGGCGTCGGTCGCGCGCCCGCCGTACAGGAGAGCGCGCCCGCGAACCAGCAGCGTGTCCGCGTCGCCGGCCGGCGCGGTGTCCAGGTGTTCGAGGGTGGCCGC
>JAAUYH010050663.1_pt1 | contig 12920 bp, 11 predicted proteins | sample 7278061 | NCBI WGS metagenome assembly JAAUYH01 (sample SAMN14350203, study PRJNA611818) | marine sediment metagenome | isolation source: surface marine sediment (0.6m) | place: French Polynesia: Moorea | collected 2018-08
ATTATTGATAGTTTGAATGGTTACAATCATGATTTAAAATTATAGATCTAGCGTGACCTAATTAAAGAGGAACCCTTGAAGAATATTTTTGTTAAGCATGAGTGGTTTTCCAACATCAGGGGAGATTTGCTCGCGGGTGTGCTAGTAGGTTTGGCGCTAATTCCAGAAGCGATCGCCTTCTCCATTATTGCTGGAGTCGACCCGAAAGTAGGTCTATATGCCTCTTTTACAATGGCTGTAGTCATTGCTTTTCTTGGCGGTAGAATCGCCATGATTTCTGCTGCTACAGGTAGTATGTCGCTACTTGTCACTAACTTAGTAAAAGATTATCCCGAGTATGGCTTGCAATACCTATTTGCAGCCACAATTCTTGCAGGTATTTTCCAAATTCTGTGGGCTGCAATTAAAATTGATCGCCAAATGAAATATGTCTCCCGCGCTGTGATGGTGGGTTTTAGCAATGCTTTGGCAATTCTGATTTTTAACGCTCAATTACCCCAACTGCAGAATGTCCCTTGGCAAGTATATCCGATGGTCGCGGGAGGTCTGGCAATTATCTACCTATTACCTCGGGTCACCAAAGTATTACCCTCTCCCTTGGTTGCAATCATTTTTCTTACCATCATCTCCAATGGTTTGGGGATCGATGTCCCTACGGTCGGTGACATGGGAGAACTACCCAGACAACTACCAGTTTTTAGCATTCCCAAGATACCTTTCAGTCTAGAAAGTTTGCAGATTATTCTTCCCTATGCAGTGGCTCTATCAATGGTGGGTTTATTAGCTTCATTCTTAACAGCTAATGTCGTAGACGATTTGACCGATACACCCAGTAACAAAAATAGGGAAGCTCGCGGTCAGGGAATAGCAAATATTATTACGGGATTCTTTGGTGGAATGGCTGGTTGTGCAATGATTGGTCAGTCTGTAATTAATATCCAGTCAGGCGGTCGAAAACGTCTATCTACCTTCAGTGCAGGGATACTATTACTCTTTTTTATGTTGGCGTTAGGAAACTGGGTAGAGAAAATTCCGATGGCTGCTTTGGTCGCAGTAATGATTATGGTTTCCATCGGTACATTTAATTGGGCTTCTTTGAAAAATATTCGGATTTTTCCTAAAAGTGAGACTGCGGTAATGTTAACAACCGTATTTATCACTGTTATGACTAAGAATTTGGCTATGGGTGTATTAGTAGGAAGTGCGCTGAGTACAATCTTCTTTGCTCGTAAAATTGCCCAATTAGTTTTTGTTGATAGTTATCTCAATCCTGACGGTACTAGTAGAACCTATAGCGTAGCTGGACAAATCTTCTTTGTTTCTGTGACTGACTTTTTAAACGCTTTCGATTTTCGTGAAAATCTAGAGCATGTCAAAATCAACTTAACCAATGCTCACCTATGGGATCAATCAGCCATTGCTGCAATTGATAAAATTGCGCTTAAATTCCGGCGTCAAGGTACTGAAGTAGAATTATTTGGTCTAAACGAAGCAAGTTCTACCCTAATTGATAGGCTAGCTGTTCACGACAAGGTCAAAGACCTAGAAGACCTTGGAGCACAGAAATTAAGAACTCAGGAGTAAGGAGTGATAGAGACGCGACAGAGGCTAATGCCGACGCCGCAAGCTTTGTCGCGTCTCTACAGAAGTGATAAAAGCGTGGAATGCAAGTTCCATAAATTTCTTTATATCTGGATTTTACAAATTGTTCTATACTTAACTGACTCACACCTATTTCCCGCTTATGTAACTATTCCCCGCGTTTTTATATGAGGGCTTTGTTCCAACTGTATCAAAACACACTACTCTTAGGGGCGCACGTCGGTGCGCCCCTACCGTTAAAAAATATGGTGTGAATTATGGTCTGGATTATTTTTTGGAGTTCCCTAATTTAGCAAATATTTTCTCAGCATACTTTTTGTTATTAAATACTCAACAATATATCCAATAATGAAAAATATACTTCTTTGTACTGATGGTTCCAATTTTTCCCAAATCGGTTACGGGTATGCAGCATGGATCGCAAAACGTATGGATGCTTCCATTGAAGTCCTATATGTAACAGATATGCGCAAAAAAACATCTACTCAGGTAGAAAACTTCAGTGGTAGTATTGGTGTAAGTACTTACCACAGACTTCTCGAACAGCTAGTTGAACTAGAAAGTGAAGCAGCAAAAGTCAATAATCAAAGGGCAAAAATTATTCTTGAAGAAGCGAAACGTTTTTTAATTGAAAATGGAGTAAGTCAAGTTAACTCTACTCACCGTAAGGGTTTTTTAGTAGATTGTTTTCAAGAATTTGAAGCCAAAGTAGATTTAATTGTATTAGGTAAACGCGGTGAAACGGCAGGGTTTGCTGCGGAACATTTGGGAGCAAACTTGGAGAGAATAATTCGTACTTCTCATAAACCTTGTTTAGTAACCCCTAAAGATTATCATCCAATAAAACGAATTTTATTTGCTTACGATGGTGGTAAAAGCTGCGATAAAGCCCTAGATTTTTTAGTAGATTCACCCACATTTAAAGACTTAGAATTACATATAATTACAATTGCCAAAAACCACGATACAGACACTGCACAAAACTACCTGAATGCAGCAGAATTAAAAGCAATTAAAGGTGGTTTTAAGCCCATATGTCACATGTTGGATGGGGAACCTGAAAAACTAATGAGCGAGTGTATAGATAGGTATAAGATTGACTTTTTAATTATGGGTGCTTACGGACATAATCGGATTCGCCATTTAGTGATTGGTAGTACTACAGCCCAAATGCTTCGTAGATGTAATATCCCGATTTTGTTGTTTCGTTGATTTGTTATTTTGTGGATCTCAAATAACAGTAAACGGGGAATTCGACTCCCCAACTTTTTTGCTAACAAATTACATAACATATAGGGCTATGCACAAGTCAAAATATGACCTGCGGTCATTATCTGCGAAGAAAACAGACTACGTAATAAAGTAAGTAAAAGTTTACCAGTTTACCATTCATAATTTTTAGATGAGTCAATGTCATAACCTAATTTAGTATTACTGTTAATCAATCTTCAATTTTCATTTAATTTCCCAGTGAGAGAGGCGATCGCCACAGCAATTTCAACTGGTTCTATTGGTTTAGTAAAAACTAATTTAAATCCTTTAGTAAAAGCACGACTGCGATCTGGAATTTCTATTAAAGCGATCATAGGAATTGATCGTCCTAATTCTGTTTCCAAGAGTTGAATTTGTTGCACAAGGGAACTCAAATCCTGTTCCCCCAAATCTACAACTACAACATCTGGTAGTATTTGCTGCAGGTTTTCGACTCTGGGGGTAACAGATTGAATTGTTAATTGAGCTTTTGCTGTTACCTCCAACTCCACACGAAGCAGATCGCAAAAATCAGCAACATCCGTCAGGATTAAAATGTGCAATCCTTCTAATTCTACGGGACAAAATTGAAATTCTGGTTTTTTAGCTTTACCCCAGTCACACATAACTTGCAAAATTGGACCCAGGGTTTCACCTTCAGGAGTAAGGTAATATTCAACTCTCCGCGGTTTTTCGTTATAAACTTTTCGCTCAATTAACCCATCTTTTTCCAGTTCCCGCAACTGTTGAGTTAAAACTTTTTGAGTGATTCTTGGTATTAACTGCATCAATTCACCAAATCTTTTCCCACCTCTTCTCAACCACCAGAGAATCGTACATTTCCATTTACCACAAATTAATTCCAGAGTCACTTCTACCGCGCAGCTATATCTGGTTTTTGAACTACTCATAACTCTAATTAGTATCTACTTGGTAACTATCACCCGTCGGTGATAAATTACCTCAAGTCAATCTAACAGATGTTTGTCAGCTGTAGCGTCTTTGCAATATAAGCAGGTTTGGAGGATCAAAAATGGGAAAAAGACGACAGCAATCTTTTGATTTAACCCAAGAGAAGTCTTTATCAACTATTTTCCCACGACAACCTTGGCTGACTAGTCACGAACTTGGGTGGGATGGAATTCAAGTTCAATGTCATCGACAACCTGCTTATGAATTTCCAGAGATGTCCTGTCAACAACATGCAATCTTGGTTGGTACGAATACGTCAGATTTAACCATGGACCACACAATACTTGGAAAACGTCAGATTTCCCAAGTTATGGATGGAGAAATTGCAACGATTCCAGCCAATGTAGATAACAAGGGTAATTGTATTAGCACTCGAGATTATGATTTCATAGTCCTATTACTCACACCTTTTCAATTTGCAAATATTGCTCGCGAAGCTTTAGATTGCGATTGCATCGAACTTATTCCTCATTTTCTCCAACCCGATCCTTTAATTCATGGTATTGCATTGGCGTTTAAGTCTGAGTTGGAATTACAAAAACAAGCAAACCAACTATATGTTGATTCTTTAACAACATCACTTTCAATTCATCTGATAAAGAATTACTCTACCTTCAAGCGATCGCTACAGGAATATGAAGGTGGATTATCTAGATATAAATTAAAAGAAGTTATTGAATATATCAATTCACATATAGACCGAGAAATAAAACTTGCCGAACTTGCCACAATGGTAGATATGAGTAAATACTATTTTTTGAGGTTATTTAAGCAATCAATGGGTGTTACACCTCACCAATATTTGATTCAGCAACGAATGGAAAAAGCTAAACAATTACTCAAACAAGAAAAACTATCCATAGTTGAAGTGGCTGCTGAATGTGGCTTTTCTAACCAAAGTCATTTTGCTAAAGTTTTTAATAAAAATACAGGTCTAACGCCAAGAGCTTATCGCAAAAATAGATGAGTTACGCCTAGAAGTGTTGACATTAGATTGACTCGTTATTTCACGATAAATTATATCTCCCTAGAGATTACCTCTAAAGATAGAAATTTTTCGGTTGGGAGTATCGGGTTAAAGCATGTAACACAATATATAATTTGTATTAACATGCTACATAGGTTTAATATTTTAGTACTCCTATTGTGCATTCCTTGTGGAGAATACTCTCAGGGTTGCATAATTAACCTGAACTAAAACAAATAGGTAGATATTAAATTTTAGATAGCTCCAAAATTAAATGCCTAGCAAAAGGTGAATTTAATGTCTTTAGAATTTAGATTGCCACATTCACTACCTACTATAGACGATTTATCATCTGTGTCACGTCAAAAGTCATTGGAATTAGATGCTATTGGCGTTAATTATTTATCCTGTGGTCCCACTTATTTTCTTTGCAAAGACAATCCTAGTCTCAAGATTGGTATACCTTTGACAGCTTCATCTTTATATGTGAAGTGGGAAACGAGCAATGGCAAACAAAAATATCAGTTTATTAAGGAAGGTAGTGTTTCCATTATTCCACCAAACCTAAATCACGAAGCTTGGCTAGAAAGTCAAATGGAAATAATGGTTTTTCAGTTAACACCAAATTTACTCGAGCAGATCGCTAAGGAATGTCAAGGATGTTCAATTGAAATTGAGGCAAAATGGTCAGTTTCCGATCCTTTAATTCGACAATTAGCTCTATCACTATTTAGAGAGTTTCAACATGGTGTACCAGGAAAATTATACGTGGAATCAGTGGGACATATATTAGCTACCCATGTGCTGAGACACTACAGCATCCAGGATAAAGTATCCAAACACAAACAAACAAACAAACTCTCAAAGCACAAATTTCAACAAGCAGTCGACTATATTAATGATAATTTATCTCAAGACATTACACTTGCTGAATTAGCAAATCTAGTTGACATGAATCAGTATCAATTTACTCGCGAGTTTAAGATTGTTATCGGTACTTCACCGCATAAATACTTACTGGAGCGCAGAATTGAGCAAGCAAAAGAACTATTATCTCGAACTCAAATATCAATTGCGGAAATCAGTTACAATATTGGTTTTTCCAGCCAAAGTCACTTTACCTCTACTTTTCGGCGTTTGACTGGTACAACACCTGCATTTTATCGAAAGTCTTATTGAAATCAAACTGTAACTTTATTTGCTTTGTGGTGTGGTGTGATGACTAAATGTAATAGCAATTCAATGGTATTATATTTTACATATTACTTCGCAAGTACTTCTTCAGTAAGAAGGTATAGATAAAAGTGGTATGGAAAAGTTTTTCAAAAAGAACCGGCAGAAATAATAGAAAAATATCATTAAAGTCAACACAACACCCCAGGCTGAGCCACACCTGTGGTGAGTGCTGATGTAATGTCCACTGTCTCTGCTTCTATTGAGTGAAATGTCAAATAATGTCTATACTTGTCTAAATTTCATATAGCAATCTCCATAAGTTTTGATAATGAATGTGGTAGATTACTAGTATTTTTATGGAAAACCATATTTATTATTAACAGCTATAACTAAGTAAGATTTTACGTGTAAAAATTTAGTTTTAGTGCCACCATAAAACACGGAGTATAAAGGATATGGGACTTTTTGACCAAATCATTAGTGCAGTTGGCAATCCTGAAACACAGGGTAGCATTGAGCAGATTGGTAATATTATGAACACCGTACAACAATTGAGCGGGAATGCAGGTGCGGATCAATCTACAATGCAGTCAGCAATGTCTGTTGTAGGTAGTTTTGTCCGTTCTTCCTTGCAAGAGAAACGTTCAGCCGAAGGAGATGAAGCGGTGCAATCATTAGTTAGCGAACATGCTGGTACTTCTCCGAGTCTACAAGCAGTATCTTCACTATTTTCACCTCAAATGCAACAGCAAGTCGCTGAAGCTGTTTCCCAGCGTACCGGTTTGGATATGAGTGCGATTCAAGGTATGTTACCAGTTTTAGTTCCTATGGTTTTAAATTTATTAAAAACAGGTGCAAGTTCCCAAAATTCTCAGCAAAGTAGTAATCCAGTCCTCAATAGTTTTTTAGATGCTGACGGTGATGGTGACGTAGATGTAGCAGACATGATGCAAATGGCTAGTCGCTATATGGGAGGTCAGTAGATATTAAATGGGCGATCAATCAGATAGTCGATAAGATTAGGATTATAAAATGACTGGAGACGTAGCATTGCTACGTCTTTGGGTCATTAAAATGATTTGACTACAGATTCGCATTGGGGTCTACTGCAATTCTAAAGCCATCTAAACTAATACGGTAAATTACAGACCTTTTTTGAATTTTTACGGTTACTTCCCAAGCATCAATAGGATTGAATTCGCGAGTGCAAATTTCACCAAAGTTAAAGATACAGGGATTTCCAAAGGTTTTGCGAGTCGCATCTTCGATTTTCAATCTTCTAACTGGTATCCCCGAACGTTTTGATGCATCCTGTAAAACTGCTGTAGCGAGATTTTTGGGTAATTTTGTAGATGATGTAAATTTCGCATTTGGATCTACAATAATTTGACTGCCGTCGAGGTTTGCGTGATAGAGGACTGGCTCTCCTCGAACTAGTACAGTTATTTCCCAACCCTCGATTGGATTGAATTCTCGAGTGCAAATTTCGCCGAATTTGAACACGCAGGGATTTCCAAATGTTTTGCGAGTCGCATTCTTAATGCTTAATCTTCTTGTTGGTATTCCAGAACGCTGTGAAGCATCACGTAAAACTTTTCTCCTAATTCTTCTTGGTAGTTTTTGTAATTGCTTAGGGGATGTTTGAGGTGACTGAGCGACAAACTGCGTTTCTAATTGGGTGCTTTCCGAGCGAGTGCTATCTATGACTGTTAATGAATTCGAGCCCACACTGACACTTCGATCACTTACTATGTCTAACGAACCGAAATAAGCATTTGTCCCGCGCGTGGTGGCGATAGGCGTAGCCGCCTGCGTACCGATCGCAGACTTGGTGAAAATTAAGCTAACCCCGCTGGATAATAAACTTGTAAAGAGTAGGCTAAATAAGATATTCCGTAAATATTTTGCCTTAGTCATGTATTTTGTAGTGAATTTGATTTGTGGTGGATTTGAAATCACGATGTAGATCAAACTACACATTCATTTCATAGTATTTCCGTTGTAATTTGTGCTTTGTCACAGAACTTAAGAGAAAGGAGTAGAAAAATCCTAAATTCCAGAGTCTGGAGGATTCAAATTCCTACCGTGATACAAAAGCTATAATCGGTAAAAAAGAAGTTAAAAAATCAGTGATATTAATTACCTAAATTTAAAAAATAATTGAGTAGAAATACATTATAAGTAGCAATTCTACTCCATCCTTGTGCCTATCGCAGGTTAAACTAGTTTCGTAAAAGCCGCGTAGTAATTTCTATTTGAGATTTTTATGGCAGCCAATGTACAACAGATTGCCACGTATCTAGACAAACTTGGTTGGGATTATCAAATCGAAGACGAAGACGATCGTATTGTTACTGGCGTAGAAGCTGAAAATTTAGAAAACTTTGTCATTGTCGTCCAATTAGACGAAGATGGGAGATTCTTTCGGTTATTTGCACCACACGTACTATCAGATTTGCCAGGACACCCCCACAAGGCTGCAATTTTGCAAACAATGCTTGCAATTTCTTGGGAAACCAAAATGTTACAATGGGAGTACGACCCATCTGATGGCGAGATCCGCGCAATTATTGAATTTCCTCTAGAAGACGCTAAATTGACAGAAAAACAATTTAATCGCTGTCTGAGTGGTTTAATTCAATTAGTTGACAGCGTAGCTATGCCTCGTTTACAGGAAGTAATGAAAACAGGTAAGGATCCGGGCAATGTGGAACTTGGGGAACGAATGTTACTCAGTATTCAGGAACAAGCTCCAGGATTACTCGATCTTCTAGAGAAAGCTATGGAAGCTCGCAAGAGACGAGGAAGTTTTCCTAATGAGTAAGGCAGATTATCATGGAAATCGTTATACTCACTTTTAGGATACCCTAACTTTTATTGATGTTTTCTAGGTTCCGATTAATATGACATCCTACGTAACCTCCTCTGCTAAAGCAGAAATGAGCGAACTCCGGCGGTTAAAAGGCTTACTACCGCCTGAGTTGCAGAGCTGGGTAACAGTAGAAGGTACAACCGAGGTAAATCCTCCCCTGATTCGCTGTGAAGAAATAGGTAAAGACCAGGTCGAAGTTCAAATTGACCTAGTAAAATGGGATACCTTAGCAATGGATCAGCGCAATCTACTGTTCTGGCATGAAGTTGCCCGCATTCAAAATGATACTATCCCTAAGGATGGTTGGGAAATGGCAGCCCTAGCAATTGGTTTAGGGGGTGCTGTAGGTGAGTTGTGGGTACAGGATGGGTTATTGTTGTTGCTGGCTTTAGCTTTATGTGGAGTTTCTGGCTGGCGACTATATCAAAAAAATAATGGCGAAAAGCGACTCAAAGAGTTAGTTGAAGCTGATGAAAAGGCAATATCATTGGCGACCCGCTTCGGTTACAGTCTTCCCAATGCTTATAAAAGCTTGGGTAGTGCCTTAAAAACTCTAATTGATATTACTCCTAGCAAGCGTCAGCGTTCTGCTTATGAAGCGCGACTGTCTGCCCTTAAAAAGAGTGCCAATAAAGCAAAATCTAAATCCCGCTCGATGAATGACGATTACTAAATAACAGGTTATCTAAATACTTGAAATATTACTGCACAAATCAACAAATTGTTATCTCGATTAACATTTGATTTGTGCAGATATTTTATGGTTTTTTATACATATAGGACTTACGCAAACGGCACATTTTTCTTGTAGGGTGTGTGACACTCAGAGTTAGCTCAAACCTATTAATAAAGTTTTTAGTGTCACGCACCACTGATGTATTATGACAATTGTGTAAGTCCTGACGTAGCAGTAAAAGTATTTTTTACTACACTATATTTATCTTGAAAGGGAATAGGGAACAGGGAATAAAAAATAATATTAAACTTAACCAAATAATCCAAAAAGAATTATGTCTTATATTCACAAAACTTAATTGTTATAAATATTTACTTAAATAGCAGAATTTATATATAAATTTAACAAGCTTTCATTGGTAAACTCAAATTGATACCTTAATATTCAGTGATTAAGTATATAGTGAAGAATTTTAGAAGCAGGTAAACAAGGTTAACAGATTCTAAAATTAATAGATTTTATTATTTCCTGTTGATTCTATGTCTTCAAAAGAAACCTTATTTTTATAAAGGCTGATGCGAGTCTCAGAAAACTAATTTTATATTAATGCTTTAAAGTTAATGCACAATTCTCATTCTCAGCAATTACCAATTATTTATGTTTGCGGATACGCTAGCACACAACAAGATGTTGAAAGTAGAGTTAGCGATCCATTTTATGGCTTTAACACTGGTTCAGCTCATATCCGAGTTGGCGATCAAGGGATCCCCAAGAAATTTTTCTTTGAAAGCCCATTAATTCGTTTGATGACCGATTATGAGTATCTACCAATATTGGATTATCAACAATTTGTTAATGGAGAATTTGAAAATAGAGATGCTCAGTACCTTAATCAACGAGTTAAAAAATTAAAAGATCCTCTCAAGAGTATTTGGATTTATCGATTCTATGATGTCACTTCAGAAAGTTTTGGTTCCAACAATCCAGTTCGTTTGGAAATAGAACAAATTGCTGATGGTTTGAAGAAACTCATTACAGATGTTAAGCAAGCGACAAAAGCTAACAAAGTTTATCTTGTCGCATACTCTATGGGGGGTTTAATCTGTCGTTCTTTAATACAGAAGGTTTATCCTGAAAACAATGAAAAGGCAGAAGACCACATTGATAAATTTTTTACTTATGGAACACCTCATGGTGGAATTAATTCTCAAATTGCAGGTGCATTCTTCGAGCAATTAACTAACTTTTTAGAGTGGAATAATATCGATGACTTTAATCCTCAAAGAATGTTCAAGTATTTTACACCAGCGAAGCAATTGAGTAATCCTGCACAACAGAATTCTGAGAATTTCAACCCCCAAAGTCTTGATGAAACGTTTCCTGTAGATCGAGTTTTCTCACTCATTGGTACTAATGCAAAAGATTATGAACCGGGTCTTGGTATTTCACAAAAACTTGTAGGTCTTCAGAGTGATGGTCTAGTTCAAATTGATAAAGCTTACGTCAAAGGTTCCCATCGTGCTTATATTTATCGCACCCACGGTGGACGTTACGGAATGGTTAATTCTGAATCAGGTTTTGAAAATCTGCAACGTTTTCTTTTTGGTAATATCAAAGCTAAAATTTCTTTGATTAATGTAGATAGGGAGTTATTAAATCGAGAAGATACCTTTTATCAAATGGAAGTGCGATTTTCAATTCGTGGTCTTCCAGTCGCGATTCACGAGCAAACAATAGAACATAATAGTCCCATCACCATTAAAACTGAAGATTTACAAAAAAAGCACATTCCCCTGTTTACTGCATTTTTCATGTCTGATAGGTCTGCGACGGGTGATGATACCTGTCGATACCTTTTACACACGTGCTTTCATTCTTTTAGTAAGCGTCAAGACTGGTTATTTAAAGAACATATAGAAAATATGCCCATTTGGTCTGATCGTTTACTGGTAGATACCAAAATAATTGATGGTAAGCAGACTGCTACCTATAGTTGGCGATCGGTTGATTTAGAACCGAAACATAAATTTACTAAAGAAATTCCCTTACCAAGAAATGGACAAAAAGAATTGGGACAGCAAGCAGCAATTCACCTGGATATTTCTCAATGGGACTAATGAGTAATGAGTGATAAGTAATGAGTGATAAGTAATGAGTGATAAGTAATGAGTGATAAGTAATGAGTAATGAGTAATACCAAAAAATAATTTATACCATTATTAACGTACAGTAGGGGCGTAATAATTTGCCCCTAGGAGAATATTATAGTTTTTAATCGTAAATCTTTTCATCAATCACCAATTACCTATTACCAATTAGCAATTACCCAAAAGCAACATATCTTCCCCTAAAATGTGAACTGTAATTATTACCGGGTGAAGTAATGGCAGAAATTCAGGTAGCGGTCGCAGGTAAAGATGCAGTTTCTGCGACTGAGAAGTTACTAAGAATTCCGGGGGTTTCGGGAAATTATCAAGTATGGGAAGAAGTTAAGAAAGAGGGAGTAAGCGCCACAATTGCAAAGATAATCAGTGTAGCGGATGAAAATATTGCAGTCGGAGAAGAAATTTGTAAGTGGTATGTGGAATATAAAGAGAATAATTCAGGCAAGAATGTTGTTAAAGTACTAATGATAGGTCAAAAAGGTCAAAAGTTGCTTTTAGAAGGCGCAACAGTTGAACAAATCCAACAATTTTTGCAGTGATTTGACTTTACAATAATTTGATTCTAAAGTAACCAATCAGATTTTATAGCAATTATCGTAACAGAAAAACTACCAGTTCGAAATTGTAGAGACGTAGCATGCTACGTCTCTATTAATCTCATGCTACGTCTCTATTAGTCTCATGCTACGTCTCTATTAGCCTATGGTTATTTCAGAACATTATGATTCTGTAATTTACCCAGCTTTTAAGCTTAAGCTGCAGGATCTAATAACTGAATATTAGAGAAAATAATTTCTTGAGTAGAAGATGGATTTTCTGTCTCAGTTGTTATAACTCTACGATTAAGGATGAAGTAATTACCTACTTTTTCATACTCATCTTCAAATTCATTTCTACCACCTTTCTGTTCGCCAGTTTTGGGATCGTGGTATACAGAATCATAACGATGGGAAAGGTATCCCTCTCCAGTATCGTGGGTGGTGAAGGTATTGATTGTAACTACAACACCGTGAATATGACGGTGAACCAAAACAACTTCATTGTCGCGAAGTTTGTATTTATCTCCTGTTGATTTACCACCAACAATAATTTCAACTGCACCGGTTTCGTCAGTTTCACCTAGGGAAAAAGTATTATTACCGTGACTTTCTTCAAACTCACGACGAATACGGTGGATTGCAATTTCCCACAATTGGTTAGCAATTACTTTGTTTGCTTCTTCATCTTCGATCTCAGATG
>JAAUYH010145849.1_pt1 | contig 12919 bp, 12 predicted proteins | sample 7278061 | NCBI WGS metagenome assembly JAAUYH01 (sample SAMN14350203, study PRJNA611818) | marine sediment metagenome | isolation source: surface marine sediment (0.6m) | place: French Polynesia: Moorea | collected 2018-08
AATCGGGGGCACTCCACGAATCATTTGCCGATGTGTTCGGGATTTTGGTGCGGCAAAAGCAAGTGAGGCACACTGCGGAGCAGGCGGATTGGTTGATTGGTCGCGATCTACTGACCGCCCGGGTCCAGGGCATCGCTCTCCGATCGTTCAAGGCGCCTGGAACGGCGTACGACGACCCCATACTCGGGCGCGACCTGCAGCCAGCGCACATGCGTGACTATTGTGTTCTGCAGGAATGGGAGGATCACGGCGGGGTTCACATCAACTCGGGGATTGCGAACCGCGCCTTCTACTTGACCGCGATAGCTCTAGGGGGCTATGCCTGGGAGCGTGCGGGTCACATATGGTATTACGCCTTGTGTCATCTGCTCGTTCCCACCGCCGACTTTTTGTTCGCAGCCAAGGCGCTCAGTGAGGCTGCAGCGCGCCTGTACGGTCGCGGTAGCCGCGAGCAGATCGCGGTGTGGGAAGGTTGGGCGCAGGTCGGCATTGATGCCGGCCAGGGGGACGGTCGGTAAGAATTGGTTAGGAAAGAGTGATGCGATGCGGATTGAGGTCGTGCAAGTTGGTGGTTTTGCCGGCATGCGAACCAAATTTACGATGAATGCTGAGCCCAATGGTTCGGGCGATGACGCGGTCGGCGACGGCGCCAAGCTGGCCCAGTTGGTGGCGGATGCAGAATTTTGGGCCCTGCCGTCCCATTGTCCGGACAGCGGGCAAGCGGGCGTCCGTGATTGCTTTTCCTACCGCGTCCAGGTCGAGGAGGGGGAAAGGACGCACGCTGTCCATACAACCGAGGGGGCCGCGCCAGCGTCGCTGCGGGCCCTCATCGACTGGGTATGCCGACATGGCAAACGAGGTCAATGAAGCGGCTGATGATTCCCCAACATGCCTCGGATTGACCATCCAATCCCGTCATTCCGCTTTGTTGCGGATTCGACCGTTATGGATGTTGTGGGTTGGTGAGGGTAGTAGGAATCGAACCTACAACCTGCGGATTAAGAGTCCGATGCTCTACCAATTGAGCTATACCCCCGGAAAAATAGGCTAGGACTAAAACAATAAGTCTAAGATAGTAATGGCGGGCCCGGGGCGACTCGAACGCCCGACCTACGGATTCGAAGTCCGGCGCTCTATCCAACTGAGCTACGGGCCCCAATACAGGGGCGATAAATACGTCGCCCGTATGCGTGTGTCAAGGCATCACCGCACAAACCGGACGCAGGTCGGACGATATTGTGGCCCCATCTGCAGGCGTTGGATCACATCGCGTCTGAGTCCCCTACTGCGTGACATTTAACCGATCGCGGATATTAAGTATCGCGAATCGATAGTTTTGGCGTACTATGAAATAGAAGCTCATTCGTCGCCGCCTTCGCAGCGCGAAGCGGCATGGCTCAAGAGCTTTCACAGGGGGGTAGATCGCAACATGAAATGTCAATCGCATAGTACCGTCGATCCAGATCCGTACGACGCTGGCGCCGAGCTCGGGGATGCCGTGGCATCGATAGAGCCGCATGCCGTCATACTTTTCAGCTCCATCAACTACGATCTCGCAGAGCTGCGAACCGGCCTGCGCGATGCGCTCGGCAATCCAGACGTGATCATTTTTGGCGGTACCGGCGATGGTGCCTACAATCGCGAGCGCGTGATTAGCCATGGCGCCAGTGCATTGGCGATTCACGCGGAAGGTGTGTCGTTCACCTTAGCCCGTTGTGGCGGTGCCGACAGTGACCCGCAGGGGGCGGGGCGCGCATGTGCGACGAGTCTGCTGGAAGCAGCGAATCGAGCGCAGTCGGGCGTGGGGCCCCCGGATGAGATGCCCGTACGCCTGGCTTTTTTGCTCAGTGACCTCTGTGTCGATGGTGCCGCCATGGTGGCTGGGGTACGCGAGGTGCTCGATGTGCCCCTGGTCGGCGGCTTAGTAGGGGATGATTGGACTTTTAAACAGGGGCACATGGTGATTGGGGATGAGGTATGCGAGCGCTCGGTCGGTATGCTCGGGTTATCGGGGAAGTTTGAATTCGCCAGCCATACGGCGAGCGGTTGGCAACCGATCGGGCGTCCGGGGGTTGTCAGTGGCGCTGAGGGACGCACTGTCTACAGCGTCAACGGTCAACGTACCTTCGACTTTATCGCCGACCAGACGGGGCTGCCACCCGTTGGCCTGGACTTGGGCGTGGTTGCAATGGGGGTGGCGGTTGCGGACGGCGCTACCGCCAACGGCGATGGACGCGGTAGTGGGCGTACGTTCTTGCGTTCGCCCGTACGTCTCGATGCCAATAGCGGTGCGATCGAGTATTTCAGCGCCATTCCCGTGGGCACGACTGTGCAAGTATGTATGGCCGACAAGGATCAGGTGTTGGCCGGGGCTGAGCAGGTGGCGTCTGGGCTGGAACAGCTCTCGTTTTCCCCAGCGGGCATCATTGCCGTGAGCTGTTCGGGGCGCAAGGTCATTTTGGGTTCGCAGATCGATGAGGAATTGCATGGGATTCAGTCGGCCATTGCAGATGATGTCCCGTTGACTGGGTTCGCTTCATTTGGTGAGATAGGTCCATTCCGCACTGGTTGCAACGGCTCCGTTGCACATACACCATCTTATTTCCACAACGTATCCTTAGTATGCCTGGCGCTGGGTCCCGCAGACGAAGTCGAAAACTGCTGAGTACTTCGTCTGCTGGGCCTGCGGGGTTTGCCTACCGAGCGACCCTGCAGAAAGCCGAGCTGCGGCGTCATATCTTTGCGCTATACGTCGATGACATCTGCGTATTCGAGCCGCGCTTGGACGAGCTCCGCGATGTCGTGTCTGGCCTTGTGATTACGGCGGGCAGCTCTGCCAGCTTGGTGGCCCTGGGGCCCCGGTTATGGCATTTGGTTTGGGACCGCGATACGGTGAGCGAAGCGGGATTGCAGGCGATGGTGGGTGCGATGCTCGAAATCATCGACGCGCTGCGCGATGAGGGCAAGCGTTATCAGTTACTGCAGATCGAACAGCAGCGGTCGGTATTTCAGCAGGAGCGGATGGCGGAATTCTACGCAGCGGCGCGCACCAAGATGTTTGCCGACTTGCGCGAGCAGCATAAGTGGACGAGTTCTGCACTCGGGGCATTGGTCACGTTTGTCGCCGGGCCGCTGCAGGAGGCCGACATCGACCGCTTTCCCGCGCTTCTGGTGTCGTTCTTGGCGGAAGCCAGCGTCGGGTACCCGCGGGTGGGGTGGCTCAAGCGAGAGGCCGATCGTTGGCACATGGTTGCCGAACATGGCGCTGTGCTCCGGGTCTCTGATGCGGACGTCGAGGACTTAGAGCCGTGGAAACCGGTGCAGGGAGGAGATTTTCTCCTCATGCTGATGGCATTGGGGGATGAGGTCGGCGACGGGGCCGACGTGCTCGCCGTTGGCAGTGACATGATTGGCTATGAGTTCAGCGAGTACGAATTTTCGTTTTTTCGTCTGTTTGGCTCGCTCATCAACGCGCTTTATCGGCTGCGCGTGGCCCAGCAGGCCACGCAGCAAGCGCGGGAGCGAGCCGAGGCCGCCAATCGGGCCAAGAGTGAGTTTTTGGCCAACATCAGCCATGAGTTGCGCACGCCCATCAACGGGGTTTTGGGGTCACTGCAACTCTTGGAACAAGGACCCCTCAATAACGAGCAATGTCAATATGTCGAAGTGGGGATGTCGGCCGGCAACGGCCTACTGCTCTTGGTCAACGACATTCTCGATCTGTCGCGCATTGAGGCTCGGCAGTTGCGCCTGGTGCGCCAGCCGTTCGATCTGATCGATTTGGTAGACACGGTTGGGCGTACGTTTTTGCTAGAGAGCGCGGCCAAAAATATCGTTGTAAGTACGCGCTTTGCTCCCCAGACCCCGCGGTACATTGTCGGCGATCCGGGCCGGCTGCGGCAGATTTTGTTTAATGTCGTCGGCAATGCGGTGAAGTTCACCGATGCGGGGCAGATATCGGTCGACGTCGATTGCCGCGAGCGTGGCGATGATTACATGCTGACGTGTAGGGTCCGCGATACCGGCATCGGCATTGCTCCCGAGAAGCTGCAGACCATTCTCGAAGCATTTACCCAGGTCGATGGCTCAAGTAAGCGCAAGTACCAGGGCTCGGGGTTGGGGTTGAATATTGTGTCTCGCCTGGTGCACATCATGGGGGGCGAGATCGAGATTGATAGTCGCGTAAGCGTGGGCACCACCGTGACATTTTCTATTCAGGTGGGCATTGCAGAGGCGGATATGGAGCGGTCGGAGCATGGCAAAGGGATATCCGTGCATACTCGAGGGTATGTCCATAATAGCAATGCCGATTCTCATATCACGATCGAATCTGCGCCGCGCGACGAGTCCGAAAGCCATCACCTAAAGATATTGCTGGTTGAGGATCAGGAGCTCAATCAAATCGTCGCCCGGCGTCTGCTTGAGCGCGAGGGGCATAAAGTGGTATTGGCCCGCAACGGACGACAGGCGGTGCAGGCGGCCATGACCTATCGCTTTGACTGCATTCTCATGGATATCCAAATGCCGGAAATGGACGGCATCGAAGCCACCAAACTGATTCGCCAGCATGCGCCGCGGGGGCAACGTCTGCCCATCATCGCCTTTACTGCCCATGCGATGAAGGGGGATCGTGACCACTTTTTAGCTCAGGGGATGGACAGTTATCTACCCAAGCCATTCAACACGCAGAGCATGCAAATTGCGATTGCCGAGGCGATGGAAGTGCGCGCCCGCATGGGCACGAGCCCTTAATGCTACCATTCGCCGACATTGGCCATGGAGGCCCAAGGCTCTTTGGGTTCCAGAGGACCGCCCTTCTGCAATAGCTCGATTGAAATGTTGTCGGGCGAGCGTACGAAAGCCATGTAGCCGTCGCGCGGCGGGCGATTGATGGTCACACCAAACTCCTGCAATCGCTGGCAAGCGGCATAGATATCGTCTACTTGATACGCGAGATGGCCAAAGTTGCGGCCACCGGTGTATTCTTCCGGATCCCAGTTGTAGGTGAGCTCGACCTGTGCTGCGTCATTGCCGGGGGCGGCGAGAAATACCAAGGTGAAACGACCTTTTTCGGAATCGCGGCGGCGAATTTCCTTGAGGCCCAGGGCCTCGCAGTAAAAGCGCAGCGAGTCTTCGAGGTTGGATACGCGAACCATCGTATGTAGATACTGCATAGCGCTGAACATACGGATCTAATGCGCCGCTGGCAAGCATCGCCGGAGCTGGCGCCGTTGGCCCACGTCGTCAGCGCAGGTCGTCGATTTGCTGCTGGACTTCGCGATCGGCGTCGGTGTCTTTCCCCTTGGTCAACTGCAGGTATTGCTCAAGTGCGGCGATTGCCTGGGCGTTATCGTGATTGAGGCGATGCATGTAGCCCAGGTCGTACCAGGCTTTGGCGAACCCGGGATCGAGCTCCACTGCCTTGGTATAGGCGGCGATGGCCTCGTCGATCATTTCTTCGCGGCGATGGACCACGCCCAAATTGAAGTGATAGGTGGCGTTATTGGGCTCGAGGGCGATGGCGCGGCTGAGGGCAGTGATGGCGCGCTTGGGCTGTTTGGCGAAGCGATAGGCCACACCGAGATTGCTGTGATACTCGGCGTTCTCAGGCTCGAGCTTGATCGCGTAGCGCAGGTGGCGCAGGGCTCGTTCCACCTGGCCTTTTTTGCGGTATAGCGCGCCCAGGTTGGCGTGCACCTCGGCAACTTCGCTATCGAGGCGGCATGAGCGTTCCAGGGCGGCAATCGCATCATCAATGCGTTTTGCCCGGTAGTAGGCGGTGCCCAGATTCGACCATAGCACGGCGTTGTCGTCGTCGAGCTTGGTGGCCCGTTCATAGGCGGTAACGGATTTATCGTACTGCTGCTTGCGACGATATAGATGGCCGAGGGAAGCCCAAGCCATGGTGTGATTTTGCCGGGCGGCTACGGCTTTTTCAAAGGCCACGATGGCTTCATCGATTTTGCCCTGTTCTTTGAGGGCGAGCCCTCGACGATAGTGAGCACCGGCTTCATCGGCAGTCACTACGGGCGAGTGAATGAGGGCAGGGAGCATGAGGAGCATGACTGAGAGTGTGGCGATAAAGAAAGTTCGGCTCGCAGCGCTCATACCGACTAGGGTAACAGAGACCGATCGCGGCGAACATCCCCTGACGAACTTCGGAGCAGCGCCACTAGCGCGCGTTACCTTCTCGGTGCTCGGGCGTAACCATGGAACTGCTCCTTTATGAGGGCACTGCTCGCCGTGCTATTCGGCTGCCGCAGCCCGACAGTTGTAACGATCTCAGATGCCAACTCAGATGGATTGGCAATTCGCCAGGAGAGCGAAATGAACAAATTTCAAAAAGCCGGTTTTGTATTATTTCTCACCCTTGTCATGGGGGCGACTGCGTGTTCGCGTGCAAGTGATACCCCTGAGCCGCAGGCACCCGCCACCGCAGCCAGCGCCAGCGCGATGGCGGACAAGGACAAGGAGGCCATGGGTGAGAAGGCCATGGCGATGCCAGACAAGGCGATGAAAGGCGAAGCCATGATGGGGATGGCGGCCGACGCACCGCTGGTGAGCGCCGATGGTACGCCGCTGCAGATGGCCAGCCTATGGCAAGATGGCCCCGCGATCGTGGTGTTTTATCGCGGTCATTGGTGCGGTTATTGTCGCAAACAGTTCAAGGATTTGCAGGCGCGCTTGGGCGAAGTGACGGCGGCCGGGGGCAAATTGGTCGCGGTCTCAGTGGATGCTGACGATCCAAAGTTGATGATGGAAAAGACCGGGGTGAACTTTTCGCTCTACGCCGATCCTACGCATCAGGCGACTAAGACCTGGGGCGCCTACGATGCCGACAATGAAATTGCCCATCCGGCGACGTTTGTGGTCGATGGGAAAGGGCATATTGTGTATCGCTATGTGGGCGAAAGCAAAGATGACCGGCCGGCGTTTGACGATGCGTTGGCGGCCCTGGAGAAGTTGCAGGGATAAGGGCGCTGTGGGCCCATCGTGGGTTAATTTACTCGATAGCGCCAGTCGGCTAGAAGGGAGCCTCGAACTGAAGCAGGAGGAGCCGGTCTTCTTCGTAGCTCGATACGAGCAGTTCGCTTCTGCCATCGCCATCGAGGTCGGCGACCTGCATGGCGCCCGCTTGGCCCATGTTCTCAACCAATAATTGGGTCTCAAAGTCGCCGGGCGCCAGTTGCTCAAGCCAGTATACGTTGGGGTCGCCGTCGCCTGAGAGCAAAATATCGATGTCGCCATCGTTATCTACATCGCCGGTTCCAAAGATACCGGGGGCTCCCTGGGGCGCAAACGGGGAACCCGCTCGGGACTGAATACCCGAGGATAGTTGGGTCTTGATCCACAGCTCGCGTGGGTCGGCTGGCACTTCAAAGGCGAACACTGCCGATTCCCATGGATCAGCGGGAAATTTGGCGGTATTGGTGTGATTGGCACCAACCGCGCGCAGGATACCGTCGCCGTAGAGGTCGTCGACGAAGGTCAGCATAATCGACGGGCCGCTGTCATTGTCGATGACATGACGTTCGAAGAGCCCGGCGGGATTGGCTGGGCTGGGATCGGCCACGCGTTCAAACCAGGTGAACGAATCATTGCCCGGGGCGAAGAACTCGGCGCTGGCAACGTCGAGGTCGCCATCACCGTCGATATCGCGAACCGTGGGAATGCTGCCCAATCCTTCCCCCATGATGCGGGGCGTGGTCTCAAAACGCTCTGGGCCGCTGGTTCCCTTAAACCACTGGGCCTGAGCGCGGTCTGGGTCGAAGAAAAATCCGCCCTTTTTCTCCCCGACAGTGACGATATCGCGAATACCATCCCCGTCGAAGTCGATGAACTCAACTTGATGATAAAATAGCGGCGCACCACTATCGACGATGACGTGTGCTTGCCAACGGTCGGCGTCAGCTCCGCCGAGATTCTCGTACCAACGCAGGCCGCCGCAGTTGCCGGGACCGACGAAGGGGACGGTACAGGCCAAGAAGCCGTGGGGCACAAATGCATCGAGGTCGCCATCGCCATCAATGTCGGCGGTGGTGACGTGATTGGGAAAATAGACCCCATCTTCGGAGGCGACAATGTTGCTATGACGCCAACGGTCGAAATCGCCGTCGTATTGGTAAATACGGACTTCACCGGACGGGATACCGAAGCCAGACGATTTGCCAAATGCCGATGCAATGACGTCGAGCTGACCGTCGCCGTTGACGTCGGCGGTATGGGCAAAGGCAGGGCCCGGGATAGCGTCGTCGACGGTACGTTGGGTGAAACGCGTGTCTACGAAGTTGGCCGGCTGTGGCCCTTGTTCGCCAGTATTCGCGGCGGAAACCTGAAATTCTCCGGCCTCTGAGTCGATGAGCTCAGGCCCCGCACAGCCCAAGAGGCTGTAAGGAGCCGAGAGTAGCATGGTTGCGCAAATTGATTGCTTGACAGTTATCATGTTGTCCCCCCTTGGAACGTAAATACTTGGTGTACGCGCACCCCGAGCGTGGAACATTGCTAAATAGCGCTATAGAGGCGAGTTGGCTCGGGTGGGCGAACGCGCCGTGTGCCCGTCCGCTGTCGCGTACACCGACTTACCTATTCCCACCAGAGACGATTCGCAAGGGGAAAATGGGAGTTTTTGTGTCTCGGTCTGCACAACCGTCGTTGCGTAGGCGCACTGTTGTTCTTCCTGACCGCGATTGCGTATCTGCCGCACCTGAGGCGCGTAATAGTACACTATCGATACACATTCCTGTCGATTTGTATTTTTGTATAATGATTGCAGTCATTTCGACATCGTTGCCGACTGTAATGTATGTATATACACTTCTTCTGGCAAAGTGCAGGGGCATTGATACTGCGCACAATTTGCGCATGCGTATGAGCGTGGGCGCAAAAATCATGCGAAATTTCGCCTCCGATATGGCGTTGCCCTCATACTTGGCCACTTTCACGTGCGGCATTCATTGTGCAGAGCATCGCGAAGTTCCTTTTACTTTAGTACCTCGCCACCGGGGCGCCTCGACGCCCCCAACTCATCAAAACCCCTGAGGCGAGGTACTAGCAGCGGCGGGCCAGCCTGGGTGGCCATGTGATGGATCAGTGATGTATGCAAAATAAAAACAGACTTCCTCTCGCCATGTTTTGTGATCAATGCGAGCAGACTTCTCATGGCGTCGGCTGCACGGATAACGGTGTGTGCGGCAAAGATCCCGATGTGGAGTCGCTACAAAAACTGCTGCTCTACGGCCTCAAGGGCATGGCGGCCTATAAGGCCCATGCACGGCGGCTGGGCAAGACCGACGCTGTCGTGGAGGCATTTATCGAAGAGGCACTCTTTGCCACGATGACCAACGTGAACTTCGACCTGGAGAGCTTATTTGCTCTGACAATGGAGTGTGGGCGTATGAATTTGCGCACCATGAAGCTCCTCAATGACGGCCACGTCGAAGTGCTCGGCCAACCAGCGCCGATATCGGTGAGTGAAGGAATGCAAGACGGGCCCGGCATCTTGGTGACTGGCCACGATTTGGTGGACCTCAAGAATCTGCTCGAACAGAGCGCGGGCACAGGCGTCAAGGTCTACACCCATGGCGAGATGCTCCCGGCTCATATGTATCCCGGGCTCAACAAGCACGAACACTTGGTTGGGCATTATGGAGGGGCTTGGCAAAAGCAGCGCCGCGAATTCGAGGCGTTTGCCGGTCCCATTGTGGCCACAACCAATTGTGTCCTCATCCCGCGACCGCAGCATCACTATGGCGATCGATTATACACGATGCGCGTGACGGGCGTTCCCGGCAGCCCGCGCGTGCTCAATGACGATTTTGCTCCCGTGATTGAGCGCGCACTCGCTATCGGTTCGGTGACGGCGCAGGGAGATACGGTACCGCGGCAAGGCCAATCACAGACATCACCAAAGACATCGACCATCGGCTATCACTACAGCGCGATTCTGCCCATGGCCGACCAACTGTTGGCAGCGCTCAAAGGCGGTGACATCAGCCATATCTTCGTCATTGGCGGTTGCGATGGCGCGGAGCCAGGGCGCAACTATTTTAGTGACTTTGCCCATGCGACACCATCAGACTCCCTGATTCTCACGCTGGGCTGCGGCAAGTATCGCATTCGCGATGGCGAGTACGGCACCATTGCCGGGTTGCCGCGCCTACTCGATATCGGCCAATGCAACGATGCCTACGGCGCGATTGAGATAGCGCTCACATTGGCCAAGGCCCTCGATTGCGATGTCAATGCATTGCCCCTAACCCTGGTGCTCTCTTGGTTTGAGCAAAAGGCCGTTGCCGTGCTGCTCACGCTACTGTCACTGGGCGTCAAGGGGATGTACCTCGGCCCCAATTTGCCGGCCTTTCTCACGCCGGCCGTACGTGCTCGGCTACAGCGGGAATTGGACATCAGGCCCACTGCGGCAAATGCGCGGGACGATCTAGCCACTGCGATCTCCGCCGGGGCATGAGCGCCGAGTCCGCCGCTGCCCCGACGGGCGCGATCGCGCCGGAGCATGGCTAGTCCTGCTGCGCCAAATCGCCATGATCGCACAGTTTGGCCCTCGACAACCGAGGCGATTGGTGCATAGTGTCGAACTTATGGATCCCGAAGCACGCCGTATGGCCGAACTTGCCAAACGCGTAGAAGATGGCACTGCGACCGAGGCGGAGCGCGAGGAATTTGCTCTATACGCCGAGGAACATAAAGAGGTCCAGGCGCTTGTCGTGCGTGATCAACATCGGCGCAAGCTCGGCGGCAACTGGCTCGCACGCTCCCAGGCCGATCGGCGGCTGGTGGCGGAGGAAAGCACGCCGCTCACGCAGCTGGAGCGCCGCGTCGGTGTGAGCTTAGTCGTGGCTGGTGGGGTCGCCGCGTTTCTGTTTCCGCCCGCAATTTTAGCCATGTTGGCAGGTGGCGTGATACTCGGTTGGTCGGTGTTTCGTGTGAAGCTGAAGACCTGGGGCAAGGATCCCTACGACCAGATCGAAGAGTGACCCAAACACAGGAGAGCCTCGCAATGAATGAACTCGTTCCCTCTCATGGTACCGCGATGACGCAAAGCCGCGACCTGCTCGTGACCACCAGCGATGCGTTGCCCGGCTACCGTATCGTCAAAGTGCTCGGTTTGGTGCGCGGCAACACGGTGCGCGCGCGCAATTTCGGCCGCGATTTTCTCGCCGGCCTCAAGAGCATTGTCGGCGGCGAAGTGCGTACATACACCGCGATGCTCGCGCAGTCGCGGGAGCAGGCCATCGATAGGCTGCGAAGCCATGCCCTCGAGCTCGGCGGCAATGCAGTTGTCGCCATGCGCATTACTACCAGCACAGTGATGCAAGGGGCAGCCGAAATTCTCGCCTACGGCACGGCGGTAGTCATCGAGCCCGAATAGTTGCCGGTCGGCGCCGATTGGCCGCAGGACGCGGCCGTTCATAGACGCCGTCTCAGCGTGCGAGCGCGTTGGTGTGCATTGTGGGCGCTGGTTTGCCGCTATGCGATGCTCTTTAGCAGACCGCCCTCGACGCGCAGCGGTGCCCCCGAAGTGCCCGACGCCTGCTCGGAACAAATATAGACCGTCATATTGGCAACCTCGTCGGGCTTTAGAAATCGCTGAATCAAAGAGTCCGGTCGTTCTTCACGGATAAAGGCGGCAGCGACTTCCTCGGTAGAGGTGGCCGATTTTTCGGCTTGCTCAGCGAACGTGGCAAAGAGGGTTTCGGTCATGGTGGGTCCGGGAAGCACTGTATTGACCGTGACCCCAGTGCCCGCAGTGCTCTGGGCCAAGCCGCGCGCGATCGTGAGCTGGGCTGTCTTGGTCATGGCGTAGGGAATCATGTCGGTAGGAACCTGCAGGGCGGACTCGCTCGATACAAAGACGATGCGGCCCCAGCCATTGTCTTTCATTGTCGGCAAATAATGCCGCGTCAAGCGTACACCGCTCATGACGTTGGTTTGAAAAAAGTGTAGCCACTCGTCGTCGGCGAATTCGGCGAATTCCTTAAAGGCGTAGATACCGAGATTGTTGATGAGAATGTCGGCACTGGGGACGGCCTCGATCATGGCTGCAGCGCCATCGGCGGTAGCGACGTCGGCGGTTACTTGTACGATTTCTGCGTTGGGGACTGCGGCGCGAATGCGGTCGGCAGCCTGGGTGAGTTTGTCTTGATTGCGTCCGTTGATGACGACGTGCGCGCCCGCCCGCGCCAGCCCTTCTGCGATAGCGTAGCCGATGCCGGCGGTGGATCCAGTGATAATGGCGGTTTTGCCTGTCAGATCGATGTGCATGAGAAAGTCTCCGTTTGCTCGTGTTCTGCGGCCCAGGATAGGCACAGGTCAGAGCTCGCGAAAATTGATTGTAGTGAGATGAGATATTGATAAGATTCATATCATGCGATACGATCTGAACCTTTTGCGCGTGTTCGATGCGGTGATGGCCGAGGGCAACGTGAGTGCTGCAGCCAATCGACTGAACTTGTCGCAATCGGCGGTGAGTGCGGCATTGTCGCGATTGCGGGCGACGCTGGGCGATGAGCTATTTGTCCGCGCCCGTTACGGGGTGATTCCGACGGATCGGGCGGTTGAGATTGCCCCGGTGGTGGCGCTGGCAATCGCACAGTTGGATAAAGTGGTACTGGAGTCCTCGACCTTTGACCCAGCGACGGCCAAGCGCCGCTTCACGGTTGCTGCCAGTGCATACTTCGAATGCGTCTTGATACCCCAGCTCGTCGCGCGCATGGCTGAGCGGGCGCCATCGATCAGCATGGGGGTATCGCCGCTGACGCCGGAGTTTCAGGCCACGGATTTGGCGGTGGGCAAAATTGATATCGCTCTGGGACGCTTTGCCGCGCCGCCGGAGAATTTGGTCATCCATCCGCTGATGGATGATGACTTTGTTTGCCTTGTGCGTCGCGACGGGACCGCGAAG
>JAAUYH010115704.1_pt1 | contig 12918 bp, 8 predicted proteins | sample 7278061 | NCBI WGS metagenome assembly JAAUYH01 (sample SAMN14350203, study PRJNA611818) | marine sediment metagenome | isolation source: surface marine sediment (0.6m) | place: French Polynesia: Moorea | collected 2018-08
GGTGGGGGCGTCTATCATAGTCATGAGGAGACCTCAAGCTTTGGTGTGTTACCAGATAATCTTGACGTCTCCTCGCCTTTTTTCACAATTTTCTAACTCACATAATCCGTCTAATATTTTAGAGAACATCCTGATTTGCATTTGCTTCAGACGAAGTCTGTTTTGAGGGGTTTCATTGATAAGTAAGAAAGCGACAGGAAGCAAAGTCTTAAGGCTAATGAAAAATCTGACTCAGCACTTCAAAGTGCTTGGATTAGAGCCCGGAACATCTGAAGCAGAAATCGAGCGATCTTATCGGAAATTGGCAAAAATTTGGCATCCCAAGAACTTCCTAGACGATCCTCGACGTAGACATGAAGCAGAGAAAAAAATCAAGGCGTTAAACATCGCCCATGATACGTTAATTGCTTACTTCAACCGCCAAGGTCAGGTCTTTCAACATCAATCGAATCATTCACCCAGTCAGCCGGATCCCATTGATCTATTGAATCGTGAAATAACGGCTAAGGCCTGTTTCGAGCAGGGGGGACGGTGGCTTCGGGAAGGCAATTATAAGGAAGCAATTGGTTGCTTCAGCCAAGCGATTCGCCTCAATCCTAATTATTTAGACGCGTATCGAGCCAGAGCTTTCTCTTTAGAACAGTTGGGTTATCTTAACCGAGCCAATGACGATTTCAATAAAGTTGCTGCATTAAAGCAGAAAGCAAAAAGACCCCCCTCAAAAAACTCGGCTCCCACTTTTCAAGCCCCAGAGCAACCTGAGGCGGCTGCTAAAATTACCTCCACTTACCCTGAACAAACACTGAAGCAACCGGAAGCAATTTCACCTATTCACGCTGCATCTCAGCCTCCCATCACGTTTCCTTTAAAGTCCCTCTGGGAATGCGCCCATACCTTTATTGGCCATACTGAAGTGGTGACCTCGGTGGCCCTAAGCCGAGACGGCAGAATGCTGGTGAGTGGAAGTTTTGATAAAACGGTCAAACTTTGGAGCGTTAACTCAGGACAACTCCTCTCAACGGTAACCGGGCATTCGCGTGAGGTGAACTGCGTTGCGTTCAGTCCCAATAGCAAACTATTCGCCAGCGGCAGCGGCGATAAAACCATCAAGGTTTGGGAAGTTGTCTCTGGTCGATTGATTTGCACCCTTGGCGGCCCCTTCTCTGGCCATTCGGAAGAGGTGAAGACCCTGGCTTTTAGCCCAGATGGACAGATCTTGATTAGCGGCGCCGCAGATAAAACCATTCGGTTATGGCGATTGAGCACGGGCAAAGAAATTTGCACACTCAAAGGCCAGGCGGGGCCGATTTTTTCCCTAGCGGTCAGTTGGGATGGCAAAATCTTTGCCTGTGGCGGTCGAGAAAAGCACCTGCGAATTCGTCAACTAGAGGATGGCAAGTTAATTCGTTCCCTGCAAGGGGAATCCCGTTATGTGCTGTCCGTGGCCCTTAGCCAAGATGGAACGCTGTTGGCGGCGGGGGGATTATTGCACATTGAATTATGGGACTTAATTAGAGGAGAAAAAATCGCCACCCTCCAAGGCCATGCCGATACGGTGCGGTCCCTAGCCTTCAGCGCCGATGGCGAAACCCTGGTGAGCGGCGGTTATGACGGCGCCGTTAAGCTTTGGGATCCCAACACGGGAAACAGAATTGACACCCTGAAAGGACACCAGGGGCCTGTTTCTTCGGTCGCCCATAGTTTGACCAGCCCAACCATCGTCAGCGGCAGTGCGGATAGAACCATCAAGCTGTGGCGTCGGATTCGGCCTGATTTCTCCCCACAGGCGGCAATTCTGCCAGAATCTTGAAGCGGACGTGGTTAATTGCTAATTCCCCAATTTTCACCTCTAGATCCTGCTCGGCTTTCTTGATTCGCTCGAAGGGAACTCCTTTGGCCATTTCGACGTGATACCAAGGAAGTCCCATAAAGAACCGCGTCGGGTAGGGCCCGCCTTCCATCACATCATCCACGTTTGATTCCATGGGGAGCCAGCCGTACCCTGGGATGTAGAATTCCAACCAGACATGGTTAAAGTCGGGTTCTAGGAGGACGCCGATTTGATCGGCGCGGGGCGGGCATTTATATCGCCCCACGGTGCGGCAGGCGATGCCGTTGAGTCGGCAGAAAGCCAGCAGGAGTCCGACGTACTCGCCACAGGAGCCGACACCCCGCTCTAGCACCACATCTGGGGTGTCAATCTGGGGCCGGATCCCGTAGGAAAGGCGATCGTAGACATAATTGCGGATGCTGAGGACTTGACGCAATAGGTTGGTTTCAGAGCCAACAGCTTGCTGGGCCGCGGCTTGAATATTGGGCGCGTCCATGGCCAGCTGATCATCATCCACCAAATAGCGCTGCTGAAATTCTGGCGAGAGGGGCGGCGCGTCTTCTACCCTTCGGGGGGTCAGTTGATATTTGATTCCCCGCACTTCCAATTGGGCTTTCCACCCGAAAATATGAGTTTCGTGGGGATTTAGGGTGTCAAACTTAAATAGGGCGATTCGCTGTCCATCCATCAATTCTTCGGTAAAGGGACGGCCGATGGGTTCAATGTGCTTGACGGTTTGACGCTGAGTGTCCGTTGGCAGGGCGATCCGCCACTCTAGCTGGTGCAGCTGGAGGGCGTCTAGGGGAGATATTTCCTCCACATAGGACATTTCAAGCAGATATCCGTTGGACAGGGCGTAGCCCTTCTCCGCGTCATAGTGAAAATGCAGAGGATGAATAAAGGTGCGATCGCGAAAAGTCAGTTGATGGGGATCGTCCGAATTCGGATCATCGCGAATATAGGGTTCTTCATAGGCGTAGGCGAGCCACACTGTATCGGATTCCATCGATGTGTTTGGATGCACCGCGATCCCGGTTGGGGAAGCAAACGGCGTCAAGACGCTAAATAGCAACGCCCCAGTGGCCCGATCCAAGCAATACACCGTTTGCTCCAGTTGATCGCACAGCCAAAGGCGCTCCCCATCCACGGCGATATTCTCCATCCCAATCCCCGGCAGTGGGAACTTAGTAATTCGTCGTCCGGTATCGCGATCCAGAATGAAAATGTAGCCAGCCTTTTTACTGGCGGCGTACACTGTCGATTCCCAAACCGCAACCCCATCCACATCATAGGGAAGGGTGGTGAACGGAATAGGCGCAAATTCTTGAAACGAGCACGTGTAGATTTCGTGACCCCGAGCAAACCAGATCCCGTCTCCCCAGATCGCTAGCCCCGTCGCGTCCTGATACTGCTCACTATGGCGCGTATTGAGGATGATTGTATTGTCTGTGGTGGGATCAATCTGCAGCAGATACCCCCGAATGACATCTAGGGCGAACAGATCGCCTTGCTTGAATGCAAGTCCGTGTAGCGCGTAGGCCCCAATCGGCCGGATCAGGCGCGACGGAACAGTAGATTCCGAGCTTGAGGAGGGAACCGGGGACAGCGGGGTCCGCTTCAGGGGATGCGATTCAAGTTGCATATTGTTTTTGGGGACAGGCCATATAAGCAGCATCCCCTATCTTAAGCACAACGCCCGCCTCCGTAACTGTATTGGACCCGTCATCCGTTCGATTAAACATCAGTCAGATAAATAGCCCAGAGTTGAGGCAGAGATTCATGCTTACAGCAGGGGATTTATTGAATAAAGTTACCTTGTGTAAGGTTTTCTGCTAAAACAATAAGATAGTTTAAGGCATGAAATAATTCTGTTCCCATGTTGATAACCCTGCCGCCTATTGAGCTTTACATGGATACAACGACTATTGCTGGCGCAGCGCTCTGGTCACTCGCCCTCTACTTGGGGTTTTCTTCTACGAGTGAATGGGTGATTGAGCAACTTAATCGCTGGCTTAATTTTGCGGAGCGATCGCTCGCTGCCTCCGACGCCGAATTTAACCGTTCTCGACGCCGCAAAGAGTCTCAAAACGCCCTTTACGCCTCCCTATTCAGCACGGTACCCTTTCTGGCGGTCGGCTTAATTTGCAATTATGGGATGGAAGTCAGCTTAGGGCGGAGTTGGGCCATAAGCTTCGGCATTATTGCTTGCATCGGCTGCGGAGTCTATGAGTTGGGGCGGCGTAGCGGGCAGACGTCGAGTTAGGAACTTTATGTTGACGCCAATCCTTAGCGATCGGGCCCTATTTGTTTTCTACCTCATCAGCAGGAACCGCGCCCCGTTCGAAATGGATGGCGTTGAGTAAGGCGCAGACAGTTTCGTCGCTAGTTTGAGTGAAGTCTTTGTACCATAGGCTGATTGATTGAAGCTGCTCTGGTGTTTGTAAGCAAACCACCTGATCAACTTCCGCTTTTAATTCTTTGACTGTGCTGGGGGAAGCAATGGGAACTGCAACCACCAGTTTAGCGGGTTGATGATGTTTCAAAATTGCGATCGCCGCCCGCAGGGTAGACCCCGTCGCTACACCGTCATCCACCAAAATAAGAGTGCAATTTTGCAGCTTAGGGAAGGGTCGATAGCCTCGGTAACACCGCTCTCGCCGATCTAACTCCACTTTCTCTTGAGCCGTAATCTGTTCGATGATCTGGTCAGAAATATCCAACCAGTCCACTACACCATGGTTGAGAATTCGAATCCCATCGGCTGCGATCGCCCCCATCGCCAATTCTTTCCGTCCTGGGGCCCCTAACTTCCGCACTAAACAAACGTCCAAGGGCAAATTGAGCAGTTTAGCCACTTCGAACGCCACTGGCACGCCCCCTCGCGGTAGTCCCAAAACAATGGTATTTTCACAGTTGGCGTAAGCGGTCAACTGTTGAGCCAGCAGCCGACCCGCCTCCGTTCGATTACAAAACTGCATCGCTACTCCGCCAAGACATTGCCTTAAGCTTATCGTTTCAGGCGCCCACTGATCGGTAGATGAAGCGATGGATGGAGCAATTTAGGAGCATGATAAAAGGGCTACAGGGGTAATGAAACGCCAAAATCAACGCATTCTCTTATTGTTAATTATTGTTCTGCTAGGAGCAGCTCTGCGTTTCTGGTCCCTGGACTCTAAGCCCCTCTGGCATGATGAGCTTTACACCGCCCTCTACAGCCTTGGGAAAACCCCCAGTGATATTCCCATGGCGATGGTTTATCCGGTGACACAGCTGCGATCGTTAATCACCCTGGATCCTTCTTACACGCTATCTGATGTGGTAGAGGGTCTGAATTCTCAAAGCAGCCACCCGCCGTTGTTCTTCATGTTGATGCATGGGTGGTTGAACTGGATGGGCAGCAATACCTTCCAACTGCGAGCGTTTTCCGCTTGGATTGGGGTAAGCGGTATTGTCGCCATCTATGGGTTAGGCCGTCTGGCCTTTAATCAGGCCACAGGTCTATTGGCGGCAGTACTATTTGCTGTTTCCCCCTTCAGCGTTTACCTCGCTCAAGAAGCCCGCCATTATACTCTGCCGTTGCTATTGCTAACTCTGGCGTTGGCCGGGCTGATCGCCATTATCCAAGATTTAACCCACCCGCGTTCCTTGCGCCTTTGGGTTTGCCTGGGCTGGTGCGTCGTCAACGGCGTTGGCTTCTATATCCATTACCTTTTCCTACTGTCTACCCTCGCCCAACTGTTATGTTTAGCCGGCGCGGTTCTCCGATGGCGCCGCTCCATTTCTAACCGAAATCTGTTTGTAATTGGCTTCTTTAGCGCTGCAATCGGTCTCAGCTATCTGCCTTGGCTACCTACACTGCTCAGCCAAACCCAAGGGGCTGAAGACGCCTGGTTGAACTTTGATCCAAGCTATTGGTCGGCCTATATTGAACCCTTGATTCGGGTGTTGGCCGCCTGGATTATGATGTATGTCCTGCTGCCAGTTGAACGAATGCCGTCTTGGATCGTCATTCCATCAGCGATCGCCATGTTGGGATTTATCGGATGGTTAGGGGTAAAACTGGCTCAAGGTTGGTCTTCCCTAGGGGCTAAGCCAACCTTCAGGGTCGCGGCCAGCGTCTTAATCAGTTTCACCGGCTGGATTCTATTTGAAACCCTAATGATTACCTATGGGCTGGGCATCGATTTTACCCAATCCCCGAGGTATCTATTTCAACTGTATCCCGCCGTCTGTGTTCTCACTGCCGCATTCTTACTCCACGCGTCTCAAATCGGTTCGCTCCGGTCGCCAAACCACACGCCAAACCACAGCTCACTCATTGTCATAACCGTCGGTTTGGTGAGCTGCGTGCTGATCAATTTGAACATTACCCTGCTAAAGCCCTATTTGCCGGATCGGGTGGCGGCTCAACTCTTGGCAGGCTCTGGGTCCCATCCTCCCGTCATCTTAATGGCCGCCCCCAGAAATTTTGACCGAACATTAGGGCTTGCCTATGCCTTGGAAGTCGAAAAGCAAGCTCCAAAGCCAACAGAAACCTATTGGGGATTTTTCCAAACTCTACCCGAAGCTAACGATTTTAGCAGCGTCCTTGGCGGCCTAGAGCAACTCCCCAGGACTACACTTAACCTCTGGCTAATTTCACCCGGAGAGTACATTTCATTTCCTGAAACCGTGTTACTAGGGGCCGATCGCCCCGCCTGCCGAATTGAGGAGCCAAAGTACAACACTGAAGGGAATCGCTACCAACAATATCGATGTCTTTGAATATCACATTTAACATTAAGTGACGCTACTTCCTTTAACGGTTCTGAAAGAGGATCCCCGCTCAACCATTCTGGCCTATCCCCATGGAGACGCCCAAATGGTCAGCGCTCGGATTCAAGAGCTTGAACAATTGGGGGTCCACAGTGTTTATGATTTCGGCGGTAAGTCTTTGCGGGGTTTTCATGTGCTGGGTTTAGGGTATTGCGGGGTGGTTATCTTAGCCAGACTCGGAAGTCAAGATGTGGCGTTGAAAATTAGGAGAACTGATGCCCCAAAGTCGGATTTGCGAGGAGAAGCGGCTTGTCTAGCCGCCGCCAATCAGATTGAGATCGGGCCTAAGCTGATCAGCACTAGCCGCAATTTTTTGACCATGGGCTATGTTGCAGGCGATCGCTTTTTCGATTGGCTTAAAGAAACGGTCAGCAATCACGACTCAAAAGCGGTTCAAGCCATTCTCAGGCGGATTCTGAAAGATTGTTACAAGTTAGACAGCGTGGGACTCAACCATGGTAATCTGCGATATATTTCAGACCACGTTATTGTTTCAAACGAATCCGCCGTCTTGATCGATTTCAGTAGCGCCAGCCAATTTCGGCGCGCCGCCAACGTTACCTCAGTCACCCAAGGTCTCTTTATCGGCGGCAAGACAAGAAACTATCTTAAAGAAGTCTTGTCCATACCCTCAAAAAAGACGCTGATTGAAAGTTTGCGTAATTACAAGCAACGCCAAACTGAACAGAATTTCCACGCGCTGCTCGGACTTTTGGGATTAAGTTAAAGGTTTGGTGAAGGCGGACCGAGAGTATAGGAGCATCGTCAGGTGTGGACGAAAAAGTTAGTTATGGTGAATAGAGTATGGAATAGGGGGAAATGAGGCAAACAATGTAGAAACGTGATATTTCACATCCAGAAGGATAGAAAGGATGGGGGAGATGGAGAAGATGGGGAAGATGAGGGAGTTCAGAGTGAGTTCGGATTTCTTGCCCAAAAAGGTCTGAAAGTCAACATGAAAACACTTTGAAATTGGGCGGATCCCTTTCAAAATCTCCGTAGAGTAATATAAGAAAAGCTGTTTTGATGAAGTGAAGCGGCCTACCAGGTAGTGTGAAATATAACTTGTCATTTATAATTGATTAGTTTTGAAACGCCTGGTTGAGGTCCAATCCTGTTTAGGAAGGATTCCCCCAAGTCCTCCTTTAAAAACCATTGTGTATACACAAGTTATCTAGCCCCTTGTCGAATGGGGATCTCCCCTAAATCCCATTCGGGAGTGGACTAGATTTGGAGTTCTTCTTTTAAAGGACTTCCAGTCGGCTCAGGTAACCCTCACGTTTGGCGTTGAGGATGGTGTACACGATTGCTTAATAACGAAGCTAGACTTCTTCGGACATTGAGTTCCCAGTTTAACTGGGGGCCAGTGGTCTGCTAGTTACCTATTGGGCTTATCCAAACACCCTATAGGTTGGGATATAGGGGCGCACTTTTGATAACTCATTTTTGAGAAAAAAGTGGATTTGAGAATGGTGCAACGACGCTTTAATAAATCTGAAATTAATCCAGTTACCCATTTGGACCCATTACACGATGGAGTCGAACCTGTCCCGCCCTATTTAGAGCGCCCTCAAACTGAGCCTGAAACCATCCCTCAGTTTGACTCAAGGACTCCCCTTCTACCCCAAACCGCTCGCGCTTTGTTGGCGGGGTTTAGCTTGTCGTCGCCCTGGTTGATCATGGGCGTGATTAGCTGTTCGTTAGCGGGCGCCGTCACTCTAGTCGCCTTCTGGAGTATAACGAGGGTTCCACCCTCCGCTGACTGTGCCGCGATGCCGTCACGGGCGTCAGATCGACAAGTCCTTCAGTGCGCCCAGGAGGCGGCCCGGTCGGGAGAATTATCAGCCCTCCTCTCGGGTTTAGCATTATTGGGGGAGTGGACTGGCGAGGATCCCCTTTACACCGAAGCCCAAGAATGGTTACAAAAATGGTCTGAGTCGGTCTTGGCGGTGGCCAATCAACAGATCAAAGCGGGTCATGTCCAACGGGCCATTGAATTGGTGGTTCAAATTCCTGAATCAAGCCCATCCTATGCCGCTGCTCAAGCGGCGTTGGCGAACTGGCGTCAGGCGGATGATCAAATGGACGTGATCACGGCGGAAGTCCATGAAGCCATGAAACGACAAGATTGGACGCTTGCCTCTGAACGGATTACAGACATTAACGCCCTGAGTAGCGCCCCAGGCCGATCACAGCGGGTAACCGTTTTATTGCAACAATTGGCGGACGAAAAGCAGGGGCGACGACAGATCGCAAAAGCCCGAGAGTTGGCTAAAACCAATGATCTCCAAAAGCTCAGGGCGGCGGTTGAACAGTTGGGACAAATCAATCCTGAAACGGATGCTTGGGAGGATATCCAAACCGAATTGAACCTGTGGGGGAAAACCCTATTAGACCTTGGAGCGACTCAATGGCGACAGGGAAATTCAGAGGACTCTCTGGCGATCGCTGAGCAAATCATCTTTATTCACAGTGTGTCCCAAGAAGCCAGACAACTTATGCGGCTGAGTCAGGCGGACATCCTTGCAAGATCCGCCGTCGCCAGTTTACATCCAACCCCCATTCACCTCTTAAACCTGATGGAGGCGGTGGCGGCGGTTCGCCAGATTTCCCCGGATAGTCAATTTTACTCCCAGGCCCAAACCAATCGACAGAACTGGGAGCAGCAGCTTAAAGACGTCGCCCACCTCCAGATCGCTCAGCTCTCGGCTAGTTTAGGGGCGCCGACCAGTTTCAATTTAGCCATTGGGCTGGCTGAACAAATCGCCCCGGAGCGACCTCGACGGACTCAAGCTCAAACGCTGATCGATCATTGGCGAACCGAAATCGAACGATTAGACGATCGCCCTTATCTGCTGCGCGCCCAACAATTAGCAGAGCCCGGCACAATCCCCGCCTTACAGTCAGCCATCGTCGAAGCTAGTAAAGTCCGCCTGGGGAGACCTGCGCGCAAAGACGCCCAAGCAATGATCTACGATTGGAACCAAGAAATTGAAACCATTGAAGATCAACCCCTGTTAACTCAAGCTCAAACGCTGGCCCAACAAGGTAAACTCCTTACCGCCATTCAAGCCGCAGCTCAAATTCAGCCTGGACGGGCCCTTCATCCTCAGGCCCAAGCTGCGATTCAGGATTGGCGGCGACAAGTCGCCAATCGTCAGCGGACCCGCCGCCAAGCCAGACAAAGACAGGCCGCCCCCCGTAGTAACGCTGTTATTCGAGGCAACCGAAATCGCGATCGCGCCCTCCAGTCGCCAACCGTCGAAATCCCCGCCGGTAGTTATCCCGCAGGCGCCGCGACAGAAGTGGCGGCCCCTGCAGGCGGAAACGCTACGCCAACCCTGGATTCACTATTGCAGTCGTTACCCGCTAACACCGCCCCCCCCTCCTTGCCGCAAATTCTTTCGCCATCGGCCCCACCCCCACCCGTCAGCCCCACTCCAACTCCGACCGAAGCCCCGTCGTCGAATGAACTAACGCCTCCCAGTAATTAAGGATTAGCGAAATTGTAAAGACAAAGCGTGGGTATTCGCAGGAGGCGCGTAATCTGTGTTTCCTAGGGACACTCTGCTGGCGCATTCAACTATTAGCCCCGTAAAGAGCCATTGCTTAGCCGTCTTCCCACAAAGGCGGCAATCCATCGCAGTTCACGAAGCACTGCGATGGATTTATATTTTCACAGGGGCGCAAAATTTTAGCGAGGTTTATCCAACCCAAAGCGCAAATGTGATCGCGATCACATTTTTTTGTGCTACAGTGGTATTACTGTTATTTTTTATACATAAAAATTGATGGTTATACAGTTTACAAAAGCTCGAGCATCCGGATCGTCGCCTGATTGCTTGTTGAAGCATATCTATGTTTTGGCCCTACCCTAAATCCCTCTTCCCAAGGGAGAAGGGGCTAGGGGATGAGGGTTCAGGATGGAAAACGCCGGCTTTCAAATTGGAAGTGGTTTATCTAAGTAAAAGAGAGTATGGAAATCAGTGAATTTAGAGAGCGCTATCGGGATGCTCAAGTGCGCTTTCGCAATAGCCTGCAAACCATCACTATCGCAATTGAGATCTTAGAAGCAGTAGGCAGCTTTTTAGAGGTTAAATCAGCCCTAAATCTGATTTGCAAGGAAATTCCCCGATTACTGGAAGAGTACAATCGCTTAGATAGAATTGTGGAAGAATATATCTCTTCGCAGGAAGAGGGGAGTTGAGTTAGTTAGGGTAAGGGCTCAAAATTTCTCGGTCCGCCTGGGTAGGTGAAGGTTAGATTTAGAACATGGATCGCGCCGCCTCAGTCTCAGTTTAGATTCTTCGCTTTATTGAGCTGTATCGTCCGAACGAACATAAAATGGCTTTCTAGGACATGCATGACGACCATCCAGGTTTACTTATGCGTGAGCAAGTAGGATAAGCAGAGGGGGATCGCCCTTGCCCATTGCAAACATTTAAATTGATGGGTATGCTTCGCTTTGCTAAGCCTACGATGCAAGTGGGTGTAAAAGCGCATCGCCCCTATATTAGGGTTCCTCTAGAATTCTAATATTGCCAACGGTTAAAAAATCCGCCGTTTACACAACTGGCCGATGCTGAAGGGAATAATAAGCAATCCCTCCCCCATAACCTATGTTCACTCGCGCCACGACTCTCACCCCAGTAGAACTGAAGTCTGCAATCGTTCGCCATCCCTTGGTGGTCTCACCTGATACAAAGGTGATTGATGCGATCGCCCAAATCAGTGGTGTGCGGTCGATCTGTCACACCGCCAAAACAGCGCATGAGTGCCTGGACAGGCATCATCAAGAAGTGCGCTCAAGCTGTGTAATGGTAGTGGAAGAGGGACAGGTGATTGGCATCCTGACAGAGCGGGATGTGGTGCGCCTGAGCGCCCAGCAGCAACCCCTTGACTGTTTGGTGCTGCAGCAGGTAATGGCGTCCCCCGTTGTTACACTGCGCGAGTCAGCCTTCACCGATTTATTTTCTGCGATTAATCTGCTCCAGCAGCATCACATTCGCCATTTACCCATTCTGGATGAGCAGGATCGCCTGGTAGGACTATTAACCCATGAAAGTTTGCGGCGAACCTCCCGCCCAATCGACCTTTTACGCTTGCGTCAAGCGGCCGAGGCGATGACCCGCGAAGTAATTTGTGCTCCGCCGGATTGTTCTATGCTAGCGATCGCCCAACGGATGGCGGACCACCGTGTCAGTTCCGTTGTGATTGTGGAATCCAGAAGTCAGAAGTCAGAAGTCGACTATCCAGAAACCCCTCTTTTGTCTCCTAACTCCCGGATGCAAACGCCTATTGGGATTATCACCGAGCGGGATTTGGTGCAATTTCAGGCATTGGGCTTGAACCTGGAAAACTACAGAGCTGAGGCGGTGATGAGTACACCGATCTTTGCGGTCAAGCCAGAGGAGTCACTCTGGACGGTGCAGCAGATGATGGAGCAGCATTTTATCCATCGCTTGGTGGTGACGGGGAAGCAGGGGAAGCTATTGGGCATCGTCACCCAGACCAGTGTGCTGCAAGCCCTCCATCCTCTCGAATTGTATGAGCTTGCGGAGTTTTTGGAAAAAGAGGTGGTGCGTTTAGAGGCGGAGAAGGCGGAGAAGGCGGAGCGGGAGAAATTAGTCGCCCAGATTGCTAACCGAATTCGCACCTCCTTCAACGTTCAAGAAATCTTGAATGTTTGCGTTGCTGAGGTACGGGCGTTTTTAGCATGCGATCGGGTTTGGGTGTCCCAGTTTCAACCCGATTGGAGCGGCGTCATCATTGCTGAATCTGTTGATCATGGCTGGTTTTCCTCACTGGGAAACCAAATCCACGATACGTGCTTTCAGCATCAACTCACAACCCTCTACGACAGTGAGCATCCTGTCGTGGTCAATAATATTTACACCGCAGGCTATACCGACTGTCATATCCAATTGCTAGAGCAGTATCAGGTTAAAGCGAATCTGGCGGTTCCCATTCGAGTGACGGGGCAGTTATGGGGGCTATTGATTGCGCATCAATGTGCTGACCATCGAGATTGGCAGGCGGAAGACACGACCCTATTGCAGGATATCTCGGTGCAACTGGCTATCGCTCTCCAGCAAGCGATGGCCTACCAACAAGCCCAAACTGAACTTGAGGAACGAAAAAAGGCGGAAGCCGATCGCGAACAAGCCTTTGCCAGCTTGCAGGAAAGTGAACAACGCTACACCACCCTAGCAGCAGCGGCTCCGGTAGGAATTTTTCGCACCGATGCCGCAGGGCGCTGCACCTATGTCAAC